>Ga0307511_10000041_pt1 | contig 102249 bp, 93 predicted proteins | sample 13_EM_MG_FD_200266 | JGI IMG/M metagenome (GOLD analysis project Ga0307511, IMG submission 200266) | Populus trichocarpa ectomycorrhiza microbial communities from riparian zone in the Pacific Northwest, United States - 13_EM | ecosystem: Host-associated > Plants > Roots > Unclassified | place...
GCCGGCCTGCGGGGCCAGCCTCGCCTACCCTGCCGAAGATCACTGACGGGTCAACGTCCCGAGACGAGCCACGAGCACAGGGCACGGGTGGCAGCTTGTGGCCGCCCCACAGGATTTGAGGCTGGCGGCGTCGAGGCGTGGTTATCCGCCGGCGGCGGCATCGTCTGGACGGGGTGTCTGCCGGCGCCCAAGGAAGAAAGCGCAGCTGGGCGTGGGTAGGGCTCGAACGGGGGACGGGCCCTACCCACGCGCGTTCAGAGCTGGGCGAGGCGGGCCAGGGTGGCGTCGCGGACTTCGTCCAGCTCGGTCAACAGCCGCCCGAGGGGCCGGCCGTCGGCGGTGTGCCAGAAGGCGCGCCAGCCGTTTCGGGGGTAGCCGCAGACGGCGGTGGCGGCGCTGGTGGGGTCGACGAACGAGCGGCCGTCGAGCAAGACGATCCTGCCGTCAGAGTCGACGCGTGCGGGTTCCGGAAGGTGGTTGCCCTGCCTGGGCGGGTAGAGCTGGCCGTCGACCGCCAGGAGGCCGGCCTCGAGTAGGTCGCGGATGCGGTGGCGGTGCCAACGGTCGGAGGCCGGGGTCGGCTTGACGGAGAGGCCTTCGACGGCTCGCATGTACTCGGTCATGAACGCTGCTGCGGCCGGGGCGATGGCCGCTGGCCAGTCGGTGCTCTGGTTCTTCATCGCGCCGAGCAGGTGCCAGTCCTTCTGGTAGGACTGCCAGAGCTCGACGTCGACGAGGGGCCTCGCTGGCGACGATGTCCGAGGCGTGAGGCGCAGGGCGAGGTCGCCGTCGTACTGCTGGGCTGGCAGGTCGCCGACGAGCCAGGTGCCGGCGATCTGCTGGAGCTCGCCGTCGGTCATGAAGATTCCCAGTACGAGCATCGCCCATGTTTCCGTCGGCGCCGTCATCGGCGGGTCCTGCGTCGAGGTCAGGATCACGGCGTCCGCAGGAAGGCCTTCTCGTTCGTGCACATCGATGTCTGGGTCGTCGGGATCGGCTGGTGGGTAGGAACTTTGGTCGACACCGTCGGACATATGTATGGCTCCTTTCGGCCTCTGGTGTTGGGCACGGTCGCCCGGACCTGTATGGACGCGTCCTGTGTGCCGAGTTGTCAATGCCGGCAGGGTGCCGTCACGACGAGTACATCCTTGCGGGGGAAGGACTTCTCCTGATGTGAGCTGGTTGCCGGCCACTCGGTGGGCGCTGCTCGACAGCACGCTTGACTTCGACGCCGATTGGAGCGTTCATGGTGTCGCGGCCCGACCAACCGGCGGTGCACCCGGCGGGCCGTGATGTCCCGGCCGGGACATGACTCCCAACTTCGTTACGGCAATGATTCGAGGTACGTCATGTCCAGCAAGACGATGTCCGATGTCAGTGAGTCCGGCGCGCGAACGGAGTCGGAAGACAAGCTGTGGCAGGCCCTTCGGGCCCATCCTGGTCGTACGGCGGCCGAGCTCTCGGTGCTCGCCGAGATCGGGAAGTCGACGGCGGGGAAGATCCTCGCGAAATGGGCGACCGAGGGCAGCGCGGTGCGGACAGCAAGCGTCGTGGAAGAAGGTGGACGACGTGGTGGCGACCTCTGGACTCCTGCGGCCGAGGTCGACGAGCCGGAAGAGACGGCCGAAGAGGCAGCTGCTGACGAGTGCGAATCTGCCGATGTGGTGGTCGCTGAGCCTGTGCTGCCAGAGGAGCTCGACGTCTTGGCCGAGGCTGGTCAGGAGAAGAACCTCCTCGTCGAGGACGGCTGCGCGAAGGACGAGGCCGAGGTGGTGGCGGAAGAAGCCGCGCTGGCGAAGGATGATTGCGATCAGCGGCCGGTCGACGTGTGCGACACGGGGCTGACGCCCGTCAGCAGCGGGCGGCTTGCGCCGGGTGCGCTTCGTGGCCAGGTTGAAGACTACTTGCGGGACCACGCCGGGGCTGACTTCGGGCCGGTCGCGATCGCCAAGGCCCTTGGCGGCAGGTCATCGGGTGCGGTGAGCAACGCGCTGGACAGGCTGGTGGCACAGGGAATTGTGGTGCGGACGGCGGACACGCCGAAGCGCTTCGCGTTGTCCACGGCGGGGACGGCACAAAGCGCTTAGGTGTGGAAAGGGCTGCGCCCCAGCGTGAAACGCGCTGGGGCACAGTCATGTTGGCACGGCGGCGACGTGTGGTCATTGCGATCCGTCGGACTTCCCTGCTGTGCGGGCAACAACCGCAGTCAGGTACTGCATCGCGCAGCCTTCGTTGCGCGGAAGAAGCTGGTTCCCGTCGGGTAGTACGACGCGCCAGTCGGTCTGCCGTTGCACGTCCGCGCAGTAGTAGCTGCCGACAAAGTGGCCGTCGCGTGCCACCGTTGCGTACAAAGTCAGCTGGGCGTCAGCTGGATCGATGACCACTGCTGTGACGTCGCAGTCGTTTTCGGTGAAACGACGGATGACGATGTCGGGGCTGGAAACGCGGTCTGGCAATGTCATGACTAGTCCCGTTCAGTTGGCATGGGATGTCTGGTTTCCATTTACGTTGTACGGCAACATTTTTGGTAGATCAGCTGGCGTGCTCACCTGGCGGAACGCAGCGCTTCTGTTGCGGCGCGGCCGATTGCTTGCGCTGCTGCGGCCGGGTCGCTCATGACGTGGACGGATGCGCCGCGCATTGGGGTGTGGTAGTGGGTGTCCGGGGCAATCCACAGCACAGCGCAGCCGTTGGCGCGCAATCGATCCAGCAGCTTCTGCCCGTTGCTACGGGGTTTGTCGCGGAACAGCCCGTCGGACACGATGACCAGCAGTCGCGCGGCACCTGGGCGGTTCAGGCCCAGCGCGCCGTCCAGGGCGTTGATCGCCACGTCGACTGCTTCGAAAGTGTCGTTCGCGGCGAACTCAGTGATCGACGTCGGTGCGGTTCCCGGGTAGGTGATCGGCCGGACGTGGCTGCCAAAGATCACGGTCGCCGTTTCGGCCGGAACCGGGGCGTGGGCAGCAGCATTGGCCAGGATCCAGGCGGCAGACGCGACCGGCCCGGCAAAGTCGTTCATCGACGCTGACACGTCGCAGGCGATTCCCAGTCGTAGGGGCGGGGACGGGACGACCGTGCGGATGGTACGGGTGAACGGTTCGGCGGTGGGGATGGCACCGGCGGCCCGTTGCGCTTCGCGTGTCAGCACGGCCCGCATGCGCGGTCGACCGGGCGGGACAGTCGAACTGTGCTTCGTGGCAACCCGTTCACGGATCCCGGCGATGTTCAAGGACCGTGCCAAGACCCGCGCGGCTGACCGTTCCCGGGCGGTCGGTCGTCGTGTCCCTGCCGTTTCGGTGTCACCGTCGTGGAAACCGTCATCGACGAACACCGCCGTGGCGACGTCTTGCGCCACCTTGTTGGCGGCGTCGGCGTCGGATTTCGCCTGTGCGGCAACGCAAACTGGGTCAATCGGAAGGGGTTCCCCAGCTACGGCACGGGCGATGTTGTCGAATGCCTTGCCGATGGATTCGGCCAGCGGCGACGGGGTCCCGCCGTCTGTCGGTCCCGGTTCCGGATCTGCGTGGGCGGTGTCCCCATCCGGTTCGATGATCGCGCACCAACGACGACCGAGTTCGATCATGGTGTCAGCGTCGTCGTCACTGACCCCCAAGGCGGCCCGCCAAAGGGATCGCAGGGCCGCCAGCTTCTTCGGTCCCAGCACGGCCCTGACGGCGCGCCGGACGGGGGCGACTTCGGCAGGTGCCAGAATCCCGCCGTCGGCACGGGCAAGGAACAACGCGGCCGCCTTGGCGGCGTCCCGTTCCGTCATCTTTGTTGCGAAGGCCGGATCTTCGACATCCATGCCGCCGGTCACGATGGCTTTCACGCATGCGCGTAGCCAGTGCCGATCGTCCGGGCGGCGGCGTACTTGCGCGCCTTCGATTCGCGGTTCTTCCAACAGCAGTGCGGCCGCCACAGCTTGTGGGTCCGCTTCTGGTGGCGGGGTCCACCTGGTGTGTTGGGCGTGTGCGCATTCGTGGGTGAGGGCACCCCAAGTGGGCGCGTACCGCGCGCGGTCACTGACGATGTCGGGTCGCAACGTCGCGGGATCGATGCCGCCAAGATGCGTGCCGTCGACTTCGATCAGGGCCCGTGCCGGAAAGAAGCACGCGGGGGAACCGCATCCGGCCCCGGGTGCGATGGTCACCAACAGGTCGTCCCGGTCGGCCAGCGCGGGAACTTCGGCCGTCAAGGCTGCTGAAAGGGTTTCCCACGCGGGCAATGCGGGGTACACGGCCGAACCGGGGGCGTTGGGGTCCGTGAGCACATGGCTGGTCATAGGTTCTGTCCTTTCTGGACTGTCAAGGATCAGATCTGGGCACCAAGGGCCAGCGGTTCGACCGTCTTGCCGAACACTGATCGCACGACCGACGCCACGATGTCCCGATCTTCTTCCGGTGCGGTGCCGATCAGGTTTCCGGCGGCGGCGTCGTGCCCCAACACTGTGGCGGTTCGTTGGAAGGCCAGCAGTTCCCGAAGTTGTGGGGCCCAGCCGACTTCGCCGTTGTCCATGCGCGTTGCCAGGTTGCGGGCGACTTTGACGGCCTTGGGGTCGATCTTGAGCTGCTTGGCCAGGTCGTAGTCGGTCGACACCTTGATCTGAACGGAAAAGCGCGACGCCAGCGCGTCTGACAGAACAGCCCCGTGCACACCGGGGTTGTGCCCGGCGACGACGTAGAATCCCGTTGCGGCGTCTACTACTTCGCCACCGTTGGCCTTGACGATGATCTGACGGCGACCATCCATCGCCGGATAGACCACGGCCAACACGGTCGGCGGGATCAGCGTGGCGTCGTCGATGAACAGGGTCCGGCCCTCACGCATCGCGCGGACCAAGGGCCCGTGCACGAACACGAATTTCCCGTCTGGGGCCTGGGTGTACTCACCAACGAAGTCAGCAACCGTGGTGTCGCCATCACCCTGCACGGTAAGCAGATCGCCGAACGCCGCTTCGATCACCGATGTCTTCCCGGTGCCGGGCGGTCCGTACATCAACGTGGCCACCCCGGCGTCACGCAGCTTGCGCAGCGCGACGACGTCCGGCATCCCGGACAACGCGCGTGGGTGGTAAACCTGGCCGTTGGGGCGGGTCACGGGCGGCGTGGTGGCCGTCGGGGCACTGGGTGACGGTCCCGCCGTCGGGGTTGGTGTGGTTCCTGTCGGGGCCGGAACGCGTGATGACTTCCGGGATGCGCGGGTGACGGCGGCGGCCGCGCTGGCGGTCGTGCTGGTAGCCATGTACTGAACGGGTTTCGCCGAAGTTTGGGTGGCGTGGCCGCTGGCGGTCAGCGCGGCAAGCGCGTTGCCGATCGCGCCGGACGACCGCCCACCCAACAGGGCTGAAATTTCGCGGGGTGACAGCGACACTGCCGGGTTGACCGCCAGCACTTCCGCCACCTGACGGCGAAGTTCGCCGCTGGCCAACCGGCCGCTGGGAACTGCGGTCGCCGTTCCGGGGGTCGCTGGGGCGGCTGCTGGCGTGGTCATGGCGGCAGTCCTTTCGGCGCGAAGATTGCGATTTCGACGGTTCGTCAGACATAGCTGACGCTGCGATCGGGATTCGATGATTTTGATGTTCCCTTGTCGTTACGTCAATTATCACCTTGGTCTGCGCTGAATGCAATAGGTTTGGGGTGGGATTTTCAAGACTCTTTTGGTGAAATGGCGTGCCGGTGGTGATGGGCGGTATGTATTGAATTGGTCGGCGATGTTGGATTTGTGAATTGCCGAACGGTTTCTGGCAAGCGGCCCGGAGTGAGGGTGGGGGATCTGTTTGTGTCGTTAGGAATAGAAAAGACAGGTTGGGTATACGTGAGTGCAGTGTGGGGAACGTGTCACGGTCAGAAGGTTGGCGGCGGCGGGCCGCGGTGGGGCCTATGTGGATTCCGGCCTGCGGCCTAGCGAGTCGGGGGTACCTGCGGATCCCTCGGCGGGCCTGCTACCAGCGGCTTCTGTGTGTGCTGAGGTGGCGCTCTAAGGTGAACCCCCACCTGATCCACGGCGTGATCCCCAGGGTGAACCTCCGGTGCCGCTCGTGGAGTCCTGGTGGCGGCGTGCGCTCGTCGCCACCTTGACGGGGCGACGAGATCAATGGTGAACGAGTTCGGCAACTGAGTTTCTCGAGTGAGACTTCTCAGGTAGCTTGTGGACGCTGGTGCTCATTGATCTTATTTCTTTCATTGATGTGTTTGCTTGTACGGTAGCATCCTGCTGGATGATTGTGGGAATTGTGGCTGTGTGTCAGTCGGTCGCTCTGAGCTCTTCTAGGTCGATGCGCGGTCGGTGCCGCTATCTCGGTTTCCGAGGGTGCGTGCCAGACGGATCGCCTCTTCAGTGGGCTGGTCATCGATCTCGGCGAGTCGGGTGGAGAGCAGGGCCAACGTCCGGGGAACCGCGTCGAACTGTCCGAGCCTGGCCTGCAGCCGCATGATGTCGCGGTAGATGGCTTCGTTGTGTGGATCGAATGCCCGGGCCATTTCCAGCAGGTCGAGGGTCTGCTGCGGCTCCTCGTCCACCAGGGTGCGGGCCAGGCCAGCGACGGCATCGAGCGCGTCACGGCGGATCGCCTCCCGGGCGGTCTCGAGCCACTCTGTGGACATCCCGTCGGCGAAGACACCTTGGTACGCCTCGACAATCGCACTGTTCGCGGCCGTCCGGTCCTGGTCGGTCGACGCGGTCCTACGGGCTGCGACGGCGGCGTCGAATCGCCAGAAGTCGACCTTAACGAGGTTGGAATCGAGCTGGAAACGGCCTTCTCCCGTCAGCACGATGTCGTGCAGCGTGGCCTCGGTGGCAGCGCCGACCGCACGGCGGAGCCGGGACAGCGCGGTGTTGAGGGCGTTGGTCGACCGCTCGATGGCGATGTCCGGCCACAACGCGGCGACGAGGGCTTCACGACTGGCACCGTCCGGGTGCACCGCCAGGAACACCAGCAGCTCGCGGGTTCTGGGCTGGAAGGTGCCGGTGACTTCACGCTCGGCTGAGGCCTGGTCGCCGCCAGGTCGCCAGAAGATCCGGGGAACGCCGAGGACGCTGATCCGAATCAACGGCGGCGGGACCTCTTCCGGCGCCACCTGACGTTCACGTGAGCAGGGCGGGGGTTCGGAGATGGGCCCCTCGGCGGCGATCTCCAGGTGTTCGACGGAGGTCTGCGGAACAGGATGGTGATCGACTGGCTCGTCGTCGAGGTGGCGCAGCACCGCCAAGAGCTCGACGGCGGAGTTGCCGGCCATGTGGAACATCCGGGTGCCGCGGAGCGGCTCTGCGGAGCCGGGACTGGTGATCGAGACGGTGCCGTCGGCGCGTACGAACGCAGTCCCACCGTGTTGCCACTGGCCGAGCAGGATGCCGGCGAGCCCGCTCTCCGTGCCCTTGTTCAGCAGCGCCTGCAACCGCTGCTGGCCTGCGCTCGGGGCCGAGGCAGCGAGGAGGATTCGGGGCCGCGGTCGGCCGGCTTCTCCAGGGCGAAGCAGGAGTTCGGCCTCTAGCTCGTCCAGGGCCTCGTGCAGGTCTGCGGTGACGTGCAGTCCATTGGGCAGCGGATCGGACACAGCCTGACCGCTGAGGAGGACTTCCAGGTCATTCGCCGGTATAACGATTCTCGCGGGCGGCCGTTCGGCCGCGGTGGCGATCAACAGCGCGCGGAATGCCGACGTTGCGCCGGGGCCGATCAGCCCGAGTCCCCGTACCGAGGCCAGGCGCAGGGTGACCTCGTGGCCGTCTTGAACACCGACCGATTCAGCTTGAGCGGCTGTGTCGGTGCTCTCTTCCTCGGCACGGACATGCGCCAGGCGAAGGGCGTAGACGGCCGGCGCGACGGGAAAGTCCTCGCGCTCGCCGCTACCGGGCCGGTAACGAGCACGGTGTCGTCGGCGGGCGATCGCAAGGGCGGTGCTCACGGCCGCGGCGAGACCGAGCCCGACGTAGAGGTCGTCCATCAGACCGGAAGCCCAGGCGGTGCCTGGGGCCGGCGGCTGAGGCGCTGAAGGTCGAGCCGAAGACGTGGGCACCGAGCTGGTCGTTGGTGGCGGGCTTGTCGCCGCCGGAGGTGCTGGAGGCCCAGCTGCTGGCGATGGTGGCTCAGAAGGGACAGGCAAGGCTAGTTCTTGGCCCGGGTAGACGAGCCCGGGGTCAGTGAACATGCGGCCACCCGGCTGGGGCTTGTCCTTGTTCAGCCGGAAGATCTCCGGCCATCGGGCACCGTCTCCGAGCGTCCGCTCGGCGATCCGCCAGAGCGAGTCGTGAACGCCGTTCTCCGGCCCACCGACAACCACCGACGTCGGCGGCAACGCGGTCCGGAGGTCGCGCATGACATAGGCCACTGGAGGCTGCGGCGGCAGTCCAGTGCCGGCAGTGGCGGTGCTCGGGGTGGCGGCAGTTCGTGAGCCGAGGATCGTCAGCAGTACGGCACCGACCAGCACACACGCCAGCGTGCGCATCGGACCGGCGGCGGACAGGTCGGGCCGGCCCCGGAGCCTGGCAATGTCGATTCCCGAGCGCAGTACGTCGATGACGAAACGGAACCAGGTGATCCAGCAGGCGCAGGCGAGGAAGTCGATCAGGAACTCGGTACTCATCGGTGCCAGCAGAAATCCCTGGAGCTCCGGCCACGCCGGGACGTGATCGGGGAACGGCCACCCGACGTAGTGCACGAGGGCGTACGGCAGGCCACCCACGAGCGCGGCTAGTGCCACCGCAGCGAACAGGCCCCGTACAGCCGCACCGAGGAGGGTGGCGGTCGTTCTCCCGAGCGTGGTCACGACACGGCTGCCGGCGCAGTTTCAGCGGCGAGCTGCGGCACGGTGCTCGCGGAGCCGGGCATCGGCCTCGATGTCCGCGCGGTCGTGCGTCCGAGCGTCTTCTCGTCGGTGAGAACCGCCTGCTTGCGTCGACCGCGAGTGGGCTTCTGCGCTGCCGACCACCGGATGAGGTCCTTCACCCGGACGTCGGTGAACCGGGCCAGCTCCTTGATCTCCATGACCTCCTGGGCAGCGACGACTGCAGCACCGAGCTGGTCCTCGATGCGGCGGAGCTCCTCGGCAACGACGGCCTGGCGGCCGGCGAGTTCACCAACGTTCTTTGCCACGGAGGACCTTCTCGCGGTTCGGGCAGTGTCGGACTCGGCGACGCGATGTGCGATCTCCTCGGCGGTGGCCATGGGTCGTTCCTCCTTGTTTGGTCATGATTCGGCTGCTTGAACTCCCGTTGCAGCCCGCGTGAGGGTCCTTGACCGGGCCTGCACTCTCGTACTGACACAACGAATTCTGGAGAGGATGGCGGTAGTGAACCTCGCGACGGGTGCTATCACCCCGATACTCGCGCTGCTTGGTGTGGCGTTGGGCGGGTGGCTGACCACTCGCAACCAAGATCGGTTGTGGCGGCGGGACCATGCTCGGCAGTGGCGTGACATCCGGCTGTCGACCTACACCGAGTTCCTCTCCGCGTACCGCCAATACATCGCATACGCGCTCGACCCAAACGCCCGCATCACCGCGGTCTCCCACCCTCGTAGGCCCGACGAGGTGATGCCGTTCTTCGATGAAACCGGCCGGCCCTACCGCGAGAAGCTTGAAGCCGCGATCATGGCCATCAGGCTCGTGTCGGAACGACGCGAGACAACCGATACCGCCAAGGACCTCGTCGATCACGTCCGACGCATCGCCGCCGCACGAGCCACCTACTCCGAACACGACATCCCCCAAGAACTCTTCGCCGAAATGTGGATCGCCGACAAAAAGTTCCTGGTAGCCGCGCGGCACGAACTGAACCTGTCCGACATCTGGCCAGAGGCTGGGCAGTAGTGTCCCTCGCTGGTCGTCAGTTCGTGAACCCAATGCCGGCGATAGGCTCCTGGACGCGGCGACCACTTCAGTTCCCCCCGACCGGCACGTCAGAATTCGCGAACTCACGGGAAACGGTCAGGACGCCTCGTTGCGGATGGGCGCTGCCCTGGCCGTGCACGGTGATGGTGGCGATGCCGATCAGGTCGAGCAGTTGGGTGTGCTGGGCGGCGGTGACCGTGACGGTGACGGTCTCGTCGGACGCTGTCACGGTGCCGGAGGCGTTGACGCGCGCCAGGTACTCCTGCGCGGCGGCTTCGGCCTTGGCGGGTAGGAGCTTGAGGTCGTTGGTGGTCCGGAGTGTGGTGAGGTCGATTGCCTGGGCGCCGGCCCGCGCGGCGGCTTCGGCCTGGCCTTCGGCGGTTTCCTTGGCGGAGAGGGCGAGGCCGCCATCGAGGCCGAGCCCGCCCAGCGCGACGATGCCGGCCATCAACACTGCGACCGTCGCGGTCACGGTGCCGTCGTCGGCTCGCCATCGGCTCCACCAACCCGGGCGCCGCCTCATTGGCGGCCGCCGTTCGGGATGGCTGACCGCCAGACATCGACGGGCTCGACGGCCGTCGCGGAGACCTGCTTCTGCCAAGGGACGCCCAGAAGTAGGGCAGCCTTGAAGTCCACTTCGCAGGTCAAGGTCACCGACACGTTTCCGCCCGGCCGAAGGTCGGCTGTGTTCGAGTCCACCGTCAGCGCGCTGCAGGTGATGCCGGCCGAGGACAGGGCGTTGGTCGCTGTCGTTGTCGCCTCGTTGGCCGCGGCCGGTGCGGTCCGGGCCGTTGTGGCGGCGCGAGCGGCCTGGTGCGCCGCGTCGTTCAGCCGTAGCTGGGCATCGACGCCGCGATGGATAACGACCGCGACGAACACGAGCAGCAGCATCAGCAACGGCGCCGCGAGCGCGAGCTCGGCGGTCGCGGACCCGGTGTCCGATTGGAGATCGAGGCGACGCCTCCTGGGAGCCATGTCCGATCACCTCGATCCAGCAACGTCGGGCACGAATCGCTCGACCGGGCCGGCGGCCTCGGCGTGCACGGGCAGGTGCAGGAAGGGCACGACCGACCGCGCGGTGCCGGAGATCTGCACTGAAGCCGAGTACACCTCACGCGAAACGTGCACGTGGACGTCGACCAAGGGGCCGGCGGCCAGCTGATCGAGCAGTCGCCGAGCGTCCGTATCGCCCGCGGCGACGGACCCGGTTTCGGCTCGTGCAGCGGCCAGCCCTTGGGACGCCGCAGCTTGTGCGACATGAGTGGCGTGGGACCACAGTGCGAACTGAACGATCGCCATGAGCACCAACAGGAACAGGGGCAACGCCAGCGCGAGCTCCGCGCTCACGGAGCCACGATCGTTCGACCAGAAGCGTCGAGCTATGGCTACGATCTTCGTGCTGGCCATGGCTAGAGCTCGATCCCGTTGACCTTGCCCAGAAGCTTGGCGGCGAGGATGGCGAAGACCGCCAGCGCCGTGACGATGAGAAACGCGGTGGCGAGCACCGTTTCGCTGACGTATCCGGCATCATCAGCCCAGTCGAGCTGCTTCCACCGTGCCCTCAGGTTGTCGAACAGCGCCGTGGTGGAGCCGTATACGGCGGTGAGGGCATTGGACAGGACGGCGGTGTAGCGGTTCATGTCGATCTCCAAGAGGTTCGGAGGGTGTTCTCACAGGCCGTTGAGGACCTGGGTCAGTGCGGGGAAGGCGATGAAGATCAGGAAACCCAGCAACAGCAGCATCATCGGCAGCGACATGCGTTCCGTGGCCGCCTGGGCGTCGCCCTCGGCGTCGGTCGTCTGGTGGGCGCGCAGCGCGGTGGCCTTCGCTGCCAACGAGGCCCGGACCTTGGCGCCCTCGGTGCCGGCCAAGCTGACCGAGGCGGCGAGCTCAGCCAATTCCGCGACGTCGATCTCCTCGCCGAGCTGGCGCAGCGTCGCCCAAGGCGTGGTCCGGGTCAGCCGCGCCGCATCGAGCGCTCGGCGAATCTGCTCGAACGCCCAGCCGGCGCCGACCGCGGCGGCGTCGTACAGCGCGCTGTCCACGCCGGCGCCGCCGGCCAGAGTGATCCACACGAGGTCGAGGTAGGCGGACAGGGCATGCCGGAAGCCGGTCCGCTGCTTCGCGGCCTTAGCACGGGCACGTAGGTCCGGTACCAAGAATCCGGCGCCGGCCAGCGCGAAGCCGCCGATGATCGGCACCTCCAGTCCGATCGAGAGACCGGCCATGGTGAACAGCAGCCCCGCCAACGCCGGCAACAGCAGGCCGGCAAGGGCCAGCGTCGCCTTCTCGGCGAGGTGAGTGGCGACCGGACGCCCGATGACAGCGAGGTCCCGCTGGAGACCGACCGTGGGAAGGCCGACCGCGTGCAGCGGGGCGATGAACGGGCGACCGACCTTCGCCACCCAGCCGGCCGTGTTGTCCTCGACCAGGATCGGTTTCGGGGGCCGGACCGACCCGCTTGCCAGTGCGAGGTGGAGTGCGGGCGTCGGCGGGAACAGACCTACGGCAAGGGCCCATAGACCGAGGCCCAGGCCAGCGCCGAGTGCCAGGACGATGATCACGGCATTCCCTCCCGTCCCGAGGAGAACCGTTCAGCGGTAAGGAATCGGGCTGGGGCGGTGACGGCGGCGATCCGCACGAGCCAGGCGAAGCCGACCGAGAACAGTGCGCCGACTGCCAGCAGCACGACCTGGCCGAACGCGGAGTCGTACGCCATCAGGTACTGGCGGTTGAGCAGGACCACCACGACCGCGAAGCCCACGGTGGCGCCGACGATCACCCGGACCGAAGTCCGGGTGCGCGCCCGACCGGCCTCGACGCGCAGACGCATCGAGGCTTGTTCGCGGGCGGTGTGCGCGAGCGAGCCGAGCAAGTCGCCGAGTTGGCGAGCCTGCTGTTCGGCGGCCAGCACCAAGGCGGCGATCACCAGATCCCCGGTCGGGTCCGCGAGCTCGTCGGCAAGCAGGCGCAGGGAGGGGGCGAGGCGCCGGCCGTTCTCGATCGCGGCGGCGAGTGCACCGACTTCCCGCCGCACCGCTGCGGGGGCCAGCGGAGCAGTCGCGAGGATCGCCTGCTCCAGCCCGGCCGCGGCCGACAACGTGTCGCGGAGCATCTCCGCCCAGCTGGCGATGGCCTCGATCCGCACCACCCGGCGGGCGTGCTCGGGATCGCGCGCCAGCACGCGGGGAAGTCCCCAGCAGGCCGCGCCGGCCAGCAGCGCCCCGACGATCCAGCCGGTGGCCAGACCGACCAGCAATCCGACCGCGGTCACCAGCCCGATTCGCATCAGCTGGCGGCGGTCGACTGGCCGACAAAGCGGGAGCCACTGCCGTAGGCGGTCGGAGCGGACGAGCTCGGTGCCGCGCCAGCCCACGACCAACAGGAACAGCCCAAGTCCTGCACCGAGACCGAGGACTGCCGACAGCGCGCCGGCCGGTGTGACGGTCATGTCGTCCACCACCCGTCGGGCTCCTCAAGCACCACCGAGTTGAAGCCGACGTCCACGAGATCGTTGAGGGTGTCCGACCGCAGAGCGCCGGCTACCGGCCGGGCGCGGCGATCGGGCCCCGGCCGGTAGACCTCGTTCGACACGACCTGGGCGCCGTCGGCACCGACGACCTCGCGGATGGAGGACACGACCCGGGTGGCGCGATCGGCGCCGCGGGCCAGGTGCACGACGAAGTGCACGGCGGACGCGACGAGGAGGTTGGTCGCCTCAAGCGGAAGTCGTTCGGCGCCCTGGGCCGCGTACGAGGCGAGCCTGGTGAAGGCGATCCTCGACGAAGAGGCGTGCAGGGTCGCCATGCTGCCGTCGTTGCCCTGGCTCATCGCGTTGCACATCGGGATGACCTCGGGGCCGCGGATCTCGCCGACTATCACCCGGTCCGGGCTCATCCGCAGGCCCCAGCGCACGAGCTCGGACTGGGAAACCGCGCCCTCACCCTCCACGTTGGGCTCGCGCGCCTGGAAGGCGGTCACGTCGGCGTGGATCTCGGGGTCGAGGTCGAGTCCCAGCTCGAAGGCGTCCTCGATGGTGACAAGGCGTTCCATCGGGTCGATCTCGGCGGCGAGCGCACGCAACAGTGTGGTCTTGCCGGCCCCGGTCCCGCCGGTGATCAGGACGTTTTTCCTCGCCCGCACGAGGGCACGAAGCAGATCGTGGAGTCCGGCGTCGATCGTGCCCATCGCCCGCAGGTCGGAGAGGGTGACAGTGCGGTAGCCGTGGCGCCGGATCGACAGCGAGGTCACGCCGCCGGCGGTCAGCGCCATCACGGCGAAGAGCCGCTCGCCCCCGGGGAGCTGAAGGTTGACGGCCGGCGAGCCCTGGTCGAAGCGCCGCTCCTGGCTGGACGCCCGTGCGGCGAGCATGCGCACCAGGTGGGTCAGCTCGTCGTTCGAGGCGGCGATCGGTGGGACTCGATCCCGGCGTCCGTTGGTGCGCTGCACAAAGACCCGGTCGAACCGGTTGGCGTTGATCGTCTCCACCGTCGGGTCGTCCAGCAGCGGTTGCAGCCCTGCCAGGCCGAACATCTCGTTGAGGACCTCGTTGATCACCCGCTGCTCGTCCGGCTGGTCGACCAGCGAGCGCTGGGCCTCCATCTCGTGCTCGCTGTACGCGACGACTGCGTTGTCGAGCAGCATGTGCGCGAGCTCGCGCTGGACGTCGAGCGGCGCCGGCGTGCCGGTGTGCTGCCGGTGGGCGTCCACCCGCTTGGGCAGCTGGGTCGCGAGTGCGTCGCGGAGATGCTGGCGCAGGCGTTCGACGGCAACGTCCTGGTAGTTCCGGGACAGCCCGGTGGCCTTGGGGCTCATGACACAGCACCTCCCCACGCGCCGATGGCTGGAACGGACCGGGCGGCGTTCACCGGGGCTTGACGGCCTGGAAGGGCTTGGGGTGCCAGGGGTGTCAGCAGGGTCGCGACCTTGTGGGCAAACTGGCCGATCGTCGACCGTCCGGGCCCGTGCCGCCGGTCTCCCCGCAGACCACTGGGACGGCCGCACAGCACAGCGGCGCCCCGCAGGTCGTCCGGAATCCGGCCGAGGACAGGAACACCGAGCTCACGGCCGACTTCCGCGGGGCCGTAGCCGTTTCCGGCGAGCAACAACACCGGCCGAGGACTCCACTGGCCGATCGCCGGCAGTTTCCTCGGCAGGTGTGCGAGGTCATCGGCGCTGGCTCGGGTGAGCAGGACCGTCGCGTCGGCCAACTGGGCGATCGCGGAGGCGGGCGAGGACCCGTCGATCCGACCGCAATCGGCGAGCAGCACGGCACCGGGGCGAGCAGCAGCTGCTCGAAGAACACCAGGATCCTGGACCAGCGCGGACAACGCAGACCGGGCACGGTCGCCATCGGCCGGCGCCGACACGACCGGCACACCGCCGATAGCCTGAGCATGCTGCCAGAGCACTGCCGGATCCGAGTTCCGGCGGACGGCGGCCGTGAGGCTGACGAGCCCCGGCGCGGCGGGCAGCGCGAACCGGGTGGCCAGGTCCCCGCCGGACGGATCTGCCTCGACCAGCAGCGGGCGGACCGGCCCCGGCCAGCGGGCCGCCAGCGCGAGCGTGAAGGTCGTGACGCCGGGGGAGCCCTTCAACGAGAACAGCGCGACCAACATCATCGACCGCCTTCCGGGAGCATAAGGACGGCGAGCTGGCCGGCCGGCGCCGCTGCGACCTGCGAAGCCCCGGTTGCCGGCAGCTGCACCGAGATCACGGTGGCTTGGCCATTCGGGGGTGCCGTCACGCTCGTGACGATTGCCGGCCAGGTGGTCGGGTCGTCCACCGCTGGGGCCTGGTTCGTCGGGCTCGGCGCGAGTACGACCGACACATGCGCGCCGGCCGACACCTCGGGTGGAAACTGACCGGGCTTCAACGCGAGGGCGGCGATCGCCGATCCGGCCGGCGGGAATTCCTTGCTGCCGAGGGAATCGGCGGTGAGCAGAGAACCGGCGGAGAGGTTCGTCGCCATGGTCTTGCCGATGACGGTCGGCAGCGCGCCGACGTCCACAACGGACACGTCGGAGTCGGAGGCGATCTGGACCTGCCGAAGGTCCTGCCGCGTCACCACGTGTCCGACACCGACCGGGCGGGCCAAGGCCAGAACCGGCCGGCGGTTCCCAGAGTTCAGCGTCACGATCAGGAACGCCCCGGCACAGATGATCACGAGCAGGACCCCGAGCACGAGGTACGGGGCGCTGCGGTGGGAACGAGCTCGGAGCCGCGATGCGGTCGACTTGTTGTTGGTGGAAAGCCATGGGCTGCCGGTCGAACCGGATGTCCGGTTCGCGTCCGGTCGGGCTGGCATTTTGGTGGTCATGCCGGTCTCCTCCAGGCATGGGGGTAGTGCGCCGCCTCGCCGACGATTTCGGCGAGCGGTGTGGTTTCGGGTTGACGGCGGGACCGGGAGCGGTCAGCGGCCGTCGTTGAGCGCCTGCGACTCGGCGACGCGGAAGGCGGCGGTGCCGGTGGTCGCCACGTCGGGGAACACCCCGCCCTGGCCGGCTCCGGCCCACGCGACGGTCCAGTGCACGGTCGCGCTGACCGGGTACGCCTGGCTGGGCTGGCTCGCCGACGAACGCGTGTAGGTGTGGCCGCAGGTGGGTGAAGCCGCCTTCGGATCGTCGCTGGAACGGTAGGGAGTTCCAGCACCAGCACAGGTTTCGGTAGTGCCGTCGCCCATCGTCCAGGTGACAGACGTCGGATTCGCTGTCGCCGTCACGGAAACTCCGGGAACGGAGACGGTCGCGGACAGCGGGCGCCAGCCGCTCGACAGCCACAGCCACGTCGGCAGCGACACCAGCTGCTCGCCGGTGGGGCTCGCCGCGATCGCGGGCGTGGGAAACACGAGCTGTTTGCGGGCCATCTGCGCCAACTCGGCCGGTGACGGCGGGGTCGGCTGAGTGCCGGCGGGCGGCTGCGTTCCCGCCGGAACCCAGGTGAGGCTGGCCGGGTCGGTGGTCCAGGAGCCGTTGAGGAGGCACGAGCGGACGTACCAGGTGCCGTTCTCACCGGGCGGGCCCGGACGGCCCTGCTGGCCGCCACCCCAACCGCCGACCGACATCCACTGGCACTGAACGCCCGTTGGCACGGTCGGGCCGGCCCCGCCGGACGCCGGTGACCCGCCACCGGGGTTCGCGCCGCCACCGGTGCCGACACCGACGTCGCACTCCGGTGTCGGTGTCTGGGTGCAGGTCGTGTTTCCCCAGCCGTCGCCGTACGCGAACGGCACCGAACCCAGCATCGCCGCGGCGATCACGCCGACGACCAGAATCGGCCGGCGCATCGTCAACACGTCCCGACGTCGTGGACGGCGTAGTCGGACACCTTCCAGCTGCCGTCGGACTGCTTCTGCACGTCCGCGTAGATCAGCCGGCGGCCACCGGGCGTGTCGGCGAGCTGGCCGTCCGACTCCCGGTACTTCAGCCAGTTCGTCGAGTCCCCGCAGTCCTTCACCGTGATCTTCGTCGGGTTCGCCGCCGAGTCGGTCGAGTCGACCTTTGGGCTCAACACGGGTTCGCCCTTCGTCACCACGCCGCTGGTGTGATCGGCGAACAGGGCCTTGTGCATGTTGTTCAGCGCGGCGCCGGTCGAGTAGCGGCCGAGCTGGGCCGACTGCCAGTCGGAGTTCTCTCCTGCGGCAGCGAAGTCCTGCCACATGCCGCGGTACGCCGTCAGCGCCAGGCTCTTCGCCTGTTCCGAGGCGGACTCCGACGGCGTCGCGGATGGCGTTTTCGTGCTGGACGAGGTTGTGCTCGTCGAGCTGGTGCTGCACGCGGCTAGCGTCAAGGCCGCGCAGCCGAGCGCCACGTAGGCGGCCCTCGTGATCGTCTTCTTGTCGTTCACTCTTGTCGACCCCCAGATGGTCGTGACCTGTCTGGAAACAGGTCTACAACACGCATCCGTGCTTACCGCAACGACAGCAGGGAGAAGTACCCCTCCGACCTGGGCAATATGAAGGAAGCTCTAGTTTGCTATCCGACGGGACCTGGGTGCCGGCCGAGTTCGAGGGCCCGGGATGCGCGCCACGTACCTACAACTCAAAAAAACACACCATCGGGTGACTGACTCCGTTTCAGTTGTTGCAAGGCCCCTACCTGCATAAACTCGGTTGAGTACTCAGATGAACCACGTGGGGGCCGTCGGATTTACCTGAGTTGCGCGTCCGGCTTGGGGGCTGGATGGCGAAGCCTGGGGAGGGTTCCGATGATCGAGACGATCGACCGAAGAAGTTCTTGCACGTGTGGCACCGACCAGCTGACCGGTCTGCTCGACCGGTGGACGTGGGAGCGCCGCGCCGCGGCGCTGATGCGGGCCGGCGAGGTCGCACTGCTCCTGCTCGACGTGGACGAGTTCAAGCGGATCAACGACGAGGCCGGCCACCTGGCCGGCGACGAGGTACTCCGCGTGGTCGGAGAAGTGCTCAAGCGGCACACCCGGCACGGCGACCTGGCGGCCCGCTTCGGCGGCGACGAGTTCTTGCTGCTGACCAACCGTGTCCGTTTGATCGCCGGCATCGCGACCTCGATTGACCAGGCGGTGGCCACGGCGTCCGTGACCGTGGTGTCGACCTCGAAGCCCGAGCTGGTGCTGACCGGCATCACCGTCTCGATCGGCACCGCCACGAACGTCGCCGGAGCCCCGCAACGGCTCGAGGACCTGGTCCTGGGCGCCGACCGCGATCTACGCCGCTCCAAGCTCGAACGCCGGCGTCACGCGGCTGCCGCGTTCGACTCCGACGTGTTCCTCACTCGGCTGCTGAGTGTGGCGCACATTCTCAGCGGCGAGTGGATACCGGACATCCTCATCGCGCTGTCAGCGCGGCCTTGCCGGTACACCGAGCTCATCCGGACGGTCAGGTCGTCGCCGGTCGTGGACGGCCGGACCGGCCGCCGCCGCAACGTCCAGCCGCGGGCGCTCGTGGACACCTTGCGTCGCATGGAGGACAACGGACTCGTCCTGCGCCACGAGGCGATCGAAGGCTGGGCCCGATGCGTCGAGTATGAGCTCACGCCGGTCGGCCATGACTTGATCGGCATCCTGAACGCGGAGGCTCAGTGGTGTGACCGGCATCTTGCCGTCGTTCGAGACGCTGAACGCCGTGCCGCCGCGCACCGAAACGCCAGAGCCGCTGGCCACTAGGGCGTGTCTGACGCATATTGTGGTGGGATGCTGGGCCCCTGACCGTCATGACACGATTCCAGCTGCTGTCTGATGGGCACTGGGCGCTGATCGAGGACTTGTTGCCGGCGCGGACGCATCGGCAGGGCAGGCCGTTCGCGGATGCGCGATCGACTGTGGAGGGCATCATCTACAGCTATCGGTGTGGGATTGCTTGGCGGGACCTGCCGTCAGGGGTGCTTCGAGGCCGGAGCCCCGATTGGCCTGCAGCAGTTGCACCGACTGCCGCGACGGATCCGCAGTCGCATCTTGGGCCTGGCCGACGCCTGCTTGCTGCCAGGACACGCGGACACTCGCTCCGTACAGCAAGCTTCCGTGCGAGCCAGCTGGACGGCGTGATGCTCGTCGACTGCGACGCCCGAACGAACGCCGGTCTTCCTGGTCGTTCCTGGCAGTTCATCGCGCCCGAGGCCGCACCCGATCGTCTCGAACTCAACGACGAGCCGTACCAGCACCACGCGCGATTTTGATCCGAAGATGCACGGCGAGCCGAGGCTCGCCTGACCACTTTTCAGTCCAGCTCGCTCCACGCCACAAAATGTGGACTTCATCCAGTGGCAGGCTCAAGGCAGCGCGATGGCCGACAACCACACACAAGCCCATAGAACGAAATAACACATACCATTTCTTTGGGATCGATTTATCCAAAAAATCAGAAGTGGCGAGTAGAAGTTCACAGAGTGTAGAAGTGGTCACTCAGGGCGACTGCGACGCAACTGTTTCTAATTGTGCAACAAGTTGCTTAGATAAGTCTTCTTCAGCTCCGACGGCAAGGTACACCGAGTCGGACCAAAGGGTTTGCACCCAACCGGGCTACGCTTTACCTGCCAGACGCCCTCGGATAGGCTGCCGCCTTCCTCACGCGAGAGGCGTCAAGTGGACCTGTTCACCCCGAAGTTCGGGATCACGCTCACGGCCAAGCTGCTGTCTTCGCTCGCGTCAACATCCGGCAGCATGCTCGCGAAGCAGCTTCTTGCTCCCGTCGGCCCGGGGGCCGGTCTCGTGGAACGCCCGGTCTTAAGGCCGGGACTAGTACCGTGGCGCCGCTCAAACAACTTGGCGACCAATGACATTAAGAAACTAGTTAGCAAACTATATCGGCGAGCTGCCAAGACTGACCTCAAGGTCGCCGAACTGGATCACAATCAGCGTGACATGGCAATTGAGGCTGCAACAAAAACTCTACTTGTGATGAACGATCCGAGCATGGATTTAGTGCAGTCTCAATACCTTGACCCGGAGCGACTTGCGGAGTACTTGCGCTTAGCCGCAGCGAATTCAACTTCCGATATCGACGGCCTTGTGCGGGCGGTTTATGACCTGCTTCTTGATACTGCATGTATTCATATTGTCGAATACTTTTCACGACGGTGGGACTTTACGGCCCGCACCCAAGTTGAGCAGACGAAAACACTTGGCGAATTAGAGAGGCGAATTCCAGACCCGGCCGAGCGGGCTGTAGCGTTCGAAAGTCGGCTCCGAAGCGGGCTGTCGCAGGAGCTCGATAGAATGTTCCTGTTCGGACTTCTGTTGTCCGACATCGAGCAGTCGTACCAGTTGACCACTGCCTATGTCAGCCTGTCGGTGGAGACGGCAGAAGTTCGAGGGGTTGGACGCCGCGTCGAAGATATGCTGGCTTCAGATCGGCGGATTCTCCTTGAAGGCGCTGCGGGCGCCGGAAAAACTACTCTTTTACGCCGGCTGGCGATGTACGCGCTTCGCGACGAGTTGCCTAAGCGGTTCTCTCACTTACGCGGAAATTTTCCATTCTTGTTGCAACTCTGCACATTCGTCGAAGGCGATCACATCAACTTGCCAGGGCCGGACCAGTTTCTCAAGGTTGTTGCCCCAATGGTAGGAAACGAGCCTGACGAATGGACCGTTAACCGGCTTTCAAAGGGTGTGGCGCTTATACTGATCGACGGTGTCGACGAGGTTGCGGCAGAGCATCGACCGGCGGTTTTGAGCTGGATTGAAAGGCTGGTCGCCTACTATCCCAACGCGTACTACATGGTGACGTCTCGCCCGGCGGCGGTATCGGACCGCTGGCGAAACAAATTGAAAGCTATAGGCTTCTCCTCTGCAAGAGTTGAGCCCCTTACGCCGGACCGAGTTAACGATCTAATCGTTCGATGGCATCAAGCAGTAGCCAAGACGCCGGAAGAAGCCGACAATCTTGATGATTGTGTAAATGTTCTCCGTGACGCGATAGCCTGCCGTCGAGATCTCGCGCGACTGGCGACCAATCCGCTTCTGTGTGCGATGCTCTGCGCGCTCAATCGCTCCGCTAACAACTCCCTACCTGATGGCAGGATCGCTTTGTATGAAGGTGCCTTGACGATGCTTTTGGACAGAAGGGAGAAGGAGCAGAAAATACACACGAGTCCTATATCGCTAGATAAGCAGCAGATCCAGCCATTTCTTTCAAAGATGGCAGTTTGGATGACGCTGAACTCGCGGCGCACTATACCTCGAGCGGATGCGATATCGGTTATTGACGAGCTACTTCCCAGGCTTCGTGTTGGCTCGGCGGCACAGGTCGAGATTAGCTCTGAGCTGCTTCTTTGTCATCTCGTTGAACGTTCGGGTCTATTGCACGAACCCACCATTGGATTGCTTGAGTTTATTCACCCAAGCTTTATGGACTACTTGTGTGCAACCGAGATTTTTCGCCGGAACTATCTTGAGCACCTCCTCAATAATGCGCACGATTCACTATATCACGATGTTGCAATAATGGCGGTTGGTCAGACGCAAGGCGATCCGAACAAGCAAAGTGAGCTGCTAAACGGAATTATCAAGCGAGCGGAGGAGGGGGGTGAGCACTCCCGGAAACTGTGGCTCCTTGGTGCGGCATGCATTGCCGACGTGGGTATGATAGACCCCGAGATCGTCGATCGTATCAAGCTTGAGACAGAGCGGCTACTGCCCCCAAACGGATGGACCGAGGCCGAGACGGTCGCTGACGCCGGAGAGTTTGTTCTTGATTTGCTGGCAGAGGCTGCCCAGCGACGCACTTTTTCCAACGATGAGGCAGCTTGCACAGTTCGAATTGCGGGCCTAGCTGCCGCTGACGAACCGGTGTCCATAGGCTTGATGTGCCAGTTTAGAAGCCGCAATGACCCGCGGGTTCAAGCCGCCCTTGTCGCCGCGTGGGCACGATCTGCAGATCCGGATAAGTTTGTTGATCAAGTGCTCGTGGACGCTGCAATGCAGGACGCCCTGATTCATCTTCCAAGTATTCGCCTTCTGTCGATGTTGAATAGACTGACCAACCTTCGACAGCTTGCCATGCCTCGTGATACGAGCGACGAAGACATTGAGCAACTGGCCAGAATTTTACCCCTAAGAATCAACCTTATCGATCTCACATCTGCGCCAACGGTGAATATCTCGCCGCTGCGAAAGTTTCGCGATCTTACTATCAGAATAGCGGCGGAGAAGAGGTGAGCTGAGCCGTGACACCGCCGACGATGCCTTAAGGCATTCGTGATGCCCGCGTAGTCGTCGGCAGGGTAGCGGTAGGGCTCGATCTTCACGACCTGGCCGAAGTCGGGGGCGTCGATCATCATGCTGGCGCTGAGGCAGAGGCCGACGTGGTGAATATTCACGGTGGCGGTGCCGTAGAGCACGAGGTCGCCGGGAGCAGAGGCTGGCCGGGGGTGACGTGGGGCCGGCGCGGAACTGGCTGTCGGCGATGCGGGGTAGGGAGATCCCAGCGGCGGCGGAAGGCCTCGCGGTAGGAACGCCGGCCGGATATGCACCCGAGGAGGCGAGTTGCTCGATCGTGTAGGCATCGACCGTGTTGCCCTTCATAGTGGGGATGACTTCATTGGGACACGCCCGAGGTGCTGGTTGCTGCATGACATGGTGCGTCAAGGCAGCGACGCGACCCGTTCGTCCCAGTCGATGTGGTAGCGGGTAAGCCAGTCCGCGGCGTTGCGCGGTCCCCGCTTGAGCAGACGCGGGAGCATCAGGTCACGGACGATCCGGCCGACGGGGCCGGGGAGGGCACGGTTGCCCATGCGCGCGCTCGTGGCGACGACGCGTTCGACGCGTTCACGACGCCGTTGTTCGAAGGCCAGGAAGGCCTGCTTGGGCACGGGGAGGTCGCGTAGGCATTGGGCGAGGACGATGCTGTCCTCGATGGCCATGGAGGCGCCGTGGCCGGCGTTGGGGGCCGACACGTGTGCGGCGTCGCCGATGACGATCATCGAGTCGCGGTGCCAGGTCGGCACCGGCTCGATGTCGAAGGAGTTGCTCGCGACGATGGTGTCCGTGGCCGTGACTATCGCTCGGGCGGAGGTTCGGTCGCCGGCGAGGAGCCGGAGCACGCGGTCCCGCCACTGGGCGGTCGTGATCGCGGCCAGTTCGGTCTTCGACAGCTCGGGTCCTGGGCAGTTGGCGAACCACCAGGTCTGGCTGTCGGGCGCGGTGGTGTAGGCGAAGAGGACCCGTTTGCCGTAGACGAACCGGAATGTGCTCACGGGGGCCGTCAGAGTGCTGGAGGCGTAGCCGCACACCGTGGTCGCGCCCCGGTAGGACGGTGTCGGCGCCTCCGGATCGATCAGCTTGCGGACGACCGAATGGATGCCGTCGGCTCCGATGAGGATGTCGCCGCTGGCTTGGCTGCCGTCCTCGAAGACCGCGGTCACGCCGTCGTTGCTGAAGAAGGCGTCCTTCAGGCGCTTGCCGTGGTCGATGGGGATACCGCGGGTCACGGCTTCGGTACGCAGGAGGTTGTACAGCTCGGCCCGCTTGATCGCGTGCGGGCCGTCCACGCCGGTCGTCGCGCCGACGGCGCTGTCGCCGAGGTGCTTGCCGGTGTGGGTGAAGAACTGGATGGTGTCGACCGGGAAGGAGCCCTTGACGACCAGCTCGTAGCAGTCGATCGCGCGGAGGGCGTCGAGGCCGTTGTTCATGAGCGTCATGAAGGCGCCGACCTCGGCAGCGGTGTCGGGGTACGCCTCATACACGGTCGCGTCGATGCCGGCCTTGTGCAGGGCCATCGCCGTCACGGTGCCGGCGATGCCGCCGCCGGCGATCAGGGCCGTGGTCATGTGCGTCTCCGGACTGCTAGCTGGGACGGAGGGAACGGGAGAGGTCGACCAGTTCGGCGACGTCGGCGTCCAGGCCGCGTTGCGGTGGTACGGCGACCGGCATGGCCTGGCACGGTGGCTCCTGGCCGGCCGCGTGTCGAGCAAGGGCATCGCGGAGCCGTCCCGCGAGCGGCGCGTCGTCGGCGGCCTCTGTCGTCAAATACGGGCTGACGAGGACCAAGCCGTCCCGGCACTCGATGACCCTGCGGTAGTACCGGCGGTGCACGCCGGAGAACGTGAGGGCATCTCGCCATGGCGAGATCTCCGCTCGAGTCAGGGCGTTCTCGGGGAACTCGGTGCTCAGCGCCGTCCACAGCGGCCGCAGGTCGCGGTAAGCGCGCAGGTGTCGGCGCCACACCCGGAAGGCCGACCACCTCGCGGCGACGGCGGGATAGGCGACGCCGAGCAGGAAGAGCGCGGTTCCGGGCAGCAGGAGCAGCGACGCGCCCACGAAGCTCAACACGGACGCGATGGCTACGCTGACGTGGCCCGGATTGATCTGGGTGATGACGATGGAGGGGATGAACAGGCAGTCGGCGCCGACGATCGCGGCCATTCCCCACGAGGCGATCCGGAGCCCTCGCGCGAGCCGGGCGTTGACGACGCGCGCATACCGCCTGCTCCACACGAATGCCGCGGCGAAGCCAATCGCGAGGTATGCGTCGGCAACGCTGAACAACACGGCCCCGGCGAGGGTCGAGCGTCCATCAGCCGGTGCGCCGGCCGGAGCCGTGAAGGCTGCCCACATCATGGCGGCGAGCGCGATCGGCAGCGGGACGACGTACCAGAGAGTGCGGCGCCAGGCCGACCGGGCGTCCATCGTGGAGAAGACGAAGAAGAACACCAACAGGTTGGCTCCCACGAGCAGCACACCGTGTTGCAGCAGGCGAACGAACATCGGTGCCAAGCCGAAGACGGAGACACGGTGGTCCGCCGCGACACCGAACGGGAACGCGATCAGCAGGCAGGCGACAACGCCGGTCACGGCCCATAGCGGGACGTTGCGCGGCATCCGGACCAGCCGGACGGCCAACAGTGCGAGCACGACCGCGGCCGCGGCGCCGTAGAGGACAACCAGCTCGATCACAGCCAGCCGATCCTGCTGTCCAGGGCCGAACCGATGTGCGGTGCCGCGGAGCTGGATCCGGCATTGGGCGCGACGACGTCCACCACGGAAGCCCAGCCAAGAATGATCGTCGCGACGGTCTCGGCCTCGCGCTCGTCGTCGGTGTCGTATGACGTCCGCCGCAGCGCCCGGCCCACGGAATCAGGCGTGATACCGAGCTGGAGTTCGGTCACCAGGTCGTCGTCCTGCTCGTCGCTCGCGTGATCGGCGATCATGTGCCCGATCTCGTGCAGGATGATGTGGTCCTGGTGCGCCGGTGAGGTCTGCTTCTGGTACAGGATGTAGTCGGCTCGTGGCGCCGCGAGCCAGACGCCGAACGGACCCGGCACCGGGATGGCATAGGGGAGCAGCTCGATCGGCCGTCCGCGGCTCTCGCCGAGCCGGGCACACAGCTGTTCGACGTCCAGCGGTGGCGTGATGTCGAGGCTGTTCAACAACTTCCGACATCGCCGCCGCAGCTCTCGCTCACGCACGAACGACCTCCCCAGTTGCAACGCGATCCCGCGGCCGGGCCTAGTCCTTGGCCGCGCCACCCCGCTTCAGCTGCTCCAACTCGTAGACCACCTTCACCATCTCGGCCACTTGGTTGAACCCTTCGGGCGACAGCGCTCCGGCGCGGGCGGCCATCACCTGGATCTCGTCCCGGCTGGTCGCGGCGAGCAGCCGGTCGTGGGCCTCAAGGAGCTCGGCGAGCCGCTGGTCGACCAGTTCGGCGGCGCTGTCATCGAAGAAGTACGTGACCGGGATGCCGAAGAACTTCGCCAGCCCCTCCAAGTGCTTGATCGTCGGGTTGTCCCGGTGACCGTTCCGGAGCTGCCAGACGTAGGTCGTCGAGATCTTCTCCCCGGCCTTGCAGATGGCGTCGGCAACCTGTTCGTTCGTGTACTCGCGGCTCGACTCCGGGGCCTTCACGGTGGCGAAGAGGTGGTTGAGCTTGGCCGCGAGGCTTCCGGGCCGATGCTCGGAGTCCGCCATGGCTCTTTCCTCCTTCCGCTCGACGGAGGCTCGGTCCGGGACAACTGCCGTGAACGAGTCACAGCTCACGCCTCACACCTCAGTTGCATGGTCCACCTGCGGCCTGCTGGCCGCGACCTTTTGCTGAGATGAACCCTCGAACGGGTGACACGATTGCCGTCAGTTGGTCCGAGGGTGCGGGCTGTGCGTATCACACCCGTCGCCGCTGGTAGATCGGGTTGAGTGATGCATAATCGAACGCGTGTTCCTCAGGGTGGGTCTGTGTCAAAAGGTCTTCTAGCAGTGGTTTTGCGTTGTGGACGTTGTCTTCGACGCGCCGTGTGACGGCTATCGAGAGCTGCCGCCGGTGACGTCTCGTGGGGAGAACGGTCGAAACGCATTCAACGCGGCATGACCGGATACCCGGCCAGCCGCGCAGGTCGGCGGAGCGGCAGGCGTGGGACGATGAGGTCATGCGCCTGATCGCCGACGGAGTGACGCCGAACGAGCGTCTGGTGCTCGTCAACGAGCTCGAGGACGATAACTCGTTCGCCTTCGTGCTGGACCAACCGCTTTTCCTGTGGGTCGGTGACCGGATCGCGTTCGAGAAGGACGCTCTCGTAATCGCTCACTCGAACGGTCGGCGGTCTGTGCGCCGTGGTCATTGGGAACCACGGTGCTACGCCTACCGGCTGAGGTGACGCCATCAGCGGGCGTTGAGAAGCTGACGCGACACGGCCAGCTTCAACGCGCTGCGGGTTGGCGAACCGCACTACTGCTCGCACATGGCGCAGGCCAACGGCGAGTTCGGCTGACCAGCGCCATGTGTGTCAGATGCTGAGGTCTTCCCGAAAGGCGATTCGTGCGACGGGTTCCCACTGGTAGCTATGTGGCACCCGGCTCAAGCGGGCGAGCACGACCGCGGTGATCCGGACTTCCAGCGGAGGGAAGGGATCCAGCTGTCGTACGGCTTCTATGACAGGCATGGCAGGCCGAGGTCGTGGGCTGTAGCCGATGCCGACGTGCGGCCGGAACGCGGTGCTGGGCGGCGGCGTCGATCCGGGCGCGGTCGACGGTCTGGCGCTGAGCAGGCGGTCGTACATGGCACACAGGTCTCGCCACGGCGTCGTGACGAGACGCAGCGCCCCGGGCGAGCCGGCGAGTGGGCCAAGCTCGACGGTGAACGCCGGGTGGCCCTGCAGTAGCTCGCGAGCTACTGCAACCGCCTGGTCGACTGCCGACCTTGGAGTTTGGTCCACCCAACCGAGACGCTGCACGGTCAGGTGCAACCATGCTTGCGGCACCCAGTCGAACTCCAGTGATCTCAACGATTTTTGAAGCCGACGCACGACATCGGCAAGGTCGAGCTCGTCGCCGAGCTCGATGAGCCAGTGGTAGCTCTCTCGTGTCGGAGTCCATCCCGGCCTGTCCCAGTGGTTTTTCATCTCCGCAACCGAGGAGAAGACGTTCCAGTCGTGCGCTCTGATGGTCTCGGGTGTGTCCTGCGCCGGCGGATCCGCAGGAAAGGGTGGTTCGTGCACGTCGCTCATCCGGGAAGCTGCGCGTCACGTCGGCGGTTGGCGTTGCGGGCCAGCTGATCGAGTTCATGTTCGAAGGCCTCGACCGCCTGTGTTCCGGCGACATTGCGGGTGGCCGTCAGCAGTTCGCGTCCCCGTTTCACCGCGGACGCGATCGGATGCTCGCGGGACGCGGAGATCGCCTCCACGCCAAGCGTCATCGCCTTGCTGGCATCCTTTTCGGACAGAGCGGCGGCAGCCGCGTCAAGTCCCATAAGTGTTTTGGACCAAGACGATCCGCTCGTGTCCACGGTGTTGATGTACTGCTCGACGAGGTCTACCTGCCCGACGGACAAGTACGCCGTCGCAGCGTTGGCGGCGGCCCGGCCGCGTGTGTACGGTTCGAAAGAGATACAGGGACTCAACGTCGCGGACGCTCCCGCTCGTTCCTCTCGATCGAGCAAGGTATACGCGTGATCGACCGCCTTCTCGACGACGCCGCGCTTGCCTAGCTTGCCGGCGGCCCGAGCGACGCCGTTGACGGCGAGGCGAATGTGCTGCGAGGCGGAGCCGTAGCGGGTTCCGTCCTCTGCTGCATCGAGCGCGCTCAGGTAGTCACCGCCGTAGTAGAAGGCAAGGCTCTCGGTGCCACGGATCCACGCCCGAAGATCATTGTCTCCTGCCCGGTCGGCCAAAGCCGTCGCCTCGGCGCAATACGCCAGCGCCAGTTTCTCCTTCGAGGCGTTCACGGCCATGTAGGCGAGCAGGCCGGTCAGCTTCGCTGTCGTCTGCAGCAGACGAACCCGTCGGCGCTCCGGCTGAAACCCGTTGGCCAGAGCGCGATAGGCGAACTTCTGCGCGATCGACGTCTCGGCCGCGAGCTTGAACGGTCCCTCCAACTCGTACCGACCGACGACGTCGTCCACCACCAGTTCGACCACACTCAGTGTGTTGTCGGAGAGGCTGCTCTGGTCCAGCCGCGAGATCCTCTTGAGAACATCGATCGTAGATTCCCACGATTCCTGCTCGAAGTCGTACTTCTCGATTGAGGCTGGTTCCGCCACTTGAACTCCGCGCGGCTTGGCGAACCAGGTCAAGTCGTCGGGAATAGCGAGGATCTCCGCCCAATCGGTTAGTCTGTCCAGGTTGTTCACGGGGGCGCCGTTCTCGATCGCGCTCAACCGTGGCTGTGTGATACCTAGCCACCGGGCCACGATCTCCTGAGAGATATCGCGACCGTGGGCGCCGTGGGTTCGGTAGGCCCGGATGACCTTCCCGATATCGTGAGAGGCCAGCGCCTCCGTCATCGCCGAAGTTCTCCAGAACAGGCTGTCGACCACCGGTGGGGTGGTGGCAAGGTTCTGTGCCGCCTTCAGGCACGCCTGACACAACGTGCCCCGGTTGTCGCTGGCCAGCCGAGTGCCGCAGTGGCAACGTCTGGGCTCCGTCGAGGCTCCCATGCTGGGATCTCCTGTCGATACGCTCTAGCGGCACACGTCAGTCGTGACACCATACCTGAATCTGATGGCGGCCGTCATTGGTTTCGCGAATATTTGATTATCGGTCGAACTGATTGGCACTGTCCCGTATTGGTTTCATGCTTGTGGTCGACCCTCGGTGTTGGGGTGCTTATCGATCGTGAATACGTGATGAAGTTCGCTTGATCTTGTGGATGGTGGACGTTTCTGAGGAGATGGTCATGCCGCACCAGTTGAGCCTTGTTCGTCGCATAGCGGACCTGCGCCGGCTGTACACGGGCGAGACCGATACGACGGTCAACCACGACGCGGCCCACGCGGCTAGCGTGTTGTCCACCGATGATCGGCGTCAGCTGCGCACGGCGCTCGAACGTGACTTCTTCGATCAGCTTCCCGGCGGCGACGACGTCCGGCCATTGCCGCAGCACCTGCGCACAGCGGTGCTCCCGGACGCGACCGAGCCATGGCAGCAGGCGCTGGAAGCCCGCATCTTTCGCGCCGTCACACGAACGACCGCCCACCTTGACCACCCTGCTGCGGCAGTCGGGGCGTGGTTGGCGGGCAACGGCGGACGCGTGCTTCGGAAGGTACGACCCCAGCGGCCGCACGACTTGACCCTTCACGTCAATGGGCGGGCCTTGGCCCCGCTGTTGTTCGAGCTGCTGCCGCGGATCACCGGCGAAGGCGATCTCGTCGGCGTGCCGGGACTACGTGCGGTCCTGCATCGGCGGCGCGTCGAGCTGCTTGTGCTCGACACACCGGCAAGGGTGACGATCGCCAACGTGTCCTACCGGCAGTGGGTGGCGGCCCTGGCGTTCGTGGACGCGGTTGACAGCGAGAACCCCTTGCGGTGGTTGGGGAATGACCCACAGCCGCTACAACACGAGGAGCGGGAAGCCTTGGCGCGAGTCGTCTCTGGGACGACGGCCAGCCGTCTGCTCAGTTGCTTGTTGCGCCGAATCGGCTTGTTCTCGACGACGTCGAGACTGTCGCTGCGGCGGGCCTCCAGCGACGAGGTGGAGATCGACTGGTGGGAGTCCCCGTCCGCCGCGGCGATCGCGGTGAGGCTCGTGGATCCCGCCGCCGGGCTCTTCGGAAGTGACCATTTCGTTGCCGGACAAGGTGATCGACTGAAGATCACCGATGCCGACGAGGCGTACACCGTTGTGCTGGGCCAGCTGCGGCCCGAAGACACGGACGACGTGGCGGCGCGATGGTCGGCCTGGGACCGGGAGATGTCGCGGCCGAACCCGATGTGGCCAAGCATCGTCGGCGCGCGCCGTCCGTCGTCCGGTCTTCGCTCCCTAACAGGTTCTGCAAGCCACTGATTCGCGCTGACAAGATCTGCCATCCGGCCGGCTGAATCCCCTTGTAGGAGAACCATCATGACCGACCATGCAAATGCTGGCGAGCTGTGCCGGCTGATCGCCAACCGGATCGACGGTGTCAGCAGCACGGAGTGGCTGGGCGGATCTGTCTACGCCTACGGCGCTGGAACGACGCAATCCTGGTCGGACTGGAGCACACCACCACCATCTTGATCGTCAGCGACGATGGGCCACGGTGGTTCAAGCTCGACTTGAGGGAGTTCGATCCGTCCCGAGAAACCACCGTGGCCATGGACTACGACCTGTTGCAGACGCTGGCCCGGCGCGCCGGTATCACTCCGCCAGGGCTTTAGTTCGTCAGAGGGCTGATCAGGTGCGGGCCGAGGTAGCCGATGTGCACCCGGCCGGTGCGGCCGCTGGTGTCGTCGAGGTAGTGCAGGCGCGGCGCGACACCACCACCCCGGTCGATCCGGATGTGCGCGGGGAAGTACGCCCAGCCGCTGTCGTCGAGGTCGGTCGGGACAGGGAAGGTGCGGGCGGCGCGGTACCGGCCGGTGGTGTCGACCATCCGTGACTCCCACCGGGCCACCAGCGACGGGGTGAGGCCGAACTCGCCGCCGTGTTTGTCCACATAGGACGTAAAGTCGCCGGGGAAGTCGCTTGTGGCGTAGGCGTTGAGCGCGGACAAGGCGTTCCAGGTGCGGCGCAGCCAGTGGGGTGTGCGCAGGTTGCCGTCCAACAGGGCGGCGGTGTCGGCCACCTGGTCCCCGATGACCAGGCCGGTCAGTTCGGCCGTGGCGGTGTCGAGCAGGTCGGCGAAGGTGGCGAACCGTGTCGGCGCGCCGGGTGCGGTGTCGGCGGCCGGGCGGCCCAGCTCGGTCAGCGTCGCGGTCTGCCAGGCCAGGCGGCGGCGCAGGTCGTCCAGTTCGTCTTCGGCGCGTTGGAGTTCCTCGGCGTAGAGGTCGCGTTCGGTGCGGGCTTCCTCGGCCTGCCGCAGGGCTTCGCCGACGGTCGTGCGACGCAACGCGGTGACGGCGTCGTGGTGGGCGCGGCGGTGCCGGAGCACGATGTCGGTTAGACGACGGCGGGATCGCTCGGACCGTTCCAATTGGACGGACAGCCGCTGGGTGTCGTCCTGGAGCCTCGCGACCTGGGTGCGGGCCGAGTCCGCCTCGTCGGCGGACTGTTTCAGCCGCTGGCGCAGGATCTGTTTGCCGCTCTCGTCGGGGGCGGTGATCCAGCGAACCGCCGCACCGGGCGCGTCGGCCCCGCCGATGATCACTCGCTCGTCGCCGGCCCACGCCTCATTGAGAAAGCGGTCCCACATGGCCACGGTCAGCGGGAACGCGTGGCTGTCGGTCCCGCCAGGACGACCATTCGATGCTCGCTTCGGCCAGGCGGCCCCATTCGGCGGGCCGGTGCAGTCGCTGGGCGGGGATGGCCAGCGTGGGCTGGTCCGCGTCGCAGCCGGGCGGAAGGTACAGGCGCGCTTCGTTGGGATCGGTGCGCAGGTGCTCGGGGAGCAGAGCGTTGACCGCGTCGGACAGTTCAGGGCTGAGTTCCAGGGCGCCGAGGACGCCGGCCGTGGCCCTGCTGAACCGGCCGTAGACCGACCGCAGGTCGCGCTGCGCGGGGATCAGCAGCAACGGCGTTCCCCGCATGTCGACGGTGATGGTCTCGGCCAGGTTCTCGGCGAAGTCCGCGCCCTTGCCGGCCTCGCACGCGAAGAAGTGGTAGCCCATGATGCTGTCGCGCAACGGGTAGTCGCTCAGGCCCAGGGTGAACAGCGGGGATTCGGTGCGCCCGGTCCAGGGATGCGGAGCGTCGGCGCGAACCAAGCACAGCAGCTCGTCCTGGCTGAAGTCGTGGTCGGTGATCACCACCACGGCGCGGACGGCCTTGGTGCCCTGTCCCCAGCGGACTCGCCAGCGGCGGATCGGGTCCTTCTTGGTGGTCACGACGCCGCGGTCGATGATCTGGAGTACGCCGGCGTCATGTTGGCGGGTGAGGACTTCCTCATAGGCGACCAGTTCCCGTCCGCATCGGGCCAGCACGCAGAACGAGGTGGGCGGCAGCCGGTCGGCCACGGGCCGGTCCTCCTTGCTCACGACGGGTTGGCGTCGAGGGTAGCCAGCTGCCGGTCAGGACGGGCTCACCGGCAGTCACATCTGACCGCGCCGGGCGTCACCCGTTCAGTGGATTACTCGCGGTCGAGAAGGGAGCACTGCACGTGCACGAGTTCGGTACTCTCGGGAACCGTCGGGTGACGGGCTGCGTCTACCTGCACAGATGGCGTTGGGGACCAAGCGACGGGGGTCGTGGCATGGCGCGGGTGGACCTGGGCGGCGGGATGTCCGCTGACCCGGACGTGATCCAACAGGTGATCGACAAGATCAAGGCCGAGCACGACAAACTGGACGACACCGTTCGGCAGTCGCGGTTCTTGGAGCACACGGTCGCTCCAGGCAACGACCCAGTGACGGTCAACACGTTCCACAAGCCGATGCAGGCGTCACACCCGAAGTTGACCAAGGACATCGTCACCGCCCAGCAGCAGCTTCAGGACATCATCGACAATCTGACGGCGATGAAGAAGCTGTACACCGAGGCCGACCAGTCCGGCGCTCATGGCTTGACGACGAAGGGCGACTAAGTGCGACGCGCAGCAGCAGCGGTGATGGCCGGGGCAGCGTTGATGGTGGCCGGCTGCTCCACCCCACCCTCGGTCGGTGGAACCGCCGGGCCGACGACCACGTCTTCGACGCTGCCTGCCGGCGTGCCGAACGTCGCGAACCCGCTAGACCTCACCGCATTCCAGAAGGCGCCCTGCTCGGTGTTGACTGCTGCCCAGCTCCAGCAACTGAATATCGGGGCAACTGGACAGCCGAAGCTTGATGATCCGCTCGGGCCTGTCTGTAGTTGGCATGACCAGGATGGCCCATCGAAGATGGACTTGGGTGTGTACGTTGGCGGGACCGCAGTGCCGGGACTGTCAGGCCCGTACAGCCAGAAGTCCAGCTACCAGGTCTTCGAGCCGCAGCAGGACATCGGAGGCCATCCGGCGTTGATCGCGATGACCGATGACGCGCGTCCCCAGGGTGACTGCCAGATCGCCATCGGAGCGAGTAACACGCAGGAGATCAGTGTCGAGGGCCTGTTGAAGACCGGTGCCGATAGGTCGCCGGACATGTCGAACCCGTGCCCTCGGATCCGGGCGGTAGCCGAAGCGGTGATCGCGACGATCAAGGCGGGGAAGTAATGGGGTTCGGGGACCTTCTCAACGCGGCAGGAAAGGCACTCAGTGACGCGGGACACGCAGTCACCCATGCCGTGGATGAGACGGGCAAGGCTGTCGGGCACGCCGCCGGCTGGGCGGCGGGCGGTGCGTACACCGTCGTCACCGGGGATTCGGCCGGGGGACAGCGGATCGAGCAGGGCATCGACAACTTCGCCGATCAGGTGTTCTTCGACGGCGCGTTGCCGGGCATGGACCCCAAGCAGATCTGGAGCTGGTTCCACGAAGGCCCCGACACCACCTCCTACCAGACCGCCGGCTCCACCCTCGGGGCGATCAACAAGTCGCTGACCGACAGCGCGACCGCGGTCGCCTCGGCCAAGACCCTGTTGGCCGGCGGGTGCAGCGGCCAGGCCGCCGAACAAGCCCAGCAGGCCTTCCAGAACGCCCACACCACGCTGACCACGATCGGCCAGCACGCCGCGACCAAGCAGGCCGCCTACGCCAACCAGGTGCAGACCTTCACCTCCACCAAGAACTCCGTGGTGAAGGTGGCTGACAACCCGCCGCAGGCCAACCCGTTGGCCATCGACCCGATCACCGCCGTGGACACCGCCACGCAGGTCGCTGCGTATCAGGCCGGCGCGCATGGCAACCAGCAGGCGTACACGAACTACCAGCCTCCGACCAAAACCCACGCGTCGTCCATCCCCTCTGACGGGACCGCGACTGCCACCCCGGCCGGCACTCCCACCGGCCCCACGGGACCGTCCGGCCCGGGGATCAGTGAGCCCCACTCGTATTCTGGTCCGCCTGGCCGCAACACCAGGCACGCCAGCACGGTGTCAGGACCCGGGGGCGGATCGCAGCCCGGCTCCCCGGCAGGAGGTCCTGGGGGATCTCAGCAGGGTGTCACGCCACCGGGGTATTCCACGCCGCCGGGCTACACGCCGCCGTCCTCGACGAACCTTGCCGGCTACAACGGTCCCGATGGCTCCGGTCCCGGTGGCGGTAACCCCGGCTGGCCGAACCCCGGTGGCTACGGCGGCGGCGCGGACAGCTCTCGAATCGGCGCGGGCGGTTGGCTTGCCGGCGGTTACGGCCAGGGTGGCTTCGGTGCCGGCGGATCGACCGCTGGAGGCGGTGGCGGCGCGGCAGGGAGTTCCGGGCTGCGGAGCGGTACGTCCGGTGTCGGGCGGGGCAGCGGTCCTGGCGCGGGCAATGCGGCTGGCGCAGGTGCCGGTGAGGAGGCGATGGCCGGCCGGGGCGGCATGGCTGGCGCCCGAGGCGCGACCGGTGCCGCTGGTGCGGGCGCCCCAGGTGCCGGTGGGCGTGGCGGCAAGAAGGAAGAGGACACGGAGCACAAGACGGCCGCCTATCTGGTCACCGAGGAGAACGGCAACGAGATCGCCGGCGACCTGCCGCCCGCGATGCCGGCCGGCGGCGTGATCGGCGAATAGCGGTGATTCGCTCCAGCGTCGTTCTGGCTGACCAGACCTATGCGGTGACGTGGATGTCGGAGGGATTCGACGTCCAGCACGAGTCGTTGTTCGTGCCGGTGGACAGCAGCAGCGGGAGCCGGCTGGCGCAGGCCACGGTCCGAGCGGGCGAGGAGCTGAACCGGGCCGGGCTGTTCGATCCGGATCGAGGCGTGCACCCCGATCTGCTGGACACCTTCCGCGCGCTGGCGAAGCCGGCGGTGGAGTTCTTCGGCTGGATCGGCGACCGGCAGCGCGCGAAGCCGGTGTCAGCGCTGGCGACCGCGACGGGCACGGAGGGCGTGCTCGCGGTGCTGAACGGCAATGCCCTCGGCCTGCACCCAGTGCGCCCTGACACGCTCGCCGACGCCTTGGTCGCGCAGTTGCCGGCCGCCCCGGCCGGACACGGACAGTCGATCACCGTGCCAGCCAGCGACATCGACGGCGCTGGATGCACTGGTGGGGATGAGGAGTTCAGCGTCTTCGCCGGCCAGCAACGCAACCCGGCCGTGCAGCAGTTGAAGCGGCTTGTCGCCCAGCCCCGCGCGTCCGCCTCCCAGTTGTACGTCGCGGTCCGCGACGAGTTGGGCCGCCGACGTCGGTGTCCGTTCCCGCTTAACGTGATCGACACCGACACGGGACGCTGGTTCGTGCACCGGCAGCACGCCGCCGGTGGCCAGGTGTGGTTGACCGCCGCGCCCGCCACGCCGCAGACGGTGGTGGCCAAGCTGCACGAGATGTACCGCGCCTTGGCTAACGGCCGGCGGTGACGATGGCCGAAGAAGTCGGTCGGTGCACAAGGTGATTGCGCTCGCCGTGATGCCCCAAGGGATGAGCCATCGGGAGAGGTCCTCGTGAGCAAGATCAACCTTCACCCTGATCACCTGCGGAGTTCCGGCAGCAAGCTCAGCACCTTCGGAGGCAAGCTGGCCGAGGGCGGACAGAAGCTGGAGTCGGCAGGCCAGAGCTTGGTCTCGCACGCCAGCGGCGATCGGTCCGGCATCGGTGCCGTGGTGGCCAAGGCGATGGGCAAGGGCATCCAGATCACCGGCAAGGTTTTCAGCGAGGGCGGCCGCGTCGTCGAAGGTGCCGGCAAGCGGCTGCACACGACTGCGGACCTGCACGAGGACGCCGACAACCGCGCGGCCAACCTGCTCAAGAAACACCATCTGGACGTCAAAGGCGACGTCGACCCGAAGGGCGGCGGCGGCCGCAGCGCCACCCGTGTGACCGCCGGTGGCAATGCCAAGCCGTCGCGGGCGCGGAGGCTGCTCGGTGGCAATGCCCGCCGCTCCGCGGTGCCGAACGGCAAGAAGTGCACTGGCGGCGATCCCATCGACATGGCGACGGGTGACGTGCTGCTCACTCACATTGACGTCGAACTGCCCGGCGCGCTGGCCCTGATCCTGGCTCGGACTCACCTGTCGTCCTACCGCGCGGGCCGCGGATTTGGCCCGAGCTGGGCGTCCACAGTGGACCAGCGGTTGGAGGTGGATGCCCAGGGCGTCGTGTTCGTGACCGATGACGGCATGCTGCTGTCCTATCCGACACCGTCGCTCGACGGCGACGCGGTGTTGCCTGAGGAAGGTCCGCGCTGGCTCCTGCGCCGCACCAGGGCCGACTACACGGTCCAGATCCCGGAAACCGGGTGGACTCTGCACTTCTCGGGTGATGACGCGCTCGTCCCGTTGACGGCGATCACCAACCGTGCGGTCGATCGGATCGACATCGATCACGGGCCCGACGGCACCCCGGTGGCGATTCGTCATTCGGGCGGCTATCACGTCGTGGTCCGCACGAGTGGCGAGCTGATCACCGAGTTGGCGGTCCGCACCGATGACGGCGACGTCGTGGTGCGCCGGTTCGGCTATGACGACCAGCACCGGCTGGCCGAGGTGTTCAACGCCGCCGACCAGCCCCTTCGACTGGCCTACGACGCGGATGGGCGCCTGGCCGAGTGGATCGACCGCAACGGCATGTCCTACCGCTACGCCTACGACGCCGCGGGTCGGTGCGTGCGCGGCGACGGAGACGGCGGCCACCTCGACTACACATTCGACTACGACACCGCCAACCTCGTCACCACGGCGACGAACTCGCTGGGGCACATCACGCGCTACCACCTCAACGAGGCGCTCCAGGTCACCAGGATCGTCGACCCGGTCGGCGGCGAGATCGTCTCGGAGTTCGACCGGTACGACCGGTTGTCCTCGCGCACCGATCCGCTGGGACGCACCACCCGGTTCGAGCGGTCTGACACCGGTGATCTGATTCGGGTCACGCGTCCCGACGGTTCGCAGACTGTGGCCGAGTACAACGACTTCCGCCTGCCGACTACGGTGGTCGACCCGGACGGGGCGATCTCCCGCTGGGAGTACGACACCACGGGCGCGGTCGTGGCGGAGACGGACCCACTCGGCGCGACGACCCGCTTCGGCTATGACGAGAGCCATCACCTGGCCTCGGTCACCGACGCACTCGGTGCCGTGACGAGGATTGTGTGCGATCGAGCCGGTCTGCCCGTGGCGGCGACTGATCCGCTGGGGTCGACCACCAGCTACGTCCGTGACGCGTTCGGGCGCATCACCGCCGTCACGGATCCCATCGGTGGCACGACGGAACTGGGGTGGACCGCCGACGGAAAGTTGGCGTGGCGGCGTGAGCCCGACGGCGCCGTCCAGCGCTGGTCCTATGACGGCGAAGGTAACCAGGTCGAGCACGTCGACGCGCTCGGTCAGGTCAGCCGCACCGAGTACGGCGCGTTCGATCTGCCGGTCGCTCACGTGGACCGGAACGGCGAACGCACCGCGTTCGCGTACAACACTGAGCTCGGCCTCGTCGCGGTGACCAACCCTGCCGGTCTGGTGTGGCGCTACGACTACGACCCGGCCGGCGACCTGATCGGCGAGACCGACTTCAACGGCCGCACCGCGCGGTACGAGCGCGACCTCGCCGGCCAGATGGTCGCTCGTACTAACGGAGCCGGCCAGACGATTACGTTCACCCGGGACGTGTTGGGGCGCGTGATAGAACGCCGCTCCGACGATGACGTGACCACGGTGGCCTACGACGCAGCCGACCGGATTATTCGTGCCAACAACCGCGACGCGGACGTGGTGTCCGCCTACGACCCGCTCGGACGGCTCGTCACCCAGACCACCAACGGCCGCGCCGTGTCCAACGCCTACGACGCCGTCGGCCGCCGCGTCCAGCGGATCACGCCTAGTGGCGCGGAAACGTTGTGGCGCTACAACCTTGGCGGGCAACTCGCCAGTGTGGACACCGCGTCACGAACGCTGGAGTTCACCTACGACCCGGCCGGACGAGAGACATCCCGCCGTGTTGGCGCCGTGATGCTCGCCCAGACCTGGGACGCCAACCACCGCCTGCGCACCCAGGCGGTGACCGCACCTGGCCCGGCCGGTCAGCAGCAGCTGCTCCAGCGCCGCGCCTACACCTACCGCGCCGACGACTCCGTTACCAACATCGTCGACCAACTCGCCGGTGTCCGGCACTTCGACCTCGACCCCCTCGGTCGGATCACCCAGGTTGAGGGGGCCAGTCACCGGGAGAGCTACCGCTATGACGCCAGCGGCAGCATCGAGCAGGCCGGCCGCCCCGATCCGAATCCGGAGCTCGCTGAAGTGCCTGGGACTCGCGAGGTCACTGGCACGCTGCTGCGCTCCGCGGGCAACGTCCGCTACGACTACGACGGTCAAGGCCGAGCGACCACGCGGCACGTGCGAACCCTATCCGGCCAACTCCGCACGTGGCGCTACGTCTGGGACGGCGACGACCGACTGACCTCGGTCACCACCCCGGACGGCGTCACCTGGCGCTACGGGTATGACGCGTACGGCCGCCGCGTCTACAAGCAGCGCCTTGCCGCGGACGGGCGGATCGTCGAACGGACCGACTTCGTCTGGGACGGCGTGACGCTGGCGGAGCAGGCACATTCCAGCGGGCATACCACGACCTGGACCTATCGACCTGACGGCGTCACGCCACTCACGCAAGCCGACCGCACGTCGGTGCGGAACGCTCCCCAGGAGTGGATCGACCGGCAGTTCTACGCGATCGTCACCGACCTCGTCGGTGCTCCCACCGAACTGGTCGACGACAGCGGCACGCTGGCCTGGCGCCAGGGCACCACGATCTGGGGCACGGCACTGGCCCAATTCGGCCGGGTCCAGTGCCCGCTCCGGTTCCCGGGCCAGTACCACGACGTGGAAACCGGCCACGACTACAACCTCAATCGCTATTACGACCCGGCCGCCGGCGCGTATCTGTCACCAGATCCGCTTGGGTTGGACCCCAGCCCGAATCCGTACGGCTACGTGCCGAACCCGGTCACCTGGTTCGATCCGCTCGGCCTGAAGTGCGAGCCCAAGCGCATCTACGACGACTCCTCCTACAAGAAGCACGGGAGGACCGAACGTCAGACCTCGCGCGGCGTCGCCAGCCGCGCCCCGGCCAACGGCCAGGCGGCGCTGGACCGGTCGATCGACCCGGACCCGGACAACCCGGCCGTGTTCCGCCGTTACGGTGTGGACCATGAGAACAACGAGATCGTCGTGCTCGACCGGCATCACTTCGAGACGGACAAGGACGGCAACATCACCAAGGAGTACTACCACGGGCACGTCCCCGATCCGGCGACGATCCCGTCCAAGATCATGACCATGCTCAAGAGGGGCGGCATGGTGGGCAAGAAGAACAACGTCCTGCCACCGGCAAGCGACTGAGGAAGCACATCGAGGCCATGGACGAGATCAACTGGGAGACCGGCGAGGGCTTGCTGGCCGTTGACGACCCGATCGAGGTCGACGACGCGTTCGCCCGCAACAAGAAGCATGTCGGCATCGCCGTCGTCGGCCTCGCCCTGAACAACGAGGACCTCGACGCCGTCGCGCCGCGCGTGGTGCGGGCCATCGAGTCCGACGACGTCGAGACCCGCCGGCTCGGCTTCACCGCCGCTGGCCACACCGCTCGCCTGTTCGAGACCCTCGATCCACGAATCGAGCAGGCTCTGCGCCGCTTCCGCGACGACGGCATCGCAGCCACCGCACTCGACGACGTCCTCCAGTACGTCAGGTTCCGGCAGCTTCCCGGTTGGCTCCAAGTCGAGTCGCTCCGTCGGAAACTGCGTTGGTGGATCTTGAGGCGTTGACAGTCGATGGTGTCGCAGTAACCCGCATCTGGCCGATCAAGGCGTTGCTTCGGTTGAAGTGACGGACCCCGTGAACTGATCCACCTGGATCACCCCAACGGAGTCATGCCAGTGCTCCTTCCTAACCGAGAGCGGTTCGTGTCACGCCCCCGTGCCGCGTGACTCGCGGTCGGCAATCGACCTTAACTACCCCCTTGTCGAATGCTTCATCTGTGGCCTTCCCGGACCAGACGTACGCTTCACCCGGTCTTAGGGCCGCGAGCTTCGCGGGGTTGAGACCCGACAATGCCGCGTTGACCTTCTGTAGGTGTCGCAACCAGGCCGGTGATGTGAACCTGTGCAGCACCATGTGAGTAGAAAGCTCGATTAGCTCGGATGGTACAGACGGGGGATCCTGGCTCGCGACGAGCACGGACATCCTGTACCGTGCCAAAAGTCGGTGCGTAGGCGGTGACCAGGTGTTTTGCCGGTCAGGTCAGGCAGCGCGCCGGTACTCGTTGATCACGCCGCCGAGGATCTTTCGGCGTGTGATCGGTGCGTCCAGCGGGATGGCGCTGGCCGGATCGTGGTTTGGTGGCTGTTGGTTGAGGCCTTGGTGTGGCCGGTGGTCGTTGAAATGCCGGGCGTACTCTCCGAGGACGGCGGCGGCGTGTCGTTCGTTGTAGATCAGCATCTGGTCGGTGCACTCCGCGCGGACACTGCGCACAAATCTTTCCGCATAGCAGTTCGCGCGAGGCGTCCGCGGCGGAATCTTCACGCTTTCGATCCCTTCACTGGTGAACACGGCATCGAACCCGGTCGTGAACTTCGCGTCCCGGTCGCGGACGACGAACCGAAACGACGCGATCCGCTCTCCCAGGTCCATCACCAGGTTGCGCGCCTGCTGGACGGTCCACGCGGCGGTCGGGTGCGCGGTGACACCGAGGATGTGCACTCGCCTGGTACGGACTTCCAGCACGAACAGCACGTAGAGTCTGCGCAGGCCGATGGTGTCGATGTGAAAGAAGTCCACCGCGAGCAGGCCCTGGACCTGGTTGCGCAGGAAGGCCCGCCACGGGGTGTCGGCCCTGCGGGGAGCCGGCCCCAGGCGGGCCTGGCCCAGGATCCGGCGGATCGTGCCGGCACCCACCCGGTGACCGAGTCTGGAGAGTTCACCCGGGATTCGGCGGTGTCCCCATCGCGGATTTTCTTGTGCCAGGCGCAGAACCAGGCTGCGAATCTCCTCGGTGATGGGCGGGCGCCCCATTCGGTGTGGGTAGGTCCACTTCTTGCGGACCAGGCGGCGGTGCCAGGCCAGGAGTGTGGCTGGCGTGACGATGCGGCATGTCCGGAGCGGGCGTGGTAGCAGCCTGGCGAGGGCGGACAGGATTGCCCGGTCCGGCCAGGTAGGACGTGGTCGGCCGACCTGGCGACGCAGCACGGCGACTTCGTGCCGCAGCACCAGCACCTCGGCGATCAACACGGTCCTGTTGCCAGCAAGCAGCATCAGCCATCCGAGCACCCGAATTGTGAGCAAGTACAAGAGACGGAACGCCACGGGCGGTGATCATGCCGGGGTGTCGCTTGTGACGAAATGGCAGGTCACGGCTGCGGCGTCGAGTTCTGGCACGGTACACGTGGTCGAGCGCAAGCTTTGGTTCGCCCCGGACCCCATCGGCGACACCGGTCCTGCGACCGATCGATGAGAACTCATCAGGCGACCGAACAAGCCCGCCCGTTGGACCTGTTCCGACTCCAAATCGGGCGATCACAACGGATCCGTCGCCGGATGCCTGGTTCAGCCACCCGGAACCCCTGCCACGGTCGGAGCTGGCTCCGTTGCGGTCGACACGCCGTAACACGCCGCGCAGACGACCTCGCCGCTCGTCGCATTGCGCGCGACCAGCACGCTGTGGTCCACACCCCCACAGGCCTCGCAGCGGACGACTGTCGGGAACATGAGGCTGTGCAAGGTCCAGCCGTGCACTGGCGGATAGGAGTACAGCACCGGCAGATCGTCGATGCCGACGATCTCGGGTTCGGAGATGGGTGGCCGCTGCGACGGCACCTGACTGGCGACCATGACCGCTCCTCGGACGTTCACCGGGGCCGCCAGGGGCTGGAGCAGCGTCAACCAACACCGTCAACGTTAGGCCATCCCTCCCTGTCCGGCGATGCGAGATCGCCGCACGGCCGGCCGTGCGGGGTGGACGACCAGGACCGGGCATGGCGCGTGGTGCAGTGCTGCCTTCGTGACGACGCCGGGGCTGGACGGCCGTCCTGGGGAATGGCTCCGGCCGAGCACGATCAGGTCGGAGCCGTCGCTGGTGGCGATCACCTCGTGCGGCAGCGTCCGCACCGTGGTCACCGTGGTCCGCAGCCGGAGGGTCTCGATCCGCAGCTTCTCGACGAAGACGTCGTCGTCCAGGGCGGTGGGCGGCTGCGCGTGCACGACTTCCATGCGCGCGTGGTGGGAGGTCGCCATGGCGGCCGCGTGTTGCACGACGGTCATGTCGTCGAGGCCGCCGCTGACCATCGCGGTGACGCACCGGTTCTCGCCGCGTTGGGCCGCGACTGTGCCGCGGACGACCAGCACGTCGCAGTGCGCCGCCGCCACCGTGGGCAGCGCCGCGCCGAGGCCCAGCAGCCGGTGCCGGTGACCCCGGCAGCCCAGCACGACCAGGTCGCTGGTTGCGCTGGCGTCCGCGAGTGCGGCGACCGGGTTGTCGGTCGCGGGGTGTAGCACCTGCAACTGGGCGCCGCGCAACCGTGCGTGCTCGGTGCCCCAGGACAGCGCGCGGGTGCCCCAGTAGGAGTCGTCGGTGCCGACGGTGACGCGTTCCGGTGCCGTGCAGGCGAGAACCTGACTGGTCATGGCTGGCTCATCTCATCGTGTTGTGCCCACTGTGCGTCCGGGGAGCCGCCGCCGACACCGTCCAATACCCTCTGGCCGGAACCTTCATGACGTGTCCGGGCACAGCTCGGGGACCCCACCATCGCGCTGGATCTGGCGCGCAGGTCACGGGCGGCTTCCGCTCGGGCATCCACAATGGACTATTGCGCTAGGTGACCTGTGCACTTGCCATGGGGACTAGACTGAGCGGCACGCCCGAGCCCCCGGCGGATCCCGTTACCTCGCGAGCGAGGGTGGTTGCCGGTGTGGGTTCGCGTGTTGGTTCCGAGCCGGTACTTGAGTCCTGGTGGATGACGTGCTGACGGCACGGCCCGCACGCGCCCGACGGCGGCGGACGCGTCAGCGCCTGGCACACGGGAGGCGTTGGCGCGCGGTCACATCGGCGACCCGGTGGACCACCCCGGACACCACGCTCCCCACCACCACGACACCGCAGGAGGTGCGTAGATGACCGACACACGTCGACTTCCCAGGCCCACCACCGCGGCATGGGACTGGCAGCTGCGCGGTGCCTGCCGCGGCGTCGACAGCGCGTACTTCTTCAATCCTGAGGGAGAACGCGGCCCGGCGCGGGAGCGGCGAGACGCCAGCGCCAAGGTGGTCTGCTCCGGCTGCCCGGTCCTGGCGCAGTGCCGCAGGCACGCGTTGAGCGCCCGTGAGCCTTACGGGATCTGGGGCGGACTGAGCCGGCGCGAACGCGACGGGATCCTCAAGAACAGCTGCGAACTCGCCGCGGCTGTCACCCGGCCGGAATCGTCGCCGGTCGAGTGACAGGTCGTCCACCCGGTGTCAGCGAGCGAGGCTCAACTCGTTGGCGACGTGGGTGACTCCCGGCGTGAACCAGGCTGCTTGCTCGGCCTGCTGTCGTTCGGCGAGCGAGGACACGGAGCCGGTCAACCTGATCTTGCCGGCGGTGACGTCGATGTGGATGCGTCGGGCGTCCAACTGCGCGTTGCGCACCAGCGCGGCGGTGATCCGCACCTTGGCGTCCGACCCCGACACCTCGACCGTCGGCTTGATAGTGATCATGTTGTGTACTCCGGTCACGCCCGGCAGCGTGGCCACGGCCTGCTGTGCGGCCTCGCGCTGGTACTGCCAGTGCACCATGCCGGACAGGGTGATCACGTGATCGTGCACGCTGGCCTGCACCGAACCACGCGGCACGATCACCGTGCGGTGGTCGAGCACGGTCTCCGCCTCGCGAGCGATGTCGGTGTCGTCAGGCATCGCCGAGGTATGCCGCACCAGCATCTCGTCGGCCACCGCGGTCACCCCGCGGACTCGCATCGCCGCGTGCAGCGCGGCCTGGTGCTCGGGATAGGAGTCCACCTCGCCCGACAGCGTCACGGCGCCGTCGGTGACCGCCACGCCGATCCGGTCGGCGTCGACACTCGCCGTCCAGGCCAACTCGTCGACGATCGCGGTCTTGAGCTGATTGTCCGTCTGTGGCTGGGTCAGTGTCATGCGCTCATCGTGTGCCCGATCCGGGGAGCTCCCCAGAGGCCTTCGCCTCCCCACGGCGGACCACTCACACGTCGGCCCGCGTGGCGACCAGTTCCACCACGACATGGGTCACCGAGCCGGCTCGCGTGACGGTCCTGGGCAGGCCGCACTCACGCAGCACCCGCAGCATCGCGGTGTTCTCGGTGAGCACATCGGCCGTGAACCGCCGCAACCCCGCCGCCTGCGCCAAGGACACCAGGTCCTGCAGCAGAGTCGTGCCGATGCCGTGGGTCTGATTTCGATGCGCCACAACCAGGGCGATGTCCGCCTCGACCGAGTTCGGGGCCACCTCGTAGCTGGCCACACCGCATGCGGTCGCCCGCCAAGTCGCCCTCGGTGACCATGCCGATCAGCCGTCCGTTCCCGTCGATCACGGGGGCGCCGCTGAACCCGTTCGCCGTCAGCACTCGCGCGGCGTCCCGCGCCGACCGCTCGGGGTGCAGCGTCACAGCCGGGCTGCTCATCACGTCCTGCGCTTGCATGTCACTTCCTCGCTTGGTCATCTGTGTTCGTTGATGGACGTTCCGCCGGGAACCCGGACGCTCATGTCACGAGTCGCGCGCATCCCACACCTCCTGATTGCACCGAAACGGGGCCACCAGGGTCTCGGGTGGTCGGACACCCCACCGTCGCACGGCTCGGCGAGCTGCGAAAGTGCTTGGCGCATCGGACATTCGGGTGGTCGGTCCGGATCACGGTCGTCGACCGGGGTTACCGGACCGAACCCGGGGCGGGCAGGGGCCGGTCGAATTCGCCGGCGCCGTTGGCGGTCAGTCGCGCCCCCGGCGGGTGGCGTAGACGGCCGCCTCGGTGCGGTGGGCGAAGCCCAGCTTGTGCAGGACCGACGAGACGTAGTTCTTCGCCGTCTTCTCGGCTAGGCGCAGTCGCCCGGCGATCTCGCGGTTGGTCAGTCCCTCGGTGATCAGCGCCAGGATGCGGCGCTCCTGCGGGGACAACGACGCGTAGCGCGGGTCCTGCGCGCCGCCGCCGCGTCGTAGCCGGGCGAGCACGGTGGCGACGACTCCAGGGGCGAGCAGCGTCTCGCCGCCGGCGACGGTGCGCACGGCGCCGATCAGTTCGCTGCCCGTCACCTGCTTGAGCAGGTAGCCCGCCGCGCCGGCCATGATCGCGCCGGACAGGGCTTCGTCGTCGGAGAACGAGGTGAGCATCAGGCAGGCCGGCGGCGGCTCGATCGAGGACCTGATCTCCCGGCAGACGCTCACGCCGTGTCCGTCAGGCAGTCGGACGTCGAGGATCGCGACATCGGGACGCAGCGTGGGGATCCGTGCCAGTGCCTGCGCCGCCGTCGCGGCCTCCCCGATGACGGTGATGTCCGGCTCGGTGTCGAGCAGTTGGCAGACGCCACGGCGAACCACCTCGTGGTCGTCGAGCAGGAACACGGAGATGACCACCGGCTGACCTCCGTCCGGCCGTAGCCGACGCGGCGTCGCTGCTTCGATTCTACGCCCGTGTCGCCGACCGCGCGCGGTTCTCACTTTTCTTTTTACCGCAAGGTGATTGGCGTCTCGGCACAAGCCGGGCGCTTCGGCCCTACCAGCGCCCCCGGTGCGGGTGTTGCCTTGAGCCATCAACCAGAACGACCGACAAGAAGGAGCACACATGACGACGATGACCCGTTATCCCGGCAGCACCGTGGCACCCGAGATCTTCGCCTGGCTGGAGTCCGCCCTGCCGTTCAGCGGCTGGCGTTCGGTGGCCGTCGAGGAGTACACCGACGAGCGCGGTTACGTGCTGCGGGCCGAACTTCCCGACCGCAACCCGGAGAAGGACATCTCGGTGACCGTTGCGGACGGCGTGCTCACCATCGCGGCGAAGCGCGAGCAGACCAAGCACGACGGCCAGCAGAGCGAATTCCGTTACGGCGGCGTGTCCCGCACCGTCTCGCTGCCCGCCGGCGTCAAGGGCACCGACGTGAGCGCGAGCTACAGCAAGGGCATCCTGGAGATCCACGTGCCGATCGAGAACTCCTCGTCGCCGCACCGGGTGCCGGTCTCGTTCAACGACAAGAAGTAGTCAGTCACAGCCGCGACCACGCCGCGGTGCGTCATCAAGGCCCGGGGGCCTAGTGTCCTCGGGTCAGCTTGGGCATCAGGTGACCGTTGGTGTCAACGGAACTGTCCACCGCAGCGACAGGCCGGAACCAGGTTCGGACCGGATGTCGAAGTCGCCGCCCCACCGTGTCGCGCGTTCGTCCAGATTGGCCAGTCCGCTGTGTCGGGACAGTGCCGCCGCAACGCCGCGACCGTCGTCCCTGACGACCAGTCGCAGCAGACTTCCCGTGCTGTTCACGCTGACTTCGACCCACGCGGCGCTCGCCGCCGCGTGCCGTGCGACGTTGGTGAGCGCTTCGCGAACCGCGGCAAGCAGATCGGGGCGCACGTCGTCCGGTACCAGCGTGTCGAGCGCGCCGAGCAGGTCGATTCTTGGCGTGAAGCCAAGAGTGCCTGCCGCCTCCTCGCCCGCGCGCAGCAGATCGCCGCGCAGGCTCGTCGTTCCCACCGGGACCTCGTGCAGCGAGAAGATGCTGTGCCGGATTTCCCGGACGGTCTGGTCGAGGTCGGTGATCAAGCCCGTTGCCCGGTCGGCGATCACGCCCGGTCCGGCCAGGCGGACGAGGCTCTGCACACCGAGATTGACCGCGAACAGGCGCTGCACGACGAGGTCGTGCAGATCGCGGGCGATGCGGTCACGGTCCTCCAACACCGCCAGCCGCTGATGATCCTCCCGGGCGCGGGCGAACTCGATGGCCAGCGCGGCGTGTTCGGCGAAGATCCCCGCCCTGCGCATGTCGGCCTCGGTGAACGGCGGCGCGTCTCGATGCCGCGCCACCATCAGCACACCGAGCCGGTACCGGCCGACTGCCAACGGCACCAGCACCGCCGAACCCAACGCCCCGGTCCGCTTTACGCGCGACCCCAACCAGTCGGCCGAATTGCCGCCCGCGTCCGCAATCAGCCGTGGCGTGTCGGTCACCATCACTTGGCGCACAGCCGTCGCGGCACGCGGAATGGTCGCGCCCAGAACGACTCCGCCGTCGTCACCATCGACACCACCCAGCACGAGGTCGGACGCGTTCTTGCGTGGACAGACGATCGCGGCGACATGACCCCGCGCCACCGCACGCGCCTGGCGCGCCACCAACGCGAACGCTGTCGGCGCATCCTCGTCGCCGAGCAACGCGCCGGTGATCTCGTTGGACGCGCGTAGCCACAGTTCGCGTTCATGGGTCTGCTCGAACAGCCGAGCGTTGTCGATGGCAATGCCCCCGGCGGCGGTCAGCGCGCCGACGGTCGCCTGGTCATCCTCGGTGAACTCCGCGCCGCCGCACTCCCTGGCCAGGTGGAGGTCGCCGAAGTGGGCACCTCGCGCCTGCACCGGCACGGTAAGCATCGCCGACATGCGCGGCCGACCGAGCGGGACGCCGAACGACTGCGGGCGGTCGACGAGGTCGTGCAGGCTCAGCGGCGTCGGCATGTCGTCGATGACGGCCGCCGGCGTGCGCGTCCCGTCTTCGTCGAGCACATGGACGTGGACGAATTCGATCAACCGGTGAGCGGGGCCGACGACGGCCAGCGCGGCGTAATCGGCGTCGACGAGCTCCCGCGCGGAACTCACGATCCGGTGCAGCACGTCCGGCAGGCTCAGGTCACTGGCGACTCCGGCGACGGCGTCGAGCAGTCGGCGTGCCCTGCTCCGAGGCTCCGTCGCCGTGGTTTTCGGGCCAGAGGTCATGCTGTCACCCTGATTTCGCTGCCGGTTCGGTCGACGTCAGCCGGCCGGAGATGTCGTGGCGGTCAGGAGGCGAGCATGGCGACGACGACCTTGCCGCGTGCGTGGCCTCCTTCGATGTGCCGCAGCGCCGCCGGTGTCTCGCCGAGCTGGTAGACCGTGTCGATGACCGGGGTGACCGCCGCATCCTCGATGAGGGCCTTGAGTTCGAGCAGGTCCCGCCGGTTGGGGGCGGAGAGGAACCGGCGCAGGGTCTGGCGCGTGAACAGCGACAGCACGAGCGGTGTGAGGAGCCGGGCCATGAGCTTGATCCCGCGCGCACCGGTGCCGCTGTTGAGCACCAGAGTGCCGTCGGGAGTCAATGCACGCCGACAGTCCGACAGGGTGCGGTTCTCGATGTTGTCGAGGATGAGGTCGTACCGCTGCGGGCCGCGGGTGAAGTCCAGCTCGGTGTAGTCGACCACGCGATCGGCGCCGAGCAGGCGCACGGTGTCCCGGTTCGCGCTGCCGCAGACGCCAGTCACCTCCGCGCCGAGCGCCTTGGCGATCTGCACGGCGAACGTGCCGACACCGCCGGACGCGCCGTTGATCAGAACCTTCTGCCCCGGCCGTAGCCTGCCCGCGTCGCGCAGGCCGTGCAGGGCCGCGACACCTGAGGTCGGCACCGCCGCCGCTTCCTCGAACGACAGGTTCGCCGGCTTCGGAGCCAGCTGGTTCTCGCGGGCGCGCGCGTACTGCGCGCACGCGCCGCGGCCTGCGCCGAACACCTCGTCGCCCACCTTGAACATCGTGACGTCGGCGCCGACGTCCTCGACCCGCCCCGCGAGGTCGGTTCCGGGCACGGCGTACTTGGGCCTGAGCAGGCCGCTCGCCAGGCGCATCGGCAGCGGCGCGCCCCGCACGCCGAAACAGTCGCCGATGTGCAGACTTGCGGCGTGCACCCGCACCAGCACCTCGGTGGCGCCGATGGTGGGCCTGTCGATGTCCCTGACGTGCAGCGCGTCGGGTGGGCCGTACCCGTGCTGGATGATCGCCCGCATCTTGGATGTGCCGACGGCGGGCGGCGGGATGGCCTCGGCGTGAGTCGGTTGCGGTTCCGCGGTCATGAGGCGCCTTTCCTCGTGTCGGATGAACAATCCCGTCACCGGAGCGCCAGACCGCAGACCGCGTCGCCGCGTGTGGTGAGAACCGGACAGTGGCGCGTCAGCGCGCAGTGTGTCCGACTGTGAATGGGTCCCACGCCACCGGGGACTCGAGCGACACCCTCAGCGTACGCCCTGTCGACCGCCCCGTCTGCCGCCAACCGCCGCCGAGGACACAGGAGTCCACGGAGGACGGCGAAGTCGGCCGACAGGTCCTGCGAGTCCACAGTGGACTTGCTGGGAAGTTCCGACGCTGGAGCCGTAGCGCTGGGCGACGTGACTCGTGGGGTTCGCCGCCGCGAGGACATCGATTCCTCATCGAGCTGACCGGCCGCCACCGGCGTACACTGGCGAACGTCCGGAAGTGACCACACCTCAGTCCGAGGCGCCCATCACGCCGGCGTAACTGACAAGGCATGTCATGCCATCGCTCCTTGAACGCGCCCGCCGTGTTCGTCGTCGCAACAACAACCAGGTTTCCGCTCCCGCGCCGGTCGCGGAACAAGACCCGCCGCCTGCCGTGGTCGTCGCCGACCAGGCAGACCTGGCCGTGCCCGATCCGGTGGCCGCCCCCACCACGCCGGAGCAACGTCCCGAAGATGGGGCGGCGACACCCGGGACAGCCCGAACCAGGATCAGCGGCGTCTGGGTCGCTTCGGTCGTCGGCGTTGTGGGACTGGTCTTTCTGCTGATCTTCATCTTGCAGAACCCGACCCCGTCGGACGTGTACTTCCTCGGTGCCGCCGGCACTCTGCCGATGGGCTTGGCCATGCTGTTCGCCGCGGCCGCCGGAGCGCTGCTGATCGCCGCGTTCGGCGCGGCCCGCGTCCTTCAGCTCCGACGGGCCGCACATCGGCGTCATCGCTGACCCGAACGCATCTGGCGACGTCAACTGTCGTTCGTATGCTGCGTCGTCGCGGCGATGCGGGCCAGCCGCTGCGGGTTGCTCCAGCGCACGTCGTATGCCCAGCCGAGCTTTTCCAGCAACCAGATCACCCTGGCCGAGATGTCGACCTGGCCGCGCAGCACGCCATGCCGGGCGCAGGTGGGGTCGGCGTGGTGGGAGTTGTGCCACGACTCGCCCATCGACAGGATTGCCAGCGGCCAGAAGTTGGCCGAGCGGTCCCTCGCGGTGAACGGCCGGTAGCCGATCATGTGGCAGATCGAGTTGATCGACCAGGTCACGTGGTGCAGGAACGCCACCCGTACCAGTCCCGCCCAGAAGAACGCGGTCACCGCGCCCCACCAGGACCACGCGACGAGTCCACCCAGGACGGTGGGCAGGCCGATGCTCACCGCGGTCCACACCGGGAACAGCCGATCCACCAGGACGATGTCGCGGTCGGCGAGCAGGTCGGGGGCGAACCGCTGTCGGTTGGTGCTGGAGCCGGCGAACAGCCAGCCCATGTGAGCGTGCCAGAATCCCTTGGCCAGGGCCACCGGCCCGGTGCCGTAGGCCCACGGCGAGTGCGGGTCGCCATCACGGTCGGAGAAAGCGTGGTGGCGCCGGTGGTCGGCCACCCACACGATCACCGGCCCCTGTGCGGCCAGGCTGCCCGCCAGTGCGAGCGCGACGCGTAGGCCTCGCTTGGCCTTGAACGCTCCGTGGGTGAAGTAGCGGTGGTACCCGACCGTGACGCCAAGACAGGCGATGCCGTAGAACGCCGCGGCCAGCATGACCTCCGTCCACCCGAGACCCCAGCCCCAGGCAACGGGAACCGCGACGACCAGCGCGACGAAGGGGATGAGGACGAAGACCTTGACGAGGACCTGTTCGCCGACCGACCGGCCCGGCAGTGTGATCGGCTGGGATTCCCGCAGTGTCGTTGGCGGCGACGCGGTTGATGCTGTTGTCACGCTTGTCCTCTCAGATGGCGCTGGAGTTGAGAGGAGCTGCCGGCACGCCCGACATCGACGGCGCGGCACAGTGTCCTGCATGGACGCAGGCGTCGTCGCTCGCGAGATGCCGAACGTGAACGGGCTGGTTGTCGCCTCCCGGCTTCAGCGTGGTGAAACACCTGTGCCGCCGGGGGCTTGGGCGGAACCCACCAGGAACCGGCGTTTGCGCGTGCTCGGTCTGGTGGTGTGCCTCAGCGTAGACCCGATCGCGGGTTCTGAACCCGGTCCGGACGAAATTTGTCGGCACGGTGGTTGGCTCAGGCGGCGTCGTACCACGAGCTAGGACCGGGATGAGCACGACCATTGCGGTTGGCAGCACACCGAATGCTGTCGATTGCTGGTCGCTGTGGGCGTAGGCTAAGGGGACCGCAGGCGAAGAAGTACCCACGGTTTCGTGGGTATCGCCTGGGGCGTACGGAATCCTGGCTCAGACGACGAGCCGGAGACGGGAGCGTCGAGATGATGATCTCGGGTCAGCTGAATCCCACAGTGACGGTGGACGAGGCACACCAGCAGCCTCCTGTAGTGCGGTTGCGGATGAAACCGGATGGCGCCGCTCGCGGGTATGTCGATGGCGGCTGGTGGCCGCGGTCGACCGATCCAGCGGCCGAGTTTCCGATGCTGGTATCCGCCCTCGGGCCATGGGTAGGGCCGGTCAGCCGTGTCACCTACCACCTCGACACGTGGGGTTCGGTCGACAGGAAAGTCCTCGTCGATGGCCGGATCGTGCGTTTGGAGGGTTTCCGCTCGATGGACCCGCACACGGTCGTGGTGATCGGCTCGGACTATCGGCGGGTGAGCCTGCTGGTTGTGCCGCCGGACATCCCCGCAGGTGTGGCCGGCGCGGTGTTGAGATCGGCTGCGGGCAACGACTCGACTGGCAGCGTCGAACAGATTCTGGCCAGCAATGGTGTGCTACTGGGCACCGATCCCGCAGGTGTGGTGGTCGTGCCCGTCCAGCAGATGGCCGAGCCGGCGGAGGAGGAGCGATGGGAAGCCGAGGGCGGTCGGACCCGCTACTTCGGCTGAGCCGACCGATTCCACGGATGTCGCGATGGTTGCCCGCCCCGCGAGCAGGTGGCGGCGACGGTCCGGCGCGCGCACCACGCCGGTGTCCCACCTCTGACAACGGGGTGACCGCCGTCATGCTCGCCCCCAGGTCGGATCGGGTTTCTCCGGGCGTGAGCCCTGTTCGGCGACCACATTGGGGTCTACGCTGAACGTGCACCACAGCTTCCCGGTGGACCGGTCGTAGGTCCACACAGCGGGCGGTGGTGCATCGGAGACCGCTCCGGCCCCTGGCGGCGCACGTGTCGAGTCGCGGACGGGCCAAGGAGGTCGCGAATTGCTCGCGCGGGACGCCCTCAGGTGACGTGACGGAACAGTCCTGACGGCATGGCTTCAGCGTTGTGGGGAGTTCTTCTCCGCGCTGTGCTTCTCGCTCGGGTTCGCCATTGGTCCAGAGTGGACCGTCGCCGAGGCGACCGTGATCCGATCACCGCAACATTCGCGATCTAGAGCACCGAGGAGTCACCGTGGGCATCATCGCGTGGATCGTGCTCGGCCTGGTTGCCGGTCTCATCGCCCAGAAATTGTTGGGCGGCAGGGAGAAACACGGCGTTTTCATCACGATGCTGATCGGCATCGGCGGGGCGCTGCTCGCCGGTTGGGCGGCGTCGACGCTCTTCCACATCGACACCAGCCAGGGTTTCTTCAACATCACCACCTGGGTCAGCGCCATCGTCGGGTCCGTCGTGCTGCTGCTGATCTACAACGCGATCGCCGGCGGCAGCCGCAGGCCCCTGCGTCGCCGCTCACGCCGATGACCGGCTGACCCGTCGGGCGGCGCCGGCGTCGAACCCAGCGACAGTGTCCTCCAGCCATTCCGATCACGGCTGGTGAACAGGCTAGCTGCCCAGTTCGGTAGCGTCCTCGGACGCCACACCTGGTCGTCGGGGCGACCCTTCCGGTCGGTCGGAGGCCGCGAGCAGCAGTCGGCTCTCGCGATCCATCACCGCCGCCTCGTCCGCGGGCACGGTGAGCACCCGCGGATCCGACGTGGGCCACACGGCGGCGAGCCGCCGGCATATCTCGTCGCGTATGTCCGGCGAGTGTTCGCCGACGCCGCCGGTGAACACGAGCGTGTCCCACCGGGGCAGCGCCGTCGCGGCGGCAGCCACGGCCATGGCGACGCCGCGGGTGAACACCCGCAGCGCGAGGTCGGCGGCCGGGTCGTGATCGCGGGCAGCGAGCAGGTCGCGGACGTCGTGCCGACCGCCGGCGATGCCGGCCAGCCCGGACTGCCGGTCGAGCAGCGTGCGAACAGTGTCCGGCGTCGCGCCGGATTGGGCGAGCAGCAGCAGCGGGATCTCCGGATCCAGGTCGCCGGCTCGGGTTCCCGACATGACTCCACTGGTCGGCGTCACCGACATGCTGGTGTGCACCGACCGGCCACAGCTGACGGCCGTCACCGAGCAGCCGCTGCCCAGATGGGCGACGACAGCATCCCCCAGATCCGGCACGGCGTCCACAATGGACTGCACGGACAGGCCGTGGAAGCCGTACCGGCGCAGCCCGAGCGCGTCGGCCGATGCCGGCAGCGGGAGCCGGCGTGCCTCGTCGGGCAGGGTGTGGTGGAACGCGGTGTCGAAGCAGGCGATGTGCACCGCGTCGGGCCAGGCGGCACGGGCCGTGTCGATGCTGGCCAACTCGCCGGGCAGGTGCAGCGGCGCCCACGCCGTCAACTCGGCCAGCTCCTTGCGTACCAGGTCGGTGACGACGGTGGCGCGGTTGAACACGGGGCCGCCGTGCACCATCCGGTGCGCGACGGCGTCCGGGCGAATTCCTTTGCTTGTCAACAGATCGGCCAGCAGACGAAGTGCGGCGGGCAGGTCTGCGGAGTACGGCGTCGACACGCCGTCCGTGATCCAGCTGGCGTCGGCGGCGCCGAGCCGGTCGATATCCACCGTCAGCGACGGCTCGGGGTCGCGCAGCACGACCTTCAGGCTCGCCGAGCCTGGATTGACCGCGAGCACGACCGCGGTCATCGGGTCCAGGTCCAGTCGCGGATCTCCGGCATGTCCTCCAGGTGTTCCCGGATGTAGGACTGGTGGCGTTCCAGCATGGTGAGGCAGTACGCGGCCAGCTCCGTGCCCTGCGCGGCCGGCCGCCGGCTGCGACGAAGCGCTTCCAGCACGAGGTGATAGCGGCTCATCCGGTTGAGCACGACCATGTCGAACGGCGTGGTCGTGGTGCCCTGCTCGGTGAAGCCGCGCACGTGGAAGCGGCCCGGGTTGCTGCGGCCGTGCAGCAGTTGGTGCACGGCGCGGGGATAGCCGTGGAAGGCGAACACGACGTCGGTGTCGATGGTGAACAGGTCGTCGAACTTCTGCTCGCTGAAGCCGTGCGGGTGGTCGTCGGCCGGCAGCAGACCCATCAGATCGATCACGTTGACCACCCGGACCCGCAGGTCCGGCACGTGCGTCCGGAGCAGGTGCGCGGCGGCCAGCGTCTCCTGGGTCGGCACGTCGCCGGCCGCGGCCAGCACGATGTCGGGCTGCTCGGCGCGGTCGGCGGTGCCGGCCCAGTCCCACACCGACGCGCCGGCGGCGCAGTGCGCGTTCGCGTCGTCCATGCCGAGGTACTGCAGGTGCAATTGCTTGTCGACGACGATCAGGTTGACGTGGTCGCGGCTGCGCAGGCAGTGATCGGCGATGGACAGCGTGGTGTTGGCGTCCGGCGGCAGCCAGACCCGCACCACGGTGGGGGACAACGGGATCGCGGTGTCGATCAGACCCGGTCCCTGATGCGAGAAGCCGTTGTTGTCGTTGCGCCAGCAGGTCGAGGTGAGCAGCACGTTCAGCGACGCCACCGACGCGCGCCAGGGCAGCTGTGCGGCGTGCTGCAACCATTTGGTGTGCTGGATCAGCATGGACGCGGACACCATCGCGAACGCCTCGTAGGTGGCGAACAGCCCGTGTCGGCCCGAGAGCAGGTAGCCCTCCAGCCAGCCCTGGCACAGGTGCTCGGACAGCACTTCCATCACCCGGCCGTCCGGCGACAGGTGGTCGTCGGTGGGCAGCACCTGCGCCTGCAGGCACCGGTCGGTGGCCTGGAAGACGGCGGCGAGCCGGTTGCTGGCGGTCTCGTCCGGGCAGAACAGCCGGAAGTTGCCGCCGCCGTCGGCCGCTCGGGTGGACGCGGTGTAGACGTCTCGCAGCAGTTCGCCCAGCGGCGCGGTGTTCTCGTGCAGTGACATGCCGGGCGCGTCCACGGTGACGGCGTAGGCGTTCAACGGCGGCAGGTTCAGCGGGCGCAACAGCCGGCCGCCGTTGGCGTACGGCGATGCGGACATCCGCTTGTCCCCGTCGGGCGCGAGCGCGCGCAGTTCGGCGACGAGCCGGCCGTCGGCGTCGAACAGCGTTTCCGGTTGGTAGGAACGCATCCAGCGCTCCAACAGCCGCAGGTGTGCGGGATTCTCCTTCACCTGGGCCAACGGCACCTGGTGCGCGCGGAACGTGCCCTCGATCCGGACGCCGTCGACGACCTCCGGCCCCGTCCAGCCCTTCGGGGTGCGCAGGATGATCGCCGGCCAGTGGGTCGAGGTCGACGCCGTCGCGCCGGGCTCTCGGGCCCGGCGTTGGATCGCGCGGATCCGGGCATGCGCGAGCGACAACGCGCGGTGCAGGTCGGTGAACACCTGCGCCGGGTCCTCGCCGCCGATGACGACCGGGTCCCAGCCCTGCGCGGCGAGCAGGCCGATGACGTCGACCGTCTCGGCGCGGCCGAGCACGGTCGGCCCGGAGATCTTGTAGCCGTTGAGGTGCAGGATCGGCAGCACGGCGCCGTCGCGGCGGGCGTTGAGGAACGCCGGGAGCTTCCAGGACGCGGCCAGCGGTCCGGTCTCGGCCTCGCCGTCGCCGATCACGCAGGCCACCAGCAGCTCGGGATGGTCGAACGCGGCGCCGGCGGCGTGGGCGAGCGCGTAGCCGAGCTCGCCGCCCTCGTGGATGCTGCCCGGGGTCTGCACGCTGACGTGGCTGGGCACCCCGCCTGGCGTGGAGAACTGCCGCACCAGGGTGGTGAGGCCGGCCAGCCCGGTCGGGACGTCGGGGTGGACCTCGCTGTAGGCGCCTTCCAGATAGACGTTGGCCAGCAGTGCCGGGCCGCCGTGGCCGGGACCGGTGACGTAGAGGCAGTCCGTGTCGGTCTCGTTGATGAGTCGGTTGAGCAGCGTGTAGATCATGGACAGGCCGGGGCTGGTGCCCCAGTGGCCGAGCAGTCGCGGTTTGATGTCGGCGGCGGTGAGCGGCTCGCGCAGCAGCGGGTTGGACATCAGGTAGATCTGAGCGACCGTCAGGTAGTTCGCGGCGGCCCACCACCGTAGGTCCAGTTCGCGGTCGTGGTCGCGGTAGGCCCGGGCCCGCAGGGTGGCGCTGTTGATCGACGTCGTGCCGGTCACTGTTCCGCCCGCCGCGCCGGGTGGTCGGCGCCGGCCATGATCGCCCTGAGGTCGGCGGTGCCGTCGGCAACGGTGAAGGCGAGCGCGGACAGCCGGAGGTTGTGCGAGCGGGCATAGCCGCGCAGCGCGGCGAAGGCGTGGTCCATGTCGACTCCACCGTGCGCGGACAGGACGCCCTTGGCCTGCTCGATGACCACCCTGGAGTTGAGCGCGGTCTGGAGCTGCTCGACCAGGATCGTGTTGTCGTCGATGGCGCGCTGCTGAAGCATGCCGATCGTGGCCACGTCGGCCAGTGCCTGGCCCAGCCGCACGCTGGCCTCGTCCACGCCGTCGGGCTCGGCCTTGAACAGGTTCAACGCCCCGATCACATTACGGCGCAACCGCATCGGCACCGCGTGCGTGGCGACAAAGCCCGCGGCGAGGGCCGCCGGGGCGAACCGTGGCCAGCGCAGCTCGTCGGCGGCCAGGTCGGCGCTGTAGACCGGCACGCCCGTGCGGACGCAGTCCAGGCACGGCCCGTCATCGGCCTGCACCGCGAAGAGCTCGACCAGCCTCGCCTGCTCCGAGGAGGCCGCGGCCATCCTCAGCCCGCCCTTGTGGTCGGACAGCACGACCCCGGCCGCCGCGACGTCCAAGAGCTCCACACACCGCTCGACGAGCATGCTCAGGAATTCCAGCATGTCGAAGTCATCGACGAGGGTGTCCGCCAGTTCGACGAACACCCGTGCCAGCCGCTGTTCGTGGTGGTCGTTCACCCGTGCTCCCTTCCCACTCCGTTGCCGTTCAACTCTCGGTGTCGAGCAGCAGGCTGCGGTCCACGATCCGCCGCGCCACCACCGCTACGGCCAGCTCGTGCGCGTAGGCGTAGGCGCGGATCCGCAGCAGCGCCGCCTGCATGCTGATGCCGAGCTGGTACATCACCATGCCGGAGGCCTGATGGACCTCCGCATGGATGTCGGAGATCCAACCGAGGTCGTCCGGCGCGTGCCCGGCGACCTCGGCCAGCAGCGCCTCGAACGCCATCTCGGCCAGGATCAGCGCGCTGGCGACGTGGTCGCCGCTCAACGCGCCGGACGTGGTGCGGTAGCAGTCCAGCGAGCCCAGGGCGATCGCGCCCAGGGTCAGCGGGAACGCGAACATCGCCGCCGCGCCGACGCTCTGGGCGTCGGGACAGAAGGCCGGCCATCGGGACCTGGCGGCGGACAGGTCGGGCACCAGCACCGGTGCGCCGGAGGTGATCGCGGCCAGCCCCGGGCCCTCGCCGACAGTGAGTTGCAGGTCCTCCAGCCGGGCGGCCACGGCGTCGCTGGCGTGCACCAGGCGCTGCTGGGCGTCGGAGGCCCCGGCGCGACTCACGAGCGTCACGCCGACGCCGGTGACCTGCAGTTCCATCACCGCCAGTGAGCAGATCCGGGTCAGCGCGCTGACGCTGTGGTTGCCGTTGACCGCCAGCAGTGCGTGCAGGCGCAGCCGGTGGTTGCCGGTCATGGCTCCGCCCGTCCCACAGCAGTGGACGATCGCTGGCACTCGCAGCGTTCATGGGCCTGCCTCATCACCGGCCGCGGTCGGTGAGCGCCGGATTCGCGCGCAGACGAACGGTCCAGGTCAGGACGTCCCTGCATCCGCAGGTCACTGCCTCGTTCGTGGTCGGTGACCGCTGGCCGGTTGTCGGCGAGAGCAACGCCAAGGCGTTCATCTCGCACCTCCTGATCGCACTGATGTGAGCCACCAGTGGTCTGGGGTGGTCGGGCGGCATGGTGCTGCGAACGACGCGCACACCGCGCCTGGCACCTACAGTTCCACAGCGCTGCCCGGGTGGGAACGAGCCGGGCCGAACGCCACCCAATCTTCATCACAGTGGACCTGTTGGCGGGGAGTAGCGTGAGCGCGTCGCGCAATCCGCGACGTGGCACCGCCCGAGACCCTGGTGCGCCACCTGGCGTCACCGAGAGGTCCCCATGGCCCAAGTCGCCGCGGCAGCGGCTCCCGAGACCGACCTCGCCACGAGCTCGCGGTCGCCGGTCGTGGACGTGCTGGGCAGGCTGAAGACGACGCCGAGCGGCCTGTCCGAAGCGGAAGTGACGCGTCGGCGCGGACTGGACGGCCCGAACGCCGTGCGCACCCACCAGGTGCGGGCCCGGGACGTGTTGCTCGGCCAACTGCGCTCGCCGCTGTTGATCCTGCTCGTGGTGACGGCCGCCATCTCGTTCGCGTTGGGGCAGCGGACCGACGCATCGGTGATCGGCGTGATCCTCGCGGTCAGCATCGGGTTGGGGTTCCGCAATGAGTACCGCGCCGAGCGGGCGGCGCAGGCGTTGCACTCGCAGATCGTGCAACAGGTCGCGGTGCTGCGCGGTGGTCGGTCGGCGACGGTGAACGCCACCGACCTCGTCGTCGGCGACATCGTGCGGATCGAGCTCGGCTCGATCGTGCCCGCGGACCTGCGGCTGGTGGAGACCATCGGCCTGCGGTGCGACGAGTCGATCCTCACCGGCGAGTCGGTGGCGGTGGCCAAGACGTCCGAACCGGCCGACGACATGACCAGCTGCGCCTACATGGGCACGGTCGTGCACGCCGGCAGCGCACTCGGCGTCGTGGTGTCCACCGGCGGCCACACGGTGTTCGGCCGCATCGCGCTCAGCCTCGGCGACCGGTTGCCCGAGACCGAGTTCCAGATCGGGCTGCGCCGGTTCTCCGGCATGCTGGTCAAGATCGCCGCGGTGCTCACCGCCGCCATCTTCGTCACGAACTTGCTGCTGCACCGGCCGCTCCTGGACGCGCTGCTGTTCTCCCTGGCCATCGCCGTCGGCATCACGCCGCAGCTGCTGCCCGCGGTGGTCAGCACCAGCCTGGCCAGCGGGTCCCGACGGCTGATCGCGTTGAAGGTCCTGGTCAAACGGCTGGTCTGCATCGAGGACCTGGGCAACATCGACGTGCTGTTCACCGACAAGACCGGCACCCTGACCGACGGCCGGATCCGGTTCTCCGCGGCGCTGGACCCCGACGGACGGGCCGGCGAGCGTGTCCTCGGGCGCGGCCTGCTGTGCACGGACAACTACACCGACGGCGGCGCGCCGGTCGGCGGCAATGCCATGGACGCCGCGCTGTGGCTGGCGGCCGGCGAGCACCGGCCCACGGGATGGCGGCAGGTCGCGGCGTTTCCCTTCGACCACGATCGTCTGATGTCCTCGGTGCTCACCGGCACCGCCGACGGCACCCGGTTGTTGATCGTCAAGGGCGCGCCGGAGACGGTGCTGACCCGATGCGTCGGTGTCACCGACCGCGCGAAGCAGGTGCTGGCCGAGCAGTTCGCCGCCGGCAGCCGGGTCGTCGCGGTCGCCTCGCGCCCGGCGCCGGGCCTGCGGGAGATTACCGCCGACGACGAGTCCCGGCTCACCCTCGACGGTTTCCTGGTGTTCCTGGACACGCCGAAGCCGAGCGCCGCCGCCGCGTTGACGAGATTGAGCGCGCTGGGCATCGAGGTGAAGGTCGTCACGGGCGACAACGCGGTCGTCGCCCGCCGGGTGTGCGAGGAGGTCGGCCTGGCCGTGACCGGCGTGCTCACCGGCGTCGACCTGGCCGGCATGGACGACAAGCAGCTGGCCGCGGCCATCCCGGCCACCACCGTGTTCGCCCGGGTCGACCCCGAGCAGAAGTCCCGCGTCATCACCGTGCAGCGCAAGGCCGGCCTGGACGTGGCGTTCCTCGGCGACGGGGTCAACGACGCCGTCGCGCTGCACCACGCCGACGTGGGCATCTCCGTCGAGTCCGGCACCGACGTGGCCAAGGACGCCGCCGACGTGATCCTGCTGGAGAAGGACCTCGGCGTGCTCGCCGACGGCGTCGTGCAGGGCCGGCGGGTGTTCACCAACACGATCAAGTACGTGCTGATGGGCACGTCCAGCAATTTCGGCAACATGTTCAGCGCCGCCGCCGCGTCGGCGTTCCTGTCGTTCCTGCCGATGCTGCCCTCGCAGATCCTGCTCAACAACCTGCTCTACGACTCCAGCCAGCTGGCCATTCCCGGCGACCGGGTCGACGAGGAGAGCCTGCGCCGGCCGGCGCGCTGGGACCTCGGGCTGATCCGACGGTTCATGATGATCTTCGGCCCGGCCAGCTCGCTGTTCGACTTCCTGACCTTCGCCGTCCTGCTCGGGGTCCTGCACGCCGGCCCGGCGCAGTTCCAGACCGGCTGGTTCGTGGAGTCGCTGGCGACCCAGACGCTGGTCATCTTCGTGATCCGCACCCGCCGGGTGCCGTTCTGGCGCAGCCGTCCCAGCCTCGGGCTGATCGCCGCGGCGACCGGCTGTGTGGCGATCGGCGTGCTGCTGCCCGTGACGCCGGTGGCGGGGTTGCTCGGCTTCACGCCGTTGCCGTCGCTGTTCTTCCTCGCGCTGGCGGTCATGGTCGTGCTGTACCTGGGGCTGGTCGAGGCCGGCAAGCTGTGGTTCTTCGCGGCCGCGGCGCGGCAGCCGGTCACCGGCCGCAGCCGCCGTCGGTCACACCGGATTCATCGCCGTGCCGCGCGATTCAGCCACCCGGGACCGCTGCCGCGATAGCGGATTCACGTGCTGTTCCCGACGGCGCGATGGCCGCCGGGAACAGCACCCGCGGGAACCGGTCGACCGCGCCCCGCACGCCTACGTGCCGCCCAATGTCCCGGCGGTACGGTCCCCCGACGGTGGCGTGCCGGGACGGCCGTGCCGGTCCGGAGTTCGCAACGGGAGGCCCGTGGCGACGCCGGCCGCCTGCACCCCGTTCGGTCGCGCCGGCCTTGGCCCCGGGCGTCACGGCTCAGAACAGCCGGAACCCCGGTGATGGGCGGACTCTTCGTTGAGCCCCTGCGGCAGTGGTCAGATATCCGCAGCATGACCGTCATGATTGTTCGACGGGGCTGCCGGGGGCCGGGGCAGAGCCACGTGCTGAGGACCGATCGCGCTGCTCCATCCGCAGCGCACGTTAGGGCCGGTCGTCGTCAGTCGCGGCAAGGCGAGAGTAGACCACTTGGCGGCCGCCGGGCCGCCACATGCCGGGAACAAGTTCCAGATTCCCCAGATCGGCGTACTCGGCCACACCGGGTGCGCGGGCGGGCCGTTGTGCCCCCACCCGGTCTATGCTGAGAGCACCGCGCCTGACGAAGGCCGGGCCGACCCCGCACCGTGGGAGTAGCTGCGCGACCGGCCTTCGCTGAGCGGTCACGCCCTGGCCCCTGGCGGCGTCCTCTCTCAGTCATGACGGTCATGCCGCAGGCACCGCGTCATCGTTGGGGCGCACCACAATGTCCGCCACCACGGGCGGTGGTCACCCGGGGGAGGAGGCGACTCGTCGATGGAGGTCGATCTGTCTCCGCTGGGGCGAGTCGGCGTCCTGCTCACCGGCACTCGAGGGGCTGACGGGCCGGGAGAGGTGCTGGTGCGGATCCGCGGCGGGACGGAGACGTACCGGGCGTTCTCGGAATCGCCGATCGCGAGAGGGGAGTCGGTGCTTGTCGTCGAGTCCCGCGGGCACCGCGCGGTCGACGTCGTCGCATGGATCGATCCCTTCCACGGCTAGGAGAGTCACGATGTTCGGATATCGGGTGCCAGCGCCGGACGAGGCGATGTTGATCTCGGGAGGAAAGCACGGCGGCGCCGGGGAGACGCCGTTCCGGGTGGTGACCGGGCACGGTGCGTTCGTGATGCCCTTCTTCCGCAAGGTGCGCTTCCTGACCTTGAGCATGGCTGAGGCCGAGGTGTCGGAGACCTGCGTGACCAAGCAGGCCATCGCGCTGAACGTGCGAGCCGTGATCGCGTTCAAGGTGGGCAACGACGCCGAGAGCATCGTCAACGCGGGGCAGCGGTTCTTGTCCGACCAGGCCCAGATGGCGGTGCTGACCGGCCGGATCTTCGCGGGGCACCTGCGTTCCATCGTCGGCTCGATGACGGTCGAGGAGATCGTGACCGAGCGCCAGAAGCTCGCCAACGAGGTGCTCGACGGCTCAGCGGCGGAGATGGCCAAGATTGGTCTCACCATCGACTCGCTGCAGATCCAGTCGATCGACGACATGAAACTCGGCTACATCGCGGCGATGGCGGCCCCGCACAACGCGGCGATCCAGCGTGCGGCCCAGATCGCACAGGCCGCGGCGGACCAGGCCGCGGCGGAGGCGCAACAGGCGTCACAGCGCAAGCAGGCCGAGTACGCCCGCCAGACGGCCGTGGTGCAGGCGACCTACAAGGCCGAGGTCGACCGGGCGCAGGCCGAGGCCGCGCAGGCCGGGCCGCTCGCACAGGCCACGGCCCAGCGTGACGTGGTCGACGCGCGCACCGAGCTCGCGCAGCGGGAGGCGGAGCTTCGCCAGCAGCAACTCGTCGCCGAGATCGTCAAGCCGGCCGAGGCCGAAGCGGCGAAGGTCAGGGTGCTGGCTGCCGCGGACGCGCAGGCGATGGAGATCCAGGCCGCCGCGGCCGCGTCCAACAACCGGGTGGCGCTGGACCGCCTCATCATCGAGCAGCTGCCGCAGATCGTGCGCGAAGCCGCCCTCGGACTCAGCGGCGCGAAGGTCACGATCCTCAACGGGGCCGACGGGCTGGGCGACGTGGCCGCCGGACTGGTCGGGCAGGGCCTGGCGATCCTGGAGTCGGTGAAGGCCAGGATCGCCGCGACCTCCGGCCCGCCGGCCGCCGCGCTCGTGCCACGTGCGCCGGCGACGCCCAACTCCGCCCGCGAACACGCGGCCACGAGCTGATTCTCAGTCACCGCCGTGCATCGGCACTCCCGGGGACGGAACGATCGGGAGTGCCGATGCGGGGCGACCGCGATGGATCACCAGAGAGAATCCTTTGTGGACACTCGTGTGACGCTCCGCCGACGCGTCAGCCGGTGCAGTTGGGCACGGCCGGTGTGCTTCCGACGCAGTTGTTCGGGGTGTTGGCGGTGACCGGGGTGTTGGTGGTGGTCATGGTGCCGCCCTGGCGGTAGACGCCGCCGGCGGTCAGCAGCGCATGATCAGCGGTGATCGCGGTTTGGGTGAGGGTGGTGGCGGTGGAGTTGACCGCGGCGACACCGCCGCCCTGCGCGCCGGAGTTGCCGGTGATGAACAGCGGACTGCCGGAGACGCCGGTGGTGGTCAGTGTGCCTCGCTCACCGTTGTAGATTCCGCCGCCGTTGAGTAGCGCGGTGTTGTTGGCCACCGGGCTTCGGGTGAACGTGGCGGCGGGCGCGGTGCCCGCGGGGGTGTCGGCGTTGGCCAGCCCGCCGCCGTTGAGGGTGGCCGAGTTGCCGCTGAGGCTGCTGTTGGTGAGGGTGACCGCGCCGTGGTTGAGGATGGCGCCGCCGTCGCCGACGGCGGCGCCGTTGGTGAGGGTGACCGCGCCGTTGGTGAGCGCGACGGACGTGGTGAGGGTGAGGCTGCCGGTGCTGCTGACCTCGGCGATGCGGAAGGGCAGCAGCGAGGCGCGGGTGATGGTCGCCGGGCCGATCATCTCGATGGGGGTGGTGATGACCGGCAGTCCGTCGGTGAGGCCGCCGTGGGCGGAGGTCAGGTTGTAGGTGCAGCCTCCGGCCAGCACGAGGGTGTCCGCGGCCGCGGTGGTGTTGGCGAGGGTGACCGCCGCGACGAGAGCATTCTCGCCGCAGGCCACCGGGATGGTGATCGCCTGGGCCACCGGAGTGAGGGTGGCGATGCCGCCGGCCACGAGGGTGGCCCCGAGCAGAGCGTGGACGATGGTGCGCGTGCGTCTCATGACGCCTTCATTTCTTGGAATACAAGGAATACCCGCATGGCACAGCGCACATGGGGCACGAGATTGCGCGAACGGCGCGGCATCGACGTGAAAACCCATGGCGTGGGCACCTATGTCCGGGGCCGTCGCGGCTACACAACTCCACCGAGGTCCTGGGCGTCAAACACAACCTACTGCTTGGCGGGGACCGTGGATACCCTTGGCCCCCAAATGGTCCTACTTGGAGTGATTTTCGGTGCGGCGTTGAAGGAACTGCTGACGTGGCTCGAAGCCGCTCGAACACGCCGGACTGGGCCGCCCGTGGTCACGGGTGGCCCAGCCTGATTGTTGATCTGGTCGCCAGGCGAAATATTATCCGATACACCCGGGGACGGGGGAAGGGCTGCCAGTGCAGTTGGTCGCGGTGTTGGCGGTGACCGTGGAGGTGTTGAGCGTCGCCGCACCGGCGACATAGTAGATACCACCGGGGATTGTGGTCGCGGCATTGCTGTTGACCACGCTGCTGGTGAGAGTGAGCGTCCCGTTGACGCTGGCGATACCGGCAGCCTGGTTAGCGGTGTTGCTCTTGATCGTGCTGCTGGTGAACGTCGCCGCCGACGGTGTTCCGGTGCTGTAGATCGCACCGCCAAGGCCGTCCGCGGCGTTGCCGGACAGCTGGCTGCCGGTGAGGGTCACCGCGCCGAAGTTGAGGATGCCGCCGCCGTTGTTGTGGCCGGTGGTGGCCGCGTGGCCGCCGCTGAGGGTGACCGCCTTGAGCGTGAGGCCGCCGGTGCCGTTGACCTGCGCGACACGGAACGCGGATGCGGTTGTGGCGCGGGTGATGGTGTTGGCGTTGCCCTCAAGGGTGACGGGCGTGGTGATGATCGGCAGCCCGGCCGGTCCGTTGACGCCGTCGTCGCCGTGGCTGGCGGTCAGCGTGTAGGTGCAGCCCGGGGTCAGGGTCACGGTTCCGCCGCCGGCGGCGTTGGCCGCGGTCACGGCGGTGACGAGCGATGTCTCGTCGCAGGCGACGGACATGGTCTGGGCCGGTGCGGCCACGGGTAGGAGCACGGCCATGCCGGCGGCCAGGGCGGTTGCCCCGGCCAGGGCGAGAATTGTGCGATTGTATCGCATTATGACTTTCCTGGAACTGAGGCCGATGGTCGTTGAGCAAGAAACTTAAACGTCCCGCAGGAGCGGTCATCGGCGGTCAATTAACAACCAACTCGGACTGTACACCATCTGGTCGTCGCCAGCCAGGTGGCGTGTCAATTCCGCTCTCTAGTGTAGCGGAGTTTTCGCGAAATTACCGGAATGGGCGAGCGTGGGGTCCGACTTGTGACAAGTCGGCCAGAATGTCACAAAATCAGGCCGCCTCGATTGTGGACCCGAAAAAGCGCTCTGACCTTGGTTGACGCTCGGGCTCGTTGCCTGTGGCGGGCCGAATTCTCGGGTTGCGGTGGAACGAACATGGCGCTCGGCGGCGCCCGGCCTGGAAGCTGATTGCGCGCACAATCGCCGGCGGTGTGTCACCTGGTAGATGAAAACACGTGCGCGCGACTCCTGGTTGTGACACCAGGACCATCGCCTGGCGGTTGTGGGTCGGCCGGTGCGGGAATACTGTTGGAGTTCGGTCGAGACCCTGCCGCGCGAGGCTCGGTCGTCCGCATTTGCCAACTTCAGGGATGTCCTCCTCGTGTCGACAGCGACAACAGGAGCACCCGCCATGTCCATCGATCAGCGACACCCCACCCCCACCCCCACGCGGCCCGACGGGGCCACCGTTGACATGATCACGGTCGATACCGATGTCGTCGTCGTGCACGTCGCGGGGGCGGTGGACATGGTGACCGCCCCCGTTGTGAAGGCCGAGTTGACGCGTGCGGTCCTGGGCGACACCACCGCCGTGGTCGTCGACCTGAACAGCGTGAGTTTCCTTGCCTGCGCTGGATTGCAGGTGCTTGTGGAGACGCGGGACATGGCCCGTGCCTGCCAGGTGGTCTTGCGCCTTGCCGTGCGGGGCCGCGTTGTCCTGCGTCCCATGGAGCTCACCGGTCTCCTGGACGCGTTCCTGGTGCACCCGTCGGTGAGTGATGCTCTCGTGGCGCTGACACCGCTTCCGCTACCGCGAGGCGCTGCTCGGCACTCCAACTCCTCCCCGTCAGTCCCGGTAGTGGGCTGATCGCTGGCGATGGCCTGCCCCAGGCGGGAGGACTAGCCTAGCCGTGCGCCTTGTGGCTCGGCCGGTCCGGCCGAGCGGACAGGGGGCACGGTCTCGCCCCGGACCCTGGTGGCCTGTCCTGATGCGAATGCCCGGGTGAGGGGTCGTCGTGGTCGGAAAAGCAGTGGTCGGTAGCAGTGGTGGCCGTCGCACACCGGCGGGAACGAACCAGACCTGGCCAGTGGCGCCGCCCGCGAGGGCAGCGGTGGTGCTGTCGGCCCGACCTGTGCTGCTACCGGGCGATCTCGGGCGGCAACTGGTCCGGTCGGTCGAGATCGTGGCTGTCTTGCGGAACGCGGCCGATCTCGCGGCCGACCTGACCGAATTGTTTGACGTGCTGCGTGACCGCTACCGCGCCGACGGACTGCAAGGCCCGCACCCGACGGGTGTGGCCTTGGAGCAGGCGGCGGCGGCCGCGCACGATCTGCAGATCAGCGCCCGGACCGCCGCGGAGTCCATCGTCGTTCCCCCGTCGTGATCCCCGCCGGGCCGCCGAGCGCACCGATGCGGCCGCGCGGAAGCCCCGGCGCGCGCCATGCTGATGCGCGAATGATCGTTGGCTGGCCCCGTTCTACGGCTCCCTCAACGGCAGCAGCGTGCGTAGTTTGGTCAGTGCCCGATGCTGGGCGACCCGGACCGCTCCCGGTGTGGAGCCGACCGCATCCGCCGTCTCCTCCGATGACAGTCCGGCCACCACTCGCAGCGCTACGATTTCGCGCTGCTTGTCGGTCAGCGTCGCGAGCAGTTGGTTCATCGAGTGCGTTAACTCGTCCTGCAGCACCTGCTGCTCCGGACCGGCCGTGGTGTCCGGCCGCTCAGGGACCTCGGACATGGGCACCGAGCGGTCGCGCGCCGCCGCGCGGTGTGCGTCCGCGACCTTGTGCTGGGCGATGCCGTACACGAACGCCAGGAACGGCTGGCCCCGGTCCTGGTAGCCCGGCAAGGCCGTGACGAGGGCGACGCACACCTCCTGAGCCACGTCGTCGGCCGAGGCGAATGACGGGTCCAACCGGCCGATGCGGGCCCGGCAGTACCGCAGCACGATCGGACGTGTCGACTCCAGGACCTGCTGCGTGGCGACCGGATCGCCGCCGACGGCCGCGTCGACCAACCGCCTGAACCGCTCTTCCTGAACACTGTGCGGCGACCTCGGAGTCCGTGGTGGGACTGCGAGCGCCCTGTTCACCCAGCCGGTTCTCGCCTGCCCGCCACCGGTTTCCTTGATCACGGCGGTCAGGGGCCGCACCGTCGCCTGCCGTGCGTCTGGCCCGACACGCTCGGTCGCGGCCTGCTTGACCTCCGCCACAACGGCATCGACGTCAACCGGCGCCACAAGAGCGATCAGGGCGGCTGATCGCTGCTGCAACCATCTGTCGGGTTCGTTGCTGTCAGCTCGCTGGGAGAACAGGGGCGAGGTCATCGGCTTGGGCCTCCGGGGCGTCGTGGAGTGCCACATGCCGGCCGTGGCCCAGGTGCCACCAGGTGAGATGGCGGAAACGCGTGGGCGAGCTGTCACTTCGATGAGCCCCCGCGGCGCTGTCGGGATCCGCAGTCCGGTCGTCATGGGCGGTAGACACGGCTGCCGGGGGCCGGGGCAGAGTCATGCGGGAGGACCGGCCGCGCCACTGCTCCCGCGGCGCTGATTGGGCCGGTCGTCGTCAATCGTGGCACCGCGAGCGTAGACCAGACGCCATGACGTGAGCGGTCTCGCATCCCGGGAATAGGCAGATATCCGCTCCTTTGGGGGAACGTGGGATCTGCTGCGTTGGCCCGCAAGAACGCTGGCCGGCAATCGCATCAGGCTCGGCCTTGTGCATTGAACGACCCGTGGCCGGACTTCGAGGCCGGAGGCCGTCGCGGAGTGGCAGGAGACGCCGCCGGCTCGGAAGGTCACCTCGAGGCCTTGCTGGACGCGCTGGCGCCGCTTGCGAGTCCACGACGGCGCTCCTCGCCAAGAAGGTGACATCGGCGGTTGACCCGAACAGATCACGGCCATCTTCGAGTGGTGCCCGTTACAGTGGTCGGCGCAGCTGGTTCGGCCGCCCTCCCGGGAGGGCGTCGTGAGGGGGAGCCCGGTGCGAGTCCGGGACTGCCCCGCAGCGGTGAGTGGGAACGAACGCCGTCATCGAGCACTGAGCCATCCGGCTTGGGAAGCGACGGCCAGTAGGAGCGTGCACCACGCCCACGAGTCCGAAGACCTGTCCGCTGTGCGCCCCGTGACCGTGGGGGTGCTGGCTGAGGCCTCGTGGGCGGGTCCTCGCCGAGCCCGACCGGTTCGCCGGTGCGGGCTTGTCGCGGCGTGCCCGCGGGTCCAGGTGGACCCGCGAAGGAGAGCCCCGTGACACCGACTACCGCCAGTCGCGCCTGTACGTGCCGAAAACCATGTCCACGCAGGTGTCAAGCGGCATGTCGGTACCCGCCGACGCCACGCTCACCGTCGATCAGGCGCACCGCGGCACGCACGATGTCGAGCACGAACTCACACACTCCGTGCCCCGGTTGGTCGTCGCCCACTGTCCACACCGAACCCGTCGGCGCACGCACCCACGCGCGTCACCGTTGATTTTGGCTGGATGGTTGATGGTGCCATCGGCACGGAGCAACGACGACGCCACCGTATGCCGGCGCGCGCGCAGAGTCGCGTCGAGGCCGTGACCGGAGTACGCTGTGGGACAAGGGATTGCATGTGATTCACACTGGACGGGCTGGAGCAAAACTGGAGCAGGGATGCGTGTTGAACCTACATTGAGCCGCACTGTACGGCACCCAAGTGCAGTGACCGCAACGGGTTTGACGTGGCGATTCTCTGTCTCCGCAGTTCAGGGGCACTGTCCATAATGGCTTTGGGTCACACTGGCAGTGTGAGGGTCAGGCCTGACGTCTCTGCAGGTCAGCGGCCTGTCGGGGTCTAGCGTGGGGAATGGTGATCGCGGTACTGCTTCGGGTCGATGGGTTACGCGCGCGATTTTTGGGCACGTAGCGATCGTGGTCGTCAACTGGCCGCGGTGGGCGCGCAAGTCCGACACTATTTGCGGTTGTTTCAAATCTGATTGCAGGGCGGTTAGGGTCAGTTTGAGGCTCGGTCGCTCGGGGGTTTTGCGTTGTTGTCCGATTTTCGTGAGAAAGTTGCGCAGAAGTTGAGACGTTCCTGGGTTTATGGCCCCCGGATATTGCATCGAGCGTCTTGGCGATCCACCGTCCTACACCGCCGACAGGCATTAGGGGTGTAACGGGTTTCTCGCCCAGGTGGCGTGTGTAGTGCCCGTGGTGGGAGGACGGGCTGTCAGGCCGGTCCAGGTGTTGCGTCGGCCGGCGGCGGTGGACGCAGTCTGGTCAAGTTGATCATCGTCGTGGGCGGTAGGCCCGATTGGGTGTCTTCGGCAGGCGCTGTGCTGGCGCAATGGCGCTGGTGGGCGCGGACGGGCGGTGACGGGCTGGTACTGCGTCCAGCGGCCGTGTCGGGGCGGCAGTCGACGGCAACGGCGGTCGACTGCCGCCAGCTGCGTCGGCCACAGCCTGCTGGCGGTCGTTGGAGTCGGTTGACGCCGGTTGGCAGATTCACCCTGGTGGGTGGCCGGACGCGCGACCCCGTAACAGTGTTACGTCAAAAACCTGGGGCCACGGCTCCTGTTTCGCTCCTGTTTGCGCGTTCTGGCGGCGCTTGGGTCCACTGTGGATGATCGACTGAAGATCGTTAACGGGCATGAAAAAGGCCCGCCGACCTGGGCGTTTGCCCTGGCTCGGCGAGCCTCCTTCGACCGTCGGGACGACAGGATTTGAACCTGCGACCCCTTGACCCCCAGTCAAGTGCGCTACCAAACTGCGCCACGTCCCGGTCTGACACTCGGTGTTCGTTGAGTGCTCGCATAGCTTAGCGCACTCGGGGGAAAGATCGAAATCGGGGGGTTGGGGGGCGCTGAGCTGGGTGAATGGGGTGGGGAGTGCGTCGCTGGGCGGCGGGGAAGCGCGGCTCAGGGTGTGGGCGTTGGGGAGATGGCGTACTTGACTTGGGGGTCAAGGGGTCGGTGTGCGGGGTGCTGGTGGGGGTTTGGGGTGGATCTTCTGTGGGCCCAAGACCCTGGGAGCGCTTCCAGAAAATGAGGGGGGAGCGGGTCTGTAAACGTTGACAGTGGGGGTGGGGAGGCTTCAGACTCGCCGGAATCGTGTGGAAGCGCTTCCAGGATGGAGTGGGGCGGCATGCGGCAGAGACTGATTGCGGTGTTGGTGGCGACGGGGCTGGTGGCGGGCGGGGTCGCGGGCTGTGGGGCGGGGGACGCGGCGGGCGGGAAGGTGCAGCTGTCCATCGCGACGTTCGGGGAGTTCGGGTACGAGAACCTGCTGAAGGAGTACCAGGCGGAGCACCCGAACGTGGTGGTGACGCAGCACAAGGTGGGGCAGGCGGCGCCACACCATCAGGAGCTGTTCACGAAGCTCGCCGCAGGCTCGGGGCTGGACGATATCGAGGCGGTGGAGGAGGGCTACCTGGCCCAGGTGCTGACCAAGGCGGACAAGTTCAACGACCTGAGCAAGATCGGCCCGGCCGACGCGGGGCCGGATCGGTGGCTGCCCTGGAAGTACGAGGCGGGCAAGTCGAAGGACGGCAAGCTGGTCGGATACGGCACGGACATCGGGCCGCTGGCGATGTGCTACCGCAAGGACCTGTTGCAGCAGGCGGGCCTGCCGAGCGACCCGGACGGGGTGAAGGCGCTGTTCGCCAGCTGGCCGAGCTACTTCGCGGCGGGCAAGACGTACGCGCAGAAGACGGGCCAGGCCTGGTTCGACACCTCGACGCAGATCTTCAACGCGATGCACAACCAGCACGACGTGGGCTACTACGACCGGAACAACACTCTGGTGGTGGCCACGAACCCGGACATCAAGGCGGACTGGGACACCGTGACGCAGGCGATCGCGGACAAGGAGTCGGCGAAGCTGGTGTCGTTCAGCAACGAGTGGCAGGCGGGCTTCAAGACGGGGGCCTTCGCCACGACGGTGTGCCCGGCCTGGATGTTGGGGGTCGTGGAGCAGAACGCGGGCCCGGACAACAAGGGCAAGTGGGCGGTCACGGACGCCTTCCCCAACGGCGGCGGCAACTGGGGCGGCTCGTACCTGACGGTCCCGTTGCAGAGCAAGCATCCCAAGGAGGCGGCGGAGCTGGCGGCCTGGCTGACGGCGCCGCAGCAGCAGATCAAGGCGTTCGTGGCCAAGGGTCCGTTCCCCAGCCAGGTGCAGGCCCTGCAGTCGCCGGAGTTGTTGAACCAGACCAACGCCTACTTCGGCGGCGCGAAAACCGGTGCGCTGTACGCGGAACAGGCTAAGAAGGTGGCCAAGGCGCAGTACAAGGGCCCGCAGGACGGCCAGATCCAGGAGAACGTGTTCGCGCCGGCCCTCCAGGCGGTGGAGCAGGGCAAGTCGGCGGCGGACGGCTGGCAGCAGGCGGTGGCCGGGGCGCAGAAGGCCGCGAAGTGACGCTGACCCAACTGCCCGTGCGACGGCCGCCGAGCGCGCCGGCCGTCGCACGGCGGGCCCGCTGGGCGCGCGTCGACCTCAAGGTGTCGCCCTACCTCTATGTCGCACCGTTCTTCGTGCTGTTCGCGGTGGTCGGCCTGTTTCCCTTGCTGTACACGGGATATGTCTCGCTGTTCGACTGGCAGCTGGGTGACGACACGGCGAAGTTCCTCGGCGCCGGCAACTACGCCGAGCTCCTCCAGGATCCGCAGTTCTGGAACGCGCTGGTCAACACGGTCAGCATCTTCCTGCTCTCCAGCGTGCCGCAGGTGATCGTGGCCGTCGGGGTCGCGGCCCTGCTGAACACGAACCTGAGGCTGCGCACGGGTTTCCGGATGGGTGTCCTCGTCCCGTACGTCGCGAGCCTGGTGGCGGTCGGCATCATCTTCGGCAACCTGTTCGGCGTCAACTACGGCCTGGTCAACTCGGTCCTGGACCTGGTCGGCATCGGCCGGATCGACTGGCAGGCCGACCGCTTCGCCAGCCACATCGCCATCGCCACCATGGTGAACTGGCGCTGGACCGGCTACAACGCGCTGATCGTGCTGGCCGCGATGCAGGCGATCCCGCCGGAGCTGCACGAGGCGGCGATGATCGACGGGGCCAACGCCTGGCGCCGGTTCCGGAGCGTCACGCTGCCGCTGCTGCGGCCCACCATCACCTTCGTGGTGATCACGTCCACCATCGGCGGCCTCCAGATCTTCACCGAGCCCAAGCTGTTCAGCGCCATGCCCGGCTCGAACACCGGCGGCTCCACCAACCAGTTCCAGACGGTGACGCTCTACCTGTACCAGTCGGCGTTCGAGAACCTGCGCCTGGGCTACGCCAGCGCCATCGCCTGGATGCTGTTCCTGGTGATCGTGCTGGCCGCGGTCGGCAACTACTTCCTGACCAGGAGGCTGAGCCGATGAGACGCCCCGGGTTCACCGTCTACGGCCTGCTCGTCGCGTTCATCCTCGGCTCGGTGTTCCCGCTCTACTGGTCGTTCCTGGTTCCCAGCCACGGCAACGACATCCTCACCGACAAGATCCCGCCGCTGCTGCCCGGCGGCAACTTCTTCAGCAACGCCCAGCAGGTGCTGGACACGATCCCGTTCTGGCACGCCATGCTGAACAGCGTCATCGTGTCCGGCTCCGTGGCGCTGTCGGTGGTGATCTTCTCCACCCTGGCCGGGTTCGCCTTCGCCAAGCTGAGGTTCCGCGGCAGCAACGTCCTTTTTGCACTCGTCGTGGTGACCATGGCGGTGCCCACGCAGCTGGGCGTCATCCCGTTGTACATGGCCATGTCCGAGTTTGGCTGGGCCGGCCACCTACAGGCGGTGATCGTGCCCAACCTGGTCAGCGCGTTCGGGGTGTTCTGGATGCGCCAGTACCTGGCCGACGCGGTGCCCACGGAGCTGATCGAGGCGGCCCGCGCCGACGGCTGCTCGATGATCCGGGTCTTCTGGCACGTGGCCGTGCCGGCGGCCCGGCCGGCCGCGGCGATGCTCGGTCTGTTCACGTTCATGCAGTCCTGGAACGACTTCCTCTGGCCGCTGATCGCGCTCGACCAGAACAATCCGACCATCCAGCTGGCCCTGGAACAGCTCCAGGCCGGCTACTACGTCAACTACGCGCTGGTGCTGGCCGGCACCACGCTGGCGACGATCCCGATCTTCCTGCTGTTCGTGGCGGTCGGCCGTCAGCTGGTCGCCGGCATCATGCAGGGCGCCGTGAAGGGGTGACTGTGTTTGCTTCCGCTGGGGTTTTCCCGGAGGGATTCCTGTGGGGCGCGGCGACGGCCGCCTACCAAGTGGAGGGCGCGGCGGCCGAGGACGGCCGGTGTGAATCCGTGTGGGACGTGTTCAGCCGGCAACCGGGACGCGTCGTCAACGGCGACACCGGGGACGTGGCGGCCGACCACTACCACCTGCTCGACACCGACCTGGCGCTGATGACCGAGCTGAACCTCAACGCCTACCGGTTTTCCGTGTCCTGGCCCCGAATCATCGACGACGAAGGCGCGATCAACCGCAAGGGCATGGACTTCTACGAGCGGCTGGTGGACGGCCTGCTGGAGAGGAACATCAGGCCGTTTCTCACGCTGTACCACTGGGATCTGCCGCAGCGGCACGAGAACCGGGGCGGCTGGGCCAATCGGGACACCGCGCAGCACTTCGCCGACTACGCGCAGATCGTGCACGAGGCGCTCGGCGACCGCGTAAAAGACTGGACCACGATGAACGAGCCGTACTGCGCGGCCCTGCTCGGCTACGGGGCCGGCGTGCACGCCCCGGGCCGCCGCGAGCCGAAAGCCGCGGCGGCGGCCGTGCACCACCTGCTGCTGGCCCACGGCCTGGCCCGCTCGGTCATCGGCGACAAGGGCAGCGTGGGCATCACGCTGAACCTGTACCCGGTCGATCCGGTGGACCCGAACGACCCGGTCGACGTGGACGCGGCGCGGCGGGTGGACGGCCTCCAGAACCGGATCTTCCTGGACCCGGTGCTCAAAGGCGCCTACCCGTCGGACGTGGTGAACGACCTGGCCGCCCTGGGCTTCGCCGGCCACGTGAAAGCCGGTGACCTGGACCTGATCAGCGCCCCGCTGGACACCCTCGGCGTCAACTACTACACCGGCCACCACGTGACCGGCCGTCCCGGCGGCCACACGCCGGAATGGGTCGGCTCCGAGCACGTGCACACCGTGCCGCGCGGCCTGCCAACCACGTCCATGGGCTGGGAGGAATTGCCCGAGGGATTGTTCAGCGTGCTGAACCGCCTGCACGCCGAATACCCGCGGCTGCCCATTCACATCACCGAGAACGGCGCCGCCTACGACGACGTCGCCGATGCCGCCGGCCTTGTCGAAGACCATGCCCGCCGGCGGTATTTCGAACAGCATCTGCGGGCCGTCGAGACGGCGATCGAGGCCGGTGTCGACGTCCGCGGCTACTTCGCCTGGTCGCTGCTGGACAACTTCGAATGGGCCGAGGGCTATGGAAAGAGATTCGGCGTAGCGCACGTCGACTTCGACACCTTCGCCCGCACTCCTAAGCTGAGCGGCAGGTGGTACGCGACGGTGGCGAGGGCGAACGCCCTGCCGGAGTAGGGGTAGAGCGTGGCCGAAGACGGCCGGGAGATTCCGACCCTCGACGAGGTGGCCCGGGTGGCCGGGGTGTCCCGGTCCACCGCATCGCGGGTGATCAACGGCCGGACCTACGTCAGCGCGAAGGCGCGGGAGGCGGTCGCGCAGGCCGTGACCAGCCTCGGCTACAGCCCGAACATGCTGGCCAGATCGCTGGCGATGAAGCGGACCAACTCGATCGCGCTGGTCGTGTCCGAGCACGGCGACCGGGTGCTCGGCGACCCGTTCTTCGCCCGTGTGCTGCGCGGCGTGCACGCCGGCCTGGCCGGCAGCGGCCTGCAGCTGGTGCTGCTGATGTCCCAGGACGCGCAGGACCACGGCACGATGGCCAACTACCTGACCTCCGGGCACGTGGACGGCGCGCTGGTGGTCAGCCTGCACGGCGAGGACCCGCTGCCGGCCCAGCTGGTCGCCTCCGGGCTGCCGGTGGTGCTGTGCGGGCGGCCGCTGGCCAAGGTCGACGTGCCCTATGTGGACGCCGACAACTTCAACGGCGGCGGGCAGGCCGCCCAGCACCTGATCGACCTGGGCCGCCGGCACATCGGCACCATCGCCGGGCCGCGGGACATGGCCGTGGGCATCGACCGGCTCAGCGGCTGGCGGCGCACGCTGTCGATGGCCGGCCGCCCCACCGACGTCGTCGCGCACGCCGACTTCAGCCTGGAGGGCGGCATGGCGGCGATGGAGCAGCTGCTGGCCGAGCACCCCGACCTGGACGCGGTGTTCGCGGCCTCGGACCTGATGGCCATCGGGGCGCTGCATGTGCTGCGGGGCCGGGGCATCCGCGTGCCGGAGGACGTGGCGGTGATCGGCTTCGACGACTCGGGCCTGGCCGCCACCTCGGTGCCGCCGCTGACCACGGTCCGGCAGCCGATAGAGGAACTGGGACGGACCATGACCTGGCGGCTGCTGGCCCAGTTCGAGGGCGACGAGGACCTGCCGCCGTCGGTGCTGCTGCCCACCGAGCTGATCCGGCGGGAGACGGCCTGAGCGCGGTAGCGTGCTCGCGTGATCAGCCCGGAGCCGCTGCTGCCCGTCGACGAGTCCTTCGACAGCGTGCTGGCCTTTGTCGCGCACCCCGACGACCTCGAGTACGGGGCCGCGGCGGCGATCGCCCGTTGGACCGCCCAGGGCAAGCACGTCGTCTACGGCCTGGCCACCAGCGGCGAGGCCGGCATCGATGGCATCGAGCCGGAGCAGTGCGGTCCGCTGCGGGAGGCTGAGGAGCGGGCCGGCGCGGCGGTCGTCGGCGTGGAGACGGTGGAGTTCTACGGTTTCCCGGACGGTGTCGTGGAGTACGGCCTGCCGCTGCGGCGGGCGGTGGCCGAGGCGATTCGCCGGCACCGGCCGGACGTGGTGCTGACGGGCGGCTTCCAGGAGTTCTGGGACAACGGCACGCCCAACCAGGCCGACCACATCGCCGTCGGCCGGGCCCTGCTGGACGGCGCCCGCGACGCGGCCAACCGCTGGATCTTCCGGGACCTGGGGCTGGAGCCGTGGTGGGCCAAGCGGATGCTCGTCAGCGGCAGCAACCGGGCCCGGCACGCGGTCGACGTGACGGCGACGTTCGACCTCGGGGTGGCCTCGCTGGCGGCGCACGCCGAGTACCTGCGGGGGCTGGTCGACAACCCGATGAGCGAGCCGCGCGAGTTCCTGGCCGAGAGCGCCCGCAAGGTCGGCGTCGGGCTGGGCGTGCAGTACGGCGTCTCGTTCGAGGTTATCGACCTGTAGTCGCTGCTGCGGTCGAGGTATCGGCGATCGGCGAGGCGACGCGACCTACGATGCACCTGACCCGAAGATCGTTCGCGCGGCGATCGAGGCCGCGGTGCGCGGCGTCGTCGCGGGAGAGGACCCGGCAGCATGAGCGACTCGCCTACCTCCGACCTCACCGGCTGGCGCCAGGCGCCCTTCACCGGGGCCGGCCTGACCTACGACTGCTACGAGAAGGGCGAGGGCCCGGGCGTGGTGCTGGTGCCCGAGGTCCCGGGCATCACGCCGGAGGTGCTCGGCCTGGCCGACCACATCGTGGAGCAGGGATTCACCGTGGTGGTGCCCTCCCCGTTCGGCACGCCGGGCAAGCCGCTCGGCGTCGGCTACGCCCTTGGGGTGATCGCCAAGCTGTGCGTGAGCGCCGAGTTCCGGGCGTTCGCGGTGAACGCCCAGCGGCCGATCACCCAGTACCTGCGGGCGGTGGCCCGCGACCTGGCCGGCCGCACCCCGGGCAAGGGCGTCGGCGTGATCGGCATGTGCTTCACCGGCGGCTTCGCGCTGGCCACGGCGGTCGAGGACGTGGTGCTGGCGCCGGTGCTGAGCCAGCCGTCGGTGCCGTTCCCGCTGGGCGCGGCCCGCAAGGCCGACCCCGGTCTGTCCGTGGCCGAGATGCAGGCCGTGGCCAAGCGCACCGAGGACGGACTGTGCGTGCTGGGCCTGCGGTTCAGCGAGGACAAGACGGCCCCGCGCGAGCGGTTCGCCACGCTGAGCCAACGGCTCGGCGACGCGTTCGAGGTGATCGAGCTGGACTCCAAGCCGGGCAACCCCGGCGGCTTCGGCAAGATGGCCCACTCGGTGCTGACCGCCGAGGTCCGCGAGCGGCCGGGACACCAGGCGCTGGCCGCCCGCGAGCGGGTGGTGGCGTTCCTGCGCGAGCGGCTGTCGGCGTGACGGATCTGGTGCTGCGCAACGTCCATCGGCGCGGGCGGCTGGTGGACGTGCAGGTGCGCGGGGGAGTGGTCGCGGCTTTCGCCGAGCCCGGCGTGCTGCCGGGCGATGGCATCGACGGCCACAGTGTCGATTGCTTTGGGGGCCATCTGCTGCCCGGCCTGGTCGACGCCCACGTGCACATGCAGCAGTGGGCCTCGAACCGGCGGCGGATTTCCTTGGGAGAAGCCAAGTCCGCGGCCGCGGCGGTGGAACTGGTGCGCGGCAGCGCCGAGGACTGGGTGTTCGGCGCGAACTTCGTGGACGGCCTGTGGCCCGACGCGCCGCACAAGGACCTGCTGGAGCGGGCCCTGCCCGGCCGCAAGGTCGCCCTGTTCAGCGCCGACCTGCACACGCTGTGGCTGAGCCCGGCGGCGCTGAAGGAACTCGGTGTGGATCACCCGACCGGTGTGCTGGTCGAGGCGGAATGCATGGCCGTCACGGCCAAGCTGCCGGCCGGCGACCCGGACACGTGGGTGTTGGAGGCGGCCGACGCGGCGGCAGCGCGCGGCGTCACCGGGATCCGTGACTACGAGCTGACCGACACGGTGGCCGACTGGACACGGAGGCTGGGGATCAGGACGCCGTCGGTGCGGGTGACCTGCGTGATCGCCAAGCACCTGCTGGACGTGGCGATCGACCGCGGGCACCGGACCGGCGACGTGGTGCCGGGGACGGACGGGCTGCTGACCGTCGGGCCGCTGAAGCTGTTCTCCGACGGCTCGCTGAACACGCGGACGGCCCTCTGCCACGATCCGTACGAGGGCGACGGACATGGTGTGGCCGTTGTGCCGCTAGAGGAATTGGTCACGCTGATGCGTCGCGCCTGGGAGCACGGGATCGTGCCGGCGGTGCACGCGATCGGCGACCGGGCCAACCAGATCGCCCTGGACGCCTTCGAGACCGTCGGCTGCCCGGGCCGCATCGAGCACGCGCAGCTGGTGTCGGAGCGGGACCTGCCCCGCTTCGCACAGCTGGGCGTGATCGCGTCCGTGCAGCCTGCCCATGCGCCCGATGACCGTGACGTGGCCGACCGGCTCTGGGCCGGCCGCACCGCGCGGGCCTTCCCGTACGGGTCGCTGCTGGCCGCCGGGGCGACGCTGGAGATCGGCTCGGACGCCCCGGTCGCGCCGCTGGACCCGTGGGACGGCATCGCCAGCGCGGTCACCCGCACCGACGACGACCGACCGGCGTGGCACCCCGAGCAGCGCGTTCCCCTGGACGTCGCGCTGGCGGCGGCGTGCGGCGGGCGCAGCGCCGTCGAGGTCGGGGACGTGGCGGATCTCCTTGTCGCGGAACGGGATCCGGGGAAAAACCAGTTGCGGGAGATGCCGGTCGTGCTGACGATGCTGGGCGGCCGCATCACCCATGGGGGAGACCAATGACCGAGTTGCCGTACGCGACCTACTGCGAGGCCATCACCGGCGAGGCCGCCCGCATCGCCTCGATCGCCGGCGCCCACGACCTGACGACGAAGGTCCCGAGCTGCCCGGAGTGGACGCTGGCCGACCTGGTGCAGCACGTCGGCGTGCTCCAACAGTGGTTCGCAGCGATGATCGACCGCCGGTCGCCGACGCGGCTGGCGCCCCAGGAGCTTGACTACGGCCTGCCCCCGGCCGACGGCTATCCGAAGTGGTACGCGTCGCGGGCCGTCGAGGTGGACAGGGTGCTGCTCGCCGCCGACCCGCACGCGGCGATGTACACCTGGGGACCGGGCGGCCGGGTGGCGTTCTGGGCGCGGCGGATGCTGATGGAGCTGCTGGTCCACCGCCACGACGCCGAGCTGGCGGCCGGTTCGGTGACGGAGATCGATCCGGTGCTGGCCGCCGACGGCGTGGAGGAGTTCCTGGTCAACCTGCCGTCCGCGGAGACGTTCGCCCCCGGCCTCGCCAATCTCCGCGGCGACGGCGAGACGGTCCGGTTCGCGGCGCCCGGCGCCGAGTGGACCATCCGGCTCGACCCGGAGTCGTTCGGCCTGGTGCCGTCAGGCACGCCGGACGCCGCGGCGACGGCGTCCTCGGCCGAGGCCCTGCTGCTGCTTGTCTACGGCCGCATCGGCGCGGACGACCCGCGGATCGAGACCCGCGGCGACGCCGCGCTGCTGGCGAAGTGGTTCACGGACACGAAATTCTGATCCCTAGTCGACCAGCCGCTCCAGCTCCGCGACGGCCTGGTGCGCGGTGCTGCGGGCGGCGACCAGCCGGTCCCGGAACTCGTTGTGCAGCGCCTGCATCCGGGCCGCGTGCTCGTCGGCGGCCGAGGTCTGCTGGCGGGCGTGCTCGTCGGCCTCACGGACGGTGAGGGCCGCTCGCTCCTCGGCGAAGCGCGTCACCTTGGCCGCCTCCGCGCGGGCGCGGGCCATCAGCTGCTCGTGCTCGCGGCCCAGCTTGGCCTTGAGCTCGTCGTACTCACGGTCGAGGGTGTCGTTGTGCTCGTTGTACTTGCGCTCCAACGCGACCCGCCGCTGCTGGAGGTCGGCCCGCTGCTCGGCCAGTTCCCGCTCGGCCGCCCCCCGCTGCTCGCGGATCTCCTCCGCGGCCAGGTCCATGATGATGCGCACGCGCTCGTTGACGTTCTCGCCCGTGAGCGGCTCGTCGGCCAGCTTGCGGACCCGTTCCCGCAGCGTGGTGAGCTCCCCCTCGGCCGCGCCGAGCCGCTTGGCCAGCTCGGCGTTGCCCTCGCGGGCCAGGTCCCGCTCCCGGCTGGCGGTGCGCAGGTCGTACTCGAGGCGTGTCACGCGCTCGTTGACCTGTCGCGTGTTGTAGCCCCGGATGACCACGTCGAAGTGGTTGGGTCTGCGGGACTCGGGGCCCGCCGCTTCGTCGCCTGCCATACCTCCACCCTACTGAGACGATCATGCGGACGTTCACCCGAACCGGGGAAAGGGATCCTCCGGGTAGCCGTCTTGTGCCGACCAACCCGCCGAAGCGGTCAAAACCACCAAACCGGCCGGCGTCTTGACGGCCCTGGGGTGCGGCTCTAGCGTTTGAGGAATCCGTCAGGAAGGTTTCCTAACCATTCTGGCCGGATGCTCGACCGCCGCCTTCCTCGTCCCTGCTAGGAAGGAACCCTGCCCCATGGTTAGCGCAGTTCGCCGTGCGTTCGCGATCGCCGCCGCGGCCTTGCTGCCCGCGGCCGCCCTGGCCGCCGGCACGGCCTCCGCCGCGACGACGCCCAAGTCCTTCCCCGCCAAGTTCGCCGCGCCCTACCTGGAGCTGTCCAGCGGCACCGTCGGCGACATGGCCGCCGACAAGAGCGCGTCCGGCGTCAGCCACTACACGCTGGCGTTCCTGATTCCCAAGAGCGGCTGCACGCCGCAGTGGGAGGCTGGTGGCGCGTCCGTCGGCGCGTTCAAGTCCCAGATCAGCTCGCTCCAGTCGGCCGGCGGCGACGTGATCATCTCCTTCGGCGGCGCCGAGGGCGGTGAGCTGGCCCTCACCTGCACCAGCGCCACCAGCCTCCAGGCCGCCTACGCCAACGTCGTCACCACCAACAACGTGCACCGGCTCGACTTCGACATCGAGGGCAGCCCGCTGGACAACACCTCGTCCATCCAGCGCCGCGACACCGCGCTGGCCGCCCTCCAGAAGGCCAACCCCGCCGTCCAGGTCGACTTCACGCTGCCGGTGGACCCGACCGGTCTGCCGAGCAATGCGTTGAACCTGCTCAAGGACGCCAAGGCCAAGGGCGTCAAGGTCAGCACCGTCAACATCATGACCATGGACTTCGGCAACGGGCAGAACGCCCTCAACGACGCCGAGTCCGCCGCCAAGGCCACCGCCAAGCAGCTCGCCACCCTCTACGGCGTCTCCTCGGCCTCGGCGTGGGCCATGCTCGGCCTGACCCCCATCGCCGGCAAGAACGACGACAACGAGAACTTCACCCAGGCCAACGCCAACACCCTGCTGTCGTTCGCCAAGACCAACGGCGTCAGCGTGCTCTCCTTCTGGGAGGTCGACTCCTACGACAAGAAGGTCGGCTACGCCTACTCGAAGATCTTCCACGGCATCGGCTGAGGTTGCCTGATGGGCCCCGCCGCCCGGCGGGGCCCATCACTCCAGGTCCTCCCACCCCCATGGTTCCGCCGGGCTGCCGTCGGGTTCCCTGCCGTACCGGTAGCGCTCGGGGTGCTCGGTCATTTCGAGGAAATCACTGAACAGTCCGGCAGCGGGAAGCCGTTCCAGCAGGGCCGTGAACTACTTGAGACTTCGCGATCGTGGGCAGGCAGTCGCCCTCGCCTCCCAAAGACACGCAGATTGACTAGCTGTCCCCAATCGTTGCGCGAGTGATGGCTAGCTTGGCGTGTTCCACAAACTCTTGACCCCAGGTGCCATCGGCGCCCAACTGGTACTGACTGCCCGGCGGCGACTCGCTCCTCCGTCAAGCAGTAGGCCTCGTTGAGCCATATGGCCATGTGTGGCGAGACACGGGGTAGGTCAGACAGGGTGGCATCGGCGTGGGAGCGCCGTGGATGTGGACGTCACGGATGAGGTGGGCCTGCACCACAGAACGCACATCTCACTGGTGACCTCGTTGTGGGTGTCCGCCACCCGGCGATGGTAGCGACTTGCACTTTCGCAACAGTGTTGATTAAGTCGGGGCATGGGTGACCCGGAGCTGAGCGTGCTGGAGGAGCAGGAGCGGAGGCTCGTGTTCGAGCGCTTCGACAACAACACGGCGTGGGAGCTGGGGACGCTGATGGTGGGGGCGGCTCGGGAGCGGGGGCTGCCGGTGGTGGTGTCGATCGAGCGGAACGGGCAGCGGCTGTTTCACGCGGCGTTGCCGGGGACTGCCGCCGACAACGATGCCTGGGTGGAGCGGAAGGTGCGGGTGGTTCGAAGGTACGGCCGCAGCTCGTACCAGGTGGGGTGCCATTTCCGGGCGGAGGGCGGCACGTTTGAGGAGAAGTCCCGGCTCGACCCCAACGAGTACGCGGCGCACGGAGGGGCGTTTCCGCTGACGATCCGCGGCGTGGGGGTGGTCGGGTCGATCACGGTGTCGGGCCTGCCGCAGGCGGAGGATCACGCCTTTGTGGTGGAGCAGATCGAGCGGTTCCTCACAGATCAGCCTTGACCTCGGCGGTGGCGAGGGCCTTCTCGTTGGCCAGCTTGAAGCCGATGGCGGCGAGGATGGCGGCTGGAATGCCCCAGAGGGCGACCACAAACAGGGTGTTGAGGCCGACGGCTTGGAGGGACTCCTCCGAGCCTGCGCTCCAGAGGCCGACGGCGGTGTGCACGCCGCGGTCGAGGGCGATGCCGAGCAGGACGTAGCCGCCGATGATCAGGAGCCGGCCGAAGCGGTCGCGAGCCCCGCGTTTGCGGGCGCCGCGCCAGAAGTAGCGGCCGATGGTGAGCACGATGATGCCCCAGAAGACGACGGCCATGCCGTCGGCGATTCGGACGGGCGGGCCGTCGCCGCGGAACGGGTCGAAGCCGCGCATGACCTGGAACGCGGACAGGAAGCCGTAGACCACGAGCGCGATGCCGCCGGCGATCAGCACCACGCCGATCAGGTTGAAGAAGACGTTGGGCCTGTGCGTGTTCGCCACCTGGGACCCCTCTCGGCGGCCCCAGTGTGGCTCGGCGATTTGTCCCCGTCTGTCGGACATTCAGGTGGCTTGACCCTGATGGAGCAAGGGTGGCCCGGGTGGCGGCCCGGGCCGGCATGGGGACGGGCGGGTCAGCTCACCTTCTTGCCGTTCACGGTGACATTGCTGAACTTCCGACCGTCTATGTTGGACAAGGTGTTGGACGTGTCGGACACGCCCTTGAACGCGCAGTCGGACACGGTCAGGCCGGCGACGTGGTCGCTGGACAGGCCGCTGACGTCGAAGGTCTTGCCGTTGACCTTGGTGCTGGTGCAGTTGGTCAGGGTGAACGGCCCGAACTTGGGCGGATAGCCGCCGGTCTGGCCGTTGTAGGTCATGGTCACGTAGGCGATGTCGCGGTCGAACGTGCCGCTGACGCTGTCCAGGTTGATGTTCTGGGCGAAGCCGCCGCGCAGGGTGTTGGACTTGACGTACAGGGCGAACTTGGTGGCTCCGGTGACCTTCAGCTGATACGCGTACACGTTGCGGACGCCGCCGGTGATCTCGCTGCCGCAGGTGATGGCGCCCCAGTTGCCGTTCATGGTGCAGTTGACGACGACGATGTTCTGCGACGGCACGTTGACCCGCCGGCCGTCGGCGTCCCGGCCGGACTTGATGGCGATGTTGTCGTCGTGCGCACCGAGCACGCAGTTGCTGATCACCACGTGGTCGCAGGACTCGGGGTCGCAGCCGTCGGTGTTGGAGTGCGACGTGCTGGGGTCGGTGCTGACACCGTCGACGGTGACGTTGCGGGAAAGCGTCGGGTGGATCTGCCAGAACATGGGGTTCTTCAAGGTGATGCCCTGGATCAGCACGGTGTCGCAGGAGTACGGCTCGATGAACGTGGACCGCATGTCGTGCCCGGAGCCGGGCACGACCCGCTGCTCCGGCGGAACACCCTTGGCCACCAAGCCGTCCAGATAGGCCCGATCGCTGCCCTTGTTCCACGACGACGTGCCGCCGGCGTCGAGCACGCCGCTGCCGGTGACGGCGATGTTGTGCTCGCCGTGGGCGTAGATCATGGGGGAGCGGTTCATGCACTCGATGCCCTCGTACCGGGTGAGCACGGTGGGAAACTTCGAGGCGTCGCCGCCGAACTTGAGCGTGGCGCCGGCGGCCAGGTTCAGGTCGACGTTGCTCTTCAGGTAGATCGCGCCGGTGACGTAGGTGCCCTTGGCCACCACGACATGGCCGCCGCCGGCCGCGTTGGCGGCCGAGATGGCCTTGGCGAAGGCGGCGGTGTTGTCGGTCTTGCCGTCGGCGACCGCGCCGTAGTCGGCGACCTGGAAGGTGCGGTCCGGGAAGACGGGCAGCTTGGTGTTGGCCACGATGTCGTTCGCGGCCGGCCACGGCAGCGTCGGCACGGCGTGGCCGCGCCGGCCGGAGCACGAGGGCGCGGCGTCGGCGGGGGCAGCGAGCAGTGGGGCCACGCCGAGCGCGCCGGTCACGGCCGCGCCCAGCTTGATGATCTGCCTGCGCGAGAGCGCGCCAGCCATCGACTTTCCTCCTCGGTGAGGGGTCGCGGCGGCGGGCCGCCCGTAACTGTAAAGGTTTCCAGGCAGCGCTGGAGTGTGACTCGGGTCACACGGATCGACCCGGATCGGAAGTCCATGGGCACCCGCCATCACGGTCGCATCGCCGACAGTGTGGCGGCTGACACCAACGTTCCGGTGAAATTGGCGTTCACACTGCCCGAGCCGTCCTGGCCGCTGGCCAGGGTGCCGGCGACGCCACTTTGATCTTCGGCGCGATCTCGGTCACGTTCAGCACAACCGGGCCCGCTCATAGCGACCATTTGGTGACGGTGCGTGACCAAATGGGCAGGTGCTGGGTCACGGTCGACGCCGGCACGGCCGAAGCCCTCACCCCGGCGGTCACGCACGTCGCCGACACCGTGCTACCGGTCGCCGATCCCGCTCGTCGCAGCGGGTGGACGACCCTCCCATGGCGCTGATCAGGCGGTATCCTCTTCTGATCGGGTCGGCGGAGGAGGTTCAGGTGGTCGAGCCAGTCCACGAGTTCCAACTCCTGCACGTGACCCAGTCGTGGCCGGCGCCGAAGTTCGACGACCCGATCTACGACGCCATCAAGGCCGACCCCCCGGAGGGCTGCGTGCCCGAGGACTTCGGCGGCCTGTTCGGCCTGCGCTGCGAACGCAGCGCCCCCACCTTGCTCGACGCGGTGGCCGAGGTGTGCCACGAGGTCCGCACCACACACAACCTGCTGATGACCGACCTCGGCATCGAGAAGTTGTGGGAGTGGTCGCCCGACGGGCGGGACGGCTTCGGCGCCACCATCGTCGGCCAGCTGCTGCTGATGGCGTCCTCGCGCGGGCAGCAGCTCGGCTACGACATCGAGGACCTGGTCCGCTTCATCCGCACCGCCGCGGCGGCCAAATAAGATCACGCGAGGCGGTCGCCGGACAGTCGCGTGCCGGCCTGCTTGACGTGCCGCAGCAGGGGCGACACCTCCAGACTCTCCAGTCCGGGCAGCGATCCGACGCGGTCCGAGGTGAACTCGAAGAGCTCGTCGAAGTCCCGGAAGTGCGCCACCGCATGGAGGTTGTGCGGCCCGGACAGGGCTGCGGCGAAGGCGATCTCCGGTTCCTGGGCCAGTGCGCGTCCCACGCTCTTGACCGCCGACGGATGCACGCGCAGCCACAGGTTCGCCCCGGCGCGATAACCCAGCGCCGTAGCGGCGATCTCCACATCGATGTGCACGACCCGTCGCTGCAGCAGGGTTTCGAGCCGGCGTGACACGCGCCCGGGCGTAAGGTCCGCTGCCGCGGCCAGATCGACCAGGCTGGCCCGACCGTCCACGGCGAGCAGGTCCAGGATCTTCTCGTCCTCGGGCGTGAGCTGCACGGGATCGCGCGCGACGACTGGGGATTCGGTGAAGGGAGTGCCCTCGCTGCCGAGCATCGACTCCTGCTCCGGGGTCAGCGTGCCCCGCAAAGCGACCCAGTAGTGGCCGCGGCCGCCGACGAACTGGCGGAGCATCGCGGCCGCGTTGATGTCGAGCACGGCCGCGGTGCGGGGCAGCCGGTGACCGAGCAGGTCGTCGCGATCTTCCTGGGTCCGCGACCGGACCGCGCAGGTGATCTCCGACCCCGCCGAGCACAGCGCCACCCAGCTGACGTCGTCACGCTTGGCGAGGGCGTCGGCGATCGCCGCGACGCTGCCGGGGCGGCACCGCAGCCGTACCAGCCACTTGCTCTGACCCAACGCCCCCGGATCGACGACGCCGGCGACGCGGAGGACGCCGTCGGCGAGCAGCCGACGATAGCGACGACCGACCGCGCCCTCGGTGAGGCCGAGGACGGCGGCGATGGACGCGAACGAGGCCCGTGGCGCGACCTGGAGCGCGCGGATGAGACGCACATCATCGGGCGGCAAATCGACGGATTCCGCCACGAAAGCATCGGCCATGAGGGCGATCCTACAAATCCGGGCCAAGAACGCGCGCCGCCCGGTGGCCAGCGGCCAGACTCGACGGCGTAACCGAACATCCGACGAAGGAGATGGCGCCCAGTGCCAGAGACCATTCTTGTTGTCGGGGCGTCGCGGGGTCTTGGCCACGCCCTGGCGTCCGAGTTCTTCGACCGCGGCTGGAACGTCATCGGCACGGTCCGGGACATCACCGCTCGCACGCCCCTGCACGATCTCGCCGACCGCTCCGACGGCCGCGTCACCATCGAGCACCTCGACGTCAACGAGCCCACCCAACTGCCGCCGCTGCGCGAACGCCTGGCCGGGCGGGAGCTCGACCTGCTGTTCATCAACGCGGGCACCACGAACAACGTGGAGACGCCGATCGGCGCGGTGTCGACGGAGGACTTCGTGGAGGTGATGGTCACCAACGCACTCAGCCCGATGCGGGTCATCGAGGCGTTGGCGGACCTCGTGTCCCCGACCGGGCTCATCGGGGTGATGTCGTCGGGTCAGGGCAGCATCACCAACAACCTGACCGGACTGCGTGAGGTCTACCGGGGCAGCAAGGCGGCCCTGAACATGTTCATGCGCAGCTACGCGGCGCGGCAGTCGGAGACCAAGCGCGGCTTCGTGCTGATGGCGCCGGGCTGGATCCGCACGGCCCTGGGCGGACCCGGCGCGCCGTTCACCATGGACGAGGCGATCCCGCAGGTGGTCGACGTTCTGTTGTCACGGCTGGGAAAGCCCGGCCTGGAGTACGTGGACCGAATGGGGCAGACCGTGCCCTGGTGAGTCCACAGTGGAGGCTCAGGCGGCCAGGTCGTCCTCGGCCCGGGCGGCCAGCCGCCAGACGAGCTCCTCGGCCTGCTCGGGGTCGAGCGCCGGCGGCGGATCGGGCTGGCCGGGGCATTTGCCGGCGATCACGTCCCGCACGAACCGGTGGACCTCGTCCGCCTCGGCGAGCACGTCGCCGCCGAGATAGGCCAGCACCACCGGGCCGTCGGCCGGCGCGGTCTCCAGCGCCACCGACCAGCCGTGCCGCTCGTCCCACAGCAGCATCAGGTCCAGCTCCGGGAACACCGGGCTGCGCCGGTGCAGCGCCAGGTAGGCGCTGGACAGCTCGCTCACCTCGTGGTGCACGGCATGCCGGGGCACTGTGAGGGCGGCGGCGACGGAGTCGACGTAGCGGGTCAGGCCCCGCGCGGTGAGACTATCGGGATCAACATTCACGGCCCTCCGGTTACCCGTCGAATCGGGCGTCGAAACCGGTCAACTCCGAAAATCCTGCGGCCCGCCCAGGGCGCTCAGGATTCGCTGCATCACCTGGGGGTCGACGCCCAGCGGCTCGTCGGCCAGGGCCTCGGCGGCCGGGGAGCGGCGCTGCTCGCGGCGGGGCAGCGGCACCGACTTGGCGTTCATGTTGTTGGGCAGCGGCAGTTCGGACCACATCCGCGTGCCGTACGCGGTGGGCACCACGCCGATGCGGGCCCCGGCCACCTCGGGCGACACCACGGGGCGGGTGGCCACCTGCTCGTCCTCGACCTCCACGACCAGACCGTCGCCCTGAAGACGCAGCCGCACGGTCAGGAAGCCGGCGACCCCCGGGCCGGCGTTGTCCACCACCGCGGCGACCATGTGTCGTCCCACCTGTGTCGCCTGCGGCACGAGAGGTCGCAGCGACCACTCCATGAGCGAGAAGCGGACGAACATCTCGGCGACGTTGACAGCGCTCGGCGTCGCCACCAAGCGCAGGTCGTCCACCTGGGAGGTCTGGTTGTTCAACCGAGTTCCTTCCCGGAGTCGGAGCAGTGGTGCCGCGTATCTTGCCAACCTGCGCGAACGTTACGCCAGCCGGGTCACTTCTTATCGCGACGCGCCCGGTCCCGGAGGTACCGGAGCTGGTCCTCCTGGCGGCGCGCGTCGGCCTCGTAGAACTCCTCGGCGATCGCCTTCGCCTCCTGTTCCAGCAGGTCGAGCTGGGTGAGCAGGCGGTCGGCGGCGCTCGGCTCGCTGGCCACCCGCCGGGTCACGGCGTACCACCACGGCATGTTCAGGAACGTCTGCACGGCCAGTGGCAGGTCGGTGGCGGCGATCCTGGCCACCGCGTGCAGAGAGTCCGGGGAGGCACTCAGCTCGGCCGGACGGGCCAACAGGGCGCAGAGCACCTCGGCGATCCGGTCCAGCCGTTCGACCGCGTCGGCCGGCATCCGGTTGCCGAGCCCGCGCACCCGGGCCACGAGCGCGTCCAGCCCGCGCAGCAGCGACTCGGCCTCCTCGGCCGGCTCCGGCGCCACCAGCCGCACCGGCTCGGGCGGGCCGGCCAGCGCGCCGGCGGCGTACAGCCCGGCGACCACGCCGAGCCAGTAGTCGCCGCCGACACCGACGAAGTGCAGGCCGAGCCCGAGTAGCCCGCCCACACAGCCGACCAGGTTCTTGGTCGAGCCCAGATATCTACTGATAGCCACGGATGTCCTTGAAGACGTCGGCCAGGGACTCGCCGCGGCCGTCGAAGACCTTGCCGCCGGTGGCGCTGGCGATGGCGTTCATGTCGTCCTGGCTGCCCTCGCCGAACAGCACCGGGAACACCGGCGTCCCCTTGAGCCGGTCGGGCACCCCGCCCACAAAGGACTTGAAATCGTCCAGGCCGACGCCGGAGGTGTTCTCGCCGTCGGTCATCAGCACGATGGAGGTGAACCGGTCCGGGTCGGTGTCGGACTGCTGCTCCAGGATCTGGTACGCCTTCTCCAGGCTGGTGTAGATGGCGGTGTCGCCGCCGGCGGCCAGCCCGTCGGCGGTCTGCTTGATCTGGTCCAGCGCCGGCTGCCGGCTGTCCGGGTCGACGGAGACGGTGACCGGGTCGGCCGGCTCGGTGGAGAACGGCAGCAGCGTCACCTGTTCCCGGCCGTGGAACTGCCGGTAGCGGCCGACCAGCGAGTCGTCGACGCCGGTCAGGCCGACCAGCGCGGCCTTCAGACCGGCCAGCCGGTCGCCCTCCATCGAGCCGGAGGTGTCGAGCACGTACACCGTGCGGGACGGCCGGCGGATCTTGTCGAAGTAGGCCGACACCAACGTGTCCACCGCCTGCTCGGTGCCGGGGAACGGAAGCTCGACCGGGCTGGCGTCGGTGAACTCCTTGGCCAGCGGCACTTGCGGCGCGATCGGCCGGCGGTGCGTGGTGTCCATGATCTTGCGCTGCACGTCCGGCGTGCGCAGGTAGTCGGTGAGCCGCTGGAACGAGTCGCGGGCGTCGGAGTTGGCCGAACTGAGCAGTGTCAGCGGATAGTCGGCGGTGACGACGCCGTCGGACGGATGGATCACGGTCAGCTGCTGCTTGCCGGCGGCGTTCATCTCCAGCAGCACCGACTCGTAGTTGATCAGGCCGTCCACCTTGGGGCCAGGATCGGCCCCGGTGGCCCGCTTCTGGTAGGCGTCGGACAGCCAGCCCGAGGAGCCGGCGCTCAGCGTCTGCGCGGCGAAGAACTGCTTGAGCTGCGGCGTGATCGCGGTGATCTGGTCGGCGGTCAGCGCGCTGCCGCTGCCGGCCAGCGCGGCGGCCACACCGACCAGGGCGGAGAAGCCGGAGTTGGAGGCGGACGGGTCGGTCATGCCGTAGCTGAACTTGTGCTGTCCGGCCGCGTCGGCGATCTGCGACCAGGTCACCTTGCCGTCCTGCCAGCCCAGCGACTGCATCACGGAAGGCGGCAGCCCGAGCACCACCGGGGAGCTCATGATCTTCGTCTGGGTGCCGAGCTTCTTGGCCCCGCCCGGCAGCAGGCTGAGATACCGGTTGGAGGAGAACCAGATCGCGTCGTACGCGCTGTCGGCCTTGCCGTCCAGGACGGTCTGCGCGCCCTCCAGCGTGCCGGAGAAGGTGAACTTCACCTGCACCCCGGTCGCCTTGGCCGCCTCGTCCAGGATCGGCTGCATGTCCGACAGCTCGCTGCCGGCCAGCACCCGCAGCGTGCCGGCCTTCGGTTGCCCCAGCGGCTGTTTGGGGTCTGTTTGATCGCCGGAGCAGCCGGCCAGACCGGCCAGGAGCAGCGCGGCGGCGGCCAGCGCGGTGAACCGAGTCCTCATTCTGTCTCCCGTACCCGGTCCTGTGCCCGTCGCAACTCGTCCTCCAACGCGGAGACGGTGGTGGCCATCGCCGTGGCGGCGGCGGCCTTGAAGCCCTCGATGTCGTCGATGGCCCGGTAGATCTGGTCGAACGACTGCCGCAGCGCGTCGAGGCCGACCGCCGGATCGGTGCTGATCTTGTGGATCTGCCGGCCCTGCATGGCGATCAGGTCGGCGTTGGCCCTGACCAGGCCGTCGGTGGTGGCCCGCAGCGTCTCCAGCTCGTCGATCACCTTGCGCTGCCCGGCCAGCGCCCCGCTGACCACCACCGCCACCCGCAGCGCCGACACCGTGGTGCTGGCCGCCCGCTCGACACCGCGGATCAGCTCGTCGTTGTTGCGCCGCAACACGTCCAGCGCGAGGTAGCCCTGCACACTGACGGCCAGCTGGGTCAGCAGGTCCTGATGCCGTTGGCGCACTGGGAAAAGCACCTCGGCCCGGACCGCGTTGGCCCGCCCCGGATCGGCCAGGTCCAAAATGCACGCCTGTCGGTCGATCGCCTCGTCCACCGCGCCGGCCATCGCCGCCGCCTCGGACAGTTGACCCATGGCCGCCCACAGGCGTTCCCGCTCGCCCTGGATCGCCGCGTTGTCCCGGCGCAGGTCGTCCTGGCGGGCCCGCAGCGTGCGGACCACGGCGTTGATCGGCGCGCTGGCCGCCTGGTAGCGGGCCAGCAGCTTCTTGGCCGGATTGCCCAGGCTGATGCCGAACACCTTGCGCCCGGCCGGATCCACCTCGCCGATCCGCTGGCGCAACTCGGTCAGGCTCATGCCCACCTGGTCGGCCGGCAGCTCCACGCCCGGCGCCGCCCGGTCCAGCAGCCGGCCGGCGATGGTGGCCGCCACCCGCATCTCCGCCTCGCCCAGCGCCAGCACCTGGCCCACCCGCACCGAGAAGTCCGGCGCCATCGGGTCCATCGCCCCGAGTTCGGCGGCGATCCGTTCGGCGTCAACGGACAGCTCGGCCAGCCGCGTCTCCGGCACCGGCACCAGACCCGTCGCCGTGGCCGTGGGCACCGCGGTGACTGGTTCCGGTGCGGTCAAAGGCTGTTCGGTCATGACCCGTACTGCCTTCCGACGGTGTCCAGCAGGCGTTCGAGGGTCTCGAAGGACGGCGGGTCCACGGTGTCCACGAGGCTGGTCGGCAGCGGCAGCTTGTGCTGGCCGACCACGTCGGTGAAGTACTTGGGGTCCTGGGTGCGGAAGCCGAAGGTGGCGGCCAGGGCGGCCAGCTCCGGGTCGGTGGTCAGCAGCTGGCCGATCTGGTCACCGGGGGCCTTCAGCGACACCAAGGTGTGCTTGGAGTAGACGGTGGGGGACAGGTACACCAGGCGCATGTCGGGTTTGATGGAGCCGTCGGCACGCACTAATCGGTCGGCGTACTGGGCCTCGTAGACCAGCACCATGGGGTTGCGGCCGATGCCGGCGGACAGGTAGTCCTCGAACGGGGCGTCGCTGCTGTTCTGCGTGTAGCCCTGGTTGGTGAACAGCGGGGTGACCTTGGGCAGGACCGCGGCCTCCTGGTCGGGAGTGTTGACCACGCTGAAGCCGTTGGCCACGTACGAGGCGATGGCCAGGTACATCGCCGCCGAGTTGGAGTCCCGCGGGTCGGTGGTGGTGATCAGGATGTTCTTGCGCACCGGATAGGTGGTGTTGCCGGGCAGCTGGTCCCAGCGCGTGCCGCCGGCGGTGAGGTCCATGTACTTGGCCACGTCCAGCACGTCGTAGTCGCCCGCGCCCTTGTGCACGACGCCGGCCTTGGTCAGCAGGTCGACGATCGGCGCGAAGGTGGCCACCGCCATCGGCGAGGAGAACGGGGCGTAGGTGTGCGAGCTGGCGTGGTCGCGCTGGATGCGGTCGGCGGCCGGGCTGCTGGACGGGAAGGCGAAGTCGTACTTCGACAGGTCCGTCTGAGTGGCCATCTGGCGCGAGCCGGCCGGATCCACCTGAACGTCGTAACCGTGCTTGGCGAACGCGGCCTTCACCCTCGGGTCGCTGAAGAAGGCCAGCTTCTCCGAGCCGATGACACCACGCACGGTGGTCAGCTGGGTGCCGTCGGTGCCGCCGCGGTTGCCGAGTATCAGGGCGGCCACCACCCCGAGGGCGAGGACGACCGCGAAGCCGATGCTGATCCGCCGCTTCACCCTTGTCTCCCAAAGGTTTTCTTTCGATGATGGTGCTGCCGTGACGATCATCGCCCGGGGCCGGCCGGGTGCGACGGGCATTGGCCGGATCCGGCAGTGAATTCTTGGTGAACCAGGGCGGCGTTGCCATACCAACCGGTCGGTACTAACGTGGCCGGGAGTCGTCCAACGGAGGTCGCCGCGTGATCGCCAGCACCATGCAGGAGTACCCGCTCACCATCACCGCGATCATGCGGCACGGCGCCGCGGTGTATGGCGACAGCGAGTGCGTGACGAACACCGGGGCCGGCTTCCGCCGCGCCACCTTCCGCGAGGTCGCCGCCAACGCCGAGCGACTCGCCGCGGCGCTGACCAAGCTGGGCGTGCGGGCCGGCGACCGGGTGGCCACCTTCTGCTGGAACCACCAGGAACACCTGGAGGCCTACCTCGCGGTGCCGAGCATGGGCGCGGTGCTGCACACGCTGAACATCCGGCTGTTCCCGGAGCAGCTGTCGCACATCGTCAACCACGCCGAAGACAAGATCGTCATCGTCGACGACAACCTGATCCCGCTGCTGGCCCGCAGCCTCGCCGACTTCGGCGGGGTGGAGAAGTTCATCGTGGTCGGCGACGGCGACGCGACTGTGCTCGGCGACCGGGTGCTGCGCTACTCCGACATCGTCTCGGCCGAGGAGCCCGGCTTCGGCTGGCCGGAGCTGGACGAGCGGTCGGCCGCCACCATGTGCTACACGAGCGGAACCACCGGCAACCCCAAGGGGGTCGTCTACTCGCACCGCTCCTCGTACCTGCACTCGATGGCCGTGCTGTCGGCGACCCTGATGGGCATCACCGAGGCCGACCGGGTGCTGACCATCGTGCCGATGTTCCACGTCAACGCGTGGGGCCTGCCCTACGGCGCGTTCATGTCCGGCGCGACCCTGCAGATGCCCGGCCCGTTCATGACCCCGGACCAGCTGACCCGCTTCGTCGGCGAGGAGAAGTCCACCCTGTTGTCGGCCGTGCCGACCATCTGGAACGCCATCCTCAACTACGGCGCCGGCGCCGACATCGACCTTTCCTCGCTGCGGGCGGGCACTTCCGGCGGCGCGGCCATCCCCGAGTCGCTGCTCAAGGCGTTCGACGACCGTTACGGGCTGCGGATCGTGCAGGGCTGGGGCATGACCGAGACCAGCCCGCTGGGCGGCATGGCCATGCCGCCGGCCGGCGTCGAGCAGGGCACGCCCGAGGACCTCCAGTGGCGGCTCAAGTCCGGCCGCGTCGCCGCCGGCGTGGAGCTGCGGATCGTCGACGCCCTCGGCGAAGTGCTGCCGTGGGACGGCGAATCGGTCGGCGAGATCGAGGTGCGCGGCCCGTGGATCACCGGCTCCTACTTCCGTGACGACGCCCCCGAGAAGTTCGACAACGGCTGGCTGCGCACCGGTGACATCGGCACCGTCGACGGCCGCGGCTTCTTCCAGATCACCGACCGGGCCAAGGACGTCATCAAGTCCGGCGGCGAGTGGATCTCCTCGGTGGAGCTGGAGAACCACCTGATGGGCCACCCCGCGGTGGCCGAGGCGGCCGTGATCGGCATCCCCGACGACCGCTGGGACGAGCGGCCGCTGGCCTTCGTCGTGGTCCGCGACGGCTCGGCGGCGACCGCCTCGGAGCTGGCCGAGTTCCTGGCGGCCAAGGTGGCCAAGTGGCAGGTCCCGGAGAACTGGACGTTCGTCGAGGAGATCCCCAAGACCACCGTCGGCAAGTTCGACAAGAAGCCGCTGCGGGCCCGGTACAAGGACGACGAGCTCAAGGTCGAACGCCTCCGCTGAGACTGCCTTTTACTGTCATGAAGGGCCCCATACTGACGTTGAGCGTCAGTATGGGGCCCTTCATGACGTCGGACTAGCGGAGGTCGCCGCTGACCTGGAGCCAGGCGTCGCCGAGCTGGCTCTCGGTCTGCCAGCTGCCGTCCGGCTGGATCTTGCCGAAGCCGAACAGGCCGTTCGCGCCGGACGTCGTCCACTGGTAGAAGGAATCGCCGGGGGTCTGCTGTCCCAGCACGATGGCGTACGTGGCGCCGGGTTTCATGCCGGCGTGGGCCAGCGGGACGTCGATGATCGTGTTCGAGGTGCCGATCTGCGAGGCGGGCACGGTGGCGGTGGCCAGCGGGCGGCCGGTCGGCTTGCCGTTGTCGGTGGCGTACAGGCCGACCGTCATCGGGCTCTGCCCGGTTCCCACCGCGCGGGCGACCTTCACGCGGACGTCGCGCAGGGTGGTGATCCCGCTGTCCACGAACAGCTGTCCGCGGGCGACCTGGTCGCTGGGCTGGCCGAAGTAGTAGCTCGCTGTCTCGTCGGTCGACAGGTCCGGCGACAGCGCCAGCGAGCCCTGGACGTCGAGCGTGAGCCAGGCGTTGCCGGACTGCACGCTGCGGCTGGTCCACGCGGTTCCGTTGTAGGAGGCCATGTCCAGCGGCCCACCGCTGCCGGTGGTGGCCCACTGGTAGTACGCGTCGGGGCTGGTCTGCTGTTGGCCAACAACAATGGCGTAGTTGCGCCCGTCGACCAGTCCGTTGTACGTCAGCGGCGCGGTGACTGTGGTGAAGTCCTTGCCGACGGAGCCGGCCGGGATGGTCGCGCTGGCCAAGGGAATGCCCGAGGGCAGGCCGGCGGACATGGCCTCCAGACTGACCGTCACGTCGCTCTGTCCGGTGCCGACCCTGCGCAGGTTGACCTTGACGCCGGACAGGGTGGGGGAGGAGTTGGCGAAGAAGCTCTGTCCCACGGCCTGGTTGTCGCCGGAGCGGCCGACGTCGATCGAGCCGGCGGTCGAGGAATTCACCACCAGCGGCGGCGCTGCCTCGCTGCGTACGGTGACGGTCGTGGACGTGGTGCCGGCGGGCAGCGTGACGGCGCCCTGGGCGTTGTCCACCTTGCCGGTGCTGGCCGCGGCGATGTTGTTGACGAACAACGGAAGTTCGAACTTCACCGGTGTGTGGGCGTTGCCCTTCAGAGTGAGCTGTACCCGGTTTCCGGGCTGCGGAGTGACCGTGAAGTCGATCGTCTTGCCGCCACCGACCGGAATCCGTTGCCAGGACGTGGGTTTGCCGGAGGTGATCCAGCTGGTCGGCAGGCCGCGACCGATGACGGCGGTCCCGTCGGCGGTCACGGAGGCGTTGGACTCCAGCATGGCTTTGCCGGTGCTGGCCAGACCGTAGGCGTTGAAGTCGGCCTCCGGCAAGGTCCAGGATCCGTTGCGGAAGCTCTCGCCCCACTGCATCGGCGCGGACTGGTTGGCCAGCAGCCACTCCAGGTTGCTGACCGCTTCGGTGCGCAGGTACGCGTCCGAGGAGGCGAGCAGCTGCACACCGCCGCCGCCGTTGAAGGTGTTGCCGTAGCCGCCGGCGTCGTTCCACCAGGCGCCCCAGCTGTGCGGCGGGATGGCCGGCGCCTGGAAGTCGCGGGCGGTGAAGGCGGCGTAGTTGGCGGCGTCGAAGGTGTCCTGCCAGGTGCCGCCGAGCGTGTTGCCGGTGAGCGCGCCGTCCCAGGGCAGGCTGCTCATCAGCCAGGTCGTGCTCAGCCAGTTGCCGTTGTAGCTGGCTGCCTTGTCGCACGCGTCCAGGCACGCGTAGTAGTGGGGTTCGCCGACGCGCGGAAAGGTATACGTGGTCAGGTAGTTGTTCAGCGCCGCGTTGATTCCGGCGGCCACGCCCCGGGCCCAGTCGGCCTCGCCGGCCCAGCTCGGATCGGTCTTCGCGAAGGTGGTGGCCAGGTTCTGGTACGCGGTCAGGTCGTAGATGGCGGCGAACTCGTCGTTGACGAGGTAGTCGCTGCCGTTGTCGAAGTCGTTGGACTTCTCGATGAGGCCGCGGTGCGGGTCGGCCGGATCGGTCACGAGGTAGCCCTGGATCTTGTGCGCGGCCTCGTGGATCAGATCCTTGCGGGCCTTGGTGAAGAACGCGTTGTCGTTGGACAGCCGCTGGTAGAGCTCGTACGGCTCGGTGAACTTCAGCGCGGCTTCCAGGTACTGGTTGCGGTCCTGCCAGCTGGTCGGGATGGACTCGTACGCCGTCGAGGACATGATCTTGGCGGCCGTGCCGTAGTCGCCGATTCTGATGTGCTGCAACAGGATGTCGATCTCGTCGTTGTCGTTCTCGGCGTCGTAGCTGTAGAGCCCGGCCTGGTTGCCGCCCGAGGTGATCTGCTGCCAGTCGCCGTCCGGCATCACCTCGACCGACTCCCAGATGGTGATCTGGGTGGCCTTGTACATGTTCACCAGTTGGGGGTCGGGCAGCGAGGTCGGCAGGGCCACCTGGCCCAGCCGGTCGTTCCAGTACTTGGCCATCGCCTTGTAGTTGGCGTCGAAGGTCCCGGCCTTTGCGAGATCGGCGGAGCCGAACGCGAGCGTGACGAAGTCCTTGGACACGCTTTTGCCGGCAGGGATGGACAAGTCGTAAGCCATGGACGTGTCGTCGCTGCGGCTGGGCGCGCCGGACAGCGGCCGTTCCTCGGTCGTCGGCGCGGTGATGTTGAGTGCCATGGTCAGCGGTGTGGCGGCGCGGTTGTTCACCGTCACGCGGGAATAGACCGCGGTCGCGCCGTGGATGGAGTTGGCGAAGTGCTGGACGGTGACCTGTGCCGAGCCGGCGGGCCAGGTGGAGATCGGGCTCGGCAGGTACCCGTCGGCCAGCGACCAGCCCAGCTGGCCGCGAAGGTCGGTGGCGTTGTCGTTGGGGTAGTACGTGGTCGATCCTTCGCTGACGAAGTACTCGATCGCCTGTCGGCGGGCGGGAGCCAACCCGCCGCCGGGGAAGGCCAGGGACTTCAACTTGGTCGGTTCGCCCGGCCAGCCGAAGTAGATCCAGTGCGACTTGTTGATGGACGGCGCCGTCGGGACGACGCTGGCCTGCGCCGGCGGGGCGGTCAGGAACACCGTCGACAGCAGGGCGGCGACCACGAGGACGATCGGATTTCGGCGTTGTCGCAAGGACACAGTGCAGCTCCGAACTGTGCAGGGGATGGGTTACGGCAGTTCCGCGCCGTCGCGGAGAAACAGCGGAATCGTGTCCAGCGGCGCGTCGACGGTGATCCACGCGCCGCCGCTGTGATCGGCCCGGGAGCCGTCTGGCTGGTGCTGCGACCACTTCGCGCCAGCCGGCAGGTACACCTCGCGGGTGCGTGCGCCGAACTCAGTCACCGGCGCGACCAGCAGATCGGGACCGAACAGGAACTGGTCCTCGACGGTCCAGCTGACCGGGTCGTCCGGGAATTCCAGCAGCAGCGGACGCAGCAGTGGCAGACCGTTGCGCTGCGCCAGGTGTTCGTGCAGGTAGGGACGCAGCCGTTCACGCAGGTGCAGCGCCTGGGTCATTGCCTTCTCGGCCTCCGGGCCGTACGACCACAGCTCGTTGGGACCGCCGCCGGTGCCGACCGGGCCGCTGAACGCGCGCGGCTCGCGGTGGCCGTGCATGCGCAGGATCGGGCAGAAGGCGGCGAACTGGAACCAGCGCACGACCAGTTCCCGGAAGGCGTCGTCGTTCGGGTCGCCGCCGTGGAAGCCGCCGATATCCGTTGTCCACCAGGGGATGCCGCTCATGGCGACGTTCAGCCCGGCCCGCACCGAGGCGGCCAGGGCCGGGAACGTGGTGGGAATGTCGCCAGACCACAGGGCTGCGCCGTAGCGCTGGGAGCCGGCCCAGGCGGAGCGGATCAGGGTGAGCGGTTCCTCGCCGGCGGCCCTGAGGTGCTCGTAGACGCCGCGAGCGTGCTCGCGCGGGTACAGGTTGGCGACCTCGTGTCCGGTGCCCAGCTGGTAGGTGAGATGGTGTGGTGGGGTCGGTTGCATCTCGGGTTCGCAGGCGTCCAGCCAGAACGTCCGGATGCCGCGTTGGTAGTAGTGGTCGTTGAGCCGGTCCCACAGGGCATCCCGGGCCTCGGGGTTGGTGGCGTCGTAGAAGGCCACGCCGATCTGCGTGTCGGGCTCGTCGGTGTCGGGCCAGGCCGCGTGCAGGACGGCCCCACTGTCGTCGGCCACCAGGTGCCCGGCGTCGCGCATGGCGGTGAAATTCGCGGACATCGGGCTCAGCGTCGGCCACACCGACACGACCAGCTCGATTTCGGCGGCGCGGAGCTCCTCCACCATCGCGCTCGGGTCGGGCCACGCGTGCGGGTCGAAGTCCCAGTCGCCGACGCGACGCCAGTGCAGGTAGTCGATGACCAGCACCGCCAGCGGAAGGCCGCGCCTCTGGTACTCGCGGGCCACCTCCAGCAGTTCCTCTTGGTCCCGGTAGCGCAGCTTGCTCTGCCACAACCCCGAGGCCCAGTGCGGGAAGGCGGGCGCGTGGCCGGTCGCCTCGGCGTAGTGGGCCATGATCCCGGCCGGGGACTCGGCGGTGGTGAGCCAGTAGTCGATCTGGCGGGCACGGTCGGCGACCCACCGGGTGGCGTTGGCGGCCAGCTCGACCCGGCCGACGGCCGGGTTGTTCCACAGCAATCCGTAGCCGCGGCTGGACACCGCGAACGGGATGGTCACCTCCCCGTTGCGCTGCACCAGATCCAGTACCAGGCCCTTCTGGTCGAACCGGCCGTGGCCGTGCTGGCCGAGCCCGTAGAAGCGCTCGTCGTGGTAGGCCGCGAACCGCTGCTCGAGCCGGTACCGGCCGTCGCCGGCCGCGTCGAAGTTGCGGGCGCCAGGCCACCAGAAATGCGGCGGCTCCTCGCGAAGCAGCTCCTGCCCGGTGTCCGTGCGGGTGGCGGTGATCCGTCCGTCCACAGTGTCCACCCGGATGTCAAGCAGGCCGTTGGTCAGCGTCGCGTGATCTCCATGGTCGACGACGAGGCACTCCGTCGGCGGCGGAACACCGTCGGCCAGCGCCCCTGGTAGTCCACTGTGGATCTGGCCGGGCGCGGCGCGCACCCGAACGCTGTCCGGTCCCCAGGGTTCGACGACCAACACGTGCTGGTCGTGCCGCCACTGGAGGCGATTAGGGGAAATGGCGAACGCGGGCAACGTTTCTCCTCAGTCCTTGACGGCACCGGCGGCCACCCCGGCCGCGACGTACTTCTGGGCGAAGACCAGCAGGAACGCGACCGGGACGGAGGCGATCACGCCGGTGGCCATCACGCTGTTCCAGTCGCTGAGGTGGGCCCCGATGAACCGGTAGATCCCGACGGTCACCGGGGCCCGGTCGTCCCGCGTGGTCAGGGTGACCGCGAACAGGAAGTCCGCCCAGGCGAACAGGAACGAGAACAGGCCGGCGGTGAGCACGGCGTTGCGGCTGACCGGCAGGATCACCGAGACGAAGGTGCGCAGCCGCGACGCTCCGTCGAGCATCGCGGCCTCGCGCAGGGCCGCCGGGATCGAGCGCATGAACGCCTGCATGATCAGGGTGGCGAACGGCACGCACAGCGTGGAATCGGCCAGCACCAGGGCCAACGGCGAGTTGAGCAGGCCCAGGCGATCGGCCTCGACGTACAGCGAGTTGGCGATGATAACACCGGGAATCATTTGCGCGACAAGGAGTGCGAACAGCATGGCCCGCCCGCTCGGCGCGCCCAGCTGGGCCAGCCCGTAGGCGGCGGGCGCGGCGATCACCAGCGTGAGCACCATGGTCCCGGCCGACACGATCAGGCTGGTCAGCAGGTGGCCGCCCTGGCTGGACAGGGCATTGCGATAGCCGGCGAGGGTGCCGTGGATCGGCAGCCAGGACGGCTCGGCCCGGACCAGATCGGTGGACGGCAGCAGCGAGGCGTTGAGCATCCAGTACAGCGGGAAGAGCATCACGGCGAGGATGACCAGCGCTACTGCCGTGCTGAGCCAACGTTGGTTCACTGCGCCTCCTTTCGCGTGGCGCGCAGGTAGATCGCGGCGAAGACCACGGCCACCAGGATCAGCAGGTTGCCGACTGCCGCGCCCCGGCCGAACATCAGCTGCTGGAAGGAGTCGTTGTAGGCCAAGATGGTCAGCGTCTGCGACGAGGCCGCCGGTCCACCCTGCGTCAACACCATGATCACGTCGAAGACCTTGATCGTGTAGATCAGGCCGAGGGCCAGCGCCACCACGGTCACCGGGCGCAGCAAGGGAAAGGTGATGCGCCAGAACCGCTGCCACGCGCCAGCGCCGTCCAGTGCCGCAGCCTCGTGCAGTTCGGCCGGCACGCCTTGGAGGCCGCCGTAGAGGATCACCGTGTTGAACGGGATGCCGATCCAGATGTTGACCAGCGTCACCGCGGTGAGCGCGTCGCGGGTGCTGGCCAGCCACGGGATGGGGTGGTCGGTCAGGTGCAGGGCCAGCAGAACCTGGTTGAGCACACCGGAATCGGTGTCCAGGATCCACCGCCAGGCCGTGCCGGAGACCACCAGCGGCAGCAGCCACGGCACCAGCAGCAGCGAGCGCAGCAGGCCGTTCAGCGGGAACCGGCGGTTGAAGAACGCGGCCAGCGCCAGCCCGATGCCGAACTGGAAGACCAGCGATCCGACCGTGAACAGCGCCGTGTTCACGACCGTGCGGCCGAAGTTGCTGTCCTGGAAGACCGCCGCGTAGTTGGCCCAGCCGACGTACGGGGCGACGCCGGTGTAGAAGGAGGAGACCGTGTAGTCCTGGAACCCCATCCGCACGTTGGCGACCAGCGGGTAGAGGTAGAAGACCGCAATGTAGAGCCATGCTGGCGCGAGGAACGCCACTGCGGCCCATCGTGCGTCGAGGC
>Ga0307511_10000042_pt1 | contig 102114 bp, 79 predicted proteins | sample 13_EM_MG_FD_200266 | JGI IMG/M metagenome (GOLD analysis project Ga0307511, IMG submission 200266) | Populus trichocarpa ectomycorrhiza microbial communities from riparian zone in the Pacific Northwest, United States - 13_EM | ecosystem: Host-associated > Plants > Roots > Unclassified | place...
AAATTGGGACCAAAGTTCCTGTAAATAGGCGGGCGCCTGGAGCAGGCGGCTGCCATACCAACTGAAGATCTCTCCGTCTACCAGCCGGATGGTGGCCTGGGGGAGGACTTCTCTGATCTCTGCTATATGTCGTTCTTTGAAAGGGTAGGGTTCTGAGGAGAGGAGGACGAGGTCGCAGCCCGATCTTTTTAATTCCTCCAGTTCGATGGAGGGGTAACGGGTGTGGTGTTGGAATATATTGATGAGGCCGGCGTGTTGTAATATTTCGTGGATGAAGGTGTCGCCTCCGGCTACCATCCAGGGGTTGCGCCAGATGAAATAGGCGGTGCGGGGGGATGCAACCGGGGATCCGGGGGATGCCAGTGCGGTAAACCGTCTATCGATTTCTTCGGCCAGGGACTGTGCCTCCTGGTCTTTCCCGGTGAGATGCCCCAGCGAACGGATCATGCTGAGCGCATCGGGTAATGTCTGGACATCACTTACCCAGACAGGGTAATGAAGCATCAGCTCTTCGATCTGTCCTTTCTCATTTTCTTCTTTATTGGCGATGATCAGGTCGGGTTGCAATGTGCGGATGATGTCCGGGCGGATATCTTTTGTGCCGCCTATTCTTGTTTTGTGGCGGAACCAGGAGGGGGGATGGACACAAAATTTGGTAATGCCAACCACTTCTTCTTCCAGCCCGAGGGTATAAAGCAGTTCGGTCTGTGAAGGTACCAGAGAGATGATCTGTCGGGGGGGACGATCGAGTGAGATCGTTCGGCCTAATTGGTCTGTGAAGAGTGGCATATGAAAAAATATGCCTGCAAGATAAAGAGAAAGTGTAGTGTCTTCCCTGAAGGCCTCCTGCTAAATTCACGCACTAATCAGAGTCTAGCAGGAGGGTACTGGAGTTAAAGCAGAATTGGTTTGTTTCGCTTCGGATTGGATGCTGCTTTTCTGGTTTTTCTTTTGGACTTTGGATTTCGGATAGTCTTTTTTTGGATTATTGGATAGATTCAGGTTTTTCAAGGATAAGTTCGTTTGTTTTTCAGGAACAGGGTTTTGGGTTTTCTTTTGGACGTTCGATCTTGGTTTTTCGGTTTTTCAGCGGTTTTGGATCTTTAACGGGTTCGATCTTGGTTTTTCTTTTGGACGTTGGATTTTCAACGGGTTCATGGATCAGCGCCTTACTTGTTTCAAATTTGTTTCAACAGAAAATTGGATTTGGATTAGTGTTCAAAGGTTACTGAATAAAATAGAAGTTGACTGATATTGGATTTCACCTTGGAAATTTCTTAGGTATTGGGTTTTGGTTTTTACGTTGGATGTTTGGATTTTATTTTTGGTTTTTTCAGGATATCGGGTGATTGATGCTATCAATCAACTTCTAAATCAAAAATAATTTGTTAAAGTTGGAAAGACAATAGAGATTTTGCTCGATTTTTTGGCAGCGGGAATTACTAAGATGTTCGTAATCACTGCATAATACGATAGTAAAAATGCATCAATATCGTATAGGGGTTATACGATATTGACGAATGTAAAAGATTAATATATTGGTAATCAATAAGCTGTGATTATGGTCTAAGTGCCTGGATAACGTCATATTTGGTGACGATATGGTAATCCCCGCTATCATCCTTGCCGAGGACGGCGCCGTTTTCGCGGGTGATGAGACTGCTTAGTCTTTCTACAGGGGTGTCAAAGGATACCACCGGATAGGATTTTTCCAGGATATCTCCGATCTTTTTGGATTTGATATCCATCCCGTTATTCATAATGCGGGCAAACAAGCCGCTTTCACTGATGGCGCCTATTACTTCACCTGCCCGGATCACGGGGAGGTTCTCCACATTGTATTTCTGCATGAGTTCGACAGCTTCCGCAACTGTCTGTTCCGGGGTGGCTGTTATCAATCGTTTGGCGCCACGGCCTGTGATGATATCTTTAAAAGTCTTGACATCCAGGAAGCCTCTCTCCATCATCCACTGGTCGTTGTATATTTTTCCTACGTAGCGGCTTCCATGATCATGGAGGATCACCACCACCAGGTCATCTTTTTTCAGAAGATCTTTTAACTGCAGCATACCTTGTACGGCCGTTCCTGCGCTATAACCGCAGAACAATCCTTCTTCTTTGGCAATGCGGCGGGCCATAATGGCGGCCTCTTTATCCGTCACCTGCTCAAAAACATCCACATATTTCATGTCGTAGTTCTGCGGTACGAAGTCTTCTCCGATGCCTTCACTGATATAGGGATGAACTTCATTCATGTCGGTCTCTCCCGTACGGAAGTATTTGGTAAGCAGGGAGCCGAATGGGTCGATGGCCCATACCTGTATGGCCGGGTTCTTTTCCTTCAGGTACATGGCGGTGCCGGTCACTGTTCCCCCGGTGCCGGTAGCTACGACCAGATGGGTGACTTTTCCATCAGTCTGTTCCCAGATCTCCGGTCCCGTCGTTTCGTAATGGGCCAGCCTGTTGGCCAGGTTGTCATACTGATTGGAATGGAAGGAATTGGGGATCTCTTTGGCCAGGCGTCGGGCGATGGAATAATAGGAGCGGGGGTCTTCCGGTTCCACATTGGTCGGACAGACGATCACTTCTGCGCCCAGTGCTTTCAGGATATCGATCTTTTCCTTGGATTGCTTGTCCGTGGTGGTAAAAATACATTTATAGCCTTTTACGACGGCAGCCAGTGCGAGGCCCATTCCTGTATTGCCTGAGGTGCATTCGATGATCGTTCCGCCGGGCAGTAATTTTCCTTCCTGTTCTGCCACTTCCACCATTTTCAGCGCCATGCGGTCCTTAATGGAGTTGCCGGGGTTAAAGTATTCAACTTTGGCCAGTACAGTGCAGGGCAGATCCTTTGTTAACTTGTTAAAACGAATGAGTGGAGTATGCCCGATCGTCTCCAGAATATTATTTTTGATATCCATAGTGCTGTTTGTTCGCTGTAAAGGTATGATTTTGGGCCCGTTCCCGGGCCGGGATTTTGGGTGTCTTTATCCCGGATCTTCACAATGGAATCTTGTTGATAAATCAAAATTTTTTCTTTCGATTCATCCTTTACATTTGCTCCCCGTTACAGAACATTTCCCCCGGGAGGAACCCATGATAAAAGGCAATCTTTCCCGGGAAAACGAACAATAATGAGGAACTTCGGCCTACCTCAAAATAGAAAATCAGATTATGGAACCTACCTATATACAAAAGATCGCTGAGAAGACAAATCTCCGGTTAAATCAGATCAACAACGTATTTGAACTGCATAGCGGGGGGGCTACTATTCCCTTTATGGCCCGTTATCGTAAAGAGGCCACCGGCAATATGGATGAAGTGCAGATCAATGATGTGGTCGAGCAGATCAAATATTTTACGGAGCTGGACAAGCGCAAGGAGACCGTTCTCAAGACGATCGAGGGACTGGGCAAGCTGACTCCTGAATTGAAACAACGTATTGAAGATTGTTACGATGCCACCATATTGGAAGACATTTATCTTCCCTATAAACCCAAACGTAAAACAAGAGCGACTACGGCTATCGAAAAAGGATTGGAGCCGCTGGCAAAATTCATTTTTGAACAGGAAGGCGGGGATCCCGGTGAAGAAGCTGCAAAATTTGTGAACGAGCAGGTGAAGGATACGAAGGAGGCTTTGCAGGGAGCCCGGGATATCATTGCGGAATGGATCGCGGAAAATGAGCAGGCCCGTAATAAAGTGAGGCAACTGTTTACGGAGGGGGCTGCGCTTAGTTCGAAAGTGCTGACCAGCAAAAAGGACGAAGAGGAAGCTCAGAAATACCGGGATTATTTTGAGTTCAGCGAATCCCTGGCCGATTGCCCTTCTCACCGGATCCTCGCGATCCGTCGTGGCGAGAAAGAAGGCTACCTGATCATGGATCTCAATATCGACAAACAAACGGCTACGGATGGACTGGAGCGGATCTTTATAAAGAATTCTTCCCCTGTGGCTACGGAAGTAAAAAAAGCGATCGATGATTCCTTCGATCGTCTGCTGAAGTCTTCCATTGAAAATGAATTCCGGCTGATCAGTAAGAATAAAGCTGATGAGGAAGCGATCCGGGTATTTGCAGAAAACCTTCGCCAGTTATTATTAGCGTCTCCCCTGGGATCGAAAAGGATATTGGCTTTGGATCCGGGTTTCCGTACCGGCTGTAAAGTAGTGTGCCTGGATGCGCAGGGGAATTTCCTGCACAACAGCACCATCTATCCGCATCCGCCGCAGAATGACTATCAGGAAAGTGTAGCGGAGCTCAAACATTTAGTTCAGCGTTATGATATCGAGGCCATCGGCGTAGGCAATGGAACAGCCGGAAGGGAGACCGAGCAGTTGGTGCGGAGCATCGATTTCGGGAAAAAGGTGAGCGTCTTCATGGTGAATGAGAGTGGCGCCTCTATTTATTCCGCCTCTGAAGTGGCCCGGGAAGAATTCCCTGACCAGGATATTACGGTGCGGGGAGCGGTGAGCATTGGCCGCCGCTTGCTGGATCCCCTGAGCGAACTGGTAAAGATCGATGCGAAGTCCATCGGGGTGGGACAGTATCAGCATGATGTGAACCAGAACAAGCTGAAAGACGAGCTGGACCGGATCGTGGAAAGTTGTGTGAACCACGTCGGAGTGGACCTGAATACAGCGAGCAAACACTTGTTGACCTATGTCTCGGGGCTAAGCGCTACGCTGGCCAGGAATATTGTGGAATACCGGGCTAAGAACGGGGCTTTCACTACGCGGGAGGATCTGAAGAAAGTGAGTCTGATGGGGCCGAAGAGCTTTGAGCAGTGTGCGGGGTTCTTACGGATCCGGGAAGCCATCAATCCGCTCGATAACAGCGCTGTGCATCCGGAGACTTATTATGTGGTGGAATCCATGGCGAAGGATCTGAATTGTTCTGTCCTGGACCTGATCAGCAAAGGGGAGTTGCGCAAGCAGATCACTAAGAAAAAATATGTTTCCGAGACGGTGGGTGAGTTTACCATCGATGATATTCTGAAAGAATTAGAGAAGCCCGGGAGGGATCCCCGTACTACGATCGAGGAGTTCCGGTTTGAAGAGACTATCAAGACCGTGGAAGACCTTAAACAGGGGATGACCGTGCCGGGTATCGTCACCAATATCACGAATTTCGGGGTGTTCGTTGACATCGGCGTCAAGCAGGACGGGCTGGTGCATATTTCTCAACTGAGCAATACGTATGTGTCAGATCCTAATGAGGTGGTGAAGCTGCAACAGAAGGTGATGGTAACAGTGATGGAGGTGGATGTTGCCCGCAAACGGATCTCCCTGTCGATGAAGGGGCAGGGGGCTGGGGGAGCGGCAAGCGGCAAGCAGCAAGCTTCAAGCCAGAAGTCGCCGGGAGGCGGGGGCGGCGGGGCTAACCGGCCGGGGGCTGGCGGCGGTTCCGGGAAACCTGGTGCGGGCGCTAGAAAGGATGCGCCCATGGATCCTTTCCAGGCGAAGCTGATGGAGTTGAAGAAGAAGTTTAAAGATTAAAAAAACCTCTCCGAAATTCGGGGAGGTCTACCGGACTCGATGATCAGGGATCATCAAGCTTCTTTAAATGTGCAGGAGATGCGCTTTTAGAAATTTAGCGCATCTCCTGCAAAGGGCTAATGTCTGTAGAACTTCGTCAAAGCTTCGTCCCTCGCTTTTCCTCGTTCGTAACCTTCGCTTCGCTCGGTTAGGACAGACGCTTCTAGCGTCTCAATGAGATGATATTTGTTGTTTTTTCCGTTGCAGGTACATATCTACCAGGACCAGGGCCAGGATTACATTTATCATCATGAAGATGTTCATGTAGGTATTATTGAAGATTTTCCCCCAGTTGAATTTATCCAGGTTGTTTTGCAAAGTCCGGGTGTATTGGGATACTTGTGGAGAGGACCCGCTGTCCGACCATTGCAATTGCCCGAGGAAATAGATAAGGAAGCCTCCGATCATAAGGAGAAAGAAAGCGCCGATACTTCGTATGATATTCTTGTTGATATATGTTTTGGTAGCCGGCGCGACCTGGTATTTGGAAATCTCTTCCATGACATTTTTTGTAAACCGCATAGAGGGGGCATCCAACTCTGTAGCATTCATCAGTTGATGAACATCCAGCAATTCTTTGTATTTCCGCTGCCATTCCAGGTTGGCCGCTATCAGCTCTTCTATGGCGGACTTTTCTCCGGGGCTGCTGAGACCGTCGATAAAGTCCCACAGGCGCTCTTCCATCTGTTCTTGTGTGTTCATACTACCTCTTTTAGGATTGTTATGATCTATCCAAAGTTCCGACCAATTCTGCGAACCGGTGGATAAATTATTAATCGTTCTGTAACTCACGTACTTCATAACTAAAGTATTTTTCCATCTTCTCTTTCAGCCGGTGCCGTGCCCGATGGAGCTTTACTTTAACGGTATTGGGATCCAGCCCCATGATGCTCCCGATCTCTTCCAGGGATTGCTCACCCTGATAGAACAGGGTAATGACCTGGGCATCATCCGGGCTCAGCAGGCGGATCGCTTCATTTACCATCGCATGCCGGGATTTCTGTTCTATCGTATTGGCTTTAGATGACGACTCCTGGTTTTCCAGTTGCAAAAAGGTCCTTTCATCGTCCAGGGAGGTGGTATTTAGCCTTTTCTTTCTTAAAAAGGTGATGCAACTGGTGCGTACGACGGTATAAAGCCAGGTGCTGAATTTGGACTCTCCCCTGAAATCGGCCAGGGAACGATAGGATTTTACGAATACATCCTGGGAGATCTCTTCCGCATCTTCCCGGCTATCGGTGAAACGCAATACCAGGGTGAATACGTAATTCTGGTAGCGTTCGACCAATATCGAGAAAAGCGCCGTTTCTCCCAGCAGAATTCTGCTAATGACCTCTTTATCAGTGAGTCCGGTATTCATCACGGGAATAAGACGCATCCCGGGGTTAACAGGTTACATTAAATAACCGGGTCGTTTCGTCTAAATTAATATTATATCCGGGGGGATTATATAGACGCCGGGCAAATAAATGAAAAAGGCAGAAATTTCTTCGCCGGGTGTAACCTGTTCGGGCCCCGCCTGGTCATAGGTGGTGTAAGGACGCTGAAAAGTTGCAGAAAGTTAATAAAGCTTGTAACCGGAAGCTTGTTTCAGTAGTCTGATAGATAAATAGGTAAATATTAATAATAATAAATCAATTTTATGCATAACGAGGAAATATTAATACCCATTGTCATGTTCGGAGGGGCATTTGCCATGGTATTTGGGATTGTGTACCTGAGGACGAAGCAGAATATGGCTATGATCGAGAAGGGGATGAATCCGAAGGACAGGGATAGCCGCCCCCTTCACCGCCCTACTCCTTATCTCAACCTGAAATGGGGGCTTTTATTGGTAGGTTCCGGGTTGGGATTATTCCTGGCCTATCTGCTGGACAATTTTGTACTCTATAAAGTGGGGCATAACGGTAGTCATTTTGACGATAATGATGCCAATGTAGCTATCTATTTTGCCCTGATAGCCATTGGGGGCGGCCTGGGATTGATCACCTCTTACCGTATTGAAAAGAAGGAATTACTGGATAAGGAGCAGCCGCGAGCTTAGAGCTAATAGCTTCGAGCCAGCTTTTTATAAAAATTGAAAGATTTACATGCGGCGGCTTGTAGCTCGAAGCTATAAGCTTGCCGCTATTTTATTACTTCCAGGGCTTTATTCACGGCCGGATCATAGGCATTGCTGACTTCGTAATACCCTTGGGTGCGCCAGATCTGCCTGGCCAGCAGGGCCTTGATACGATGCCGGAGGATCACTTTGTCCCGTTCGGGGATTACGCGAATATCGATCGTATCCTTGTCTGCGTAAGTCGCCAGGCTATTCCAGAGCTGATCATCGTCATGAAAGCCGGATACGAAATCGGCCGGGCCTTTAAAGGACTGAAAAACAGGTATATGCTGGGTGTAATACGTATAGATGAAGCGGCTCAGCGTTCCGTCTACATAGAGGGCCGTGATATTTTTCGCCAGGGTGCTGGTGTCGAATCCGACAAAGATATCCGGGGTAATGCCTCCTCCGCCGAATACGGTCCGTTTCTCCTTACCCAGGGTCTTATAGGCCGGCCCGGGGTGTTGGGCCGAGGTGTCTCCATGCAGCACTTCCCCGTCGTGAAAGCGGTTGAATACCTCCTCATTATAGTCATCGTGGCCTTTATCGTAGGGTTTTTGAATGCTGCGTCCGGTGGGGGTATAATAACGCGCAACGGTCAGGCGGAGGGCGGACCCGTCGCTCAACTGGTATTGTTCCTGTACCAGGCCTTTCCCAAAGGTCCTTCTGCCGATGATGGTGGCCCTGTCCCAGTCCTGGAGGGCCCCTGCCAGCACTTCACTGGCTGAGGCGGTGCCTTCGTCTGTAAGGATGGCTAATTTTCCTTTTTCGAACAGCCCATCCCGCCGGCAGCGGTATTCCACTTTGGGCGATTTGGCGCCGACGGTATATACGATGAGCTTGTCACCGTCCAGGAAATCATCCGCCATTTCTATAGACTCCTGTAAAATGCCTCCGCCATTACCGCGCAGGTCCAGTATCAGTTTCTGAAGACCCTGTTCCTGTAATTTCATCAGGGCCCGGGCAAATTCGGCGTGGGTGGTCTCGGAAAATTTATTGATGCGTATATAGCCTGTTTCCTTGTTGATCATATAGGCGACGTCTACTGCGGGTAAGGGGATCATGCCCCGGACAATGGTAATATCCTTGCGTTGACCGGCGCGTAACAGGTTGATGGTGACTTTACTGGCTCCTGGGCCTCTCAATAATTTACGGATCCTGTCTGACGTGATAGCATTGCCTGCGACGGCAGAGTCTCCTACTTTCAGTAATTTATCCCCGACCTGCAGCCCGCTTTTATCGCTGGGACCTCCTGTCAGAACGTTCATTACATTTACGGTATCGTCAAAGATCTGGAATTCGATGCCGATGCCCTGAAAATTCCCCTGCAGGTCTTCGTTCACTTCGGAAAGGTCAACGGCCGGAATAAAGACAGAATGGGGGTCCAGGTGAGCCAGCATGCCCTGTACGGCATCCTCGCTCAGTGAATCCATGGACACGTGGTCTACATATTTCCTGTTCACCAGGTCTATAACTTCCTGCACCGGTGTCTGTTTGCGGGTGTTAAAAAAGCCGGTAGTAGCAATATTGCCCCGCAGCCGGAAACCGATAAGCATACCAAGGATCATTACGATTGCAAAGAGAAGAGGTAGCCAGACCTGTAGTTTTTTCATTCAAAAGAACATTTTATGACAATTTCTGAAGGCTGCAAATTAAGCTACAAGCTGCAAGCTACAAGCTTCTGGCCAGCTTTTTTTATGGCTCTAAAGTACTTATGCATATCCGCTTGCGGCTTGTAGCTTGCAGCTTGTAGCTTTTAGCTATTTTCGTAGCTTGCAGCCTGAAATCTGAGCTTGCAGCTTGTAGCTTATAGCTTGCAGCTAAAAAGGCGGGAAGACCAAAAAAATTAACATGAATATATTGATTGCAGACAGCGGTGCTACGAAGTGTGAATGGTGTTTGTTGCACAATGGTAAGAAAAAGAAGATGGAGACCCAGGGGATCAGCCCTTATTTCCTGGATGTCGCCGGTATCGAAGGGGTGCTCAGCCGGGAATTGCGGCCTTCCCTGAAGAATCTGTCCGTGGATGTCGTTTATTATTATGGTACGGGGTGCGCCAACCCTGATAACCGGAAGATCGTTCAAAAGGCGCTGCGGCATTCCTTTCCGGGGGCTGCCATACATGTAACGCATGATCTGATGGGGGCGGCTCTTGCCTTGTCGGGGAAATCAAAAGGGATCGCCTGTATTTTGGGCACGGGTAGTAATTCCTGTTATTTCGATGGGAGAAAAATATCCCGGAATAGTCCCGGACTTGGCTACGTGCTGGGGGACGAAGGGAGTGGGGCTTATTTAGGCAAAAAAGTGATCCAATATTATCTCTATAACACTTTCGATGAGGAATTGAGATATAAATTTGATGCAAAATATACTACCACCAGTGCGGAGATCCTGGAGAACGTTTATAAGCGTTCTCTGCCCAACCGGTACCTGGCTTCTTTTACGCTGTTCCTGGTGGAGAACAGGGGGCATTATATGGTCGAGAACATTATTGAGGATGGGCTGAATGATTTTTTCTTCCAGCATTTGTGTAAGTACCGGGAAAGCTGGAAATTGCCCATCCATTTTGTCGGGGGGGTAGCTTATGGTTTCAGGGATGTGGTAAAAGAGCTTTGTGGAACCTATGAGTTTGAGCTGGGAAAGATCCTGCAAAAGCCGATGGATGGGTTAATTAAGTATCATAGCTGAGCCGGTGAGTTACGCTTTGGAAGATGATTTTTTAAATAATTAGTATAAAGTATGGCATTTGAGAAGGTGACCGAGGAGCCAAGCCGGTATCACGACCTGGAAAAGATGAGTATCCATGAGATCCTTACGGGAATCAACCGGGAGGACAAGACGGTGCCGGATGCGGTTGAAAAAGCTATTCCGCAGATTGAGCGGCTGGCTGCGGCGATTACGGACAAGATGCTGGCGGGGGGCCGGTTGTTCTATATAGGCGCGGGGACGAGTGGTAGATTGGGGGTATTGGATGCCAGTGAGATCCCTCCCACCTATGGTATGCCATTTGATCTGATCATGGGGGTGATCGCAGGAGGGGAGGATGCTATCCGCAAGCCGATCGAGAATGCGGAAGATGATCCTGAGCAGGGGTGGATAGATCTGCAGCAGTATGCCGTCAATGATAAGGATGTGGTAATAGGAATTGCTGCGAGCGGTACTACGCCTTACGTAATAGGTGCTATGGAGGAGAGCAGGCGGCGGGGTATTTTGACCGGATGTATTGTCTGTAATCCGGATTCGCCGGTGGCTGCCCATGCCGACTATCCCATCGAGGTGGTGGTGGGGCCTGAATTTGTCACGGGCAGCACCCGGATGAAGAGTGGGACGGCCCAGAAGCTGGTGCTCAATATGCTCTCCACTACGGTGATGATCCAGATCGGCCGGGTGGAAGATAACAGCATGGTAAATATGCAGCTTACGAACAGCAAGCTGATAGATCGTGGCACTAAAATGGTGATGGATGGTACGGGACTAACGGATTATGAACAGGCGAAGGCGTTGTTGCTGGAGTCGGGGAGTGTGAAAAAGGCGGTAGCTATGTATGAAATCAGATAATCAGCACATATGCATGAAATAGAACCTTTTTATAACTGGCGCCACATCTATGTGAGCGAGGAGGACGAGCGATCGCCTTTCTACGGGAGGGTCTATTCGGAGTTTGAATTTTCCCAGACGATCTATAACTATTATATACATCCGCAATGGGATGATTTCGGTTCCAGGACCCTGTACATGAAAGTGTTGCTGGCCGATTATGATGAACACTATGTAATCATGGAGCTTTTCGGGGAATGGAATGATGCGATCGAGAATGATATCATGAACCTGAAAAGAGAGGTGGTGGACAAGTTCAATGATTTCGGCATTACCAAATACATCCTTATTGCCGAGAATGTACTTAATTTTCATAGCGGTGATAAGGATTATTATGAGGAATGGTTTGAAGAAGTGACGGATGCGGGAGGCTGGATTGCCTGTCTTAACATGCCGGAACAAACGCAGCATGATTTCCGGAAGGCCAAGCTCAATCGCTTTATTGAATTGGTGGAACTGGAGAACTGGCGTACCTATAAGCCATTTCACTTATTCAAATTGATCGACGAACAGATACTTCGCCGTCTCGATTAGTAATTTTCTAAAGTTTTCAGATTTGTTTAAAATAAATTTTATTTTTCCAGAGAAGTATTTACTTTTGACATACCAAATGAACACAACAAAGGCATATCGTTATTTTTATTTTAGCTTTTTTTTCTACTTTATCGGTAGACCGGGAATGCTTTTGTTAAAAAAATAGAAAAACAAAAATTAACATAAGAAGTCCCGGTCAAAAGCCGGGACTTTTCTTTTTTACACACCCTCCAACCCCCTACCCCCTGTCCCCCTAAAGGGGGATGAGAAAGGGGAGTAGGGACTTGGTGAAGACATTTAAAAGAGCAAATGAAATGAACGTAAACGACCAAAATAGCAACGAGTTACCAAACTCCCCCTTTAGGGGGGTGGGGGGTGTAAGGGTTTCGATACAAGGCTACGAAGGCAGTTTTCACCAGGTGGCGGCGCAGCAATTCTTTGGAAAAGACGTGGAAGTGGTGCCCTGTGCTACTTTCCGGGAGGCGATCCGGGTTGCTGCCAGTAAAAAAGAGAGTGACGGGGGAGTGATGGCCATTGAGAATTCTATCGCCGGCAGTATTCTTCCCAATTACAATTTGTTGCAGAAGAGCAATCTGCGGATCGTAGGGGAGATCTATCTGCAGATCCGGCAGAACCTGCTGGTGAATCCCGGGGTAAAGCTGGAGGATATCCGCGAAGTGCATTCTCATTATATGGCTTTATTGCAGTGTGTCGATTTCCTGGAGAAACACCCGAACTGGAAACTGGTAGAAACGGAGGATACGGCCCTTAGCGCCAAACATCTTCAGCAGCATCGCAATAAACATGCAGCGGCTATTGCCAGCACGCTGGCTGCCGATCTGTTCGGACTTAACGTCCTGGCTCCCAATATTCAGACGATGAAGAACAATTATACGCGCTTCCTCATCCTGCAACGGGAAGACCGGGCGGAGAAGGTGGAGAATTCGGATAAAGCGTCCGTGAATTTTCACACGGATCACTCCCGGGGAAGCCTGGCGCGGGTGCTGACCCGGATTGCAGAAGGAGGGATCAACCTGAGCAAGCTGCAGTCGTTTCCCATTCCCGGTAGTGACTGGGAGTACTCCTTTCATGCCGATATGGAATTTGATACCCTGGATCAGTTTGATAAGGTGATAGAGTCCATACGGCCGATCACTGCGGAGTTGAAAGTATATGGTATTTATAAAAAAGGGAAGACGGTGTAACCCCCCAGCCCCCTGAAGGGGGAGTAAGAACTGGGTGAAGATTTTTAAAATTGAATAAAAAGAATTGATATGAAGACGGCAAAAAGACTGGACGGCATCGGAGAATATTATTTTTCCCAGAAATTAAGGGAGATTGAAGGATTGAACAAGCAGGGGAAAAATATAATCAACCTGGGGATCGGGAGCCCGGACCTGCCTCCGCACCCTGATGTTATCCGCGTATTGCAGGAAGAAAGCGCCAAACCCAATGTGCACGCTTACCAATCCTATAAAGGATCTCCGGTCCTTCGCAATGCCATTGCCGCCTGGTATCAGCAATGGTATGGGGTGGAATTGAATCCTGAATCTGAGATCCTCCCGCTGATAGGTTCCAAGGAAGGTATTATGCATATCTGCATGACTTACCTGGATGAGGGAGATATTGCGTTGGTCCCCAATCCCGGATATCCTTCCTACCGGAGTGCGGTGAAACTGGCGGGGGGTACCTGCGTGGAATATGATCTGAAAAAAGAAAATAACTGGTATCCTGACTTTGAGGAACTGGAGAGGGTGGTGGTCGCTGCCGGTAAGGGTCAGGGGGCGGGGCGGGGTGCTGTAAAACTGATGTGGGTGAATTATCCGCATATGCCGACGGGGCAATTGCCTGACCGGGGGCTATTCGAAAAATTAGTAGCCTTTGGGAAAAAGCACCAGATCCTTATCTGTCATGATAACCCGTATAGCTTTATCCTCAATGAGGAGCCGATGAGCTTGCTAAGCATACCCGGGGCGAAAGATACCGTCATTGAGCTCAATTCCCTGAGTAAATCACAGAACATGGCCGGCTGGCGGGTGGGGACTTTATCGGGGGCTAAGGACCGGATCGATGAAGTCCTGCGGTTTAAGAGCAATATGGATAGCGGTATGTTCCTGCCGGTGCAACTGGCGGCTGCCAAAGCGCTGACGCTGGGAAAGGACTGGTATGACAGTGTGAATGCCGTATACCGGGAGAGAAGGATCAAGGTCTTTGAGCTGCTGGAATTGCTGGGTTGCGATTTTGACAGGGCCCAGGTGGGTATGTTCGTCTGGGCGGCAATCCCGGCGAAGTACAAGGATGGGTTTGACCTGAGCGACCAGGTGCTCTATGGGGCCGGTGTATTTATCACCCCGGGGGGCATTTTCGGTAAGGCCGGGGAGGGATATATCCGGGTGAGCCTGTGCAGCAGCGGGGAAAAATTGCAGGAGAGCATTGAGCGGGTGAAGAAATTGCTTCAGGGAGCAAAATTGGCAACCATTAACAACTAAACCTTAAAATCAATATCAAGAAATGTTTGATTCAGTTACCATTGTCGGGGTAGGATTGATCGGCGGTAGCTTTAGCCTGGCCTTGAAGGAGAGAGGCCTTGTCAGGAATGTGATCGGGGTAGGTCATAAGGCGTCCAGTTTACAAAAAGCGCTGGAGCTGGGCCTTATTGACGAGACCCTGCCTTTGGAAGAGGCGGTAAAAAAGAGCGATCTCATTTACGTTGCTATTCCGGTAGATGTCACGGTACCGGTGATGGGACAGATCATGGATTGTATTACGGAGCGGCAGATTGTTGCGGATGCGGGTTCTACGAAACATGTTCTCTGTGAAAGCCTGTCGGATCATCCCCTGCGCCGGAGATTTGTGGCCAGTCACCCGATGTGGGGGACCGAATTCAGCGGGCCGGAAGCGGCAGTCCGGAATGCTTTTACCGGCCGGGCCTGTGTGATCTGTGAGAAGGAAAAGACCGATACGGATGCTGTGGACACCATGGAAAAGATCTATAAGATACTGGGTATGCACATGGTCTATATGGATCCATACAGCCATGATATGCATGCGGCTTACATCAGCCATATATCCCATATCACCTCCTTTGCCCTGGCCAATACGGTTTTGGAGAAGGAAAAGGAAGAGAGCGCTATTTTCGAATTAGCGGGGGGCGGGTTTGAAAGTACGGTGAGGTTGGCCAAGAGCAATCCGTCCATGTGGCTGCCTATTTTTAAGCAGAACAGGGAGCATGTACTGGATGTCCTTAATGAGCATATTACCCAGTTGAGAAAGTTCAAAAGTTGCCTGGAAAAAGAGAATTATGCCTACTTGCAGGAATTGATGGAAAATGCCAATAAGATCAGCAGGATATTGAAGTAGGGGAGGGGGTAAGTTTCCGGGCCTTTCAGCCTCAAATATCGTACCTTTGCGGCAAATTTTTAAAGAATATGATGACATTTGAAGGGTTGGGTTTAGATGCCAGGCTGGTACAGGCTACGGACGCACTGGGATTTACAACACCGACACCCATTCAGGAGCAGGCGATTCCTGTTTTATTGAGCGGTACAAAGGACCTGGTAGGGTTGGCACAGACAGGCACGGGAAAGACGGCTGCATTTGGTTTGCCGCTACTACAACTGGTGGACGAACAGCAGAAGCATCCACAGGCATTGGTAGTATGCCCGACCAGGGAACTATGCATGCAGATCGTGACGGAAGTAGAGCTTTTTAAGAAATTCATACCCGGGATGCATGTGATAGCGGTCTATGGAGGTACTTCCATAGGGCTGCAGATCAGGGACTTGAAAAGAGGGGTACAGATCGTGGTAGCGACGCCCGGGCGACTGATCGATCTGATCGAGCGCAAGGCGATCAACCTGGAACAGATCAAGTATGTAGTATTGGATGAGGCGGATGAAATGCTGAACATGGGTTTCCAGGACGACATAGAGTTCATTTTGCAGAATACGCCTAAACGGGAGGCTACCTGGCTTTTTAGCGCCACGATGCCTCCGGAGATCCGCCGGGTCAGCAAAAAGTATATGCAGACGCCCACGGAGATTACGGTAGGCAAGATGAATACGGCCAATAAGAACATCGACCACCAATATTTTGTAGCGAATGCGCACCATCGCTATGAGACTTTAAAACGGATCATCGATTTTAATCCCGGTATTTACGGGATCATTTTCACCCGTACCAAGATCGATGCGCAGACAATTGCGGAAAAGCTTACCCGGGAGGGATATGATATCGATGCCCTGCACGGGGATCTCACCCAGCAGCAGCGCGATAAGGTGATGGGGGAATTCCGGGAAAAGCAATTGCAACTGCTGATCGCTACTGATGTGGCTGCCAGGGGGATCGATGTGAAGGAGATCACGCATGTTATCAATTACGAATTGCCCGATGATGTGGAAGTGTATACGCACCGCAGCGGTCGTACGGGAAGGGCCGGGCATACGGGGATCTCTTTGTCGATCGTGCATAGCCGGGAAATAGGCAAATTGAGGCAGATCGAACGGATCGTGCAGGTGCCTTTCCACAAAATGGAGATACCGGGCGGAAAAGATGTATGCCGCAAGCAGTTCTTTCATTTTATGGAGAAACTATTGCAGGCAGATATCAGCCATGGCGACTATGAGAGCTATGTTCCCATGCTGGCCGAGAAGTTTGCTGATATCAGCAAGGAAGAAGTGCTGAAGCGGGTAGCGGCGATGGAATTCGACCGGTTCCTCAAGTACTATGAGAATGCGGAAGACCTGAACGTACGGGAAAGGATCCGGGAATATGGCACCAGGGAGCGGGATTCGCGCGGAGGCGGTGATCGTCGGGAGTATGGCCGCAGGGGAGACGCACCCGGAGGAAGGGAAAGAACGACTGCAAGAGATTATACCAGCAATGGAGAATATGCCAGGCTGTTTGTCAACCTGGGAACGAAGGATGGGTTCTACAAGGCCAGTTTCCTGCAGTTCATCCTGGATATGAGCGATCTGAAAAAAGAAGTGCTGGGCCGGATCGACATGAAGGAAATGAACAGTTGGATCGAGGTGGACAAGAAATCGGCTCCGCAGATGATCCGGGCTATTGACGGGAAGAACTATAAGGGCAGACGTATCCGGATGAATGATGCGAATAGCCGATAAGGATGAAGGGAGCCCGGGGACTGAAGTCCGGCAGATGGCAGGCGAAAGATTATTATAACTTGAAATATTGATTTGTTATGGAAGCGACAGCAAGTAAGAACGCGAAAGAGATCACACAGGCAGCCTGGAACAAACGCCCCCTGGTGATCTCTGGTCCCTGCAGTGCGGAGACCGAAGAGCAGGTAATGGAAACGGCTACCCGTCTGGCAGCCACCGGTAAAGTAGATATGCTCCGCGCCGGTATCTGGAAGCCCCGGACCCGTCCCGGCAGCTTTGAAGGGATCGGCACCAAGGGGTTGCCCTGGCTGCAGCAGGCCCGGAAAAAGACTGGTCTGCCCGTTGCCATCGAAGTAGCTACCGGCAAGCAGGTGGAAGATGCGCTCCATTTCGATATAGACGTGTTATGGATCGGCGCCCGTACTACGGTAAATCCGTTCAGCGTCCAGGAAGTGGCGGATGCCCTGCGCGGGGTCGATGTCCCTGTACTGGTCAAGAACCCTATCAACCCCGACCTTGAACTGTGGACCGGCGCTGTGGAAAGAGTCGCTAAAGCGGGTATCAAACAGATAGGATTGATCCACCGGGGATTCAGCTCCTACGGCAATACGGAATACCGGAATGCTCCCATGTGGCATCTGGCTATCGAGATGAAGCGGCGCAATCCCGAACTGATGATGATCAATGACCCTTCCCATATCAGCGGCCGTCGCGATATCCTGCTGGATGTAGCGCAGAAAGCGATCGATCTGGATTTTGACGGACTGATCATTGAGAGCCATATCGATCCGGATAAGGCATGGAGCGATGCCAAGCAACAAGTCACGCCGGAACGCCTGGCTGAATTGCTGGGTAGCATCAAATGGCGTCATGAGACTACTACGGAAAAGGAATTCATCACTGCGCTGGAAAAACTCCGCGAACAGATCAACCATATTGACGATGAGCTGATGCAACTGCTCGGTCAGCGTATGAAGATTGCCGATAAGATCGGGGAATACAAGCGCGACAACAATATCACCATCCTGCAGACCAACCGCTGGAATTCGATCCTTGAAAGAGCCTTTGTAAAGGGAGAGAAACTTGGGCTGGGCAAGGAATTCATTACGAAATATTACGATGCCGTGCACATGGAATCCATCAATCACCAGAACAAGATCATGAACTCCTAGATCCTCCTGCCCATGAGTGACCACCCAACCGTATATCTCTTTGTTCATGTTCTCTGGAGCGTATACCAGCGGGAGGGGCTGCTAAGCAAGCCGGTACGGAAAGTACTGTTTGCGCATATGCAGAAAGACGGGGAGGAACGGGGCCTGCGGGTGGTGGCTGTGAATGGAGTGGAAGACCATATCCATTGCCTGGTGCAACTGATGCCTTCCCAAAACCTCACCCAGGTCGTAAAAAGCATTAAGAGCGGATCGTCCCGCTGGCTGAATGAAAATAAATTCCTGGCAACGCCTTTTGAATGGGAGGAGGGGTATGCTGCGTATTCCGTGAGCCCGAGCGGGCTTAAGCAGGTGCTCGATTTCATTGGCAAGCAGGAGGAATATCATAAATCAAAAACACTGGAGAGCGAACTGGAGGTGTTTAAAGCTCCAATTTTACCATGAAGAAATTGCAATACAAATTTTCAGGGAAGACAACTACGTACTACTTCGATGCGGAGCTGTCCCACCTGGAGAAACTAGTGGATAAAAAGCAGGCTGTTCTTATTACCGACGAGAATATTTTTGGCTATCATCAGAAAAAGTTTGGAGGCTGGAATACCATCGTTATCAAGTCGGGAGAATCTTTTAAAGTTCAGGATACTATCAATTCCATTATCGAACAGCTCGTTGGTTTCGGAGCCGACAGAAAGACATTCCTGGTAGGGATCGGGGGAGGTGTGGTAACGGATATCACCGGTTATGCCGCCGCCGTATACATGCGGGGACTCTCCTTTGGGTTCGTGCCTACGTCTATTCTGGCGATGGTGGATGCCTCGATCGGTGGGAAGAATGGGATCGATGTCGGCGTTTACAAGAACCTGGTAGGCACGATCCGGCAACCGGATTTCCTGTTGTATGATATGACTTTGCTGAAGTCCCTGCCGAAGGAAGAGTGGATCAACGGATTTGCGGAGATCATCAAGCATGCCAGTATTAAAGATGCCGCCCTGTTCAGGGTACTTGAGAAGAATAAATTGGGTTTTTATCAGAAAGATAAGACGGCCCTTTCTGCCCTTATCCGCCGCAATGTAGTGATCAAATCTACCGTCGTTCAAAAAGATGAGTTCGAGCGGGGCGACAGGCGTTTGCTGAATTTTGGGCATACCCTGGGACATGCCATCGAAAATCTCTATGAACTATCGCATGGACAGGCTATTTCCATTGGAATGGTAGCGGCCTCTATGATCTCCGAGGAGCTAACGAATTTTAAAGATACGGACAGGGTGATCGCCGTGTTGAAGAAATACGGTCTGCCTACCCTGGCTGAATTCGATGCGAGGGAAGTATTGAATATCCTGCGGATGGATAAAAAGAAGGAAAAAGATTCCATGAATTATGTGTTATTGAACAAGATCGGGCAGGGAGTGGTGAAATCCATTCCGATCGTACAACTGGAAAAGCTGCTGCAATCGATCATATCGGCAAGGTGATGCTAACATGCATCATCTGATCATCTTTAATTGAACACGCAAGATGCTAACGACCATCATACCATCTGTTATAAAAGGAGCGATACAGGCGCCTGCATCCAAGAGCTCTATGCAAAGGGCCTGTGCGGCGGCGCTGCTCAGCAAGGGAGAAACCTTGATTAAGAATCCCGGATATTCGAATGATGACAAGGCGGCGCTGGAAGTGATCCGTGGACTGGGTGCGGACATCGATAAAGGGGAAGATGGCTCCCTGAAAATAAGCAGTAAGGGGGTGAAGCCGGGCCGTCCTGAAGTCAATTGTGGAGAGAGTGGGCTGGGGATCCGGATGTTCGCTCCTATCATCGCGCTGAGCGACCGGCCGGTCACCGTAAACGGAGAAGGCAGTCTGCTGAGCAGGCCCATGGATTTCTTTGATGAGATCTTTCCTCAATTGGGGATCAAGGTCATTTCGAATAAAGGGAAGTTACCCTTGCAGATACAAGGGCCTCTCCAGCCGCGTACTATTGAGATTGACGGTTCTCTCAGTTCCCAGTTTCTCACCGGCCTGTTATTTTCTTTTGCTGCTGCCGGAGCGAAGGATGTTGCCATCAAAGTAATTAATCTTAAAAGCAAACCCTATATTGACCTTACTTTACAGGTCATGGACCATTTTGGCTGGAAGGTAGAGAACAGGAATTACGAGGAATTCTATTTTCCGGGGGAGGCCGTGGGAACGAAGCCTGCTGTGCGGTATACGGTCGAGGGTGACTGGAGTGGAGGGGCTTTTCTGCTGGTGGCGGGCGCCATAGCGGGGAGAATAACCGTGCGGGGCCTGGATATTCATTCTACGCAGGCGGATAAGGCCATTCTCGGGGCGCTGAGCGATTGCGGAGCCAGTATGGCCGTCGGAGTGGAAGAAATTGAAATAGGCCCGGCGGGTGCTGCGGCGGGCATTGCCGACGGCGGGGCATTAAAAGCCTTTACCTTCGATGCGACGGATTGCCCGGATCTTTTTCCTCCATTGGTAGCTCTGGCATCCTTTTGTACCGGAACGACGGTGATCAGTGGGGTAGGCCGGCTGGCCCATAAGGAGAGCAACCGGGCTCTGACCCTGCAGGAAGAGTTTGGCAAGATGGGGGTATCTATCGAACTGCAGGGGGACCGGATGCTGGTAAAGGGAGGAGAAGGCGTCAGCGGGGCCACGGTGCATTCGCGTCATGACCATCGTATTGCCATGGCTTGTGCGGTGGCGGGTCTGCGGGCGGCAGGGAGTATCGTTATCGAAGAAGCGCAGGCGATCGATAAATCCTACCCGGACTTCTATGAGCATTTGCAAAAGCTGGGAGCTGCGGTGAGTTCCCGGGAAGTTATAGGAAATGAACGCAACAGGCATTAACTTAATCATTTAAATAGTCCCTTCCGGGGCCTTGGGTATGAATTCATTCGGTCGTTTGTTCAGATTAACTATGTTCGGCGAATCCCATGGGGAAAGTGTGGGGGTGAATATTGACGGCTGTCCGGCAGGTCTGCCGTTGACGCTGGAGGATTTTTTGCCGGACCTGGAAAGGCGTAAAGGAGGGATTCAGAAAGGGACGACTCCCCGTAAGGAAGATGATCTGCCGATCTTTAAGAGCGGACTTTATAATGACCGGACCACCGGCGCGCCACTGACTATTTTATTTGAAAATAAGAATACCCGTTCGGGGGATTATGAGAAGCAGCGCGACGTACCCCGGCCAGGGCATGCGGATTTTGTGGCCCATAAAAAGTTTGGTGGTTTTGAGGATTACCGGGGCGGCGGGCATTTTTCGGCGAGATTGACGGTGGCCCTTGTGGCTGCTGGGGTGATCGCGAAGAAATTGCTGGGCAGCGTTCAGGTCAATGCCTCTATCCTGGAAATCGGCGGCGAGCAGGACCTTGAAGCGGGCTTGCAGAAGGCCATTGATGCCAAGGATACGATCGGGGGAATCGTCGAATGCCGGGTCAGCGGGTTGCCGGTCGGACTGGGAGAACCTTTTTTTGATTCCGCGGAATCCCTGTTAAGCCATGCGGTTTTCGCCATTCCTGCGATCCGGGGCGTAGAATTCGGCACCGGGTTTGCCGCAGCCAGGATGTTTGGCAGCCAGCATAATGATGCGATAGAAGATCTGACCGGCCGGACAAGGACCAATCATGCAGGCGGTGTAGTGGGAGGGATCTCGAATGGCAATGAGCTTGTTCTCCGCGTAGCTGTGAAGCCTACTTCTTCCACTCCTAAAGAGCAGCAGACCCTTAACTGGGCAACAGGAGCTGTGGAGGCTTTCTCCGTAAAAGGGCGTCATGACCTTTGTATTGCCCTGCGGGTGCCGGTGGTACTGGAAGCTGTTACCGCCATCGTGTTGGCGGACCTGCTGCTGCTGGAACAGCATATAAAAAGAATTATACCTTAAATAACCCTTATAACCTATCTTATGGCAATTATTTATCACCTGACAACCAGGCAGGAATGGCTTCAGGCACAGCGTGAAGGCCAGTATGAAGCTCCTTCCCTTGCCGCTGAAGGATTCATTCATTCCAGTGAAGAAAGACAAGTTTCCGGGGTGCTGGAGCGTTATTTCCAGGGTCAAACGGATCTTTTGAAATTGAGTATCGACACGGAACGCCTGACCAGTCCCCTGTATTATGACTGGTCTCCTTCCCTTGAGGATACTTTTCCTCATATCTATGGACCCATCAACCTGGATGCGGTCGTGGCTGTCGAAGACATATGATCTCCCCCTATCTTCAATGGATGCGGCTTGCCCGCGAAGGCCTGAGAATTGCAATATTCTATCTAAAAGGGTCATAAATTTTCTACATTTTGCTTATTAATAAGGCATTATGTGCTGAAAAATTAATTCCCGTTTTTTATGATTCTATACCCTAAGTATTATATTTGGCTTCATAAGACCCGAAACATGAGCTGTTTTGCAAAGTGGCCGGCACGATAAAAACTAAATCCTTTAGAATGAGTGGTAAACCGAACTGTGCTAATCTCTTTACCCCCAACCGGTAATAAATAACGTAAAACAGCAAGGAGCACAACTGATGGAGCAATCTATAGATGATGATCTCATTTCTCAATTTAACCAGGGGAATTCCCGGGCCTATACTACTATATATCATTTATGTGCTCCTTCTATTTATTATTTTGCCAAACGGTTCGTTGATGACAGGAATGTTGCGGAGGATATTACGGCTGACACCTTTATCAAGCTATTCCTCTTGCACCCCAATTTTGACAGCCTTCCCAATATCCGCGCCTTCCTGCGCATTACCGTCCGTAATTCCTGCCTTAATTACCTTCGCGATCTGAAATCGAAAGACCAGCAGAAGAAGGATCTGCTATATCTTTTGACCCAGGATCAGGAAAAAGGGTTCCCGGAAGATCAGTACCAGGCGGAGTTGTTACAGCGTATTTATGATGAAATAGAGAAGCTTCCCAAAAAGTGCAGGCAGGTGTTCAAACTGGCCTTTATGGAGGGGTTAGGGAACGAAGAAATTGCCAAACTGCTACATATCAATTACCAATCTGTTAAAAATCAAAAGACCCGGGCATTAAAGATCCTGCGGCTGGCATTATTGAACAAAGGCCTCCTGGCGGCCATTCTTATCAGGCTGTACAAGTTATTTTAGGATGCCGTACTCCTGGTCGTGATTATCTTTTAATTATTTCTTTTTTATTTCTTTGTGAATTTTTGAGTACTGAACAGTCGTTTCCGTGTTTATACTATAAAGAAGCTATCGATGGAATTGACCGAAAGGATACCGGAATTGATATTTAAGGAATTGAGGTCTGAGATAAATGATTCAGAATCAAAGGAATTGAGGGAGTGGATAGCCAGATCACCGGAACACCTCGCTTTTTACGAAAAGTTTATTTCCGAAGAGCGGCTGCATGCGGAGATGATCGAATTCTATGAATTCAAGAAGAATGTATTTGAAAAGATCAGTCGGGAAATTCCGGCATTACGGCCGCGGGTGGTATCGTTGTTCTCTAAAAGGGTCTGGTCCTATGCGGCGGCGGTGATCTTTCTCGTGTTGGTAACGGGAGGTGGGTATTTGTGGATGCATCGTTCTTCTTCTTTGGGAACTACTATTGCCGGAGAGAAAGATGTTGCCAAGGGTTTCAAAAATGATAGATCGCCCGGTGGAAATAAAGCGGTGCTTACGCTGGCGGATGGGTCTACGATTGTCCTGGATAGCGCGCATAATGGAATCCTTGCACAGCAGGGTAATTCAAAAGTACAAAAGTTGGATAGCGGCCAATTGGCCTATGAAACATCTGCAGGCCTCAAGCGGCCAGTTGCAAGCGAGGCCACTTATAATACCGTCACCACTCCCCGGGGTGGGCAATACCAGGTCGTGTTGCCCGATGGAAGCAAGGTATGGATCAATGCAGCTTCTTCGCTGCGCTTTCCTACTTCTTTTTCAGGGAAGGGCCGGGAAGTGGAGTTGAAGGGGGAAGCTTATTTTGAGATAAAGGAAAATAAGGCTATGCCTTTTAAAGTAAAAGTTTCCCATGGCGAGGAAGTGGAAGTCTTAGGTACCCATTTCAATATAATGGCCTATGAAGACGAGCCGGTTATAAAAACCACTTTGCTGGAAGGCGGGATAAAAGTGACTGCCGGAGTAACCAGTAAAATGGTAAAACCGGGGCAGCAGGTGCAATTAAATGCAAAGGGGGAATTGGCCATTGTCGGGGATGTCGATGTGGAGGAAGCGGTGGCCTGGAAGAACGGCTATTTTCAGTTCCATATTGCCGATATAGAGACCGTGATGCGGCAATTGACGAGATGGTACGATGTAGATGTCTATTATGAAAGCAGGAAGCCGGAAGGCCATTTCCTGGGAGAGATAAGCCGGAATAATAATCTTTCGGATGTATTGAAGATGCTGGAAGTGAATGGGGTTCATTTCCGGATGGAGGGGAAGAAACTGATCGTCTTATAATTTAAGTACAATATACCTCGAAACACTAAAGTGTGTACGTTTAAACCTGTCTACGACTTGCTCAGTTCCATTAACCATTAAACTCCCTGGAGACGATCCGGGTCATCCCGGATCTCTCTTAAGGGGCTTGCCTACCTATTAAGATAAGAGGAAATAGGGCGATTATTCCTGGCCTAAAAAAACCGGAAGTGTTGTAACCACTCCCGGTGAGTATCCGCCTTGGCGGATAGGTCCGGGTTAATCCCATGATATACAATCGTGTATTGACTGCTAATTGTTTAACCCCAAAACCAATTAAAGGTATGCAATTTAAGGCTTCTGGCAATCCTATGCCCCTAAGGCAACGGTTGCTCACCAAAACGCTATTGGTTATGAACCTGACCGTAATTTTATCACTGGTAGTTTGTCTCCAGGTAAGCGCCAATGCTTACTCGCAGAAGACGATCACGCTTTCTCAGAAGAACGTCCCTTTGGAGACGGTATTCAAAGAGATCAAAAAGCAGACCGGTTATACTTTTTTCTGCAAATATGAATGGCTTCAGCAGGCCAGGAAGGTGGATATCGATGTGAGAAATGCCTCTCTTGACCAGGTGCTGGAACTTTGTTTTAAGGATCAGCCGTTGACGTATGCTATTGTGAATACGACGATTATGGTGAGGTTGAGGGAGGGGAGGGATGTGAATGTTGCGGAGCCTTCTCAGCTGATCGATATAAAGGGGAAAGTGACTAATGATAAGGGGGAGCCATTGTCCGGGGCTAGTGTTGAAATTAAAAACTCTAAAAGAGGAACATTTACGGATGCGAACGGGATGTTCGAATTGAAGCAAGTGGATGCCAATGCGATGCTCCTGGTTTCTTTTACGGGGTATGCAGTACGGGAAATAACGGTAAAGAGAAATACTTTTATACCGGTGAGTCTGGCCTTGAACACCAGTTCTTTGGATGAGACGGTGGTGATTGCGTATGGGACGACAACACAGCGGCTGAGTACTGGAAATGTTTCAACAGTGAAAGCTGCCGATATTGCAAAACAACCTGTTAATAATCTTTTGCTTGCGCTGCAAGGTCGGGTACCCGGTTTACTTATTACACAGCCTTCAGGATTGGCAGGTAGTAGTATAAAAGTTCGGATACAAGGCCAGAACAGTATCATGAACGGGAATGATCCGCTTTATGTGATTGACGGAGTTCCGGTGGTTTCTCAACTTCCAATGACAGGAATAGATGCTGTATTAGGCTCGCCGGGCCCTAATTATAACGGGAATGGAAACCCATTAAATTACATTAATCCGTCAGATATTGAAAGTGTTGATATTTTAAAGGATGCAGATGCAACTGCAATTTATGGTTCACGTGCTGCGAATGGCGCTATCCTTATTACGACCAAAAAAGGGAAAACCGGCCCCATGCACTTTGATTTAAACATGCAGAAGGGCTGGGGCCAGGTGCCCCGTAAACTGAATATGCTTAATACACGTCAATATCTTGATATGCGATATGAAGCTTTTCGCAATGATGGAATAACATTGACAAGTCCTTTTGCTTCGGCAAATGATTTAAAAGTTTGGGACACAACCAGATACACAGACTGGCAAAAAAAGCTAATTGGAGGAACGGCCAACTACGCTAATATCAGTACCAGTATTTCAGGGGGCACTTCCACTATGCAATACCTGGTAGGTGGTACTTACCATAAAGAAACGACTGTATTTCCTTTTCCTTCGGACTTTGCGGACGAAAAAGGAACTGTTCATTTTAATTTGAATAGCAGTTCGGCCAATCAGAAGTTTAGAATGCAATTTTCCGGCAGCTATATGTATGATAAGAATCAATTACCCCAAACTGATTTAACGCAGGCAGCTTTGCTTTTAGAACCCGATGCACCGGTACTTTATAATCCTGATGGTAGTATTAACTGGGGCCCCAATGCTACGGGGACATCCACTTTTTCCAGTAATCCCATGATTAACGTTTATACGAAGTATCGGAACAGTACCAGTAATTTAATAAGCAATTTTATTGCAGGGTATAAAATCCTCCCAGGACTCGATATCAGCACCAGTGTTGGATACAATAATATGCAGACCAATGATTTTAGGCCTAATCCATTAATTGCTATCAGGCCGGAGTTGCGTTCTACTAGTCAGAGATACGCGGATTATGGCGATAGAAATCTTAGCTCATGGATCATAGAGCCTCAAGCTAAGTACACGAAAAATATTAGCGGGGGCAAACTTGATTTGTTGATTGGGACGACAATTTTGGATATCAAAACTAACACGGGCTATTTGAGAGGTGCAGGTCATTTGAGCGACGAAATGCTGGAGGATATCCATACAGCAGCGACTATCACTACCTTCTATACTTTCAGGTCGGATTATAAGTATGATGCGGCATTTGCCAGATTAAATTACAATTGGCAGGACAAATATATTATTGACCTAAATGCCCGAAGAGATGGAAGTTCTCGCTTTGGGGACGCAAACAGATTTCATAATTTCGGCTCCGTTGGAGGTGCATGGCTTTTTTATAATGAAGGCTTTATTAGGAAAAATTTCCATTTCCTCAGCTTTGGTAAACTCAAAGGAAGCTACGGCACTACCGGGAGCGATCAGATAGGCGATTATAATTTCATGAGCTTATACAATCTTTATGGAGGTGCAACTGTTCCATATCAGGGAATTAACAGCCTTATTCCGGCAGGACTTCCCAACCCGCACTTACAATGGGAAGAAACCAGGAAACTGCTATTGGGAATAGACCTGGGCCTCTTGCAAAACAGGGTTTTATTGAGTGCAACATATGTTCAAAATCGCTCATCCAATCAGCTGTTAAGCTATTCGTTGCCAAGTGTAACGGGATTTTCAGGGCAACTGCTGAATTTTCCTGCCACCATTGAGAACAAGGATTGGGAATTTTCAGTAAATACAATAAATATTCATAGCAGGGATTTTAATTGGACCAGCAGCGTTAATGTGACAATCCCCAAAAATAAACTAATAGCCTTTCCAAATCTATCAACTTCAGCATATTCAAATCAATTGGTAATTGGCCAACCCATTTCTGTCATTAAGGCCGTTCATTTGCTTGGAGTTGATACTGCTACAGGAAGTTACAAGTATGAATCGAAAACAGATCCGCTTAATCCAACATACCCTGATGACTATACAAAATTGGTTAATATAGACCCAAAATACTATGGTGGATTTCAAAATAGTATTGGCTATATGGGGTTTGAATTTGATTTCCTTTTTCAGTTTGTTAAGCAACTTGGCTATAATGATGCTTTGTTCTGGAATGGGAATCGATATCCGGGAAATTTTTTCAGGGGCTTCAGCAATCAACCTGTTGCTGTACTGGACCGTTGGCAAAAACCTGGTGATAATGCAAGTATCAAACAATTCTCGACCAGTCCTGATTATTACGTAATAGGAAGCGATTACAGGTATTCCGATGCTTCTTATATCAGGCTTAAAAATGTGGCGATATCATGGGAGTTTCCGGCGAAATGGATCAGCAAATCTCATTTCAGGAATTGCCGGATTACTGCACAAGGACAGAATTTGTTGACCATTACCAAATACAAAGGGTTAGACCCGGAGAACCAAAGTATGACCTCGCTGCCTCCATTACGTGTATGGACAATGGGCATACAGGTGGGACTATAAAAGCAATTAACGAATTAAAATTTAAAGTTATGTTGTTGTTGTATAAACGTAGGAAAATATTAATATACATATTAGCAGGTGCTTTTGGTATAAGTAGTTGCAAAAAAATAATTGACATTGATGCTCCCGTGACAAGCGTCAACCAGGCGAATGTTTATAATAATGATGCCACCGCTATATCAGTATTGACCGCTATTTATGCAAACATGAGTAACGGTGCTATTACGGGATCCGGATTTACAGGTACTGCCGGCCTGTCATTGCTGTCAGGTTTGTCCGCTGATGAACTTACCTTATATAGCGGGGTGGCGGATAATGAGCTTATTGCGTATTATAGGAATGCCTTGGTAGCAAACTCGACTCAAAATTATGGGTCAGAACTTTGGGAGGGCGCAGGATCCCCCGGCCTTTATTATTATATTTTCATTTGCAATGCTTCTATTGAGGGGCTTACCAAAAGTACTACATTAACACCATCTGTCAGGCAGCAACTATTGGGAGAAGCTAAATTTATGCGGGCTTTTTTTTATTTCTACCTGGTAAATTGTTTTGGGGACGTGCCATTGGCGCTCACTACCGATCCCGCTGTAAATTCGACCTTGCCACGTGCACCCAGGGAAAAGATCTATCAACAAATTGTTGTGGATCTAAAAGATGCACAAAATCTATTGAGTTCTACTTACCTGAGCGGGAATCTGTTAAACTATTCAAATACTCCCGAGCGAGTCCGCCCGACTAAATGGGCGGCGATAGCTTTGTTGGCGAGAACTTACCTGTATACAGGTGACTATGTTGATGCAGAGGAGCAATCAACTATAGTGATCAATAACACCGCTTATTATTCTATGGTTTCACTGAGCAACGTATTTTTAAAAAATAGTTATGAAGCGATCTGGCAAATACAGCCTGTTAGAACAGCCCGAAATACGGAAGATGCATTTACATTCATTCTTCCTTCAACAGGACCCAGTGAGGATGCAAACCCGGTTTATCTGAGTCCGCAATTGCTCGGAAGTTTCGAAGTTGGAGACCAGCGTCAGGAGAATGGAAATTGGATAAATAGCATAACTGTCAATGGGGGCACTTACTACTACCCTTATAAATACAAGGCTACAACAGTGTCAGGGACAGTAACTGAATATTTAATGATGTTGCGGCTGGCAGAGCAATATTTGATAAGAGCCGAAGCAAGAGCCCAGCAAAATAATATTTCCGGCGCGCAAAGCGACCTGAACGCAGTACGGATCAGGGCCGGATTAACCGCCACAACTGCTAATGATAAAACTTCCTTATTAGCAGGAATTCTTCATGAACGTCAGGTTGAATTATTCACCGAACTGGGGCAGCGCTGGTTCGATTTAAAGAGAACAAATACTATAGACGCGGTAATGGGTGGAGTAACACCCGCAAAGGGAGGTGGTGCCTGGGTGACAACGGATCAATTATACCCTGTTCCATTTGCGGATATTTCAAAAAATACAAAATTAATACAGAATAGTGGATATTGAACGTCTCGATTTTTAGATGCCCATTCAATCAGTCAGTAGAGCGTTCAGGGTGGTCAGCCTGGAATACTTCTTCTATAAAAAGAATAAAAGATAAAAGATGTTAAATCTAAAAGTAAGAAAGCTATTAGGTATTTTAATGTGTATGCCTGTCGCTTTAACTGCTCAGACAGGAACAAGTTATCATGGGATAAAATTTATACAGGGAATAGGATGGCAACAGGTTTTGAGCAAGGCGAAATCGGAAAATAAATACATTTTTGTGGATTGCTTTGCCGGTTGGTGTGGACCATGTAAGAAAATGGATAAGGATGTTTACCTTAATGATATCGTTGGAAATCTAATGAACGATAAGTTTATTTCTGTAAAAGTACAAATGGACACGGCAAGACAGGGCGGTGGGGATCAGCAAAAGTGGTATGCAGATGCAAAAATGATAAGTGAGAATTATAAGGTAGCGGTTTACCCAACATACCTTTTTTTTCTACCAACCGGGCAACTTGTCGACAAAGGGTTTGGCTATAAAGATACTATTGATTTTATAGAAATGGCGCAAGATGCATTAGATCCTTCAAGGCAATTTTATTCCTTACTTAATAAATATAAACAAGGAAGGAAGGATTATGCAGGAATGCCCTATTTAATAAATAAAGCAAAGGCATTGGGTGATGATGGGACATATGTTCTTCTTATTAATGATTATTATAACTATCTCATGAATTTGAGTCAAAAAGAACTATATACTAAAAAAAATATTCAATTTATTTCTACAACTATTGATAGTTCGGTGAGAAAGCCATTTAAGCTTTTCTACCCGGATGGGAAAAAAATTGATTCAGTTATGGGTAAACAGGGGTATGCAGCCAAGATGGTAGACCAAATCATTTTTGTTGAAAAGATAGCTCCATTTTTTCATTCTAATCAGGGAGGCCCGGAACCGGATTGGAATATACTATATGATTCTATTAAAAATACATTTGGCGCTGATTATGCTGTTCGAAATGTAATACACGCGAGGGTACATTGGTATGGTTCTTATGGAGATTATTCATCCTATGCAACTTATTTAAATATGCAGATAGACAAATATGGAACTGACACAACGGATTTGGGTGAGGATTTCAGGCTAAATAATGATGCGTTTTTTTTCATATTCAGAAATGTCACTGATGCCGTGCAAATTAACATGACAATTAAATGGATGGAAGGCGTAATTAGACGGGCTATAGATACCAAAGCGTTTCATCATGTATACTATCCCATGTACATAGATACATATGCCAACCTGTTGTATAAAGCAGGCAGGAGAGATGAAGCTCTCCAATGGGAGGAAAGGGCATTAAATGGTTCAATAGAATTGAAGAATGAGGAATGGATTAAGGAGTATAGCGATAATTTCAATAAAATGAAACAAGGTAAGCCTACATGGCCTGTTGCCGTTAAAAAGAACCTGTAATATCAGGTTGTACAACTCCATAAAAACTTTACAATGTGCCTAGATCAGGTTAATCTGGAATGAAACATTCATACCAGATTAATTCTATAGGATTTATTGTTATGCAGGCGTCTTTTTAAAAATATTTTACTGGTTGGTTGTTGTTTGTTAATTTATTAAGTTTGGAAGAACAATGATAAAGTCATTTATGAAAAAGTGTTTGTTGTTGTCGGTTTTAATATACTATTCTAGTAATATATTAGCTCAGGGTGGATTCCTTTCTGCATCGCCGGGGAAAGCTGATAAGCCTATTATAGATAGTAGTGCGGTTATCAATTGGGCCAGATTGGGAATTGATCATGTTATCAGTGATAACGGAAAATATTTTGTATACAATATTGAGCATTCCGCACAAAAGACGCTCATAGTACGTTCTGTAACCGGTTCATGGGAGATGCAATTCCCGGATGCAGATAAAAGTTTTTTTTCCCGTGATAGTAAGCAGTTCATTTTCATGATTAAGGACACTCTTTGCTTTCTGTCCCTGACCACAGGGAATTTGAGAAAAAAGGGCGGTGTTGTATTTTACAAACAACCGGAGAATGCCGCTGGTGAATGGATTGCCTATCTTCTGAAAGATGGAGAGCAAAAGCTGGTTTTATACAGTCTTCTCAATGGCGAGGAACATGAATTTAATGCTATAAGCGATTGTATCTTCTCTAAAAATGGGCGGGTACTAGTACTGAAATCAACTACCAGGGAAGGAGACTACAACAAAACAGCTTTGCAGTGGGTAACACTTCCTGGATGCAGGAGTACGGAAATTTGGTCTGAGGTTTCAAAAGGACAAAAAGACGTTCATGTCATAACCGGATATGATATCGACGACGATAAGATGCAACTTGCTTTCAATATAAGAGAACAGGATATGGCAGATGCCCAGGGGCAGGACGATTTAGGGCATACAGCAGACCTCCCGGTTTCTTATACTATTTGGTATTATAATCAAAGCATAGGGAAAGCTATTTGTAAGGTAAGTAATCAGTCTGAAGGTATAGGACCTGGATTATTCATAAATGGCCTTGTTCCGAAATTTAGCAAAGATGGCGGGTATATATTGTTTCAGCTGCTGTTACCGGAAGTGAGGAAGCCTGTTCCGGATGCAGTTAAGGTTGATATATGGAGCTATCACGATACGGTGTTGCAATGTACCCAATTGCAGAAAACCGGGCCTAAAATATATGCTGCGGCGATTAACGTCAAGGAGGATAATGTAATTCGTCTGACACAGGATTATGATGATATAAAGACGTATTCAAATACGAACGGACAGGTTGTAATTAGTCATAATACCAAAGGCGATAGGTTTTGGTTGAACCAGATGGATACAAACTGTCTGGTCTCATTAGAAATCGGTACCAGGAAACCTCTTCCTGGAGGATATAAGCAATTTATTTTTTCTCCACATGATAAATATTTGGTGTATTATGATTTAATTGATCAAAATTATTACAGCTATAATCTGTCGACTGGTGTGGAGATCAATTTATCAGGCGTTATTCCTTATGGCTGGCTGGCCTACAAAAATGAGTTCAATGATGGGAGATCCGGGAAACGGCCGCCATTGCCTGTGGGTATTGCCGGATGGTCAGAAGATGATTTGGCTTTTTTTGTCTATGATAATTATGATATTTGGCGGCTTGATTTATCAGGTAGTAAGCCTGCGTTAAATTTGACCAACGGTTACGGGCGGTTACACCACATTAAATTCAGGGTTACAAACGGGGTAGATGATTTTTATTCTCCTGTTGTTTTTAAAAAAGACGAGTCTGTCTTATTGACGGCTTTTAATACGGAGAATAAATATAACGGATTTTTCAGGAAATCAATTGATAGAAATGGGGATCCTGAACTGCTTTCATTAGGCCCATGGGTATTTTACCAGGGGGGGCAATATCTTTTACCTATTAGTGATCAGTCTTTTAATATAGGAATGAAACCGTTGAAAGCAAGAAATGCTAACGTTTGGATTGTTAAAAGACAAACAGCGGTAGAATCCCCTAATTATTTTGTGACGACTGATTTTAGAACTTATAGGGAACTAACGGATTGTCAACCTCAAAAGGCTTATAATTGGTTAACAGCAGAACTAATAAGCTGGATGCAACTTGACAACACCCTTTCGCAAGGTATTTTATATAAACCGGAGAATTTTGACCACCGAAGAAAATATCCTCTAATAATTAATTATTACCAACAGCGCTCTCATCGGATGTATCAATTTCCGTCCCCGGAATTTATGGGTGGTAATATCGATATACCCTGGTTTGTGAGCAGAGGATACCTTGTGTTTACCCCGGATATCTATATTAAAAACAACGATTTTGGGAGTAGTACATTTAATTCAGTTGTGTCGGCTGCCAACTGGTTATCTCAACTCCCCTTTGTAGACGAGAAAAGGATGGGAATTAACGGGCATAGCATTGGCGGAGGCGAAACGAATTACCTGATTACGCATACTGATAAATTTGCCGCAGCAATAGAAGGTGCAGGAGTCAGTGATGCCATTAGCGCTGCTCTGCAATTAGGAAATATCGTTTTTGACATAAGCAGACTTGAAGGGGCCGAATATACCAGAGGAGATGTGAGTATTTGGGAAAACCCCGGAATGTATTTGGAGAGCTCCCCGATTATGAAGGCTGACAAAATTAAAACTCCCTTACTTATTATGCACAATAAAATAGACGGCGGGGTACCGTGGGCACAGGGTGTGGAATTATTTATCGCGCTACGGCGAATGGAAAAACCTGTGTGGATGCTACAATATGATAACGGTGGTCATGTTTTATGGGGTAAGGAGGCGGAGGATTTTAGTATCCGGGCCACTCAATTTTTTGACTATTATCTCAAAGGAGCAAAAGCACCGAAGTGGATGGTTGAAGGAATACCTGCACGATTGAAAGGGATTGAAACAGGGTACTAAATTGCTGGTACACTGGATAATAAGAGGGCTAACATAAAAGAGTTAGCCCTCTTATTTCTCTTTTCACTTTTCGAGACTATTGTTCAATGGCGAATAGAGTCGCGGTAGGACAAGCGGCGGCTCTGCAATGACCCGGAATACCGTCCCAGGTGGCATCTTTAAAAAAAGGCAGCGTGCCCCCTGTTTCAGTCACACCATTTACTACTTTACAGTTTGAGTTTATTGTCGGAGAAGCACAGAATTGACCTCCAAATGGTTTTGCTTTGAAAGCTAATGCTCCGCCTACAATTCCTATAACAGCAACAGCTGTCAATGCCATTTTGATTCTTTTCATAACAATGGTTGCTTTTTTAATGTAAAAAGCTAAACTTTAGATTAAATGGATACCTGCACAGTACATAACTTCATCAGGAGATGGCAGGCGAATAATCTCCCTTGAAGTATCCGGCCAGATAAGTTTATAGCTATTTTTAATTAAGAGCAACGGTTTTAATTTCATCACTGTATATTTTTCCGAGATTCACCTGTTTCAGTTTCCTTTGCCTATCATAAACTGCCAAGTAAGGAACCTGGCTTGTTTTAAAATAATTCCCAAAGAAATAATCATAATCCAAACCTACAGTTACATTGGAATATTTACTTAGGTCATAGTGTTTATAAAATCCTTTTAACTCCGAATAGGGACCTGTTGTGAGCAGAATAAACCGGATGTCTTTTAAATTTTTATTATTATCCACAATGTCTTGCATTTGCGCTCGACAAAACGGACAACCAGGCGAGAAGTAGAAAAATACAATTGGCTTTCCAGCTGGCAGTGTGCTCGTGTTCAAGTGGGTAGTGCTATCTATAAGCAGCAGGTCAAATGAAGGCATCGGTTTACCTTCCAAACCTGTATGCAAGGACGGACGCCCTTTGCACCCACACAGATATATCATCAGCAAAACAATGGTTAACTTTTTCATCTCTTCGTAGTTTACTTTTACAATGAATAGGAAAATAAGCAGTTTGTCGGGGTTTAACTCTGTGCGAGGGCCGCCTCAGAATGAAGCGCATCTGAATGAATGCGTCTGTTTAGTAATATCGCTGTCAGAGCAAAGACTATCGCAACCCCATTAAATATAAGATGCTGCGTCCAGGACATTTGCTGCAATATACCGCCGCAGGTGCAGGGTAACTCGGCGTTATAACTAAGGATATACCCGACATACCCTGTAAATGCCATCATTAACGCGAGGCTGGCGTATAAACCCAATTTTCGGGTACGTGGAAGGAATAATAATATTGATACGATAATCTCAACTATGGGAAGAACTATTACTATTACGCCGGCGATGGGTGCGAGCAGGGGTGTTAGCGCAATCTGTTCCCTGGCAACATCATATTCCATCAACTTACTAATGCCGGTATATAAGAACAGAATAACAAACAAGAGGGCAATAATCTCTACAATCGTACTGCGTTTCATTATGGTAAGTTTAGATGCCTGATATAATAGCTGTCTTAGTCATATTATTCGGCGATTTGACAATAAATGGTTAGACAATTAGGCCGGTGCCAGCGGCATGAACAAAGCCCTTAGGCCGCTGGTCACCGGGCCTTTGTAATTGGATCGCTACAATCAAAACCTTTCCCCGTTGTCCTATTGATAAACCTTATCCAAGATGGTGATCTGATCTGTTGTGTATAATTGTTTGACCATACAAAAATACCGAAGCAAAAGGGGGAGATGTTTACGAATCAGGGATAAAAACCTAATTGAAATTAGATAAAGAACAACCCTTAACATTGACTTAATAATCGCTTAATGCTAACTTAATGGTATAATCGAAGATTTCCTTACCGATGAAGCGATAAACCGGCTGCACTTCAGGTGCGCCAATCTTTTAACTGAACTCATGCTTTGGTAAGTGTATTCTTTAGTTGTTATTTAAACATATCATATAGCCTGCGGAATGGACATGATTTGCCCCTGTGGAAATGCCAAAATATTCCCGGTTGGACACCTTTTTCTTTCTGATTCGTAAAGACAACCGGCTATTAAATTGTAAGTTTGTTCGTCATCTCCTGTTAATCGCCATTTCTTTGCTTGCACAGAGACTACTCTCTTTGATCACTTATTCATAAGACTCTGTCCGGGCGCATTTTTCAACCACCTGAATATAAAAATATGTCTGCTGATAATCTATGCAGGCCCATAGATCCTTTTCACCAACAGGCGCCGGTGTTTGTAAAACCTTATCCGGGCGAAAACTACACACTGGCCATCCGGCCGTTCTGTGTAACGACCGATATGGAAGTGTTGTACGGATGGCTGGAACAGCAAATGGGAATGCAATTTTGGAAAGAAGACAGTCCCCGGCAGGAATTACTGCAATCCTATACAGATATCCTGGCATCTACTTATTCCCAGTCTCTGCTGTGCCTGCTGAATGACCGGCCTGTCTGCCAGATGGATATCAGCCGGGCCCCTTACAATGAGGTTTTCATGCACCTGGATGCCGGGAAGAGCGATTATGCCATGTGGCTGATCATGTCTCCATATGTAACGGTCCGCAGCGCCTATTCGAATATAGTGAAGTCCTGTCTGGAGTATTTCTTTTCTTTGGAAGGACCGGAGCGGATAATTACTTACCTGCCGGTTCATGACGAGTGGTCCAACCATCTGCTGAAGAATGCCGGCTTTGAGTACCTGGATACGAAACAGATGTTATCCGGAGTGGTGAACCTCTATGAATGCAGGAAGAATAAAAGGAAAAAATGATTAATTGTACTGGACGACCCGCCGCCTGCTCCTCTGTATTATGGACGGAGGATAACCGAAATGTTTCTTAAAGGCGGAAGAAAAGGCAAATGGATGGTGATATCCGGTCTCTGCTGCTATTCGTGTAATGGGCAGATCCGTCTCTTCTAAAAGCAACCTCGCTTTTTGCATCCTGGACTCGTGTAAAAAATCTGATATGCTGAGCCCATAAATGGCTCTGAATCCTTTTTGCAGCTTGTAGATGCTGAGACCTACCAGGGCGCCCAGTTCTTTAGGGGGGTAGTCCTTTTTTAAGTTCCCGACGAGTAATTCTTTGGCCTCATAAATTTTTTCGACCACCTTTTCAGGAAGGTTGACAGGTTTTTGCAAAGGATGGTGAATGATCTTCTCCAGGGCCAGTATCAGTATTTCCATTACTTTGTTGTCGAGATATTTTTTGCGCATTTCCAGCGGATACGCATAGTATAACATATCCTCCGCCACACTAATAATTTCTTTATCTGCCACCTGGTTGATGGTGTTTAAAAGTGCGGGTTGTTGCATTTTTATCGCATGTAGAAATTTTTCCACACTTGGGAAATGTTGGGCCAGTTGTTGAATATGTTCTATGGAAAAATGAATTTCCACATAGGCGTAAGGTTGTTTCGCGCGGAGGCGAAGCGTATGGTGTAGAAAAGGAACATAACTGATATTGAATCCCCGCTCGTGCAATACATTGTCGCCCAATTCCTTTATCGTATAATAAAAGCTATATTTCAGGGCCAGGCATAAACGCAAGGCCGGCTTCCCGCAGGTGAAAGTGAGCGTGTCGTCCTGGTTGAGAAAATAGCTATGATAGCGGATGGTATACCCGTTTCCCGCCATTTCCTGCAACAAGAGATAACCAAAAGACCCACTGGCTCCCAGGTTTTTGACCCCGGGTATGTTCCCGGGATCTGACAGGGAGGGTAATGCAGGAGATAAAGGGATTTCTCCCGCTTTCTCCCCAAAAATTTTTATGCGGTCATTCATGTAGTATAAAAATAATTGTTTGGACATGGCGACCGTTTATGTTTTAGGGAGTAAAACCAAATCAGGAATACGTAAATTCAGACGGTTTTCCGAAACCAGCCTGGTGTATGGCCAAAATACTGCTTGAAGGCAACTGAAAAATTGGATACGTTTTTATAGCCGGCCAATTCTGCGATAGCCACGATCGACTGACTGGTTTCCATCAACAGCCGTCTGGCTTTTTCCATACGGGCATGCAGGAAGTCATCGAATAATGTCACTCCATATAGTTGCTTATATCCTTTTTTCAATTTGAAATCATTGAGCCCCATTTTGTGCGCCAGTTCTATCAGCGTTGGCGGCTGTTCCATATTTTGCAGCAGGTATTCCCGTGTCGCCTGAATTTTTTCTATATCCTGGGGCTTTAAGAGAATTTCCGGCTTATTCCTGGAGGTCCGGGCCACCATTCTGGTTAACGCTATTGCGAGTAAGGTAGATATCTGCAAATCCAGGTAGGTCTTTTTCAGGCCGCCTGCATAGGGACAATCCTGAATATTCCTGATAAGCGTGATCATTTTGGGGTCGGCAGTACCCGGAGATCTACTCAATTCACAGGTAATTCCCTGCTGTGCTTTGTCCAGGAAGAAGGATAATGCGGGAAAGGAAACGACCAGGTTTTGCAGGTAAGGAATGGGGAAATGAATGGCGAAAGCCGTAACATTGCTTTGTTCCTGGTCTATCCAGGCCGGGGTTGGTAATAAAGGCGGGTAGATCATATTATATTGCCCTGCGGACAGGGGCAGTTCCCCAAGGCCCTCCGGTTGATGATTAATCTTGCCATCCAGGACAAAATACAGTTCCACTAATGATTCACCTGCCTCAAAATCCCCAATAGTCCCCATGCGCCAGCTTTCAGCGTCTGGAATAGGATAAAGGAAGGAGGATGAGGTCGTTTTACTTTTGGTGGTTGTTCGCGGAAACATAATATAGGTTGTCGTAAAAAAATAGGTAAGGTCGATTAAACATTCAATTTAAACAGCAAACTATTTGCCAATCATTCGATGAAGGGGAGGGGGATAGCCTTAAAAGAGGGGTTGTATCGGTCTAATGACCGCAAATAATAGAAAAATAGCCATTACAATAAAGAAATATTAGATCCTTGTATTATATTGCCCGAGCATATTGCGGCAAAATAAACTGATACCGGTCAAATGAATTATCGAAAGCGTTGTATTCTGTTCTTCTCTCTTATTTTGTTGCAGACTGTCTTTTTCTCCTGTCATAATAATCAGCTCAGGCAAGAGGATAAAAAGGACACGGTGAAGACCCCGGCCCAGATGAGCGAGCAGGCGGCCGGAGAGCTGAAAAAAATGCTTCAATTCGCTACGGCGAACGGGGATAAGCTGAATGACACTGTTGCCCTCCATTACCGAAAATTGCTGGATAGTCTCTATGAGCGGAGCAATTATACGCCTATCTGGAGCGATAAGGAGCATTGGCTCTCCCCGGCGGACTCTCTTTTCTCATTTATTGAAAATGGGAAGGATTACGGATTGTTCCCTTCTGATTATCACTACCCGTCTTTATCCTTTATTCACCGGGTCCTGCTGGAAGATACCATAAGCCGGAAGAATTCTGTCTTTTGGGCAAGGGCCGATCTGCTGCTTACGGATGCATTTTTTACCCTGGTGAAGCACCTGAAACAGGGGCGGCTGAAATATGACAGCGTTACCCTCCGGAAGGATACCTTATTGCCGGATGATCTCTATACCCGAACACTGACCACGGCCCTGCAATCCCACGAGATCAGCACCACCCTGCAGCCCCTGGAGCCTAAGAACAGCCGGTATGATTCCCTGAAAGCATATATCAAGGGCTTTTTAGCGACGGCCCGCTTTCGCAAGCTCACCTGGCTGGAATACCCTTTTAAGGATTCATCGGCCTTTTACCGGACCCTGGGCCGGCGTTTGCAGGAATCCGGCTATATCGATTCTGCCACGACCAATCCGGACACATCCGTGTTATTCAATGCGGTCAGGAATTATCAGCGTGCCAATGGGCTAAAGGTAACCGGTAAGATATCACAGGAACTGATCAATATGATGGATAATTCGGATTGGGAAAAATTCAAGCGAATTGCCATCAACCTGGACCGGTATAAGCTCCTGCCGGATACCTTACCGACAACTTATGTCTGGGTCAATCTCCCTTCCTTCACCTTACAGGTGATCAATTCCGACACGGTAGTGTTCGAGTCCAAAGTGATCGTAGGAGCGCCCAAGACACGGACCCCCCTGCTGACCAGTGAAATATCCAATTTTATCACTTATCCCCAATGGACCGTTCCCAGTAGTATCATTTTCAAGGAAATGCTGCCCAGGATCAAGGAAAATGTGGAATATCTCCAGAAGCAGAACCTGATGGTGGTCGATGATAATGATAGTGTGCGGGACCCCTTAAAGATCAATTGGAAGCGGCTGAACAAAAATAATTTCCCTTACCAGATCAAACAACGGCAGGGTGATGATAACTCCCTGGGAGTTATGAAGTTTAACTTTAGGAATAAATATGATGTGTATTTGCATGATACGAATGTCCGCTGGATGTTCGGGAAATCTTTCCGGGCGTTGAGCCATGGATGCGTGCGGGTAAAAGAATGGCAAAAAATGGCGGATTTCCTTGTCCGCAACGATACTATCCGGTATAAACCCGATACGCTACGGGCCTGGATCAAGCGACAGGAGAAACACACGATCTATGGCTTTAGCCGGGTCCCTATATTTATCCGATATATTACCTGTGTAGGTAAAAAGGGCAAAATTCTCTTTCACGACGATATTTATGGAGAAGACAGGCAGCTTCGGGAGGCCTACTTTGCGGATAAGCCTATATATTAAGAATGATTTTAATGGGACGGGGCGCTTTCAGCTAAGGGCCCGGGGATTGTATTTATTGCGGCGAAGGGTTATATTTGCAGGAGTGCCCTAGAACTCAATATTCCATAATCCCTTGAAAAGCAAACTACGTCGCCATGTCAAAAAAGATCAAAACAGGTTTATTAGCCTACTTATTATTCCCGATTGCCGTCCTCGGCAGGGATGAAAGGCCAGTCCGGGATACCGTTCCCAAGAGTCATCACAAATCTGCTGCTAAAGCTATCAAAGTTCAATATGGGGTCGCCAGTTTTTATGCCAATAAATTCGAAGGCCGTAAGACTTACACGGACGAGATCTTCTCTCAGAAGAAACTGACAGCCGCCAGCAATACGCTTCCCATGCATACTTGGGTCCGGGTGACCAACCTGCGCAATCACCGGACGGTGGTGGTCAAGATCAATGATAAGATGCATCCCCGCAACCGTCGCCTGATAGACCTGAGCCATGCCGCCGCCGCCAGGCTGGGCTATTGCGGCAGCGGACTGACGCATGTCCGGATAGATGTGTTAGGGAAGAACAGACCTGCTGAAGCGGATGAAGATGTGACTGCCAAAGGCGAATAAATTCATTCCATTGCGAATAATTGCATCGCGAAATAAAAAAGCCCTGCACGATTCGTGCGGGGCTTTTTTGGCTTGGGCCCGGACTAATTCTTCATTTTCTTAAAAACAGAGATCGTGCCGTCTGTTGTAATTTTCAGCACATAAGTTTTTTGCGCATTGGCCACGGTGACATAATAGCTCATGCCTGTGTCCACCTGGTCGAATTCTATTGCTTCTGTCGGTGTGAAACCGGCAAATTCTCTTTTAATATTCAGCAGATAGTACAAGGGCAAATCCTTGATTTCTATGTGGCGTGTAGTAGCAAACAGGTTGCCTTCCCCATCATAAAAAGCATGTAACTGCATTTTGTGCCAGGTAAAGCTCACTTCCGTAAATTTTTCTACTGCCTTGTAGACGACCTCGGTAGCTTCGGGAAAGGACTTGTAAAAGTTGTCTACTCCCTTGAAATCGGGGGCTATTGTCTTGTTTGCAAAAGCAGTGCTGATCAGTGTGAGGGCAAAAACTGCTATAATCGATAACTTTTTCATAATTCGTGGTTTACATATGGTTAGACCAACGGAGTGCCAAAATGGTTACATTTGCTAACGGATTGATAGTTAACACTATCGTTCAAAGAGGAAATGGGGGAACTGTCCGTTATCGGACGTTCGGTGGTTCATAAGCGAACATTTTTTCACAATCAGGCGTTTGTACACATCAAAATTATAATCCATGAACACGAACATTGGGATCTCTCCAAAGAATCTCCAGGCAGTATCAACAGAGTTGACCAAATTATTAGCCGATGAATTCGTCCTGTACACCAAGACGCGGAATGCGCACTGGAATGTAGAGGGCTCTGATTTTCATTCCATGCACGTATTTTTCGAACAGCAGTACAATCAGTTGGATGATTACATGGACAGCGTTGCTGAAAGGATCCGCCAACTGGGGCATTATGCGCCTGCTACGCTACAGAGTTTTCTCGCCCTTACGCACCTGACGGAAAAACTGGGCGAAAAGAACGATAGCCTTGGGTTTATCAAGGAATTGCTGATCGACCATGAGAACATCATCATTTTTCTGCGGGAGAATATCAACCGTTTTGCCAATGAATACGGAGATGCGGGAACCAGTGATTTCATCACCGGCCTGATGGAGAAGCACGAGGCGACGGCCTGGATGTTACGGGCACATTTGAAATAGGTTATTTACTTAACTCCGCCAGGATCCAATCCCTTTTTTTGGCGGATACATCCAATTTCTCATCGTCCTTCATGAGAAGACCCGTTCGATGGCCTTCCCGGAAGATGGCTTTGACAAAATTCTTGTTTACAATGGAAGAACGGTGTATCCTTAAAAAATCGGGGTTGGAATCGATGGCTTCCTTATAGGTCTTCAAATGTTTGCTGGAAGTATACCGGGAACCATCGGACATCTTTATAATAGTATAATTGGAGGAAGACTTCAAATAGATGATCTCATGCAGGTTCAGCACCATGGTCAGCCCATGCATGTTCAGAAATATGCGTTTGGTGGAGAGATCGGGCTCCATTGTTTTTCTTTTTGTTATCAGATGACAGTGTGATGACTGTATAAGCGGCGATTGCGGAAGGATCGTTTTGCGGGTTGATTGCACGATGAATTTACGGAAATTAATCAGTAAGACAAAATTGTTTACTGGATAGAGGTTACGGTTCCGGCATCAGAATGTATCATTCACGTACTCAAATGGTCTCTCTGATAAACGGATCGGGTAAGGGTAGGCTGGCTATTGCAATAACATCATTAAGCGAGTAATTTCGTGTAAGTAGTTTGTGCGAGGATGCCCGTTTTAAAGCCAATACCCAGTGAACCCCTCCGCTTGCCCATCTTATTTTTTGATTTCCTGCCTCTTGTTGATGACTGGCCCCATCACCTATGGGCAGGTGCGGGCGGGATTTTCCGCCGATGCGGTTGCCGGATGCGCCCCTTTAGCGGTTCAATTCCAGGATGCTTCTTCAGGGAGTCCAGTCACCTGGAAATGGGATCTGGGGAATGGAACCACTTCCCTTTTTCAGAACCCGTCGACTGTCTACTTTGCCCCAGGCGTCTATACGGTAAAGTTAGTCGTTACCAATTCTACAGGATCAGATTCAGTCATCCGGCAACAATATATTACCGTCTATGGTACTCCCCGGCCTGATTTTACCGCTTCAGATACGACCGGATGTTTCCCGTTGCAGGTGCAGTTCACCGATCTTACGACTACCGCTGATATCCATAATCCCGTCACGCTGTGGCGATGGGATTTCGGGGATGGCGATACTTCCCGTCTTTCCAATCCGAAGCATACTTACTCCAATGCCGGAAACTTCACGATCACTCTGCAGGTGGTCTCCGATAAAGGGTGCATTCAATCAGCCGGGAAAAAACAATATATCCGGATAGCTTCCGGGGTAAAAGCCGGGTTTACAGATACGGCGGATAAGAGCTGTCAGGCTCCGGTGAAGGTGAGCTTTTTTAATCAATCCGCCGGTCCGGGCACACTTACCTATAACTGGGACTTTGGAGATGGATCCTTTTCCAACCTGGCAAGTCCTGTTCACCTATATACCTCAAATGGAACCTATACTGCCAGGCTGGTGACAACAAGTGACGCAGGATGCCGTGATACGCTGGTAAAGCCAGCTTTATTCAATATAGGAAGTATTAAGGTCCTGTTTGCTTCTCCGGACAGCGTATGCACGGGCGAGGTCGTTCCGGCGGTGAATGGCTCCACGCCGCTGCCCCCATCGGTGAAATGGGATTTTGGCGATGGCACGCTGTCAACGCAGCAGGAGCCCTTAAAATCATATACCGTTCCGGGGGCTTATACGATCAAGCTGGTCGATATCTTTCAAAATTGCATGGACTCGGCCGAGAGACAGATCCAGGTGATGTCAAGGCCTACTGTTGCGTTTACCAGCGGGGACCTCTATTCCTGCAGCGTTCCTTTCACGGCGCATTTTACCAGTAATGCTGTTCCGGGAACTGTCTGCCGGTGGGATTTCGGGGATGGAAACCAACTGACGACGGATGGGGGCGCCCATCCCAACCAGGCACATACTTATACGTCCTTCGGACTTTTTACGGTCAGGCTGGTGATGACCGGGGCGGGCGGCTGTCAGGATACAATGATCCGGTCGTCCTATATCCGTGTACAAGCTCCGCAGATAAATATTACCGGCTTGCCTGCCAGGGGCTGCCTTCCTTTGATAATTTCCCCTGTTGCCAATAGCCAGATAGCGGACTCTATAGTGGCCTATCACTGGGATTTCGGGGATGGCACGGGCTCTACGTTGATGGCCCCTCAAAAGACCTATGTTAAGGAGGGAGACTATACTGTGAAACTGGTCATCAGGACCGCAGGCGGCTGCGTGGATACCGTCATTATTCCCCATGCTGTATCGGTAAGCACAAAGCCCCTGGTGAAATTTAGCGCCGATCCCCTGGACGCGTGCAGGAGCGTGCAGGTCCGGTTCACCAACCTCAGCATTCCTGCCGGTGATACATGGAAATGGGATTTTAGCGATGGGGGTATTTCTTCTTTACCGGATCCGGCGCATCAATTTGCGGATACCGGATATTTTACTGTCAGCCTGGTGGTATGGAATAAGGCGTGTGCCGATACACTGTCGAAAGTACATCTCGTTCATATCGATCCACCTTTGGCCCAGTTTGCTGTCAGCCAGAATTGTGCTGATAAATATACCAGAACGTTCACGGATCATTCTATCGGAGCCCAGCACCTGCGCTGGGATTTCGGGGATGGGGGGACCAGCACCGATCCGACTGCGATCCACCGGTATACAAAAAGAGGAAGATACAGGATGAAACTGGTGGTGACGAATGATGTCTGTGTGGATAGCGCCATCCGGATCATTATCATTGCTGATGAACATCCCCGTTTCCAGGCTGCTGTGACGGAATTATGCAAAGGCAGCCCGGTTGCCTTTACCCTGTCCGGCTTTGACCCGTCGTATATGGTGACCATACTGTGGGATTTCGGGGATGGGACTACCAGCCCGGTTGCCGGAGATGTCACCCATGTGTATACACGGGCGGGAAGGCATACCGTATCGCTGAGGACTATGGATGTAAATGATTGCAGAGATACCTTCAGCATCCCTCAATATATCCGTGTGAACGGACCTACGGCCGATTTCGAAACTCCGCAGAAAGTATGTGTGAACAGCAAAGTCGGATGGAAGGATCGTTCCTTATCGGATAGCGAACATGCTATCATACGATGGGTATGGGATTATGGAGACGGAATGGTGCAGGCTTATTCATCCCCTCCTTTCCAACACGTGTATGCCGGAGGAGGTAATTATACGGTTGGCCTTACCATAACGGATGCTTATGGCTGTGTGGATAGTCTCAAAAAGGGGGCGGCTATCCTGGTGGCTGATCCGCGGGCTGCATTTGCAAGTTCGGATACCAATACCTGCCCCGGGAAAACAATTGTTTTTTCCAATACTTCTACCGGCGGCCGTCTGCTCTATCAATGGGACTTTGGAAACGGCCTTCGGCTTCCCGCGGCTGGACCCGGTGTATCCCCTGTATCACCAGTGTATGCCTATCCGTTGCCAGGCACTTTCCAGGTGGGCCTGCTGGTCAAAGACACTTTGGGTTGCAGGGATTCGGTTGTTCACGTTGTCCGTATTTCTCTGCCGGTAGCAGGGTTCGCTCTCTCTGACTCTATGGGAAGCTGTCCTCCGTTACAGGTGCAGTTTACAAACCGATCAGCCAATTATAATTCCCTGCAATGGGATTTTGGGGATGGCTCCTTTTCCACGTTGGAGAACCCGGTTCATTTTTACAATTTCCCGGGAACGTATTTTTCGAAAGTGCTGATCCGGGGGCCCGGCGGATGTGAAGATTCTATGATCCGGAAAATCGTGGTAAGGGGCCCGCAGGGCAGCTTCAGCTATTCGCCTCTTACCGGTTGCCGGCCCCTTACGGTGCAGCTGAAGGCCGCCATCCGGGATAAGGAATCCCTTTTCTGGGATTTTAATGATGGCGGCACAAGCGCTACGGGTAATACGACGACTAACTATACCTATGGTCTTGCCGGCCGTTTTCTACCCAGGATGATATTGATCGACAGCGCCGGTTGCAAAGTCGCTTATACCGGGGCGGATACTATACGGGTTATAGGAGTCAGCTGCCTGGCTGGCATGGATGCTTACCGGGTATGTGATTCGGGATTTATACAGTTTGCGGACCATTCCGTTGCCAATGATTATATAGCAAGGCAAGAGTGGAGGTTCGGAGACGGCGGCGGCCCACCGGCGGTTGAAACGACAGACCTCTCCGCCAATCCCAGGCATTATTACGATACTACCGGCGTTTTCACGGTCTGGCATAAAGTGACAACGGAGAAAGGTTGCATGGATTCTACCAGCCTGGTGGATACGATAAAGGTCTATCGGAGCCCCGGGGCAGCTATTAATGGAGACAGCGCCGCCTGTACGCCAGGATCCTTGCTTTTCCGATCCGGCCCCGTTACGGGTGACCCATCTCTCTTAAGCTGGAAATGGGATTTTGGCAATGGACAAACGACGAACGCTCCCGATCCGGGCAGGCAATTGTATAGTACTCCCGGCAGTTATACGGTGCAATTACAGGTGACCTACGCCGCTTATTGCAGCAGCGCCGCCTCGCGAAATGTCAACATCTGGCCTTTGCCTAACACTTTTGCCGGCAATGATACTTTTGTATGCCAGGGCCATCCGGTACAGTTGCAGGCTATGGGCGCCGACAGCTTCGTATGGAATCCGGCGCCCGTCGTTTCCTGCATGAAGTGCGCCGATCCATGGATCGATCCGGCAACGGACACGGTATATACAGTGACCGGTACCACAGTGAAAGGATGCGTGAAGGAAGATTCGGTGAAGGTAAGAGTGAGGCACCCCTTCACGTTAAAAATCCAGTCCGGTGGTAATATCTGTCTGGGGCAAAGCATCTCTGTCGGTGCTGCCGGGGCGGATCAATACCAATGGATACCTGCAACAGGATTAGTGGATCCTGATTCGTCCGTAACCCGTGCGTCGCCGGTAGCAACAACGGACTATACGGTCATCGGCAGCGATAACGACCATTGTTTTACGGATAGTGCGAAGGTATTGATAACGGTTTATCCCATTCCGGAAGTATTTGCGGGGAATGATACCACCGTAATTGCGGGGAGCACTCTTCAACTGCATACGACCAATTCCGCTGACATCGATCAATGGAACTGGCAGCCTGTGGCAGGGCTAAGCTGTTCTACCTGTTCGGATCCGAAAGCGGCTATTACGAAAACCATTACTTACCGGGTCTCGGTTGCCAATGCCGGAGGGTGCACCTCCTCCGACGACATTACCATTCATTCGGTCTGTGATAACAACAACTGGTTTGTCCCTAATACTTTCTCTCCCAATGGGGATGGGATGAATGACGTCTTCTACATTCGCGGGAAAGGGCTGAATACCGTCCAATCCATCATCATTTTTAATCGATGGGGGCAGGTGGTATTCGAGAAAAGGAATTTTGCGCCGAATGATCCGTCAGCCGGTTGGGACGGCACCTTCCAGGGCAGGAAAGCGCCGATGGATATGTATGTTTATTACATCGAGATCATTTGCGATAATTCGACAGTCATTCCCTATCGGGGGAATGTGACACTGATAAGATAACCCCCCCCAACCCCCTGAAGGGGGAGTATCCCCTAACCCCCTAAAGGGGGAATTAAAACTTTGAAAGATTTTAATAAATATAAAACGAATTGAAATGAGCGAAACCAACGATAAGAGCAGCGGGCTACCAAACTCCCCCTTCAGGGGGCTGGGGGGGTGGCTCTTGCTATTGTTGATACAACTACAAGCTTATCCGCAGGACATTCATTTCTCACAGTTTTTCGAAGCGCCGCTTCTGCGCAATCCTTCTCTGGCAGGTATTTTTACCGGTGACTACCGGGTACAAGGCGTATATCGTGACCAATGGAGCAGTGTGACGGACAGTTACCGGACAGGCTCCTTAAATTCGGAATATAAATGGCGTGCCGGGCAAAGCAATAACTTTATCACCGTCGGCCTGCAGGCATTATTCGATGAGGCCGGTAGTGCCGGGCTCACCACTATAGAAGTTTTTCCCGCCTTTAATTATCATAAATCCCTCAGCGATGAAAGGAATATGTATTTGTCGGTAGGATTTATGGGGGGGTGGGTAGAAAAAACGATAGACCGGTCGAAGATCACCACCAACAATCAATTCGACGGGAATGCTTATAATCCCTCTATAGGGAATGGAGAGACCTTTCCGATCCCTACGGTACATTATCTGGATGGCAGTATCGGTGTAAGTTTCAATATGGATTTGGGAGAAGAACCGGATAACAGCTTATTCCTGGGGGCTGCTGTGCATCATTTGAACCGGCCTAAAAATGCTTTCTACCAGGATGCAAAGGAATTGGATATTAAATATGTTTTTTCCGGAGGGGTAAAGTTCGATCTGGGTGATTACTCCTATTTTACTTTGCAGGCCGACCATACCCGGCAGGGGCGTTTCCGGGAGACGGTGGAGGGATGTCTGTTCTCTTACAAATTGGGGGATGATCCGGATGCACCTCCTTATACGGTAGACCTGGGCGCTTTTTTAAGGTGGGGAGATGCGCTGATACCTGTTGTCAAATTAAATATGCCCCGACTCTCCATAGCGCTGAGTTATGATGTAAATGTATCGACTTTAAAAACAGCCAGCCAGGGGAGGGGGGCCGTGGAGTTATCCATTGCCTGCATAGGGTTTACTGGCCGTCATAGCAGTACAAGAAATAAAGTGTTACGCCCACGGTTCTAAGCAGCTTCAAGCTGCAAGCTGTTAGCTTATAGCTTGCTTTAGTTAAGTCTATTAAGAATTTGTTCAGGATGTATTTATTTCCGGCTCGAAGCTGTTAGCTTGAAGCTTGAAGCTAGTCTTTTTTGCTTCCTCCAAAGAGCCGTTTGAAAAATCCGCCTTTTTTCTTGGGCTCTTCTTGTTTTTTAGTATCCGTCACCGTGATCTTAACGGATCCTGCTTTGTCATTCTTCTGTATAGTGGCTTCCTTCAGGATCTTTTGTTCTTCCGGAGAGAGCTTCGAATCCAGGGGCACGGTAGGGGCGGTAGTATCCAGGTATTGGTTGGCTTTTCCGTTGCCCTGGTCGGCTCCTTCGGCGCCGGGCGGCGCTGTCTTGATGATATTCATGTAGTCATACATCATTTCTTTGCGCATGTCTTCCGGCTGGATGAACCGGGCTTGTTTGTCGAGGCCCAGGGTCTTGTCGGCCAGTGTCTTGGCAAAGAAATATTCCCAGATAGGGCGGGCTGCCTGGGCTCCATATCCCAATCCGCTCTCCAGGTGGATGAACCGGGCGTCACAACCGATCCATACGCCTGCCATCAGTTGGGGGGTGTAGCCCATGAACCAGGCATCGGAATTATCATTGGTCGTACCAGTCTTACCTCCCATCTCTGCGACGCCCAGGCGGTTTCGCAGGCCGGCGGCGGTGCCGAAATCCACGGGTCCCTGCATCATACGGGCCATGGTATAGGCTGTGGCCTGGCTGATGACCTCTTTTCGTATCGGTTCCGTATCGAAGCGATCCAGTACATTTCCGTTCTTGTCCTCTATGCGGGATATATAATACGGTTTGGTGCTAAAGCCACCGGAGGGGAACATGCTGTATCCCCATAACATTTCGTAGAGGGAGAGATCGCAGGCTCCCAGGGCCATGGAAGGGTAGGGATCTATCTTTGTGGGGATGCCGATCTGTTTGATATACTCAGCGAATCGTTTAGGCCCCACTTGTTTCATAATATAAGCGGCTACCCCATTGATGGACCATGCAAGGCCTGTCGCCATGGTCATGGAACCTCCTTCATGTTTGTCGGGGCGGGCCGGCACGTAACCAAAACCGGGAAAGTATTGCTGCCCGGTCTCGCATTGTGTTTCGGGTGTAAAGTTGAAATCTTCGATGCCCAGGCTATACAGGAAGGGCTTGATGGAGCTGCCTACCTGGCGTTTGGTATTGATGTTGACGTGATCGAACTTATAGGTCTTGAAGTCGATGCCGCCGACCCATGCTTTGACGGCGCCTGTGACGGGGTCCATCACCATGAAGGCAGTCTGTAACATCTGCTGATGGTATTTGATGGAATCCATGGGTGTCATTACCGTGTCTTTCTCCCGTCGGGTATTCCAGGCAAATACCTTCATGGAGGTGAGTTGGGTGAAGGTCTTGCGGATGTCGGCATCACTCAGTCCTTCATCTTCCAGGTTCTTCCAGCGGTCACTGTTGCGCATAGCCGCTTCCAGGATATTCTGGTGATCTTTCCAGATTAGTCCCTTGCGCAGGCTGGATTGGGCGCTGAGTGCTTTTTGCAGAACGGGCATTTGTTTGGCCACCGCCTCGTCGGCATATAATTGCATCCGGGGATTGATCGTCGTATAGATCCTCAGTCCATCTTCATAAAGACTATAAGGTTCGCCGGTAGCGGGATTTTTGTGGGTTTTGCACCATTTTCTCAGTTCGTCCCGGATGACATCCCGGAAATAAGGCGCCAGGCCGTTGTTCTCGTCGACCTTTTTGTAATTGCTCAGGTCGATTGGCATGGCCTTTAGCTTCGCGGCATCGGGAGCGGTGAGGTAATTATTCTTCACCATCTGATTGATAACGGTATTGCGCCTTTCGATGGCCATTTTAGGATTCTTCCGTGGATTGTAGAGCGTATTACCCTTAAGCATGCCGATCAATATGGCAGCCTCATCGACATTCAGGCGGTCGGGCTCTTTCTGGAAGAAGGTGCGGGAGGCATTGCGGATCCCGTATACATTATCGCCAAAAGGGACTTCGTTCAGGTATAAGGCCAGAATTTCCTGCTTGGTGAAATTGCGTTCCAGTTTGATGGCAATGATCCATTCTTTCAACTTCTCTGTAAAACGACGGATAAAATTCTTAGATCCCTGCTCCAGCAGGTTCTTGGCCAATTGCTGGGTGATCGTACTGCCGCCTCCATCCCTGCCCAGTTTGATCACAGCCCGCATAACGGAGAAGCCGTCTATGCCGGAGTGGTCGTAGAAGCGCTCATCTTCGGTGGCTACCAGTGCGTTGACTACATTGGGAGATATGTCTTTGAATTCTACGCTGCTACGATTGCCTTTATCCTTATAATATTTTCCCATGGGAGTACCGTCCTCGGCAAAAACTTCCGTAGCCAGTGTGATGGAGGGGTTCTCCAACTCTTTTAAAGAAGGTAAGGAGCCAAAAACGCCCAGATTGATCAGGACTAAAAAGAGAATAAAGGCACCCAGGCCGTAGAAAAAGACCCTCCAGAAAATGCGAACCAGTTTAGAAGACATATAAAGGGCAAATTATAATTAGAATCTTAAAGGTTATGTTAATAAGGATCAGTGTTTTTCATTCGGGTTGGTCAATGCATCAAATCGTTTGTATGCCGGCATATCCTTATTATTCAATAAGAGATCAAGGTTCGTACCGGAAATGATCAGGAATGAATATTTGTTCACGGGTAGCCAGGGAACGATCTCTCTGGCTGCCGATGCCTGGGCCTTGTGCATATATTCCAGTGCCGCCGCTGCATTTTCAAAGCTGCCGATGACGACCAGTTTCAGGCTGTCGCTTACCGATGAATTGTCAATGGTGAGGGACTGGCCAGAGAAATTATCCTGGTTGTAGCGGCTAAATGCATTCCTGGCCTCTGTAACATAGACCGGGTCTACTTTGTCCATGACGACTATTACGGAATGGGGCTTTTCAGGGGTGTAGGCAAAGGGGGAATTTGAAGTCCGGATCTTCGCGGCCAGCTGTGCCGTATCCTCCTGTAATTTCCGCATAGCGGCTTTTGCGGAATCGGACTGTCGCTGTAGTTTGGCCATTTGCAGGGAATCCGCCATTGCTTTTTGCATGGCTGCCTGCAGGGAATCGACCGTTTTGCGCAACTGGGCCAGTTGTCCTGCGTCCATGCTGATCTTGTTCATGCTGGCCATATCGACTTTCATCTTGTCCACGCCGGAGAGGGCCGGCTTTTGGCCTTGTACGGCTGATGAGGCGGGAAGATGGATCTTCGCTTTGGCCAATTGTGACGTATCTTCTTTCACCAGCATATTGGAGTCGTTGCGGATGAGCCTTGTCCCTTTCTCGGCGGCGGTTTTCGCGGACGAGGCGGCGTCGATCACGATGGAGTCATCCGGAATTCTCGTTACCTGCAGATTGGTCAGATAATCCTCTATCTGTTTGCGTCGTTTCAGCACGTCGATCAGGGCAGTGGCTTTGGCGGCCATGGGTGTCTTTGGATATTTCAGGGGAATAGCGGCCAGGGTGGATATGGCCCGCTGGTCCTCCCTGTTGCGGATATAATAAACGGATTCGATGTACAGCAATTGGGGGGTCCAGTATTTGTCCCCATAGAGACTATCGGCTGTCTTCTTTTGCGACAGGGCCTCTTCGAACCTGCCTTCTATAAAGGAGGTATAGATCTTTTCATACTGGTGGGTGGCGTTTACCTTAAGGCTGCTGCCTGCATTGGCAGCGGAGTCGGGATTGACGGCTCTGGCGGTTTGCTTGCCTAAGGGATATTTTTGTTTCATGAGCCCTAGTATCCTTTGGGCATTTACTTCATCGCCTGTTTTCTTATAGCAATAGTAGAGGTTAAAAAGAGTCACTTCCCGCTGAGGGAAGTCTGCCGGCGCTCTTTCCAGCAGGCTTTCGTATGTAGTAATCGCGGATTGGTAATCTGCGATCCCATCCTGATAGGCGACGCCAAGAGCGAACAGGGCATTGTTGACGGAGTCGGTCAATTTCTTCATTTTCTCCGGGGTCAGGGGCAGGTTATCCATCAGGGATTTGAAATCGATCTTGGCGGGGGCGACGGGAGCGTTTTTCCCGTTGACGTCCGGCGGGCCGTTAGGCGGTTTTTCCCCTGTCTTTACTGCCTGCTGGTTTTTGACGAGGGAGGCTAACTGCCAGTTGTCGACATTGGGCCGGTTGCCCCATTTTGTTTTGAAATCGGAATAGCCTTTTGCTTTCAGGGAGGCATTATTAAAATACCAGTCTGCATTGCCTGATCCTGTGCTAAAGAGATCGGGCGCCTGTTTCTGGTTATTGAAGCCTGCTGTATTGAAGGACCCGTCTGATTGCTCTTCCTCCCGCAGCCCTTGTTGTTTGCGCAGGAGCCGTGCCATTTTTTTTACATAGGCATCTCTTTGATCGGGTGGGAGCGCTGCGATCTTCAACAGACTGTCCTGGCGCTCAATGATCTGCAGTTGGTTCACGATCACGGAGAGCGCGGCTTTGCGATCGGGCAGCCAGCTTATATCGACGAGAGGTCCCAGTTGCATGGTGATCAGGCTGTCGTAATAGTTTTTGGCGGCTTTGTATTTTTTATCTTCGAAGCAGAGATTGGCCAATTGTAAAAAAGCCTTGTTCCGCTGGCTATCGAACCCTCCCTGAGACGACTTGATGCAGAGGAGCAGAAATGCTTCCGCTCCGGGTCGGTTCTTTCTTTCCAGCTCCATTTGCGCGGCCGTATAATAGATGATGTCGCGGTAGGGCTCATAGCGATCTTTATGGGCCATGCTGACCAGGGCCGCGATATTCTTCTGGATAAAATCGTCTCCGTCTTCTTTGTTCTGCCGGATGGAATTGAGACGGGCGTATACTTCCAGGACGGGGTTGTAGGTGTGGCGCACCGTCCTTTCATAAAATACTTTTGCTTCATAGGAGCGGTCGGACTTTTCATAGAGCTGGGCGATCAGGTATTCCCAGCGGGCCCGTTCTTCCATATTCTCCGCTGCCGGCAGAGCTCTTTCCAGGTAAAAGGCGGCGCTGTCATTGATATTTTGTTTGTAGAACCACAGGGCTCTCACTTCTTGCAGGGAGGGTTCCAGGCGGGCCGGGAATTGCGGATCATTCCGGAGCACTTCGATCAGTCCGGCTGCTTCGGGGAACTGGTCTTTGGCGATATAGGTGCGTATCTTCCAGATCAGGGATTCATTACGGCTGGGGGCCGTGGAAAAGGCCTTGTGCAGGATATCCCTTTTTTCTTTGGTGGAAACGATATTGGCATTGCCTCCATCGTCTTCGTTGGCATTGCTGCCGATGGGCTTATCGTAGCCGTCTTCTTCTTTGGGGGCGAAGGCGTAGTTAATGAATTGAAAGGTGATATAGGCTGAATCGAAGTCTTTTTTAAGATAGTAGGTCTTTCCGATCAGCATGTAGAGGTTGTCGATCCAGTCATTCCGGGTATCGTGGATCAGGATGCCCATTGTACATTTATAGATGACGGAGTCGAGCTCTTTTTTCTGCCCGGCGGTAACATCGAGGCTATAGTTATAGAAGGGGAGGAGCCGGGTATAATCGTCCCTGTTTTGTGTTTTGGCCCGGGCGATCACCAGGTTGAGCTTTTCGTTGGCGTTGAAATAGAAATTATAGTGGGTGATCGTATTTTGTACAAAGCGGCGGGCTCTTTTGATTTTTTTCCCGGTATTGGACTTTTCAGAGGCGAGGGTCCTGTTCTCGAATTTGGCGGGCTTCTTCAGATCATAGGCAACGCCCATCTGCCCGAGAACACTCAGGGAAAGGAAGGTAAAGACAGCAAATAGCAGAATTTTACTATGAGTCACAATGTCCTTTTGGTTTGCACCGCAAGCTAATTAAATATTCAATGGAGAACAAAGTTCTCCGGGTCGAAGGCCAATCTTAAGAAATCCGGGGCGGCCGGGCTAAATTTCTGAAAGCCTGGCCGCACTCGGCATAACTGATTTTCAGGAAATTTATTATGCAAAAAGGCCTTTTTTATGGTAGATTGATTTTTATTATCTTTATCAGCAATCAGTCAATATGGCCAAATTCGATGCCAATTCCACGTTGAAGCGTCTGCAGAACCGTTATCGTCTTGTGGTGATGAACGATGACACTTATGAGGAGGTCGTTACCTTTAAATTGTCACGTCTGAGCGTATATATCGTTCTCTGCACGATTTTTGTGTTGCTGACGGGGCTGACGGTGGCCCTGATCGTGTTCACTCCTTTGAAATTATATATTCCTGGTTATGGGGATGTGAACAATACGAAGGACCTGCGTGAACTAAAAATACGTACTGATTCGTTAGAGCAGGAAGTAAGGTATAAAGATCAATATTTAGAGAGTATTCGCACTGTATTACAGGGAAATACGACGGTGAAGCTGGATACGGCGACGCTGAATATCCCGAAAGCTGAGAAGATCAATGATTAGAAGCTGATTCAAGATAGTTTTTGTTTAAAATCCTAATGTTCACATTAAAAATCTGATACTTATGTTCAACGGAAAGACCAAATCTGATGGTCTGGGGGAAATAGCTTCTTCCGGCACCAGCACGAGCCTTATCGGGGCCGGCACCTCCATGAAAGGAGATATTACCAGCAACGGCGATTTGCGTATTGACGGTACTTTGGTGGGCAATATTCATTGCTCGGCAAAAGTAGTGATTGGCGCGAATGGTGTTGTTCAGGGCGATATCAATGGCCAGCAGGCTGATATCATGGGTAAGGTCACCGGTACTATCACCGTGAAAGATCTTTTACAGTTAAAGGGAGGCAGCCACCTGAACGGGAATATAAAGGCTACCAAATTACAGATCGAACCTACTGCCAATTTTAATGGGGAATGCCATATGGTTGGTACAGCGGGCGCCAGTAGTGCTGCTACCAGCAAGCCTTCCCAGGAAATAAAGAGGGAGGTCAAACATGGGGAACTCGCCGCCGGATAGTTCCGGAGATCCGAAAGATCGACGGGCGGCTGAAAATCGCCGGGAGCTTATGCGATATGCGGGTTTGTCCTCACAGGTGTGTGTGTCTGTGGGGCTTTCCATATTTATTGGTATAAAAGCCGATAAATGGGTGGCACTTTCTTTTCCCATATTTTCCTGGGCCTTACCTTTGCTGGTAATTGTGGTTCTGATTGTAAAATTGGTAAAGGAAACCACCCGAAAAAAAGATGGAAAATAAAGCCCCCGGCAGACCTTTTTTGCCTATTATAATAATTTTTGTCGTATCAAGCCTTTTCTTTTTGGTCGCCCGGCAATGGCTGACCGGACGGAATGTGGATTATATTGTTCTGCTGAGCGGCAATGGGATCTTATTCCTGGCGACGGGATTATCCTTTTATCTGTATTCCAAGGCATTACATAATGCAAATGTGCAGTTTTTCTTGCGCTCACTCTATATGAGCCTCCTCATAAAAATGATATTTTCCCTGGTAGCCACCCTGCTGTATCTTTTTTTAGCGGGACCGGTCAACAAATATGGCCTTATTGGTTGTTATTGCCTCTATCTCCTGTATACCTATGCCGAGGTGAAAATTTTAACGCGACTGATCAAGCAGCAACCTAAAAATGCCTAAGAAAGAAGCGCCGCTCGAATATCTCCGTCAATTTATTCCGGAACAGGCTGCTCCCCTGGTATTGGATTATCTCCATCACTACCAGGTACACCTGACGATCACCCGGGAGAGAAAGAGCGTATTAGGAGATTACCGGCATGCTACACAGGCACAGAATCACCGGATCAGCGTTAATGGCAATCTGAATAAATATTCCTTTTTGATCACCCTGATCCATGAACTGGCCCACCTGGTCACTTTTATGGAATTTGGCAATGGTGTTCAGTCCCATGGCAAGGAGTGGAAGAAGGTCTATCGGAAGGAGCTCGAAGATTTTATCCGGCTGGGGGTATTCCCGGAGGATATCCTGGCGGCCCTGAAAAAAAACCTGCATGATTTGCCTGCAAGCAGTTGTGCGGATGAGGGGCTGATGCGTATCCTGAAACGATATGATAGTAATTCGGGGCACCTGTTGCTGGTAGAACAGATCGCGGAAGGCGACTGTTTTAGTCTGGAAGATGGAAGGATCTTCCGGAAGGGGAAGAAGCTGAGGAAAAGATTCCAATGTACGGAGCTGTCTACGGGGAAATTATACCTTTTCAGCCCTATTTATGAGGTCACGCCGGTGCCTGCCAGGAACCTTTCCAGGTAGGGGGCCAAAATTTTCAGGAGGACAGGAATAGGAGTGTTCTGAAAATTTTTTCTAGCTTAAAAGGGCTATAACACTATAAAGAATGGCGATGGAGAGGAGGATGAGTCCGATGAAAGGTCTATCTGCGTTTTTCATGTACAATAGTTATAAGGGTTACGATAGGATTATACCTATGATAACGGAAGGTTGGAGGCAAATAGTGTGCCTGAGGGCGGAAGATTCTGTATGAATATTTACGATGCAGGTTTTACGATGAGTAAGATGATGGCCAGGTATAATATTGGGCGGCCGCTTCTTCCAGGATACTCCGGTCGGTCTCCAACAATTCCTGCAATTCTTCTTCTGTGGGAAGATAAAGCATGTATTTGGTGGCGAAAAGTTGCTTGTTTTCCTGCAATACGGAGAATTTTGCAACTGCCTGGTCTTTTTCACTGCATAAGATAATCCCAATGGTAGGATTATCGTCCGGCGCTTTTTTGAAAGCTTCGTACATCCGGACGTACATATCCATCTGGCCGATATCCTGGTGGGTAAGGGCACCCATTTTCATGTCTATCAGCACGTAACATTTCAGCAGGATGTTATAGAAAACAAGGTCGATAAAAAAGTCGGAGTTCTCTGTCCGGATATGTTGTTGACGCCCCACAAAAGCAAAGCCTTTCCCTAATTCCAGCATAAAGTGCTGAATGTGGCTGATGATGGCCTTTTCCAGGTCTTTTTCCTTATAACCTATACCGGAAGGAAGGTCCAGGAACTCCAGCACCATCGGATCTTTCAGGATATCCCGCGGTTGAATGGGAGGTGCGACTACTTCCTGTGAAACAGATTTTTTGTCCTGGGAACTGAGCAGTCTTTCATAATAAAAAGTATGTATATGTCTTTCCAGGGTGCGGACTTTCCACTGCTGAGTGGCCGCTTCCTGTAAATAATAATTGCGTGCATCGGGATTGGATACTCTGATCAGGGCCCTGTAATGGGACCAGGTCAATTCGCGCCTCACTGTGGCGCGAATTGGGAAAGTAAGATAAAACTGGCGGTAGTTACGTAGAGCCTGTTCGCCATAACCCGGGCCGAAATCTCCGGTGAGCCTTCCGGATAATTCCTTTATGACGCCCTTACCGTAGGCGGCTTTGCGTTTGCCGGCCTGTTCATTTTCCACGATAAGACGGCCTGTTTCCCAGTACGCCAGCACCATCGAGGAGTTTACGGTGTAGTAGACCTTATTACGTGCCTGATGCAGCACTTCTTTGATCGATTCATAGAGCGAAAGGGCGGCAATCTGTTTCATATAGGATGGTTTTGAAGCGATAAGGCCACAAAATTAGAATATCCTATATATTGAGGGAGGTGAAGTTATGCCCATTTTGAATTCGCGCCACACTGTGGCGCGAATTCAAAATGGGTGGGTGATTATAGATCCGAGTACGCTGCCGGATGGAGGAACACGATATCTATATGTGAAACATTATGCTGGTATTCGGGGGCGGCGGAGAGCTGTTTCCAGAAAGGATCTGCTCCGAAAATCTTCCAATGCGCCTCGCGGGAGGCCATATTTTCAAAGGTGGTCATATACATAAGATTAGGCATATGCGCTCCTGACAGGACGGAAGCATAAAAGACGGCATTGAATTCCAGCCGCTTGAACAAGGGGACTTCTCCGCCCTCGTTGAACATCTGCACTTTGTTGGCAAAGTATTTTTCAGTAGGCCCTTCATAGCTTCGTAATTCATAGATTCTTTCCGAAGCGGGCGTCTTCAGGGCTGTCGGCGCCTCCAGGCGGGGCATATCGGGGAAGGCCTGTAAGAGGATGGATTCTATGCGGACATAGGGAGGATCGGTGTAGACGGCATCCAGGTAATTTTTCCCATCGGAAAGATATTGCTGGTCTTTTTGCAGGGATGCCGTGAGTCCGGTGAATTGTTCCAGGGAATGGAAGGGGATCAGGACATAGATCCGGCGGATGGCGGCGGTATCATTTCCTATGGGCCTGAATACACCAACCTTGGAGATTCCCATCCGGTGCAGGGCTGGTAAAAAAGCGCTCTGGAGGAATGTATCGACTCTTTCTTCCTGTTCTTTCGTTTTCAATTGATAGATCCGGATCGAATAGAATTCCTGTTTAGGGGCAAAAGACGAGCTATTGGGTGTAATAGAAAGGGGCCGCGCCGATGGATTAACCGGGAGCGGGGAAGGATTGCTAAAAGCGGCAAGCGAATTTAGCACACAAACGAGGCTGCAAAAGTTGACTATTCTCATGATATAAGTTATTGAGTGACTACGTGGTGACAATGATAATCCGGAATAAATGTAAAGTAGTTGGGGTGTTTTAACAAAAGCTTCGAAAATTCTTAGTACGAAATACCGATCATTAGCCCTAATTTGCCCCCCTCCTGACAGAACCTATGCGTTATACCATTTGTGCAATACTATTTTTGCTGCTGCTCTCCTTTAGCGGGCAGGCCCAGCAATTCCTGACCGGAAAGGTCTTTAAAGAGGACAGCAAGGAAGCGCTCGTCTCCGTAAGCATTTATAATACCAGTCGCCGCATTCATGAACTATCTGAAGAGAGTGGTAGTTACCGTATCCAGGTGGCATCCGGGGAAAGGGTGATCTTTTCTTCGGTAGGATACCGGGCGGATACCCTCACGGTGACGACCGATATGTTATCGGGAGATTATCCGGTATACCTGGAGCCCAGGGCCCAGACCCTGCAATCCATAACAGTAGGGAGTCAGAGTAATTACCAGGTGGATTCTGTAGCCCGGAGGAGTGAATATAGCTGGATCTATGACCATGGCAATGTAGCGAGGTTAGAGAAGGATCGAAAAGGGGCAGATGGGGTAGGGGTCAGCATTGACTTGTTTAAGAATGCCAGCTCAGCGGACAAACAACGGGAACGGCTGAAGAAACGACTGGTGAAAGAAGAAGAGCAATATTATGTCGATTCCCGTTATAACCGTGAATATATTGCCCGGCTCACTAAACTGCAGGGGGATTCGCTGCAAAAATTCGTTGCACTCTACCGGCCTACCTATGATTTTTGCAGGAAAGCGGCCACCGTCGATATTCTGGTATTTATCAGCGACAATATTAAAAAATTCAGAAAAGGCGAACGACCTGATTGACCTTTGACGTAACTTCCCACCTTGACTCAAATAATTTGCCGGAAATGCGCTTTTAGTAATTGCCGGTCGGGATACTATTATTGAAAAATAACTAAAAGGTTAGGTATGTCTGCACTCAGAAGCAGGGACTGGTTTGGCAAAACAGATAAGATGGGTTTTATCTACCGGAGCTGGATGAAGAACCAGGGATTTCCCGAAGATATGTTCGATGGCCGGCCCGTGATCGGTATCTGTAATACCTGGTCTGAATTAACACCCTGTAATGCTCATTTGCGGGATATCGCCGAGGTAGTGAAGCGTGGCGTGTATGAGGCCGGGGGATTTCCTGTTGAATTTCCTATTATGTCACTGGGGGAGACCCTGCTCAAGCCTACCGCGATGTTGTTCAGGAACCTGGCCAGCATGGATGCGGAGGAATCTATCCGGGGCAATCCACTGGACGGAGTCATATTGCTGACGGGCTGCGATAAGACGACACCTTCGACCGTGATGGGCGCCGCCAGTGTGGATCTGCCCACCCTGGTAGTTCCCGGGGGGCCGATGTTGAATGGTAAATTCCAGGGAAAGGATATTGGCAGCGGCACGCATGTATGGAAGTTTGCCGATGATAGAAAAACGGGAAAGATGTCAGACCAGGACTATCTTATGGCGGAAAGCTGCATGTCCCGGAGTGCAGGGCATTGTATGACAATGGGCACGGCCTCGACCATGGCTTGTATGGTGGAGTCCCTGGGGCTCACGCTGCCCGGGGCGGCCGCGATACCGGCGGTGGATTCAAGAAAAAAGGTGCTGGCGCATTTGTCCGGCAGGAGGATCGTGGAAATGGTGAAGGAAGACCTTCGCCTATCGCATATCCTTACCCGGGAGGCTTTTGAAAATGCTATTAAGGTGAATGCCGCTGTGGGCGGCAGCACGAATTTTATTATACATCTCACCGCTATTGCCGGCAGGATCGGCGTGAAGCTGGACCTGGAAGACTTCGACCGGCTGGGCAGCAGGATCCCTCTTTTATTGAACCTGATGCCTTCCGGAAAATTCCTGATGGAAGACTTTTATTATGCGGGCGGCCTACCTGCGATCCTGCATGAACTGAGGGACCTGTTGCACATGGATACGATCACGGTCACCGGGACCGGCCACCGGAAAAATATAGAAAATATCAGTACCTGTTATAACAGGGAGGTCATTGCTGCCTATGAAAGCCCCCTGATCCCGGAGGCGGGGATCGCTGTGCTGAAAGGCAACCTTTCCCGTAATGGGGCCGTCATCAAGCCATCTGCCGCCACCCCGGCACTGATGCAGCATCGGGGTCGTGCAGTCGTGTTTGAAAATATAGAAGATTATCATGCCCGTGTGGATGACCCTGCCCTGGATATCGATGAGACTTGCATTATGGTCCTGAAAAATGTCGGGCCGGTAGGGTATCCCGGTATGCCGGAGGTGGGGAATATGGCCTTGCCTAAAAAATTGCTGGAAAAAGGTGTAACGGATATGGTGAGGATCTCGGATGGCCGGATGAGTGGGACGGCCTATGGGACGGTGGTGCTGCATGTCTCCCCGGAAGCCGCTGTCGGGGGTGGATTGGCATTGGTACAGAATGGGGACTGGATCGAATTGGATGTCGCAGGGCGACGACTGCACCTGGATGTCGGTGAAGAAGAGCTGAAAAAGAGGAGCCAGCTCTGGATAAAGCCTGAACTTCCTCTTACGGAACGGGGATATGTTAATCTTTATATTCAACATGTGCAGCAGGCTGATAAAGGGGCAGACCTGGATTTCCTGGTCGGCGGCTCCGGAGCGCAGGTGAGCAGAGACTCTCATTGATAACCAGACCTATTTCAGCTTATGCATTTACTTATTGTTTTACTGGGCATCCTGTTACTGGTGGCCCTGATCAGTTGGGGAAAGGTGAATGCCTTTCTGGCCTTTTTAGTAGTATCCTTAGTTACCGGGCTCCTATTGGGAATTCCCTTTTCAGGGATCACCCACTGTGTCTACAAAGGCATTGGGGATACGCTGGGGCAATTGGCCATTATCATTGTACTGGGGGCTATGTTGGGTAAACTGGTGGCCGAGAGCGGCGCTGCCCAACGGATCGCTACGGTAATGATGAATATTTTCGGGGAAAAATATATTCAGTGGGCGTTGATGGCAACCGGTTTTGTTATCGGGATACCCCTCTTCTATAATGTAGGTTTTGTCCTGATGGTGCCCCTGATCTTTTCAGTTGTCTATAAATACAAATTACCAGCGGTATATATCGGTTTGCCGATGCTGGCCTCTTTATCGGTGACCCACGGCTTCCTCCCTCCGCATCCGGCCCCGGCGGCCCTGGTGGGGCAGTTTCATGCAAGTATGGGTAAAACCCTGCTGTATGGGCTGACCATTGCCATTCCGGCCGTTATTATTGCCGGGCCTTTGTATGCGCGTACTTTAAAGGGAATAAAGTCTACGCCCCTGGAGGGGTTGGTGGCCCCCAACAGGGCTGAGGAGCAATTACCGGGAGCAGCCAATAGCCTGCTGTCTTCCCTGCTGCCTGTTATCCTGCTGATGGCGACCACCCTGTTGCCCCTGATCCTGCCTGGGGAAGGGGTATGGAAGTCCGTTCTGGAGTTCCTGGGGGATCCTTCCATCATACTATTGATAGCTATTGCGGTAGCTACGTATACCCTGGGGATCGGCACCGGCATGAATATAAAAAAGATTATGCGTATCTATGAAGAGGCCGTGAAGGATATTGCCATGATCCTGCTTATTATCGGCGCTTCCGGGGCGTTGAAGGAAGTTTTTCTGGAAAGCGGGGTCAGCAGGGAGATAGCCGTTGTATTGCAGCAATGGCCTGTTCATCCCCTGGTACTGGGCTGGCTGATTGCGGCGATCATCCGGGTCTGTCTTGGATCGGCTACGGTGGCGGGCCTGACGGCAGCGGGCATTATCCTGCCGTTAATGAAGAGCTCGCATGTGGACCCCAATCTCATGGTGCTGTCGGTCGGAGCGGGGAGCCTGATGTTCTCCCATGTGAATGACGGCGGTTTCTGGCTGTTCAAAGAATATTTCAATCTCTCCATAAAAGATACCTTACGATCCTGGTCGATCATGGAAACTATTGTGGCCCTTACCGGCCTTGGCGGAGTATTGTTGTTGAGCCTTTTTATATAATACTAATGGTATAATCCTAGTTTTTTGGAAATAATGGCTGATTTACTGCAAATTAGATAATATTGATTATTTTCATATTTGTTGCACCGGCCTTTAAAATACCTGTTCTGAAAAACAACAACCTTGGAACAAACCATTACGAAAGATATCCTGAAAAATAAATTATATTTCGGCGAGCAGCCTGCTGTTGATCTTGTATACACCCACTATGGCGGCATGCTGTTTAGCTATACCTTGCAATTTGTGCCTGACAGAAGGGAGGCTGGGGACTTATTGGTGAATATATTTTCCAGGCTGGCTACCCGGCTGCAGGAAGCCTGCGATTCCAACCTGAGTATTTATTGCTGGTTGCAGATAGAAGCAAGAAAAATAATTCTGGAGCATCCAATTATTGCCGGTCAGGATAATGTCTATTATCATTCTTTGTTGAATGAGGCCACTCAGGAGCATCGGTGGGTATTCAAAGAATTGTTCCTGCGTGGCAGGCAGAAGGAGGAAGTAGCCTTACAAGTGGGTAAAGATCCGGCTTATATAGGAGGGCTTCTGCGGGAGTGCCTTCTTATTATACGTGAAAAGTTAGGGTAAAGTAACATCCCTGATAAGAATAACAGCAGGATGGCCGGCAGGATGTACCATCTTACAGAAATTCCCCGGGGGCTCATTCCAGTCAGGCTATCGGCCCGGAGGGGAAGCGGATTGCCCTGGTAATTCAGGGCTGCCCAGTAATAAGGCAATTTATGCACATATGCTATGGCCGGGTCATTGAGCCAGTTCAGCTTGGATTGCCGGAGCGCCTGTGCGGCATTCAGCCCGGATCCGGTGGTCTGCTGTCGGGAGCCTGCTCTTTGTTCTTTGGATCCATCGGTCTGCTGTCCGGATAAGAGTGCGGAATAGAAGCCCTGCATCAATTGCGCTGCCGCTTCGTCATTCACATTCCACCAGCCTGCTATCACTGCATTGGCGCCACCGGCCGTGAATGCCCTGGCCAGGCTTTGTACTCCTTCTCCCGTCACCATTCTTCCGTCGCCTGTACGGCATGCGCTCAATACGACCAGGGCGGGGTGATGTTCCAGTCCTTTTAGCTCAAAAAGATAAAAAGGTTCGTCAAAGAGCTCGATATGCGGCGCGTCAAAAGTATCTTTTTTAGTAAAGGCATGGGAGCTGATATGTACGAGCGCCGAACCCTGCAAGGCTTTGCGAAAAGCAGTGGTAGTGGCTTCTTCATTGGTATACCAGTTCCCCTTTCTTATTATTCCGGCCATTCCTTCCTTCTCCCGGGCTACGGCTTTCAGCAGGGGGGATACCCCATTATCCTGATTCCCGGAGAGGAAGAAACCTGAAACTCCGCTCCTGTTGCCAGGTGCAAGGACCTGTTCCTGTAAAGTCCGCAGGGACCATGCGTAGGAGATCCGCGACTGCCGGACTACGAAGGGCCATTTTTCGGGGGAAGGAGGAGATAAAGGCGCTGTTACCAAGGCCTCCACAGGCAAGCTGTTTAGCGGTCCATCGGGTAATAAAATATAATCTTTTCCCGGCTGCAGGGGATGTTGTCCGAATAATTGCCGGTAGATCGTATAGGCCTCATTGTAATAGTCGGCGGGCCGGTTGATCATTGGGTTGGCGCCTTCTTCAAAGTACGTGTGTGTGAATGTCCTGACACTGTCCTGCCATTGTGTGCCCATGGGTAATTTCTCTGTGAAGCAGATCCCGGACTGATCGCATTCCACTATATATAATGCGGAGGCGCCTGCAAAAAATGACCGGGCGAATTGTCCGTCCTGCAAGATGGATGGCAGAGAGTTCAGTGAGAAGGCGTCGGCTGTCGTTATGGATGGGCGGGTAACCGGCGTTGCTGCAATTGCGTCCGATGCCCCTGCTTTTTTGCGTAATTCCGCCAGGTCCCATACCGTTTGTTTTTCCTGCGCCGCTCTGAAACCGGCCATGCTATCGTTGTTCGCGGCTTGCAGGGCTTCTTTCCGGTAATAGACCAGCGCTCTTTCCAGCAATCGGATCCTGTTTTGCAGGCTGTCTTCGGGGCCATTGATATTGTCAGAGCGGTTGCCGGTTCCTGCCGTCAGGTGGTATTGTTGCTGTTGGAGGACTTCTTCCAGCAGCAACTGGGATTTGCTGCTTTCCATGAAGGCAAGGATGGCCTGCTGGTATTTTTTTTGTCCCGTTGTCGTCCATGCTTTCCAGGCGGTGTGGATGGCCGTCTCATATCGTAGCCGGATATCCGAAACGGATTGCTCCTTGGAAGACCCTGTGATCAGCTCATTGCGTAATTTCTTTTCTGTGGCAAAGCAAAGGGTGTATAAGTGAAGTGCCTCATCGGTGTGGTTCTGCAATTGGTATAATCCGGCCCGTGTAAACAACCCGTCAAGGAGAGTATTCTCTGCATAGAGGTCGGTTTCCTGCAGAGAATCGGGCTTTTTCCCGGGTATCAATAATGACAGGCATTGATCCAGCCAGTAGGCTGCCCGTGCCGGCTGGTTCGATCGGACGTAGAGAGCGCCCAAACGCTGAAAGAGCTTGGCCCTTTCTCTTTTATGGATAGCGCCATGTTGCTGCCATAGCCTGTTCTGAAGGGTGAGCGCCTTTGTATAAAATTGAAGGGACGGCGCTGGCTGTTCCGAATAAATATCACCTGCCTGCTGGTAAGCCATCAGTAACCAGTAACCGGCATCGGGAGAAGCGTCCCTGCCGGTGAGGGCCTGCTCCAGAATGGCGATGCTGCTGCGGATACTTTCCCGGGCGGATTTGTTCTGTTGTAATTGTTCGAAGGCGTCTGCCTGTTCGGATAATAACAGGCCGCAAAGAGCCGAATGGCTGTTCGCTACTTTCAATCCCTGCCGGGAATAATCCAGGGATAGCGCCGGCAGCCCCATATTGCTGGAGGTATTGGCCAGGTTGCTATAGGTGCCGGCCAGCGCATTTTTATCCTCCAGTGAGGAGGCGATGGCCAATGCCTTCCGGTGAATGAACAGAGCCTGTTCGTAGTCTCCCAGACGGGTATAATTATTTCCAAGGGGCTTTAAAATATTCTCCAGGACCAGGTCTTCATCCGCCAGTTCAATATGTTGCCGGGCCCATTGGAAGGCTAACGTATAGGCGTCGGTGGAGCGCACGATATCGCCGCTCATCAGCAACGCGTAGCCTTCGTTACTCAGCAGATCCTGCCAGGCCTGTACTTCTTCATTGCTATGGGGACTACGCCAGGCAGAGGCTGCAGCATGGGTCAGCAGTCCTGCCCTGGTAGCGGGGGATTTCGCCACCCATTGGATCAGGGTATAGATCCAGCCGGAAAGATTGTCTTTCGACTGGTATTGGCGCAGTTGATTCTGGATGTTGGCGGGCAGTGATGGGGTCGGATAGTGGTAGGAAAAAAATAACAGGCAGCAAATCAGTATTGCCGCCGGCAGCCTTGTTCTTTTATGTATTTTATGGTCTTTCCATCCCATCCGGTAGTTGAAGATAACAAACCCTTACAACTTGAAGCCGGCGTAGAGGAAAAAACGGTTGGTAATATCTCCTTTCAGCAAGCGCAGGTAGCGCAACCCCAGCACCGGTCCCGTCTTTACCCGGCCGACCTGTATGTCCGCGAAAGGCGCGGCATTCCAGTTTCCCAGCCAGCGGGTGGCTGATTTGGTCGTGCTGACGGCGGTCCTGACGTTCAGGGGCAATTGCTGAGTGATGAAATAGGCCTTGTTCTCTGTCGTGGTCTGTTCGGAGATGTTGACCTGTACCATCGCTCCGAGGCCCACGCCGAGCCAGTTGCCGATATTGTACCGGTAATGCAAAGGCGTTATTTCAAAGCTGTTCCGTTGCGTGGTCGTTTTGCTCGATCTCCCGGTGATAAGATATACGGCTCCACCGATAAGGGTGTCCCGCTGATCTTTTATCACTGCGCTGGTGAACTCGTCCTGTTGCAGGAGCCCCACAAAAACTTCGGCCTGGAAATAAGGTCTCGAAGGAGCATAGGGCGCCAGTACGTACCCGAACTGCAAAGGCCCTTTGGCGGAGTAGCCTCCGTTCGATGGTAGGGCGCTGTATCCCACCATGATTCCCGGGGAGATCCCTTTGATAAACTTTGCTGTAGCCTTGTTGGTAAACACCGGTTCATTTTTATCGAAGACGATGGCGGCCCGGGTGCTGAATGGTATTTTTTTAGGTTTCTTTTTGAAACGGATCGAATACTCTACTAATCCCTGGGTGGAATCCTTGTTGGTGACTCCTTCCTGTTGCAAGCCGGGCAGGTAAATATTGTTAAACACAAAGTAGACGCTGTCGTCGGTGCGGATCGTGTCGATACAGCTTTGCCGGTTATAGGCTGAGTCGCACCAGCGGCATACGGGGCTCATGCTTTTCAATTCGATGCTCCGGGTATTGAGCTGCCGGGGAATGGCGATGCCGATGGATATTTTTTTTGCAGGGCCCCTTCCGGTATTCTGGAACTGGACCCTATAGGTCAGCTCCTTTGTTTTCTTCATGAAGCGATAGTTGATGCGCCTTGATTTCAGTTGCAGGCGGTTGGGGTCATGAGAGGCGACGACCTGCATATCCAGTTGGAAGATTTCCGGCGGCAGGGCGGGGTTATCCGGCACCAGCATGGCTGTGAGGCCTATCATGGCATTGGTATCCTGCAACATTCCGGGCAGGGTGTTCATGTCCATGAACACAAATTTTTCTTCTCCGGGAGGTATTGCGGGGAAGTGCAGGACAGATTGTTGCTTGTAGGTGGCCTGTAACTGGTGGAGCATGGAACGGGCCTCGCTGGTGAAGCCAACCTCACCGGCGTCGGGAAGAGCGTCTTCCCCGTTCGGGAGGGTGTATTGTCCCGGCCACCCGGCGTTTGCCTGCGGCGATACGGAGACTTGTCCGGTAAGTCCTCCCTCTTGTCGGCCGGAAGACGGGTTGCCAGGCGACAGGGTGGCCATCAGCGAGCTGAGGGAGGAGCTGTCTTCTCCGTTATAATATCTTTTTTCCGCCAGGGCAAACCCGTCCTGCCCGAATTGGCGTTCATTAAAAAAGAGGACAATGGATCCTTTCAGGCTATCTGCCGACTGGTTGCGATAACCGATCAGGGTGACAAAATCTTCTCCGGGCCTGGGATTGCGATTGGCCTTCATTTCGATATTGCCGTTGCCATGGAAGAAATGGGAGGCCCAGGTATTGGCTCCATTGGGTCGCTTTCGGATCTTCACGGGACGGGGCCTGGTGGGGGGAGCCTTGCCGTCATCATAATTATTGGTGGCGTACAGGCGTACCTGGTACAGGCCTGTATCCCGGTAAGTGTAGAGCGGCTCTTTGTCAAAGCTGAATCTGCCATCTCCCAATTCCCAGAAATAGGTATAGAAGGAGGACGGCGCCCCGGCGATCTGCCGTAAAGGACGAAGCGATGCTGAAAAATGAATGCTGTCGCCTTTTTCTTCTACCCGTATTTCCGGGGGGATGGAATCCTGTGCTTTACAGAAGCCTCCTATCGCCCATACCAGTAATATGGTGAGTCCTGTTTTTCGCATAGTAAATTTAAGTTATTTGATTAACGAAGAATAAGCCGGCACATTGTGCCTGGCTCATTCTTGCTTGAAACCCGCCCGTTCAGCGTTTAAGTAGTTTTCAAGGGTGGTTATTTTGAATTCATCGAAAGGATCAGGCTGACCATAGCGCTCTCCGATACTTCCTGGGGATCAAAAGTAAGGGTTGTATAGTTATCAGTTCCGGTAGGCGCAGCGATCGTAGCGTCCTTCATATCTGCATAGAATTTCCCGTTTTCCGTGCTGATGGCCAGGAAGGTGCCTTGCAGACCGATGGGCATGGATGTTTCGTAGCTGATGAATCCCTGGTGGGCGCCCGTTGCATTCAGGATGATATCATAGACCTTGATCAGGGTATTCTGATTGTGGGGTTTGAAGTACAGGGCAGTAGGCTGGTCACCGCTGTAGTCGGTCACCGTCTGGCTGTTGTAATGGCTGTTGAAGTAGCCCAGGAAGGTGGTCTTGGGATCCGAGTTATTACTGATGATCGCGTCACAATTCCTCCATTTGACCAGGCTATCCAGTTTGAAGTCAAGCGTGCCGTTGGCGCTGTTAAAGAAAGCGTAGCTGGTAGTGATCTGATTCCACGCGATGCCCCTGCGCACCGGGGCCTGGACAGAGATGGTAACGGCAGTATTCAGGTAATCATAACCGCTAAGGGTGAAGATGGCTGAAGAATCACCGCCCCACATAGGGATCTCCTGTCCGTTGATCGGTTTGGCCGGCACCTGGACTTTTACGCTGCTGTCTTTTTTCAGCAGGAGGTCCTGGTTGTTCTGGGAAGCTTTTACAAAGAACTCTCCATAAGACACGAGCATGCGCCCGTCGCTGGTAAGGGTAGGCTTATCACCCAGGATCATGTCGCTGGGGGAGTTGATCTCCTTGACGGCAACGGTGACAGATCCGGTGACGGCTGTTCCCCCCGATGTTACGAAGGCTCCCGCCGGAATAGTATATTTAATGCCTTTGGAGGAAGTGAAAGAGGCTCCGGCTGCAGCGTCTACGGTAAAGCTTTCGAACTGGGGGCCATGAGCCTGCATGAAGGCGGCCATTGTCTGCCCGTCCTGGTTATTGTTCTGCTGTGCGGATGCATCATTGTTCTTTTTACAGGACATAATACTGATGGCTGTAGCTGCGATGATTGCCAGGGCTGGTAAAGATGACTTTTTCATACTACGAGTTTTTGTTTGAAAGTATATCAGCGGGATCTGGCTTTTGTTACCCCCCTTTTCCGGCTTTTTTCGGGATATTCGCCAAAAAACTTCCCGGAATGGTGATTCATCCTGACCAGCGATTCCTTGTCGGATTGTTACATAATGATACTCAGGTAGTTGAGGAAATTTACCGAAGATTTGCCCCTTCGATCAAATACCATATCCTGCAGAACCGGGGCTCGGAAGACGATGCTGCCGATATTTTCCAGGAATCCCTCATCGACATCTACAACCAGGCAAAGCACAAGGCATTGCAGCTTACCTGTCCCTTTGAGCCCTTCTTATTATTGGTATGCAAAAGAAAATGGCTGAATGAACTAAAGAAAAGAGGGCATAGCCCGGTAACAAAGTCCACGGATGATGTATCTGATTGGGGAGAGGATGTATTTGCCGCCGCCGAACAGGCGGTAAGGGAGGAAGACAAGTCCCGGGTATTTTTGAAGGAGTTCGGGCGATTGGGCGAAAAATGCAGGGAGATATTGCGGCTGAGTCTGACCGGGGACCGGCAGGAAAAGATTGCGGAGGCATTGGGGGTAACCTACGGCTACCTGCGTAAGAAGAAATCGGAATGTATGGCTACTTTATTATCCTATATACAAGCACAGAAAATCTAAGTTATGGCAACCTACGATAAAGAAATGATCATCCGGTATGTGGAAGATGAACTGCCGGCAGAGGAGAGGCAGCAATTCGAGGAGGATCTTCAGAAGGATGCTTCGCTGGCCGATGAAGTAGCTCTTTATAGAGAGTTGAGATCGGTATTGCAGGAAAGGTTGCCGGCTGATACGGGTTTGGATGCGTTGCGTGGGACGCTGGCGAGTATGAATGCGAAATATTTTGGCGCCAAACGCATTTCCATGACCCGGTGGCTGACCGGCATGGCTGCTGCTGCATCAGTGATCCTTGCTGTTGCATTATTATGGCCTTCCCGGGATTACCTGGAGAGATTGGGGCGAACGGAAATGATCAGCACAACGGAGAGGGGGGGGAATGCGGATTCTTTGTTACAGCAAGCTTCCGTATATTTCAATCAACAGCAATTTGACAAGGCCCTGCCACTGCTCGATAGGGCCGTTAAAGAAGATAGCAGCAGTCAACTGGCTTTGTTCTACCGGGGCGTGGCTGCCTGGCATACCGGAGCGGTGGATGGCGCCAGAAAAGACCTGGAGCGGGTTTATAAGGGAGGATCGTTGTTGCAGTATGAGGCTGCTTTTTATATAGCGCTTGGTTATGCGGGGCAAAAAAATAAGGCCACCGCGAAAGAATGGTTGAATAAGATCCCTGAAGGAACGCCAGTTTCGGAGAAGGCAAAAGAGTTGGGGAGGAAATTGGAGTAAGGGAGGGGGAGATCATCAACTTTTTAGTCTTTCTTTCAAGACTGGGGAAGTACTGTCGCGGGCGGATCGGGATATCGCTCGCGCAACACGATAGCTGACTGTTGCTTCCTTTTCTCCCATTGAAGTATCTCCAGTTCCGGTGTAGTATAAAAGCCGTCGGTATAACCTAAGCACAGATAGGCGACCAATTGGTTTTCCGGCGGAGCGTTCAATATGCGGTTCACTTTTACCGGATCGAGTATACTTACCCATCCCATCCCGATATTGAGGGCCCTGGCCATCAGCCACATATTCTGTACCGCGCAAACGACGCTATACAGGCCCACTTCGTTGACAGAAGTTTGTCCCAATACCGGTTTGCCGGCGGGACGGTAGAAAACGGCGATGTTGAGGGGAGCTTCCAGGATGCCTTCCAGCTTAAGCCCGATGTACTGCTGCTGCCGGTCGTCCGTGAAGGCATCGAGGGCGGCGGTATTCTCCTGTGTGAAACTTTCTTTTACCTGTTGCCTTATGCCTTTATCCCGGATCAAAACAAACTCCCAGGGTTGGGAAAAGCCTACAGAAGGAGCATGGGTAGCTGCTGTCAGCAGTTGTTGCACCTGCGGCTCTTCCAGTGGCCGGTCTATAAACCGATTGCCCCGTGTATCCCGCCGGTGGAGCATGATTTCCAGCAACGTTGCCGCTTCCTTTTCTGAAAATAATTTTGTGTCCAGGTAGCGAATATAGAAGGATTCCGGGAACAAAAAAAATACGCCATTCCCCGTGCCGGTATCCAAACCATCAGAATGTAAGGAAGCTCCTGGTCACCTGATCGTTATCAGCTGTCTTTACCGTTAAAAAATATTGTCCGGCGGCCAATCCTGCGAGAGGAATGGGGATTTTCAAGGAAGGGGATATCCCCGCATAATTTTTTTGCCGGATCGTCGCTCCGGTGGCATTGGTAATAGTGATAAAAAGCGATTGATCATGATCGATACCTATTTCCGCCAGGAGCTCCCGGCTGCCATTCGGCTTATACAGCTTGAGGATATTCAATCCTTTTTCCTGACTGATCAGGCTGACTACTTTTGAATACTGTTCGTTCGCGTTCCCCTGCATCTTTAAGCGATAGAAACTCTTTCCGGCTAAAGGGGACTGGTCGGTCCAGGAGTAATCGGTTTGCTGCCCGTTACCGATACTCTTTACCTGGTCCAGGTTAGCGAAGGAGACCCCGTCTGCGCTTCTTTGTATGATGAAAAAGAGCGGTTCCTGTTCATCAGTCGCTGTCCAGCGTAAGAGGGCGGATTGCCTGGTAAGGCTGGCGGTAAAGGAAATAAAGGAGAGGGGAAGGGGCGCCAACCCCAGTATATCTTTGGCCTTTACTGCCTCGAAAAGGAGCCGGTGGCCGGCATTGTTGGGATGGATTTTGTCCGGGTTGCCGTAGAGCGGATTGAAGCCCAGGGTAACGGGGTCCGCCAGCGGGTCCCAGAAGTCGATATAGTTATTCGGGAATTCCAGTTCTATTGAATCCTCTCCATCCTTGAAGAGTTGCCGGATGGCCAAAGGTTGGTCATCTCTGGGCTGCGTGCCGGTGATATAACATTTCTTGCCGGCAGCAACTACTATATTATAGATAGTGTGCAAATTGGCCATATAAGTTGCCATCGTACTCGGAGGATTCACCACGAAATCATTGGTGGGAAAAGAGACGAGCACCACATCCGGATTGACACTCAATGCCTGGTTGACATTGGTATTCGGAAAGGTGCTCCCGGGCAGACCATCGAATGTGGTTAAGCCGGACGATGCATAATCGTAGATCCTGTCTAATACGCCGAGATCCTGATAATATTTCTGCAGGAGCCCTACCCAGGCGCTGTCGAAGCTGCTGGCGCCCTGGCCGGCGGCTGTAGAAGAGCCAATTACGGAAATGATCTTTTTCGGGGAGGGGGGTTGTGCGGGGGAAAGGCATGGCAATAGCAGCCATGCTGCCACCAGGGTTAAAAGGGGTCGCATAGTAACAAAGTTGTAGGGTTAAATAATCCAATAAAAGCCGGGCACGGTGTGTTCCGTCAGCAAATGATCTGCGTGCTAAAAATAGGGAGGCGGTGGATTGGATCGTGGTCTGCAGGAGAAAATCTAAAATCGGGAGAGGGTCTACTACAAGATACGGCGTCTTTTTGTCAAAAGCAATGACATTTATCAGGATTGGCTATGATTTTTATGATCAGGGGAGAAAATAATGCAAACGTTTGCACAGCCAACTTACCCTTCAGGCTGTAAAAAATCCTGTACATTAGGGTAAGTTATGCGTACAGACCCCGTCCATATTCTTTTTGAACGTCTGTCTTTATCGGACGATGAAGAGGCGTTGTCCGAATTGCATGACTTGTACTTCTATCGTCTTTATAAGCTCAGCTATTCTTTCGTCGCCAATAAAGAGACGGCTGAAGAGGTCACCAATGATGTCTTCATTAAGATCTGGCAGAAAAGACACCTGCTCCGGGAGGTCGACAACCCCGAGCTATATCTCCTGAAATGTGCCCGGAACAGGGCGCTGGAATTCCTGCGGTCCCGGAAACCATCCTTTGAAATACTGGAAGACGATTTTCAGGATTTTTCGATAGCATGGGAGACCAGCCCCGAGCAGATCCTCATCTCCTCTGAAATGGTCCAGTACATTAATAAGTCCATTGACGGGCTGGCCCCCAAATGCAAACTGATCTTTTTGCTGGTAAAAGAGAGCAATCTTAAATACCGGGAAGTGGCGGAACTCCTGAATATCTCCATAAAGACAGTCGAGGCCCAGATGAGCATAGCGCTTAAAAAGATCAGCCTTTCCGTGCCATTCTCCCTGACCCACCATTAATTCCCGGTCTACCACCATTAATTTTTTATTACTTCTTTAGGGGTAAACGATTATTCCTGCATCAGCCTTTATAAGGAATATTAAAAGAATGTCTGAAAAACGAATTTGGGAACTGCTGGCCAGGCAGTTTAATAAGGAGATCTCGGAAGAGGAACTAGACGAACTTCGGCTGCTGTTGCGGGAGCAACAGGAGGCCGGTCCCTACCCGGACCTGCTGTCAGAGATGCAAATTTTGTCACTTAAACCTTCTTCTGAGGACAGATCCAGGAAGAAAAACAGCCTGTCGGCGATTCAAAAAGCCCTACACCGGCAAAATGAACCGGAAGACCCGGGAAATGAACCGGAAGACGCGGGCGTGCTTTCCATGAATGACACCCCCGAAGCGGGCACCGGGCAAAAGAACAGAAAAAGACGATGGGTTTTTACCACGGCTGCGTGCATTCTTCTCCTTATTGCAGGCTATTTTTTGCTCCGGCGAAATATACGTCCGGCTGAAGACTCCGGACAATTCGAAACGATCGTTACCCGAACAGGCTCCAAGACCCTTATCTCTTTACCGGATAGCTCTACGGTGGTGCTGAACAGCGCCTGCCAATTCGGATATAACAAGGGGTTCGGCGCCGGCAGGCGTGAAATGCAACTTTCCGGGGAAGCCTATTTCGATATACACAAAAGTCCGGAGATGCCCCTTGTCATACATGCCGGGAATGTCATTATCCGGGTGCTGGGAACAACTTTCAATGTCAGGGCTAATCCGGAAGACTCCTTTGTAGAAGCCACTCTTTTGAAAGGCATTATCGAAGTAAGTCTTCGCTCGGACCCCGAACGGAAAATATTGCTGAGGCCCAATGAAAAAATAGTGATCCGCCGGAATGAAGGTTTGCCGGTTGATAAGCAGGCAAAGGCGCTCTATAAAAATAAGGAGGAGGTGATCGCCGTAACAAAAGTGGAGCCTGATCCTATAGACAGCTCCTATATTGAAACAACCTGGATCAAAGACAAAATGCTCTTTCATAAAGAGTCGTTTGCCTCTCTCACCCGGAAAATGGAACGATGGTATAATGTAAAGATCATCCTGACAGATCCTGCATTGAATGACCTGGTGTTCACCGGTTCACTGGAAAAAGAAACGCTGCAGGAGGCCTTCATGGCCCTGCAGCATTCAGCGAGGTTCAATTATAAAATAGAAGGACGGACCGTCACCGTCACTAAAAAATGATAAACGCAAATAAACCCCATAACCAATATGTATAGATGAGAACGAAGATGCACCAATAATAACACCGTTGCCTTAATAAAAAAGAGAGGTGATTGCGCCACCTCTCTGCAATTTGAACAGGCGAATGGATTCACCTATTACTAACTAAATCAATTCAAAGGTATGAAATTTACCAGAATAACTGCTTTTCGCGGGGTTAGGACCCCCCCGCATAAACTCTTGTTTGTTATGAGAATAACTGCACTTTCCTTTCTGTTTGTCGGCCTCCACATATCCTTGTGGGCCTTTTCACAGACAAGTATCAGTCTTTCTGTAAAGAAGCAGCCGCTTTCGGCTGTACTGTCCCTGATCGAGCAGAAGTCCGACTACCGATTCCTCTACCAGGAGTCCAGTGTATTTTCCAGGAAGGAGGTAAGCCTGAAAGTACAGAATGCCACCCTGGATCATGTGCTTTCCCTGATCCTGGAAGGCACAGGCCTGGACTACACCATCAATGACAATCACCTGGTCGTGATCGGGGAAAAAGAGGCCGCTGCCGCTTCAGATGTGCCTGCTGATCCGATAACGGGAGTGGTAAGGAACGAAAAGGGAGATCCGCTGTCCAATGTCTCGGTCTTGATAATGGGGACCAACCGTGGCACACAGACGGATGAAAGAGGCCGCTTCAGTATACAGGTTGCGGAAAATGAGAGCCTGCAGTTTTCCTATATCGGGTTCGAAACACAATTGGTAAAAATCGGCCGTGGCACCACCCTGGCTATTACACTCAGGTCTGCCAGCCAGCAGATAAACGAGGTGGTGGTGGTGGGATACAGTGATAAGAAGAAAAGTGAGCTTACCAGCGCCGTCACCGTCGTGTCAGCGGATAAACTAAAGGACGTTACTACCAATGATATCGGATCGATGCTGCAAGGCAAGGTAGCAGGCCTGCAGGTGGTCAACAGCTCCGGCGCTCCCGGTATGGCTGCGGAAATACGGCTGAGAGGCATTTCTTCCGTGAATGCCGTTACCCAAGGTCCCCTGATGGTAGTAGATGGGATCATCGGCGGTAACTATGACCCGAACGATGTAGAGTCCATCACGGTATTAAAAGATGCAGGGGCCACTGCCATGTACGGGTCCCAGGCTAATGCCGGGGTGATCATCATAACGACTAAAAAAGCAGCTACCGGCAAAACCCGCCTTGAAGCAAAGCTCACTACCGGCTTCCGGACGCCGGATTTCGGGAAGATGAAGATGATGACCGGCAGCGAGTTGTATGAGCACCAGAAAGAGTATTACCGGGATTATATCCCCGGGGATACCGGTAACTCCTATAAGATCGATCTGTTGCAATATATCAGCGAACGTCCACGTACCTTGCGCACCCAGAATTATGACTGGCTTTCGGACATGTTCAAGAGAGCGCCGATGACCAACTTTTATTTTTCCGCCAGCGGCAAGACGGAGAAGAGCGATTATTATCTCGGGCTGACCTACTACAATGAAAAAGGCTCTTTCTTAAATACGGATTACCAGCGGATCAACCTTCGCGCTAATTCCACCCATCACTTCAGCCCGACGATCAGTCTTACCAATAATTTGAATATGAGCGGCACCACCGGGAAAAGCTATGATTATAATGACGTCTACTATGCTTATCTGAACATGCCGTGGGACAACCCCTATGACAGCGCCGGCAAGCCGCTGTATGTAGACGGTAATTCCACCTTTAAATGGTGGTCCAGGGATAAGGTCAATCCCATCCATACGATAGCCAACTCGAATCATCCTTATAAGAATTTTGATGCGAATTATGATCTGGACCTCAATATCGGTATCACAAGCTGGCTGTCTTTCAGCAGTACGAACAGGGTTGCTGCCGCTTATTTCAAAAGTACGACCTATTATTCTCCTTTGGTGGCCGGAACGTATAATGGTACCGGTTACCTTGATGAACAGCATACGCTCAATTACGGGTACATTTCCAATGACCTGCTGAAATTCAACTTTCATTATGGGGAGCATCGCATCAGCGGTCTGGCTGGGGTAGCTTATGAAGGCAATCATACAGAGTTGTCGGAAGCTTCGGGAAAAGGGCTGCCGATCGGGCTGCAGGTGCTCAGCGTGGTGTCTAACAACCAGCTGGTGAAAGGCAGCAACGATGCGTCTATTATGCAATCCTATATTTCGCAGGTGAACTATAGCTTCCGGGACAAGTATTTTCTCTCGGGTTCCTATCGGAGAGACGGTTCCTCGGCCTTCCCGTCAGCAAACCGGTATGCCTCCTTCCCGTCCGTCTCTGCGGCCTGGCAGGTCAGTAAGGAAACTTTCCTGGCAGCCGCCCGCTTTATTAACAACCTGAAACTACGACTCAGCTATGGGGTGACGGGATCACAGGATATCGGGTCTTCCCGTTACCTGGGACTGTATTCTTTGTCCAGTCAGTATAACAACCTGGTGGCGGCCGAGCCTTCTCAACTGGCCAGCCCTAATCTTACCTGGGAAAGTAAATACCAGTGGAATGCGGGCATCGATATCGGCCTGTTCCGGCGGGTGGACCTGACGGTGGATGTCTATAATAATGTCACGAAGAACCTGCTGCTCCAGGTATCCCAGCCGCTGTCGGTCGGGTTCGAGCAAAGATGGGAGAATAGCGGGCAGATCGTCAATAACGGCATAGAGATCGGGCTGAGCACCGCCAATATCGTTTCCCGCGACTTCAGCTGGAAGACGGATTTCAATATCAATTTCAATACCAATAAGCTAAGGCAATTCCCTGCTACCAACATCAGTACGCAGTCGACCTGGAGCATTTCGCAGATCTACCGGGAAAAGGGGAATCTCTATGAATTCTATATGCCTAAATGGCTGGGCGTAGACCGGCAGACGGGGGCGCCTCTCTGGGAAGAAGTCACCAGGGATGCACAGGGCGGCATTGTTAAGCGACAGGCCACTTCCAATTATGACAGCGCTACTAACCAGGAAGTGGGTTCACCGCTTCCCAAATACCAGGGGGGCATTACGAATACCTTCCGGTACAAGCAGTTCACGCTCAGCGTTAACGCCTATTTCCTCTCCGGCAACAAGGTGTTCAGCAATAGTCTGCGTTTCGTGGAGAACGATGGCAGCGAGCCGTATTATAACCAGGCCGTTCTTCCAAAGGGATACAGCATCTGGACAAAACCGGGCGACATTGCTACGGATCCCAGCCCGCAGAATTCGCAGAATTCCACACAGACTTCCTCCCGGTATTTAAAGGACGGCAGCTTCCTTTCTATCCGGAACATATCGCTGGCCTATGAGCTGCCTCCGGTCTTCCTTAAAAGGCTGGGCGTCGATGGCGTGACGGTAGGTGTCTCCGCAGATAATGTGTATACGTTCACGAAGTTCTTCGGCCAGGACCCGCAGGTCACGATCACTCCCGGAGTATATGTCATGCCCGGCGTTTCGGACTTTAAATATCCGAACAACCGGCAGTATTTATTCAACATCGATTTCAGATTTTAATATGACTACCGCATCAAAATATTATATAATGAACCGACTATTTAAAGATAAGATCCCTGCTGGGCGGATATTGAAGGGGCGGATATTCCTTTGTTTGGCAATGCCTGTTCTTCTCAGCCTGGCAGGCTGCGTAAAAGACGTCAATCCCAGCGACTCCATCACTACGGCCAGCATCACTACCACCAGTGACGGTCTTGTCAATGCCGTTAATGGGGCGTATGCCTTATTAAAAGATCATGTGGAATTCGCCGGGTCTACGGATGGCAATAATATGTACCTGCGCCAATACTTTCAATGTTCGGATTTTGCCAGCGATGATATCGTCTGTGGACAGACGACCACGGACCCCCTCTTCTACAGCTTTTCCCTCGGCCATACTGCCACCCAGACGAATATGCGCTATTTCTGGTACATCTCCTATAAGATCATCAATGATGTGAATACGGTCATCGAGGCGGCGGAGAAGATTGCCAATCCTCCTGCGGCGACCCGTCAACTGCTGGGAGAGTGTTATTTTCTGCGGGCCTTTGCTAATTTCAGCCTGGTGAAATTCTATGCGATGCCCTATACGGCATCTCCATCCGGGCCGGGGATCATATTACGTACTTCCAGCGCCGACCCGGCTTTAAAGGCCCGGTCCACCGTACAGGAGGTTTATCAGTCCATCATCGGGGACGCTGCAAAGGGAGCTGCCCTGATGAATACGTCGAGGGGAGCTATGTATGCCTCCAAAGAAGCGGCCTGGGCGCTCCTGTCAAGGGCATACCTGTACGAGGACAATAAGGACAGTGCGATCTATTATTCCAGCCAGGTCATCAATTCCGGGAAATTTAACTTATGCACCGCGAGTACTTATCCTTCCCTTTTCGCCAATGCCGCCGCCGGGTCGGAGACGATCTTCTGTGTGGCTTTCACTGCCCTGGAGGATTACGGAAAATTCGGCTCGATCGCCTCGATGATCTATTCCAATGGTAATTCCGGATGGGGGGAGGAATATGCATCTAAGTCGCTGCGGGATACCATGTCTGCGCATCCGGAAGATGTCCGCTGGTCCTATATCACGCCCGACACGGTCAATGGCGTTCTTCAAAAGAAGAATGGCATCGAGATGTATTATATTACCAAATTCTCCGGGCAGGGGGGCAGTCCGACCAATAGCTCTCCCATTTTATTCCGGCTGGCTGAAATGTACCTGAACAGGGCCGAAGCGGAAGCCAAAGCCGGCCAGACGGCGGCAGCGCTCAATGACGTGGATATGATCCGGACGAACAGGGGGCTGCAGGGGAGCCTGTATAACGGACAGGTCCCGGCCGGCCAGACCGCCCTCGACGTCGTGCTGAAGGAAAGACGCATCGAGCTGGCCTTTGAAGGGCATCGCAGCTTCGATGTGTACCGGAATAAGCTGAGTATGAACCGCACCTACTGGGGATACCATCTTCCGGGGCTCCAGGAATCGGATATCGACCTTTCCGTGCAGCCCTCGGGATATGCCAATATGATCATCAGTCCGGATAATCCCAAGATCATCTATTATATTCCGATCGACGAGATCCAGACCAATACCTTGTGTACACAAAATAATTGAGGAGAGCACCACTCTTTATTTCAACGATAAAATTAAAATTATGCGTCTTACAAAAATCATAACATATACCCTGCCGGTCCTTTTGCTGACCTGGTGCGGCGCCTGTAAGAAAGACGGGGCCAAGCCGCAGGCCGATATCTTTTATACCACCAGCCTGGATGGTTACACCGTCACCTTCACGAATCAAACCACCGGCGCCTCCACTTATAAGTGGGATTTCGGGGATGGCGCCACTTCTACGGATGCAAGCCCGTCCCACACCTATCCCGGGAAAGGGAAATATGTTCCTACCCTGTATGCCACCACGGCCGCAGGCGTCACCGATGAAGGATCTACCGTGATCCATATATCGAAATCCTCGGCGGTGAAACTGGATGACAATACGTTGTCGGATTGGGATACGGTGACGCATAACGTGGTGGTGTCAACCCCACCCGTCGGAAGCAACCCTCCCGCCGGAGGCAATTTTATCAAGGCCAAGTTCGACTACAGCAGCACCGATATTTATTTTTATTTCGAAATGAACAGCACGGTGGCCAACGGGGACATTTTCGATTGGTACCTCGATACGGATAACGATCCTGCTACGGGATTTCTCAATGCGACGTTCGCAGGGGGCGGCTACGACATGTTGCTGGAAGGGGCCATGCTGCAGGCCTGGCTCGATCCGCTTTATTTCAGCGGCGCCACTCAAACCAGTTGGGGCTGGGATGGACAGACCATTTCCGAATTTTACCAGATCGGCACGGTCGTGCAGAATGGTTCCGTTCTCAAATTCGAAGGTTCCTTTAAGCGGGCGAAGCTGAAAGGGCTCACCGGCACGGGCCTTCGGCTGGGGCTTACCGCTACCAAGAGCGATTGGAGCGTCACATTGGGGAAACTACCTGATCAGGGTACGGCCTTTTACCTTGACATGACCGAATAATCAACATCATTTATGAGCTATTTCTTTCATAGTACCCTCCTGAAAAGGAGCCTGCTATGTTTTGTGTTAAGCATGATGGCGCAGGCCTATCGGGTCTGTGCTCAATCAGAGGACTCGCTTAAGGGCCAATCCAGGCAGATGCCCACTGAGCGGACGGTCGTCCTGCTGGCCGGCGAGAAATGGTGGGGAGGGGCTGTTACGGAAGGACAGCGGATGCCTTTTCCAGCAGGGTATTCACTCGATCTGAGAGGGGACAACAGGGGCAATCAGGCAGCTCCCTTACTGCTGTCTTCAGCGGGACGATTTGTCTGGAGCGGGCAGCCCTTTCAGTTCAGACTGACCAGAGACAGCCTGTTCTTATCAGGGATAACGGATACGGTGATCGTCAGCGGGGCCGGCCACACGCTGGCGGGCGCTTATCAGGAAGCTTCTTCGCGCTGCTTCCCCCCTTCGGGTAAGATGCCTGACAGCCTGCTGATCGGGCGTCCGCAGTATAACACCTGGATAGAGTTGATCTACGACCAGAATCAAAAAGATATATTGAAATATGCACATGCAATTATCGATAACGGGTTTTTACCGGGGGTATTTATGATCGATGACAACTGGTTTGACAGCTATGGAAAGTTCCGGTTCAGGAAAGACCGGTTTCCCGATGCAAAGGAGATGATCCGTGAGCTGCACCGGCTGGGTTTTAAAGTGATGGTGTGGGTATCCCCGTTCATTAGTCCGGACAGTGAGGTCTTTCGGGAAGCGTCGGCCAAAAGGATCATTCTGTATGATAATAAAGGAAAAGATACGTTACAGTGGTCGTTTGCCGGAGAGCCGGCCCTGATCCACTGGTGGAATGGGTACAGCGCGCTGTTGGATTTTACGAATCCGGCCGCTATGCAGTGGTTCAACGACCAACTCCGCTCCATGACCGAAGAATATGGAGTGGACGGCTTCAAATTCGATGCAGGCGATACGGAATTCTATCCCGGGAATATCGTATCCTACCGGAAGGCCAATGCTAATGAACATTGTGCGTTGTGGGGCTCCTTTGGCCTTGAATATCCATTAAATGAATACCGGGCCATGTGGGGGAGAGGCGGGCAGCCTTTGGCAGAGAGGCTCAGGGATAAGGCTCATACTTTTGAGGACCTGCAGAAATTAATCCCTCATACCACCACTGCCGGATTATTGGGATATCCTTTTGTCTGCCCGGATATGATCGGCGGAGGGGATTTCAGTTCTTTTATTGGAAACAAGTCTGTTGACCAGGATCTTGTGGTGAGGTCGGCGCAATGCCAGGCGCTGATGCCCATGATGCAGTTCTCCGTTGCCCCCTGGCGCATACTTGATCCTGTACATCTGGCGGCCATAAAAAAGGCGGTAGCCTTACGGACTGTATTCACTCCTGTCATTTTGCAACTGGCCAGGCAGGCTGCCGTTACCGGAATTCCTATCGTTCGCAGCCTGGAGTACGTTTTTCCCCATCAGGGCCTGGAAAACATACAGGATGAATTCATGCTGGGGGATGACTGGCTGGTCGCTCCTGTTTTAACGGCTTCTTCCCGGCGAAAGATTCTTTTCCCTGCGGGGCACTGGAAAGATGAGGAAGGGAAAGTCTTTAAAGGACCCGGTGTGAAGGAACTGGATATTCCTATTGACAAGCTGGTTTTTTTTGAGCGGATAAAAAAATAATGAGATGTCACTAAAGCCCATTACTATGAAAGAGATCGCCGGCAAGCTCGACATCTCGATCAGTACGGTGTCCCGGGCCCTGAGCGATCAGCGTAATATCAGCCAGGAGACCAAACTGAGAGTAAGGCGGCTGGTAAAGGAGCTGAATTTCCAACCTGATCAGCGGGCTATCTCTTTCAAGCAGAAAAAGACCTTTACGATCGGGGTGGTGCTGCCTGATCTCTGGGAATCGTTCTTCTCCGAAGCGATCAGCGGCATTGAGGAGATGGTGAATGCCTCAGGGTATATGGTACTCATCGGACAATCGCATGATGATGAAGAGAAGGAGCGAAAGATCCTCACGATGATGCGAACGCACCGGGTAGATGGCTTCCTTATTTCAATTTCCAGGAATACCGCTAACTATGAGCATTTTGAGGCTCTCCGTAAAAGGGGTATACCCGTTGTATTCTTCGATCGTATCCCCAATATGAACAATATCCACTACATCGCCTGTAATATGGAATCAGGCACTATTCAGGCCATGAAATTCCTGTTGAAAAAAGGGCACAGGGCCATTGGGCTGATCAATGGTCCTGAGAAGCTTTCCGCCTGCCAGGAAAGGGAGCAGGGATATATTAACGCCCTCGTAAAGCACCGGCTTAAGTTCGACCCCTCCCTTGTAATAGCATGCGATCTGACCAAAGCGGGAACGCATGCTGCTATGCAGCAGCTATTGTCCCAGAAAAGAAAGCCCACGGCTATTTTAACATTCAATGATTATGTCGCGATGGACGCTATTCAATATGCAAGATCGCTGAAACTGAAAATTAACAGGGACATTACTTTCGTAAGCTATGCCAATTCGCCCATGACTTATTACATGGAATTCCCGCCCATCGCGTCAGTGGAGCAATATCCTTTCCAGCAGGGCCAGCAGGCCGCCGGTGTCTTACTTGAATTACTGAACAGAAAAGAGCGGCTGGATAGTTATCCGTTTTACCGGATCATCGTAGAATCCCGGCTTGTTGTGCCGGAATCCCAATCCTGAATGCCTGCTGAAAAAAGAAGCCCCCGGAGTGTTTCCGCGGGGCTGGCCTAAAAAGGGATTGTTTTAAAGGAGTTTATCAGTACGGAGTCTCGTCTGCCCCTATATCAACCCGGTTGTTTTGGATGCGGTCGTCCTGATCGATATCATATTCTTCGTAACCTTCAACAAATGCAGGATTTCCGGCATTGATGCAGGCAGAGCTGCTGGTAAGATGTAAATTCAGCGTGGCCAGGGTACTGTTTACGAATGACGGAAGCCCATACGTTGAGTGTGTATCGAGGCCGGTCCCGCTTACGAAAGTAGCGAGCGAACCGTAGGTCGATCCGTTGATCCCTCCCCAATCGAAGGTGATAGTGCCTGAACTGCCGGAGGTAGTATAATAGCGGTTATAATCCATTGTTAAGTTGGTAGAAGTGTATCCCAGCAACGCAATGATAACAATATTACTGCCTGATTGGATTATATTATTTTCTATGTCCAGGTTGTCTGTATTTTGCAGGCTGATCTCGCCACCCCATCCTCCGTTCGTATAGTTTTTGAAAAAACTATTATTGGTCACCTTTGACCAGATGACTTTGCTGTTCGGCGCATTCGATCCTATGATGATACCGGCGTCTTTGTTATTGTATACGAAGTTGTCTCGGACATTAATGCTTTCGGCGGTATAATTATTGTTTTCACAACCGACCGTAATACCGGCATAATTGTCATGACAGACATTGCCTTCGATGTTGATCCATTTCCCGCCATCTACATAGATGCCGCCATTGGTAGCAACCGGGGATACGCAGTTGTAAACGGTGTTGTATTTAACGTTGCCGTTACGGGCCATATTTACACTGTCGGGAGCGCCTGTCCATGAATAATGGCCTGTCATGTCAATCCCGATATTCCTGATATGATGGACAGTATTGCTTTCTATCAGAAAATTATTGACGTTGCCTGCCAGGGTAAGTCCCTCGCTATAGCCGGTATTGCAACTGTAAATCTCATTGTTGCCTATGTAAATCTGGCTGTAGGAAGTAACGGTCGTGCCTACTACCACTAATGGATTGGCATTATCAGAGGAGGAGGGGACGCTGGTAGAGTCAGTTGTCCATCCGATATTATAGATCTTACAATAAGTAAACTGTACGTCTGTCCCGGACCCGCTCATGTAAATGCCTGACGCATAGCTTCTGATATTATTCGCTATATTGATGTGGTCGATGATCAGATGACTTTTACTGCTGATATTGATCATGGCATTCTGGGTGCTGTTGGTAGCGCTGACCCCATCAACCGTAACGACTCCTCCGTTGTAATTCGTAAGCGTGATGGGGGCTGAGGAGGAGGCCCCTGAATTAGGCCAGGTCAGTCTTTCGTGATAGGTGCCTGCTGCCGTGTAAATAGTGGCGCCGGCTCCATTGGTCGTTTTATTCAATGCGGCCTGGATGGTCTTTAAGGGGTGTGAAGAAGACGTTCCCGCATTCGTATCACTCCCGGATGTACCATTTACGTAATACTTTGTAGTAACTAATGCAGCTCTTGGTTCACTTGTCGCCGTTGACTTTTGAAGGTCCGTAACTTTTTGGCAGGAAGCCATTAGCAGAATACAGAGGCATGCTGAAATAGATTTTCTCATGGAAGGTTAAATTTAAATGTTATTGAATAGATAGGCTGATGCAGAAAAGGACGTTTACCCCTAAGCCACCGGCAATTTATTTGATTATCTTTAGGAGAAGTGTCTTAAAAAAGTTGTTCCATGGAGATAAAAAAGAGGAATCTTCTCTTTCGGAAATGGCAGGTGATCGCCGGAAATTTTTCGACGTTACGAATAAGGAATATCCGGATCTATATGATTGGCCAGGCGATCAGCCTGTTGGGAGATTGGATGCAGCAGACGGCTCAGGCCTGGGTGGTCTGGGAACTTACGCATAAAGCGACTGCACTGGGTATCGTTGCTTTTTTATCACAGATCCCTTTCTTTATTTTCGGACCATGGGTAGGATCTTTTGCTGATCAGTTTGACAGGAGAAAGATCTTGCTGATCACGCAGGTTCTTACCATGTTATTAGCCTTTGTCCTGGCGACCCTCATCCAGACGCATTTATTGGTATTATGGCATGTTTATGTGCTGGCGTTCCTGCTGGGTACGGTGACTGCTTTTAATGTAACAGCGGAGCAGGCATTTATCGGGGATATGGCCGGGGCGGGTAATATCAAGAGCGCCGTTGCTTTGAATAATTCGTTAAACCAGTTTACCCGGCTGGTAGGCCCTGCCATTGCCGGATGGCTTATGGCTTCCATCGGGATCGCTCCTGCCTTCTGGTTGAATGGCGTCAGCCTTATCGTATCCATCATCTGTATTATGCTTATACGGTCAGCCAGGGAGAAGGAGGGGGTGGAGGGCAGTGGGCTGAGCCAGTTCAAAGAAGGGTTGGTATTCCTATATAATCATAGGTTGCTCCGGTTGATCATACTTTTCGGGATGATACAGGCATTTTTCGGGTTGTCGATCATTCAATTGCTGCCTGCTTTTTCGACGATCATATTAAAAGGGGATGCCAGTACCCTGGGAGCCCTGATCGGTTCGGCGGGCGCTGGTGCGCTGGTCGGAATTGTTATCGTTTTACCCTTTGTCCAGCGGGTTAAAAGGCCCTGCATAGCTATTGGCGGCGCGGTGATGTGGGCGGGTATCTGGTACTTTTTATTCTCTTTCACCCAAAATCAGGCTTTGGCGATGTTGTGCCAATTCATGGCCAGTCTGGGGGGAGCGAATGTCCTTACGATCTCCATCGGGCTGGCCCAGGAGCTATCGCCGGTGAATATGCGCGCCCGGGTCCTGAGCGCCTTTATGATGGTCATTTTTGGATTGCAGCCGGTGGCGGCTTACCTCGTAGGGTGGGGGGCAGACGTCTTTGGCATCAATAACATGATGAGGGTCAATGGAGCGCTGATGATCTTTCTGCCGGTGATCTTATTAGCCATACCTGCTTTGCGCAGATTGAAAGTAACCGTGAAAATACCAGCTATACGGCATCATGTCTCCGGATAGGCCAGATCGCTGCATAGGCCGGAATTTTCACGGTCCTTCTTATTCTAATGCTGGTTGAAAACCATTTTTTTGCTTTGCACCGGCAATCCGTCGATGAGCAAGGTATAGATACAGATTCCTTTGGCGCCATAGCCATGATTGTACATTACTTCATTCACTCCTTTTTTCAGGGGAACTTTTATCCGTTGCAATACCCGGCCATCGATTGCGGTGATCTGGATCGATGTTCTGTCCGAATAAGCATCGGTACCGGCTACAATGGTGATCAGGGTAGCCTCGTCGAAAGGGTTGGGCCTGTTCTGCAGCAGCTGGATGCCTTCATAGGGGGTGGCCGGTGAAGGGGCTGCTGCTGTCGAGACCGTCTGTGGATCTGTTGCCGTTGTACCGACAGTCCTGGTAGTCAGGGAATATTCCGTGGAGAATAAACTTTCTATATGGTTGTTATCCATGGAAGCCGCGCTGATAAAGAAATTCGTGTTGCTGCCATAAGGTACGGTGATGGTATCCGTTGTTTTCCCCGTAATGGTGTATACGCTGTCCCAATCGTTGGTTGCCGAACGAACGGCCACCCGGTAAGCCGGCTGTGTGACGGACGAGACGAAGCTGACTTTCACATTGTTGGAGCTGAGGACGGAGGCCGTCAGCTTTGCCGTGTCGGGGCCTAATGCTGCCATGGCCATCGAATTGCCGTTGACCAGGGCGTTCCTGGCCAGGTAGTTCAGGTTGACATAAAAAGTATCTACCACCCCATCTCCGTTTGTATCCATACCCAGGCTGTCCCTCACGGAATGTTGCCGGTCGGTGTAGGTGGTAGTAATATTCGCATTCCCGTCCTCATTGGCTTCCGTAAGTCGTACTGCTGTAAACCCATCTGCCCGGAAGGGCTGATGGTCGCCACCCCTTCCTGTCCTGTCTTCAGGGGTCATGATCCGGATATCCGTGTGCACGTTGACAAGGCTGCCAAGTTGTTCCTGGTATTGGAGTTTGATATAACGGGCCCATTGCTTATGGGGGGAATTAAAGCCTCCATAGGAGAAGATCCGGAGCCCGATACTGTCGATATTGCCAAATGCAGGGCAACTGGGGGCGGATGAAGTGTGGCCGCAAAAGATCCCGCCGGATACGTCATTGTTATTTACGGCCTTTATCTTTATGGCATTTGTGCTGCAATAATTCGCGAAGGCGTTAGCGCCGTATGTGCCCTGTTCTTCGCCGATGTTCACGGAAAAGACAATGGTGTTCTTAAAGCTATACCGGCTCAATACCCTTGCCAGTTCCATCACCAGGGCAGTACCTGAGGCATCGTCGTCGGCGCCGAAGGCATTGCAGGAGATGTCACAGACATTTTCACAACGGCTGTCCAGGTGGGCTTCGATGAGGATCACCGACTTATCGGTAACCTGGCTGCCAGGCAGCACGGCAAGGATATTGCGATGCCTGGTCTTTGAGCAAATGCTCTGGGTGAATTGGAAGTAGCTCACGCGGAGCCTGCCTGCACCCGCCGCGCTGTACTGAAGGAATTTATTATATACCCACCTGCGGGCAGCTCCGATGCCCCTGGTGGCAGATACGGTATCTGAGCCGGTATTCCTGTTTTGAAACCCTTTAAGGGCTAACAGGGAAGTTTTGAGAGAGTCGGTCGAGATGGCGTTCAATAGCCCTGCTGAAATAGTATTGGGGTCGCTGGATGCTGTTGCGGACAGGTACGTGGCTGGTGTAAAATTCCCTTTCAGGATATTGTTTACTTCGGTGGAGGTTACCAGCATGCTGGTCTGGGCATGGGCGAGCGCTCCTGTAACAAACAGGAGGGTCACCAATAAAATTGTTTTCATGGGGAACTGTTTTGGATTAGGGGTTAAAAAAATGGAATTAGGGTGCTAAGGAGGATAAGGGTACTAAGGAGGATAAGGGCGATCGCAAGGACAAAATAGGCATTCTCTTAGCTTAAGTATAGGTGTTTTTACGTTACTTAGGCCTTATAAGAGTTGGCACTTAATAGAATTGCATTAGAGGGGAAAAATAAATTTTTTGGACGTTAAAGGATTCGCCACTATTTTTGGGCCTCGATTATGAAAAATAGCAGACATCATCATCACCACCATTTTTTCTTACCACAAGGGTAGGCCGGTGATGTTTTGTTTGGAAAAATAAAACTTTTAAAGGGCTTACCGGGAGGTAAGCCCTAATTTTTTGCCCCTGCCCCTGAAGGGGGAGGAAAAACAACCAGTATGAAGCTAAAAATCGCCATTCAGAAGTCAGGACGTTTGTATGAGGATTCGGTGAAGCTGTTGAAAGACTGCGGCATCGATCTGAAGAACGGGGTCAACAAATTAAAGACGGAATCGGACAATTTCCCCATGGAGATCTATTTCCTCCGGGACGATGATATTCCGCAATATGTGGAAGATGCGGTGGCCGATATCGGCATTGTGGGGGAGAACGTCTTATTGGAGAAAAATAAGAAGGTGGATATCGTCGAGCAATTAGGATTCGGTAAGTGCCGGTTGTCCGTAGCTGTTGGCAGGAGCGAGCTGTATAGCGGAGTGAACTACCTGCAGGGCAAGCGGATCGCTACCACCTATCCTGTACTGGTACAGCGATTCCTGGATGAGAATAAGGTGAAGGCAGAGATCCATGAGATCAGCGGATCGGTGGAGATTGCTCCGGGCATTGGTCTGGCTGATGCGATCGTGGACTTGGTCAGCAGCGGCAGCACGCTGTTCATGAACGGGCTGAAAGAAGTGGAGACGGTGTTGAAGTCACAGGCCGTGTTGATCCGGAACAAATCCCTGGAGGCCTCGCAGCAACAGATCCTGGAAAAATTCCTGTTTCGCATCCGGGCGGTAAAGAGAGCCCGGAATACGAAATATGTTTTATTAAATGCCCCGAATGAGAAGCTGCAGGAGATCATCGCGCTGCTGCCCGGTATGAAGAGCCCTACGGTGCTGCCGCTGGCGGAGCCTGGTTGGAGCAGTGTGCACAGTGTATTGAGTGAAAGTGATTTCTGGGATATTATTGAAAAACTAAAGGAGGCGGGTGCACAGGGGATATTAGTAGTGCCGATCGAGAAGATGGTGATGTGAACCCACCCCCCAACCCCCTGAGGGGGGAGTATTTTCTTGAGCTGTTTAAAAGATTTATATGGAGATTATAGATGTAAGAGGTTTTGATACTCCCCCTTCAGGGGGTTGGGGGGTATCCCGCCCGGTGTTCGATACGCGGTCGCTGGAGCTGACGGTGGCCAATATCCTGAAGGAAGTGAAAGAGAAGGGGGATGAGGCGGTGAGGAAGTTCAGCCTTCAATTTGATAAAGTTTCACCGGATCGTGTGGAAGTGAGCAGCGGGGAGATCATAGAAGCGGAGTCCCTGATCAGCGGAGAATTGAAGTCGGCCATTCAGCAGGCTCAGCGTAATATTGAAGCTTTCCACCGCAGGCAGGTGGAGGCATCCGGTGTGGTCGAAACTATGCCCGGCGTGAAATGCTGGCGTAAGACGGTAGCGATCGAAAAAGTGGGCCTCTATATACCCGGAGGAACGGCTCCTTTATTTTCTACGCTGCTGATGTTGGGGATACCGGCCAGGATCGCCGGCTGCCGCGAGATCGTGCTTTGCTCGCCTCCGGATCCGCAGGGGCGTTTGCATCCGGCTATCTTATATGCTGCGCAATTGGTGGGGGTTACCAAAATATTCAAAATAGGGGGTGTCCAGGCTATTGCGGCCATGGCTTATGGGACGGATACGGTCCCTGCTGTATATAAAATTTTCGGACCGGGTAATCAATACGTCACCTGTGCCAAGCAACTGGTGCAGAAAGACGGGCTGGCAATCGATATGCCTGCCGGCCCCAGTGAAGTAGCGGTCTATGCGGATGAGACGGCCGACCCTGCTTTCGCAGCGGCAGACCTCCTGTCGCAGGCCGAGCATGGGGTGGATAGCCAGGTGATCCTGGTCAGTCCTTCCCTGCCAATGGTGGAAGCGATCTTATTGGCGGTTGATCAGCAGGTGGAGCAGTTGCCTCGTGCAGCGATAGCCCGGAAGGCGTTGGAGAACAGCCGTGCTGTTTTAGTAAGAGACGACAGGCAGGCGATGGACCTGCTGAATGAATATGCGCCGGAGCACCTGATCCTGGCCTGTAAAAATGCGGAGGAACTGGCTGAGCGGGTCGTCAATGCCGGATCTGTTTTCCTGGGGCATTTTTCTCCGGAGAGCGTAGGGGATTATGCCAGCGGCACCAATCACGTCCTCCCTACGAATGGATATGCCAAAGCTTATAGCGGGGTAAGCCTGGATAGTTTTGTGAAGAAGATCACTTTCCAGCAACTGACCCGGGAGGGGATTCAGGGGATCGGGCGAGCGGTGGAGCTGATGGCGGAAGCGGAGGGGTTGCAGGCGCATGCGAATGCGGTCAAAGTGAGAAGGGGGAGGGGATAATGTTTTATAGGAAATTCTATTTCTATGTTTGAGATAAACAAGCTTTTACGGGAGAACATCCGGCAGTTGGTGCCTTATTCCTCTGCCAGGGATGAATTTAAAGGAGAGGCGGACGTCTTTTTAGACGCCAACGAGAACAGCCTGGGCTCACCGCTCACCCGGTGGTACAATCGTTATCCGGACCCTCATCAATGGAAGGTGAAAGAGGCGCTCAGCAAAATAAAGGGGATTCCTCCGCAGCATATTTTCCTGGGGAACGGCAGTGATGAATGTATCGATCTTTTATACCGGGCCTTCTGCAATCCGGGTAAGGATAATGTTATTATCAATCCGCCGACTTATGGCATGTATGAAGTGAGCGCACATATCAATGATGTGGAAGTGAGACGTGCTGTGATGCTGGATGATTTTCAACTGGACCTGGTACACCTGGAGACACTCGTAGACGAAAATACCAAGATCATATGGATCTGTTCGCCGAATAACCCTACGGCCAATTCCCTCAACCGGCAGGATATCGAGATTGTGTTGAATAATTTTCCCGGGCTGGTGGTCGTCGATGAAGCCTACATCAATTTCTCCCGTCACCGGTCCTTTATCCAGGAGCTGGCCGACTACCCCAACCTGGTAGTGTTGCAAACGATGAGTAAGGCCTGGGGCCTTGCGGGGCTTAGACTTGGAATGGCTTTTGCGAGTGAAGCGATCATCGATGTATATAACAAGGTGAAGGCTCCGTACAATATCAGCCAGGCTACGCAGGAGTTGGTGCTGAAGGCGCTGGAGGAGACAGAGCAGGTCAATGACATGATCCGCGCCCTGGTTGCTATGCGCGAACAACTGGCGGGGGAGCTGGCGCAGTTGCCTCTTGTCCGTAAGGTGTATCCCAGCGATGCTAATTTTTTATTGGTAAAAGTGGGGGATCCCAAGGCCCTTTACCAATACCTGCTGCAGGACGGGATCGTCGTACGCGATCGCAGTAAAGTAGAATTATGCGAGGGGTGCCTTCGCATCACGGTGGGGACAGAGGAGGAAAATAAAGAGTTGGTAAAGGCGCTGCGGCAGTACCCTGGGTAGTCCTTAGTTAGTTCCTGGTTAGTTCCGGATGGGGCGCGCATAGGACACGGATAGGCCCCGGATTGCCTACGTCAAAAATTAGTAGGGGCGGGGGGCGGCTTTCGGACCGATAAAGGATCGAATGGAGATTTTAAATTAAATTACGGCCCGTAAGCTAATTTCCGGTGAGTTTCCTATAGCCGCACCTAAAATATTTATATATGAACCAACGAGTCGCAAAATTTAAAAGAATGCCGCAAAAAGCTTTTTATCTTTTGATAGGCCTTTGTATGACAGGCCTGTTTGCCTGTGCCCGGGGCGATGGCAAAAACCCGGAATCTTCTGCGCCCGATCCTGCTGCCCTGGCGGATACCAGCATCAAACTCCCGGCCGGCTTTAGCGCCGTGACCGTGGTGGAAAATTTTGGGAAGGACCGGCATATTGCTGTGACGCCCGGTGGAGTTGTGTTTGTAAAACTGGCAAAGTTGAAGGATGGGAAGGGAATCTATCGCCTGCAGGATACGAATGGGGATGGGAAGGCCGATAAGATCTCTGGTTTCGGCAATTTTCCAGGTACGGGAATCGCCGTAAAGAATGGCTATCTCTATGCCTCTTCCGATGAAGAAGTATTCCGGTTTAAACTGGACGCGAATGATAATGTTGTCAACCCGGATAAGCCGGAAAGGATTGTAACAGGCCTGCTGAGCCGTCATGAGCATGAGGCAAAAGCGATCATGCTGGACAATGACGGCAACCTGTACGTCAATATCGGCGCTTATTCCAATGCCTGCCAGCTGGTAGACAGGACAAAGGGGTCACCAGGGCAACGGCCCTGTCCCATCCTGGATTCTGCGGGAGGCATCTGGCAATTCAAGGCCGATAAGCCGGACCAGAATTATGGCGATGGCGTGCGTTATGCCACGGGCCTGCGGAATGTAGTGGGACTGGATTGGAATACGGCTACCAATACGTTATTCGTTATGCAGCATGGACGGGACCAATTGCATGATCTTTTTCCTGATAAATGGGATACGAAACAGAGTGCGGAATTACCTGCCGAATGTATGTATGAGGTGCACAAAGGCTCCAACTGCGGCTGGCCTTATATCTTCTATGATCAATTCCAGCATAAGAAAATACTGGCCCCTGAATATGGCGGCGACGGCAAACAGACTGGGGGGGAAGACGCCCAGGATCCTGTGGTAGCTTTCCCGGGCCATCTGGCGCCCAATGGCCTGTTATTCTATACGGGCAACCAATTCCCGGAGAAGTATAAGAACGGGGCGTTCATCGCCTTTCATGGTTCCTGGAACAGGGCTCCCGAGCCTCAGAAAGGGTATTTCGTCGTCTTTCAACCATTCAAAAATGGCAAGCCCAGCGGGGACTGGGAAGTATTTGCGGATAATTTCTCCGGCGGACCGGAATTAACAGCTTCCGGCCGGGCCAAATATCGACCCTGCGGACTGGCTCAGGGACCCGACGGATCCATTTATGTGACGGATGATTCGAAAGGGACGGTTTGGAAGATCTCTTATAAGAAGTAGATCGATTCTGTAAGAAGCAGATCGATCGGCCGGCCGGTGAATGGAGGTCGTCAAACGGGAATAATTGATTTTAAAAGGATAAGATAAAACAAATGAAAAAGAACAAGTTAGTTATAGTATTGGCCGGTGGCCTTTTCCTGCTGGCTACCGCTTTGATGTCACAAACGAAGAAACCTGCTGCTCCCGCTCAAAAAGGCCCGGGCAAGGGTGCTGCTTTGAAAGCTTCTATGGATAGAGGCCAGCAGGTTTACCTGGAGCAATGCCTGGCCTGTCACCAGGCTGACGCCATGGGGGTACAGAATATGAATCCCCCCCTTATAAAGACAAAATGGGTGTTGGGGGATAAGACCACGCTGGTGCAGATAGTGTTAAAGGGAATGACCGGAGAGGTGGAGATCAATGGAGAAACGTATCATAATGTAATGGCTCCGCATAGCGATCTCACCGATCAGCAGATCGCGGATGTATTGACCTATGTGCGGAATAATTTCGGTAATAAGGCCAGCGCCATCACGGCTGCCGAAGTGAAGGCGATCCGGGCAAAGACAAAATTGTAAACGCTAAGGATAGCGAAGGAGCGTGCCGAAAGGCAAATGTGAACATGCATAATGCGCGTAATAAGCGGAAGACTGCGAAAAGAAAAGAAGGAAAATAATAAATGAAAAGGATCTTATTTATAGACAGGGACGGGACATTGATCAGGGAGGCGCCTCCTACTTACCAGATCGACACTTTTGACAAGCTGGAATTCTACCCCTATATGTTCGAATATATGGGGAAAATAGCCCGGGAATTGGATTATGAGTTGGTGATGGTGACTAACCAGGATGGGCTGGGCTCTGCCGGATTCCCGGAGGATCATTTCTGGCCGGTGCAGAACCTGGTGATGAAAAGCCTGGAGAATGAAGGGATCCATTTCAGTGCTGTCTATATCGACAAGAGCTTTCCGAAGGATAATGCACCTACCCGTAAGCCGGGTACGGGCATGCTGACGGGTTATATTGGGAATGAGGAGTACGACCTGGAGAATTCCTATGTGATCGGCGACCGGATCACCGATGTACAATTAGCGAAGAACCTGGGTTGTAAAGCCATCTGGCTGAATAATGAGCCCGGGCTGGGGGGGAAGGAAATCAATGATACGCTCCGGGACCTGGAGGAGGCAATAGCTCTTGAGACGACCTTATGGAGCAAGATCTATGAATTCCTGAAACTGGGGCTCCGCCGTGTCATTCATGAGCGCAATACCAACGAGACGCAGATAAAGATTGAATTGAATGTGGATGGCAATGGGAAGGCGAACATTGTCACCGGCCTGGGTTTCTTCGATCATATGCTGGAACAGATCGCCCGCCATGGAAAGATGAACCTGACTGTCCGGGTGAACGGGGATCTGCATATTGACGAGCATCATACGATTGAAGATACCGGCATTGCTCTGGGCGAAGCGTTTGCCAAGGCCCTGGCGGATAAACGGGGCATGGAACGTTATGGCTTTGCCCTGCCGATGGATGAGGCGGATGCGAAGGTCCTTATTGATTTCGGGGGGCGTAGCTGGATCGTATGGAATGCGGAATTTAAGCGGGAAATGATCGGGGAAATGCCGACGGAAATGTTCTTTCATTTCTTCAAGTCCTTTTCTGACGCTGCCCGCTGCAATCTGAATATCGAATGCCGGGGGGAGAATGAGCATCATAAAATAGAAGCTATTTTCAAGGCTTTTGCAAAAGCCATTCGTATGGCGGTGAAAAGGGATCCTCTCAGTAATTATCTGCCCAGTACGAAGGGGGTGTTGTAGGGGGAATTCGGGGCAAATAGCAAAAAAATTTGGCGAAATCGATTTTCGTAGGCATATTTGCCATGTAATGAAGAAACAATCAATTAATCAACAGTGGTGGTGGCATACAAACTCCGAGCGGGGCAAGTAATGCTATTACTAATGTATTACCATATTGGGCCCCGGTACACCGGGGCCTTTTTTATTTATAACTCTTTGCCGATCAATTAGATTATGAAGAAAATAGAAATAAAGACGAACTGTAAGAAACTCCTCTCGGATATTTATACCCCGGTGGGTATTTATCTGCGTCTGAGGGATCGGTTCCGCGATACGATCCTATTGGAAAGTACGGATTATCATGTAGCAGAGAACAGCTATTCTTTTATTTGTATTAACGCCATTGCCGGCATAGAGATCTCCGATACGCAGCGTATCGAATTCAAGCTGCCTGGGCAGCCTCCCGAGAAGATCGATCTCCGGCATTTTTCGGATACGCCGCGCCTGTTATGGGAGTTCATGCAGCGGTTTGATACGAAGCCTTCCTCTGAGAAACCTGTAAGGGCAGTACAGGGACTGTTCGGTTATACCTGTTTTGATGCCGTTCAGTTTTTTGATACGATCCGGCTGCGCAATCGCCCGGCGGAGAAAACGCCAGGAATTCCGCTGATGCGTTACCGCCTGTATCAGTATGTGATCGCGATCAATCATTTCAAGGACGAACTCTATATCTGTGAAAATGAGATTGCCGGGCTGGAATCTGAATTGTCCGTGGTGGAGTCCCTGATCAAGAGCAAGGACCTGCCTGTTTATCCCTTTAAGGTGAAGGGGGCCGAAACCTCTAACCTGAAAGACGAAGAATATAAGGCGATCGTGGAGAAGGGTATCCAGAGCTGTCATCGGGGGGATGTTTTCCAGATCGTACTGAGCCGGCGCTTTCAGCAACCTTTTACCGGTGATGAATTCAATGTATACCGGGCTTTGCGCAGTATCAATCCTTCTCCTTATTTGTTCTTTTTTGACTACGGCGATTATAAGCTGATGGGATCTTCTCCCGAATCACAACTGATCCTGCAGAATGGCCAGGCCATTGTGCACCCGATAGCCGGGACGTTCAAAAGATCGGGCGATGATGCTATCGACCAGCAAATGGCGGACAAATTACTGAAGGATGCCAAGGAGAACGCCGAGCATGTGATGCTGGTGGACCTGGCCCGTAATGATCTCAGCCGTTCCTGTGATGGTGTCCGGGTGGAGCATTACCGCCAGGTGCAATATTATTCTCATGTCATACACCTGGTGAGTGAAGTGAGAGGGCAATTGCGGGATGGCTATAATCCATTCGAGTTGCTGGCCACTACTTTTCCTGCCGGTACGTTGAGTGGCGCTCCAAAATTCAAAGCTATGGAACTGATCGATGCCTATGAGCCAACGTCAAGGAGCTATTATGGCGGTTGTATCGGGTTTATGGGATTTGATGGTAGCTGCAACCAGGCTATCATGATCCGCAGCCTCCTCAGCAAGGATAATACGCTGACCTACCAGGCGGGAGCGGGAGTGGTAGCGGCCAGTAAGCCGGAGAGTGAATTGGAGGAGGTGAATAATAAACTGGGCGCTCTGAAGAAAGCGATCCTTTTTGCGCAGGAGATTGCGGGATGAGGGGATTTGTTGCCGCCGGGCATCCGGCTTAAAATTGTGAAATCTTTAAAATAATATATCCAGTGCCACGTATTCTTGTTTTTGATAATTACGATTCGTTCACTTACAACCTGGTTCATTTGGTGGAGAAGCTGTTACACCAGAAAGTAGAGGTCTACCGAAATGACCAGATCCCTTTGGAGAAAGTGAAAGATTATGATAAGATCATTTTGTCACCGGGACCGGGGATCCCCATCGAGGCAGGATTATTATTGCCTTTGATAAAGGAATATGCGTCATCCAAATCTATTTTGGGAGTCTGCCTGGGGCATCAGGCCATCGGGGAAGCTTTTGGGGGCAAACTGGTGAATTTAAGTACGGTCTATCATGGCGTTTCGACACCGGTGAAGATCTTGCAACGGCAAGCGAAAGCAACGATGCCCGGGAAAGACCTGTTCGAAGGTCTGCCGGATGGATTTGAAGCGGGGCGTTATCATAGCTGGGTGATCAGTGATGAGGGATTTCCGCAGGAGCTGGAAGTGACGGCCCGGGATGAAAAGAATTATATCATGGCCCTTCGGCATAAGAGCCTGGATGTGCAAGGGGTGCAATTCCACCCGGAGAGCGTATTGACCCCGCAGGGGGAACTGATCCTGAAGAACTGGCTTAGCGAGTGACAAATGGATCGGCAAAGAGAGATGGCGAAGTGGATGCCAGGATGACTAATTAAACAGACGAAGAAAATTATTATGAAAAAGATCTTACAATATTTATTTGAGCATAAGACCCTATCCAGGGAACAGTCCAGGGAAGTATTGACAAATATTTCCAGGGGACAGTATAATGAGAGCGAGATAGCATCTTTCATTACTGTATTCCTTATGCGCAGCATTACGATCGACGAACTACAGGGATTCCGGGATGCTCTCCTGGAACTGTGTGTGCGGGTCGATCTCGATGGGCACGATACGATCGATATCGTCGGTACGGGCGGCGACGGGAAGAATACCTTTAACATCTCCACCCTCGCCTGCTTTATCGTGGCCGGGACGGGGCAGAAAGTGTCCAAGCATGGCAATTACGGGGCTTCTTCGATCAGCGGGGCCAGCAACGTGATGGAGCAGCTGGGCTATAAATTTAAGAATGAGGCAGGGCGGTTGCGACAGGAGATAGAAACTGCCAATATCTGCTTCCTCCATGCGCCATTGTTCCACCCTGCCCTGAAGACCGTGGCCCCTATCCGGAAAAACCTGGCGGTCCGCACTTTTTTCAATATGCTGGGGCCGATGGTAAATCCCGCCTTTCCAAAATTTCAGTTGGTAGGGGTATATAACCTGGAAATGGCCAGAGTATACAATTACTTATTACAACAGACGGAGGGCCGTTTTACCATCATCCACAGCTTGGACGGGTATGACGAGATCTCCCTTACGGGCGATACCAAGGTGATCACAAATCAGGGGGAAAAGATCCTGACGCCGGAAGAATTGGGCAAACGAATGGTAAATGCTACCGATATTTATGGGGGCAATACGGTGGAGGAAGCGGCGAAGCTGTTTACGAAAATATTGAAGGTGGAAGGTAGTTGGGCCCAAAATGCGGTAGTGCTGGCGAATGCAGCCATGGCGCTTCATTGCACCGGTGCGTTTAAAACTTATGAGGAGGCATATGCAGCGGCGGTGGAGAGCCTGGAGAGCGGAAGGGCTTATGGGGCTTTGCAGCAATTGATTGCACTACAGGCCTGACGATTAGATGAATAGACATTAATTAACCAAATAATGAGCCCCCTGGGTTTTAGGGTATGAACATCCTGGATAAAATAATCGATTACAAAAGAGTGCAGGTCGAAAAAGTAAAGGCGCAGACGCCGGTGGATGTCCTGGAGAAAGGGACCTTCTTTCTGAGGCAGCCCTTATCCCTGCGGCAGTTCCTCACCGATCCGGAGAAGACGGGAATTATTGCGGAATTCAAGAGGCGCTCTCCCTCGAAAGGAGTGATCAATGACAGCGTGAATGTGTTGGATGTGACAAGGGGATATACGGCTGCCGGCGCCTCTTGTCTGTCGGTGCTGACGGATCAGCATTTTTTCGGCGGAAGCAACACCGACCTGATGACAGCCCGCGTCAATAAGATCCCAATCCTGCGGAAGGATTTTATCATCGATGACTACCAGATCCTGGAGGCAAAGGCCATCGGGGCCGACGTGATCCTGCTGATAGCGGCCTGTCTTACGCCCGGCGAAGTAAAAAAACTGGCTGTTTTTGCCAAGTCCCTGGGATTGGAGGTATTATTGGAGATACATAATGAGGAAGAACTGGCACATATTTGTGAGGAGACGGAATTGGTGGGAGTGAACAACCGGGACCTGAAAACATTTACGGTGGATGTGGATCGTTCCATCCAATTGAGTAAAAAAATTCCTGCCGGAAAGATCACCATTGCGGAGAGTGGCATCAGTAAGGTCGAAACGATCCTTCAACTGAAAAATGCCGGCTTCAGCGGATTCCTGATCGGGGAGAACTTTATGAAGGAAAATGATCCGGGAGCGGCATTTGAGCAATTCGTTCAGGAGCTGAAGCTGGCAGGAGCCAAAGTGAGTAATTAAGAGGACAGCCCCGGTTTTGCCGGTGTGTGTACAAATGATAGTTAATAGTCTAAGATTGTCTTTGCTTCATTCGTTCACCAGTTAAAAAAGGAGCGACTTGCTTTTTGGCAGGGTGCTCCAGGAGGAAACTTATGAGAGTAAAAGTCTGCGGAATGACTGAACTTGACCAGGTAAAGCAGCTCGATGCCATGGGAGTGGATTTTGCGGGGTTCATTTTTTACCCCAAATCACCCCGTTATGTCGTGCGTCACCTGGCGGGAGAGCAGTTGAAAAAGACAAAGCTGCGGTTGGGAAAGGTAGGCGTCTTCGTCAATGCCGCCTATGATGAAGTGATGAAACAGGTGGACAGTTATGGCCTGGATATGGTGCAATTGCATGGAGATGAGACGCCGCGTTTTTGCGAACAGCTGTCGAATTATATCACCGTGATCAAAGTATTCCGCCTCGGTGAGGACGACCCGATCGATTGGATCGTCCGGCCCTACCAGGATTCCTGCGACATGTTCCTCTTCGATACGGAAGGGGTGGGCTATGGGGGCACTGGTAAAAAATTCAACTGGGATGTATTGAAGCCGGCCCATATTGATAAATTATTCTTTTTGAGCGGGGGGATCGAACCGGGAGATGGAGAGAAGCTAAAGGTTTTTGCCAGGGAGCCGGTGGCCCGGAAAATGTTCTCGATCGACATCAATAGTAAATTCGAGCTGAGCCCCGGGGTGAAGGACTTGAAGAAAGTAAGGGCGATGTTGGATGGATTGAAGACCAATGGCTGACTAAATAAAGGATTATGATGGATACAAAAAATATTACGAAAGCGGTGACCAGCCTGCAGTCACCGGATGCACACGGATATTACGGGAAATTCGGCGGCGCCTATATCCCCGAGATGCTGTACCCCAATGTAGAGGAGCTGCGTACCCGTTACCTGGAAATCATGCACGAGGCCTCATTCCAAAAAGAATATCATTCCCTGCTGAAAGATTATGTCGGCCGCCCGTCGCCTTTATACCTGGCAGAACGGCTGAGCAATAAATATAACACCGAGATCTTTCTGAAACGGGAAGACCTTAATCATACCGGGGCGCATAAGATCAACAATACGATCGGGCAGATCCTGGTGGCGCTGCGGCTTGGCAAGAAACGCATCATTGCCGAGACAGGCGCCGGCCAGCATGGGGTGGCGACGGCTACCGTCTGTGCGCTGAAAGGGATCGAATGTATCGTCTACATGGGAGAAAAGGATATTGAGCGCCAGGCCCCGAATGTAGCCCGGATGAAAATGCTGGGGGCGAAAGTAGTACCGGCCCTCAGCGGCAGCAAGACCCTGAAGGATGCTACGAATGAAGCGATCCGGGACTGGATCAACAACCCCGTGGACACCCATTATATTATCGGCAGCGTGGTAGGCCCTCATCCTTACCCGGATATGGTCACCCGGTTTCAGAGCGTGATCAGTGAAGAGATGCGGGTCCAGTTGAAGGAGAAGACGGGGAACGAATTGCCTAC
>Ga0307511_10000043_pt1 | contig 101232 bp, 86 predicted proteins | sample 13_EM_MG_FD_200266 | JGI IMG/M metagenome (GOLD analysis project Ga0307511, IMG submission 200266) | Populus trichocarpa ectomycorrhiza microbial communities from riparian zone in the Pacific Northwest, United States - 13_EM | ecosystem: Host-associated > Plants > Roots > Unclassified | place...
GCGGCATCAATACGCGCTCCAGGGGCATGGTCAAAAAGATGATCACCAGCCCGGCGATGATCTCCTCGACCCAGCAGGCCAGCCGCGCCACCAGCCCGATACGCAGTTTGGGAGGCCGGGGACTGGGATGCAGCAGCCCGGCGACGATGGTGGCCAGCACCAGGGCCACCACCAGAGCCAGCAAGCCGGCCGGCCCGAGCAGCCAGCCCAGGGCCAGCAACAGGGGAATCAGGGTGAGCGCATGCATGAGACAGCAGTGTACGCGAGAGCACAACGCCCGCCGCCCGCCACGCCCTTTCGACCACGGCGGCCTTCAGACCTATGTGTGTTCACCTCTGGATGGCCCTGCCGTGCTTGGGTGCCTGGGTGCCTGGGTGCCTGGGTGCTTGGGTACTTGCGTACCTAGGTGCTTGCGTACTTGCCCCCTTCTGTTTCCTCCTTTTGATTGGAGGAATCGTCAAGCAGATGCGGCCGGCTCGAGCTGTGTCGAGGCGAACAACTGTTCCAGCTGGCCCAGGGTGGCCGCCGCGTCCTGCGCATTCCACGCCGCGAGCACGTAGCGGTCCGGCCGCAGCAGCAGTTGGGTCGCGCGCATCCGCGCCATCGCCTGTGCGATGGCGCCGTCGCAATCACGGGCTATCGCCACATTCGGTGCCACAACGGGGAAGTCATCATCCTGGCGCACCAGCAACAAGGCCTTGCATGCCAATACACAAGGCGGCGCGGCGCCCCCGTCCACCCACGCCAGCCACGCATAGCCCGGGCCGAGCAACTCGTCGAGCAGCACGCGCGCGCCGCCCTGCAATTCCACCCTGGGCTGCACGAACAACTGCCCGGGGCGCAGCACCTGCTTGTCCGCGACCTCGCGCGGCACGAAAAAGCCTTGCGCGTAGCGCGGCTTGGGCTTGAATTTGAGGTGCAGCACGTAATCGCGCGCCGACGGATACAGGCTGATCAGCTTGAGCGCTGCCTGCATCGCCATCGCCGAGGCGCGCGACTTCGGCTGCATATAGCGGCCGATACGCAAGGCCATGCGGATCAGCGCCCAGGCGTGCGGCGCGCGTTCCTGCTCGTAGCTGGCCAGCAGCCCCGCGCCGGCGCGGCCCTGCGTAACCTCGGCGAGTTTCCAGGCCAGGTTGAAGGCGTCGCGCACGCCGCTGTTCATGCCCTGCCCGGCGAAGGGCGGCGTCAGGTGCGCGGCATCGCCCGCCAGCAGCACCCGGCCGCGGCGCCACCGTGGCGCGATGCGGGCGTGGAAGGTGTACACCACCTTGCGGATGATCGGAAGATGCTCGTCGGCCGGCTCGCGCCCGCGCATCCAGGCGCGGATGCGCTCCTCGATCAGCACGTCCTCCGGCTGCTCGCCTTCGTGCAGCATGAACTCATAGCGCAGGCTGCCGTGCGGGCCGGGCAGGCGGATGGTCGGGCGCACCGGGTCGCAGTAGGTGCGGGTATGGCGGAACGGCGTGCTGCGTTGGACCATATCGACGATCAGCCAGCGTTCCGCGTAGGTCTCGCCGCGCAGGCTGATGCCGAGCAGGTCGCGCACCGTGCTGCGCCCGCCGTCGCAGGCGATCAGCCAGTCGCATTCGATCACTTCCTCGCCGTCCGCGTGCGACACGGTGATGCGCACGCCCTCGTCATCCTGCGCGAGGTTCCTGAGTGCGTGCGAGAAGCGCGCCTCCACCAGCGGGTGTCGGGCCAAGGCACGATGCAGGGTCGCCTCCAGCAATGGCTGGCGAAACGCGCTGCGCTTGGCATAACCGTATTCGAGGGAACTGGGCAGGATGCGCGCGAACACCCGGCCGTCCCAGGCGTGATAGTGCACGCCGTAGCTTTGCACCACGTCGGGCAGCACATCGTCGATCACGCCGGCGTTCTGCATGGTGCGCAGGCTCTCGTCATCGATCGACACGGCGCGCGGTTCGCCCACGGTGCCCGAATGGCGCTCGATAAGCAAGGTGGGCACGCCATATTTGCCGAGCAGGTTGGCCAGGGTCAGGCCGGTGGGTCCGGCGCCGGCGATCACTACCGGATAGCGGCGCGTTTGCGCCCCGGCACCTGCCACCACTCCCATTTCCACCGCTGCGTTCATATCGCCACCTCGGGCCTTTTCGCCCTCTTGCCGCTCCGGCTTCCCTTGCCGCGCCGCGCCGCCTGGCGCGCGGTTTCGATGCGTGCCTCGATGCGCGCCGCCGTCTCCAGCACCTTGCCGGTGACTCGCGCGCGCTGCGCCGGCTTGATGCTGGAGGCCGGCAGCACCACGCTGACGCTGCCCAGCACCTGCGCGCCGTCGAGGATGGGCGCGGCAAAGCCCTGCGCATCGGCATCGACCTCGTTGGCCGTCACACAGATGCGCGCCTCGCGCAGCGGCGCCAGCGCTTCGTACAACGCCTCGAAGCTGCCCGGCAGGCCGGCGCGCGCCATCTCCTTTTTGTGGCGCCGCCACAAGGCCGCCAGCGCGTCACGCCTGAGGAACGCCAGGATGATCTTGGACGTCGCGCCGCGATACATCGGCATGGCGCGGCCACGCTCGTAGCTGACCCTGGCCGGCGCATTGCTGCCGGCGGTCTGCTCGATGCACAGCACCTTGTCGCCGTGAAAGCGGCACAGCAGAGTGGTGCCGCCGGTGTCACGCGACAATGCTTCGGTAAGACCGCGCGCGGCATCGAGCAGCGGGTCGGAGAGGCGGATCTGCCGGTCCAGCTCGACGATCGCCGGACCCAGCACATAGCCGCGCTCGGGCACGCGCTCGACAAAGCCGGCCCCCTCCAGTTGCGCCAAGTAGCGGTACACGCTGGCGCGCGAAGCGCCCAGTGCCGCCATCGCGCGCGCCGGGGTCAGCACCGGCTCGCTGGCGCTGAACAGCGCGAGCAGCTGCAGCACGCGGTCACTGCTGGACATGCGGACCTCCGCGGCGCAAGAGTCTGATATCGGGGTTCAAGGGTGCCGATCCGCCTGGATCGGCCTAGCTGCGCATGATCGCCGCGCCCCACTGGTTCAGGGTGCGCTGCTCGTGCGGCCACAGGCCCGCCGGGCGGTCGCCGGCGCAGACCTCGATCTCGGCGGAAATTTCCGCCAGGTTGCCGTCCGGGTCGGCAATCATGAAGAACACGTCGTTGCCGGGACCGTGGCGGCCGACGCCCCACACCAGCGGCAGCTTTTCGCGGCCCATGTGGTCGGCCCAGTCGCGCAACGCGGTCCAGTCCGGCGCCTCGAAAGACTGGTGGTCGAAGCGCCCCTCCGGCGCCCTGAACAGGGCGAGCACATGATGCAGCCGGTCGCTGCGCATGAAGCAGGCGCGCAGCACGCCTTCGGAATCCTTGACGCGGTCGGAGACGATCAGGCCCAGTTGCTCATAGAACGTCACCAGGCGCTCCGGGTCGGCGGTGCGTAGCCCGAAGTGCTGGCAGTACGCCTCCGGCACCGCGCCGGTCGCCGGTACATCGGGTGCTGCGCGGTGCAGGAACACCAACAGGTTGCCCTCGGGGTCACGCAAGGCGAAAGCCGGCGCGTCGAGCAATTTGCCACCCGGCAGTTCGCACAAGGCATCAGCCGGCACTTGCGCCCGCAGCTTCTCCCAGCCGCGAGCATCCGCGAAGCGGAACGCGGCATAGCCCAGGCTGTGCGTCTTGCCCGGTGCGAAAGCCACCGCCCGGCCCGGTCCTTCGCATAGCCAGGTACCGCCCGCCTCGGCGGTCACGCACATGGCGTAGGCCTGCGCGTAGAAGCGCGCCATCTCCTCGGGTTGCGGCGAACACAGTTGCAGGTGGTCCAGCACGGCGCCGATTTCCATGTTTGTCTCCTGGTCGATTTCGGGCATCTTCCCGCGCCAGCCGGGCGGCGTCAATCGAAAATCTCGCCGGCTGAGACGTGCCCGAAGCCGGCCGGATTCGGCCGGCGCTTGACCGGCGGGTTCCCGCGCAAGTATATTAACCAAACGATCGTTTGTTTTATGAAACCATGAACCAGACCACCCACTCCCCGCCCGCCTCTGCCTCCACCTCTGCCTCCACCTCCGCCCCCGCCATCGACTACCGCCCCGACGACCCGGCGATCCTGGCGGACCCGTTCCCGGTCTACCGGCGCCTGCGCGACGAGGACCCGGCGCACTGGTCGCCGCGCCTCAAGTCCTGGGTGCTGACGCGCTACGCCGACGTGAAGCGCGTCTGCCAGGACAGCGCCGGGATGTCGTCGGACCGGCTGCGCCCCTTTTTCGCCATCATGCCCTCGGCCGAGCAGCAGCGCATCGGCGCGATCATGCGCTACCTCTCCCTTTGGATGGTGTTCCGCGACGCGCCCGACCACACGCGCATCCGGCGCCTGGCCTCGCGCGTCTTCCACGTCAAGTCCATGCAGGCGATGCGCCCGAACGTCGAGCAGATCACCGCCTGGCTGCTGGGCAACATCGGCGACCGCGAGGAGATCGATTTCATCGCCGACTTCGCCGGCCCGCTGCCGGCGCTGGTCATCATGGACATGCTGGGCGTGCCGCGCGCGGACCTGGCGCTGATCAAGCGCCTGTCCGACGAGATGGCGCTGTTCATCGGCAGCGCGCGCGTCGCCAGGGAGAAGTACGACGTGGCCGAAGCCGCCACCCGGGAGATGGCCGCGTACTTTCGCCGCATGATCGGGGACTGCCGCGCCGAACCGCGCCGCAACCTGCTCAGCGAACTGGCCCACCTGACCGACGAATCGGGCGACCGGCTCTCGGACGACGAACTGATCGCCACCTGCATCCTGCTGCTGTTCGCCGGCCACGAGACCACCACCAACCATATCGCCAACGGCCTGCTCTCCCTGATGCGCTTTCCCGGCGAGATGGACAAGCTGCGCGCCCGTCCCGGCCTGGCGGCCGCCGCCGTCGAGGAGCTGCTGCGCTACGACGGGCCCTCCGGCGCCCAGGTGCGCGTCGTGCGCGAGCGCTGCGAGTTGCACGGCAAGACACTCAACCCTGGCGAGCGCGTGTTCATCATGCTGAACGCCGCCAACCGCGACGAGCGCGCCTACGCCAGCCCCGACGCGCTGGACATCGAGCGTGATGGCGTGGCCCATTTGACTTTCGGCTACGGCAACCACATCTGCCTGGGCTTCCCCCTGGCGCGCCTCGAAGGGCAGGTGGCGTTTCCGGCCTTGTTGGAACATTTCCGCGCCATCGAGCGCATCGACGGACCGCTGGATTGGCTGATTTCGCCGATTTTTCGCGGCGTCAAGGCTCTGCCGGTACGTGTGAGGCGATAAGCGGCATTGCACCGCCCCCGGGGGGTGGGGATAGAATCGCGCGGCTATGCAAGCCCGCCCCTCCTTCCCCATCTTTCCCGGCCCTGCCTCGCGCGCGGGCGCGGGCCGCTGACGATGCCGGCCGCGCCGAAGAAAAGTGCCAAACGGGCTGCCGCGACATCCGGCAAGGCCGGGCGCGCGCCTGCCGCCAGGCCGGCGTCCAAGACCGCGGTTGGCGCCACGCGCAAGACCCGTGGCGCCGCGCCCGCCAAGTCCGCGCCCAGCCGCTCGGACAGCCGCCTGCCCCAGTTGATGGAGCAAGCCGCCGGCCTGTTCGCCGCGCGCGGTTTCGAAGGCACGTCGGTGCGCGACATCGTCAGCCGGGTCGGCATGCTGCCCGGCTCGCTGTACGCCCATTTCGCGAACAAGGAAGAACTGCTGCTGGCGGTCTATGAAGAAGGCGTCAGGCGCATCCGCGCGGCGGTGGACGCCGCTCTCGAGACCGAGACTGAACCATGGGCGCGCCTGGAGGCGGCCTGCCGCGCGCACCTGGACACCCTGCTCGCCAAAAGCGCCTACGCCCAGGTGGTGATCCGCGTGCGCCCGGACGACGTGCCCGGGGTGCGCGCCCAGCTGGTCACCCTGCGCGACGGCTATGAGCAGATCTTCCGCGCCCTGGTGACGCGCCTGCCCCTGCCCGCCGGCAGCGACCGGCGCGGCCTGCGGCTGATGCTGATGGGTGCGCTCAACTGGTCGCCGGAGTGGTACCAGGCCGGCGGCGACAGTCCGCGCAAGATCGCCAGCGGTTTCATCAAGCTGCTGCGCTGACCAGACGGGCGGGTTCATCGTCCATCCCGGCAGCCACGCCGGCGGCCACCCGGCGCGACTGCCGGGCCCGGGCAACTGCAACCAGCCGGTCCCGGGCCGCGTACCATCGAACGAAGGTGTGAACCGGTGCCGCGGCAGCGGCCCGCGCGATTCACGCTATGATCCCGCCGGAGGTGCCTCATGCATTCCCTTTCTCCCATGTTCCGATTCCTGGCCCTGTGCCTCGCCGCCGCCCTGGCCGGCTGCGCTTCCTATACCGGCTCCAGCCTGGCGCCCGGCAGTTCCCCCGAGCAGACCCGTGCCCTGATGGGCCAGCCTGCCGCGGTGCACAAGGCGCCCTCCGGCGCCAACTACGCCGAGTCCTGGGAGTACCCGCACGGGCCGATGGGCCGGCACACCTTCATGGCCCGTTTTGATGCCTCCGGCAAGCTGTTGCGCATCGACCAGGTGCTCAAGGCGCAGACCCTGGCCGAGATCCATTACGGCAGCGACGACATGAATACCGTGCGTACCCTGCTCGGCCGCCCGGGCCTGGTGACCGGGCCGAACCGCCTGTACGGCGGCCCGATCTGGGACTACTACGCCCTGGACGGCCAGCGCAAGATCATCCTCTCCGTCTCCTTTGACTCGCGCGGCATGGCCGCGGCCGCCGGCGAAGCACCGGACCCGGAAGAGTTCAGCCCGAACGACGGCGGTGGCGGCGGCACCACCAACTGATCAGGTACGCGGCGCGCGGTGAGCGAATCCAAGTCCGAGGCAGCCGCGCGCCTGCGCACCCATCTGGAAGCCGCCAGCCGCCTGCGAGAGGCGGCGCTGGCCCTGCCGCAATCGCGCGCCGCGATGATGGCCTTGCGCAAGTGGCAGTCCGAACGCCTGGCGCGCACCTACCCGGACCTGCTGGCGCACCCGCGCCATCGTGGCCCGGCGCTGTTCTTTTTCGAGGAGCTGTACGGTCCCAAAGACCTGTCCGGCCGCGACCGCGACGTGCAACGCATCCTGCCGACCATGACCAAACTGCTGCCAACCGCGGCGCTCTCGACGATTGCCGACGCCATCGAACTGGACGCCCTCTCCGAGACCCTGGACAGCGCGCTGCTGCAAGTCCTCGCCGGGCAGGGCGACGCGGGCGCGCCGCTGACTGAAACGGCTTACGCCCAGGCCTACCGCGCCTGCGCCAACCGCGCCGAGCGCGCGCGGCAAATCGACTTCGTCACCACCATCGGCACCGAGCTGGAGTCGCTCACCCGCATCCCCCTGCTCGAAGGCACGATCCGCCTGATGGCCGGCCCGGCCAGGGCCGCCGGCCTGACCAGCCTGCACCACTTTCTCGCCACCGGCTTTTCCACCTTCAAGAAGATGGGCGATGCCAGCGAGTTCCTCGGCACCATCGTCGGCCGCGAGACCTTGCTGATGCAGCGCCTGTTCGACGGCGTACCCGCTCCGTTCGCCGGCCTGACGCCGGCTCCCTAGGCCCCCGCGCCCGCCCGCCATGCACCGGCGGAGGCAAAGTAGCGCCACAGTCAACCGCCGGTAGCCGGCCGCTCGCCCTCACGCGCCGTATTAACAGCCCGCCCAAAAACGGCTAAAGTGGCGTCACCCCGAAAACCCCGAGGGGGAACTTTGGGGCCTCCGGGGTTACCGTCCCCTTCTGCGCAGCCACACGCTACCAAGCAGCAGCCAACAGCAGAACAACCCAACGAGGAGACAAGATGGCCGAGAAAGTCTGGCTCAAGAGCTACCCGCCGGGCGTGCCCGCCGAGATCAACGAAAAGCAGTACACCTCGATCAAGCACCTGTTCGAGAGCGTCTGCCAGAAATACGGCAGCAAGCCGGCCTACGCCAATCTCGACCACCGGATGAGCTACAGCGAGCTGGAAAAGCAGACACGCGACTTCGCCGCCTACCTGCAGTCCCTGCCGGGTGTCGAGCGCGGCGACCGCGTCGCGGTGATGATGCCCAACCTGCTGCAATACCCGGTGGCGATCTTCGGCATCCTGCGCGCCGGCCTGGTGGTGGTCAACGTCAACCCGCTCTACACCCCGCGCGAACTGGAGCACCAGCTCAAGGACTCCGGCGCCAAGGCCATCGTCATCGTCGAGAACTTCTGCAAGACGCTGGAAGAAGTCGTCAAGGAGACGCCGCTCAAGCACATCCTCACCACCCAGATCGGCGACATGCTGCCCGCGCCCAAGCGCTGGATCGTCAACTGGGTGGTCAAGCACAAGAAGAAGATGGTGCCTGCCTGGCACATCGACGGCACCACGCCTTTCCGCGACGCGCTCTCGCAGGGCGCCGGCAAGCAACTCAAACCCGTTGACCTGGCGCACGAGGACATCGCCTTCCTGCAATACACGGGCGGCACCACCGGCGTATCCAAGGGCGCGATGCTGACCCACCGCAACATCCTCGCCAACCTGGAGCAATCCGGCGTGTGGATCTCCGGCCAGTTCAAGGAGGCACAGGAGGTGGTGGTCTCGCCCCTGCCCATGTACCACATCTTCTGCCTGACCGCGACGCTCTCCTTCATGAAGTGGGGCGCGATGAATGTGCTGATCACCAACCCGCGCGACCTGCCCGGTTTCATTGCCGAGCTGAAGAAGTACCCCTGGACCGTGCTCACCGGCGTCAACACCCTGTTCAACGGCCTGCTCAACACCCCCGGCTTCGAGACGCTCGACTTCTCGCGCATCAAGCTGGTACTGGGCGGCGGCGCCGCCGTGCAGCAGGCGGTCGCCGAGAAATGGCAAAAGGTCACCGGCCGCTCGCTCACCGAAGCCTATGGCCTGACCGAGTCCTCTCCCGGCGCCTCGATCAACCCGCTGGACACGCCCTGGCAGGGCTCGATCGGCCTGCCTCTGCCCTCGACCGATTTCTCGATCCGCAACGACGATTTCGTCGAGCTGCCGGCGTGGGATGGCGTAGGTCCCAAGGAAGCCTGCACCGGTGAAATCTGCATCCGCGGCCCGCAGGTGATGAAGGGCTACTGGCAGCGCCCCGAGGAGACCGCCAAGGTGATCCGCGACGGCTGGCTGCTCACCGGCGACGTCGGCCACATGGACGGCCGCGGCTTCGTCTTCATCACCGACCGCAAGAAGGACATGATCCTGGTCTCGGGCTTCAATGTCTACCCGAACGAGATCGAAGCGGTGGTGCAGATGCACCCCGGCGTGCTCGAATGCGCCTCGGTGGGCGTGCCGGATGAAAAGTCCGGTGAGGCCGTCAAGGTGGTGATCGTCAAGAAGGACCCCAACCTCACCAAGGAAGACATCATCGCCCACTGCAAGCAGCACCTGACCGGCTACAAGATGCCGCGCGTGGTCGAGTTCCGCAACGACCTGCCGAAGACGCCCGTGGGCAAGATCCTGCGGCGCGAACTGCGCGACAAGCCGAAGGCCTGAAGTTTCTTGCCGGCAAGGCACCGCCTCAAATTGGGGTCGGGTCATGATTTCGCGGCTCTTTGCGAAATTGTGCACCGACCCCAATTTGTTTACGGAGTGGGGTAAGCGTCCTACCTAGCCGAGAACAACCAGCGCATCCAGCGCCACCACCCCGTCCGCATAGCCGCGCACCGGGTTGATGTCCAGCTCGGCGATCTCGGGATGCTCGAACATCATCCGCCCCACCGCCACCAGCAGCTTGGCAATGGCCCGCTTGTCGCAGGCCGGGGCACCGCGCCAGCCTTCGAGCAAGGCCTTGCCACGCAGCGATGCGATCATCTCGTCCGCATCCTCGATCGACAGCGGCGCCAGGCGCACCGCCGTATCCTTCAGCGCCTCGGCCGCCGTGCCGCCCAGGCCGAGCATCACGCAAGGCCCGAAGCTCGCATCGCGCACCGCGCCGACGATCAGCTCCACGCCGGCCGCGGCCATCGGCTCGATCAGATAAGCGCGCGCGCCCTTGAGCGGAATCGCGTCAAGCCGGTCCAGCGCCGCGTTCAAGCCTGTCTCGTCCTTCAGGTTCAGCACCACGCCACCAGCTTCGGTCTTGTGCGCCACTTCGGTGGAAAGAATCTTCGCGGCCACCGGCTGGTCCATCTGGGCGAACGCCGCCAGCGCTTCCGCCCGGCTCCTGCACGCGCGCCCCGCCGGCACGGCGATGCCATAGCGTTTGAGCAAGGCTTTCGCTTCGATCTCGTTCAGCGTCCCGCTCACCGGCGCCGCCGCCTTCGCGTCGATCTGCACCGTCGGCTCTTTTTGCAGCCGCGCCTGTGCCTGCGCATCCTGCGCCAGCACGCGCCCGGCGAGCGCCAGGCGCTCCGGCGAGGCGAACGCGGCAATGCCCTTCTGTTTCAGCGCGGTCAGCGTCGGGGCGATATGTTCGACAACGCCCATGGTGCCGAACACGCGCGGCTTGCCCGATTCCAGAGCCGAGAGCGCGCCAACCGGATCGACCGCCGCCGGCTCGTGGATGGTGAACATCAGCACCGCGTCGATCGCCGCATCGTCGGCCAGGCATTGCAGCACTTGCGGGAAGGCAGGCGACGGTCGGCCGGTATCGACCGGGTTTTTCATGAAGGTGAGCGGGGGCAGCAGGCCTTGTACCCTGGCTACGGTGGCGGGTGACAGCTCCGGGACATTGACCGCATGGAACTTGAGATCGTCGATGATCAGCAGGCCCGGCCCAGCCTGGCCGGTGATCAGGCCGATGCCGGGATTGGCTTTGGGCGGGATGCGCTGCGCGGCAAGCGTGATGGCGGCATCGACCAGTTCATCGGTGGAGGCCACCACCACCGCGCCCGCCTGCGCCAGGGCCGCGGCCTTGCGCGCGTGCGAGCCGATCAGGTTGCCGGTGTGGCTTTGCGCGAAGGCGCCTACATCCGCCCGCCCTGCCGGCAGCGCGATCACCGCCTTGCGCGGCGAGACACGGCGGATCGCCTCGTACAACTTGCGGCCTTCGCGCACGCCTTCCAGGTGCAGGGCGATGGCGCGGGTGTTCTCGTCCTCGGCCAGCATGTCCAGTACATCGGCGGCATCGACATCGACCGCGTTGCCCAGGCCCGCCGAGAGCGTCACGCCGTGCCCCGCCGCGTGCAACATGAAAGCCAGGGTCAGGTTCACCCCGCCGGATTGCGCGACCACCGCGATGCGCCCGGGCTGGAGAAGCTCGACGCCGGGCGCGAAGCTGGCGAAGGTTTTCGCCAAGGGTTTCATATAGCCGGAGGTATTGGGCCCGAGCATGCGCAAGCCGGTGTCCCGGCAGATCGCGCCCAGTTCCTCCTGCAATTTCAGGCCTTCTGCGCCGGATTCGCCGAAGCCGCCGGAGATGATGAAAATCCCGCCGCAGTTCGTGGCCGCCGCCTCGCGCGCCGCGCCCACGCAGGCCGCCGCCGGGATGGCGAGGATCACCAGATCGACCGGGCTGCCGACCGCGGCGATCGAGGGGTAGGCCTTGAAGCCGGCGATCTCGGCGGCCTTCGGGTTGATCGGGTAGAGCTTGCCGGGAAAACCGCGCAGCGAATTGACCGCCTGGTAGCCCGCCTTGTTGGTATCGGCCGAGGCGCCGACGATGGCGATCGATTGCGGGTTGAACAGGCGCTTGAGGTTGGCGGAGCGGGACATGGGATGGGGTGTGAAGGTTGATCAATCAGGACGGGCTACTCACCCAACCTGACAAAACCATCGGTTTTTCACGAAAATGGCAATTACGAATGTCTTAAGCTGCGCCAAACCACGGTAAATCACGGTCGTTTTGGCATCGCGGATTTGGTGAACCGGTAGGTAGAGACCACAGCAAATCACAGAAAAAAATCGCACGCGATGGAGCAACCTTCAGGACAAATGTCCTGAAGGTTGCTCCGGGAACCTGATAAAACCTGAGGAATTCTCAGTAGTCTCCAGCCTCCCGGCGCGCGGCCAGGGGCTTTGTCGATTATTGCGGATGCAGTAACGAAGCGCGCAACCATACACCCGCTACTACCCAGCGTAAGCGCTTCCTGACTCCAAACATACGCGCGGCAGGACGAAAAGGGAAGTCTATTTTCGCCCGGCCGCGAAGCGCATTTTGGGCCGCTCAGGCCCTCTGCCTGGCTGCGCCATGCGGCGGCTTCACAAAATGAATCGGCACCTCGCGGATCGGCCGCGGCTTGACCCCAAAAGCGGCCAGTTTGCTGTCCAGGTGCTTCTCGTCCGGATTGGCAAGCGCGGCCTCGCGCGCGGTGCGCACGGCGGCGGCCAGTTGCGCCGCATCCACGCTGGCCAGGTCCCGGCCCTCGATGAGGGTCTGCATGATGCGGTTGAAATTGTCCTTGCCGCGGCGGTTGGTGTCGCCGTAGCCCTTGATCAGGCGGCCGAGCTGGGCGACTTCCAGCGCCAGCTCCACGGACAGCGGCGCGGCCCCGGCGACCGCGTCCAGCCAGCGCCCGATCAGGCCCTGTTCCTCGGCGTAGCGCGCGGTGCGCGGGCGCCAGGGCTTGAGCGCCGCCATCGAACGCAGCATCAGAAAGCCGATCACGCCGGTGGTGCGCAGGTGCATGCCGACATTGAGCCTGTGCTCGTGGCCGTTCTTTTTCGCCCACGCCAAGGCCTGGTTCGCCAGGGACTCGGGGAGGATGGAGGCGAACTCGTCGATGCCCGGTTTCAGGAACTCGATCACGTGCACGGTCTCGCCTTCGCGCGCCTGTACCTCGGCGCGTACCTCGGCGATGCGCGCCGCGCTGATCTTGACTTGCGCGACGCGGATCAGGTCGTCAAAGCACATCCACAGCGCCAGGTAGCGCGCGGTCTCGCGGGTCAGGCTGCCGTCGCCGGTATCGAGCTTGGCAATCGCCGCGACGCGTTCGCGGAACAGTTGCGCATAGCTCGCGCTTTGGAAAACCGTGCAGCGGCGCTCGCCCTCGGCGGCGAACTCGCGAGATTCCACCGGCAGGCCTGCCAGCCATTCGGCGGTGATGCTGATGGCGCCGGACGATTTGGCCGCCACCGCCTGCACGCCATTGCCCAGCGCTCGCGCATAGGCATCGCCAAAGGCGGCCAGGCTCGCTTGCGTGCCCTTGCCGCCGGCGCGGATCGCGGCTTCGCAGGCATCGCGCGTGAGCGGCCAGGCATTTGCCCCCGCCATCGCGCCGAACAGGGTGGCGGAGATCACCGTGCCGTGGGCGCGGGTGATGGCGTCCATGTCGAACAGCACGGCGCGGCCCGCCAGGGCGGTGGCCGCGTCGATGATCTGGCTGGTGGCAAAACGCCCGTCACCCATCTGCATCTTCTCGGCGACCGCGTAGACGCGATGGGTGGACGACACCACGGTGGTACCCTTGCCCGCCATGCCGCGCTCGATCATGCGGCCGCATTCGAGCAGTTCGGAGACCGCCAGCAGATCCACATCGCCCGGCATCGGGTTGAGGGCGAGGATCGGGCGCTTTCCTCCCACGGGAACAACTTGCGGAAAGATTTCCAGGTAGTAAGTGGTGGCGCCGGTGCGCTGCGCCACGCCGGGGATGGACGTGGCCTGCACCGGGTAGCCGCTGCTGGAGGCGGCATGCACGATCCAGTCGGCCAGCACGCCGCCGCCTTCGCCGCCGAGCGCGGCGATGAGGATTTTCACGGGCTTGATCAATGTGGTCATGTGCATGTTCCTTATGCCGGACGCAGCCAGCCGGTGAGTAGCCCGGCCATCTTGTCCCTGGCACGGTCCCACCAGGTGGGGTTCTGGACGATCTCGGCGCGGTAGAACGAGGGGCACAGCACCGCCGCGTGCGCGACTTCACCGCACAGGCCGCAGCCGACGCAGCCATTGTTCACGTGCGCGACCGGGTCCACTTTCAAGGGGTCCTTCGCGTCCTTCACCGTGAGTGACGGACAGCCGGAGAGGCGGATGCAGGAATGGTCGCCCGAACACACCGCCTCGTCGATGCCGTAGCGCACGCGCACCACGCGCTTGCCCTCCTTGAGAAGCTTCGCGTTGGCGGGCTTGAGGCGGCGCTGACGCTCGAGCTGGCATTCGCCCTCGGCGATGATCACCTTCAGGCCCTGGAAGGGGCTGGTGAAGGCTTCGCGCATGGTGCTGACCATGTCGGCGACCTTGTAGTTGTTCACCGTGCGCATCCAGCCCACACCCATGCCCTTGAGCGTGGATTCGATGGTGAGGTTGCTGTGCACCGCGCTCTGCCCCTTGGCTTCGCTGCGCGCCGACTCCAGCGGGGAAGAAATGATCTCCTGCGTGCCGGTGGCGGACGAGTAGCCGTTTTTCATGATCACCAGCACGCCGTCGCCCTGGTTGAACAGGCCCGACTGGATGCCGGAGAGCAGGCCGTTGTGCCAGAAGCCGCCGTCACCCATCACCGCCATGGCGCGCTTGTTCATCAGCGAGTTCACGCCGGCGGAAGAGGCCATGCCCATGCCGTAGCCGAGGATGGAGTTGCCCACCGAGAACGGCTCGAAAGTGGCGAGCGCGTGGCAGCCGATATCGCCGGCCACGTGCACGGCGCCGACTTCGCGCTCCACCAGTTTCAGCGCGGAGAACACCGGGCGCTCCGGGCAGCCGGTGCAGAAGGTCGGCGGGCGCGGCGGCACGTGGCCGCCGAGGCGCTCGGCCGCCTCCACGCGCAGCGCGTCCAGGCCATCGAGCCAGGCGGCGGTGGCGGTGAGGTCGACGCGCTTGTCGTACTGGCGGTGCGCGCGCGTCAGGCCGCGCAGGATGACTTCGGCGGTGTATTCGCCGGCCATCAGCAGCAGGTCCTTGCCATGTAATTTGGTTTGCACGTCGGCTCGCCGCATGATCGAGCCGATCTCGTGCTCGATGAATTCCGGCTGGCCCTCCTCGACCACCAGCACCGCGTCTTTCCCCGCGCAAAAGCCGGTGATCTGCTCGGGCACCAGCGGGTAGACGGCGTTAAGCGTGAGGATCGGCACGCCGGTCTCGCCGTAGGCGTCGGCCAGGCCCATCATCTGCAGCGCGCGAATCAGGTTGTTGTACAGGCCACCCTGCACGATCAGGCCAAGCGGGGCTTCTTGCGGGCCGCTGATGTCGTTGAGCTTGCGCTCCATGATGAAGCGGCGCGCGGCGGGCAGGCGCACGTCCATTTTCAGCTTTTCCTGCCGGAAGGTGGCGGGCGGGTGCGACAGGCGCTCGTAGTTGAACACCGGCGGGCCGGCCAGGCGGTTGCGGGTGGAGACCGCGGGCGGCTGGTTGCTGCTGGCGGCGAACTCTCCCTGCACGTGGCAGGCGCGGATGCGCAGTTCCATCATCACCGGGGTGTTCGAGGCCTCGGAGAGCGCGAAGCCCTCCTCCACCATCCGCACGATGGTCGGCAGGTCGGGGCGCGGGTCGAGCAGGGCCATCGAGCTTTTCAGCGCGTAGGCGTGGCTGCGCTCCTGGATCACCGAGGCGCCCTCGCCGTAGTCTTCACCGAGCACGATCAGCGCGCCGCCGACCACCCCGGCCGAGGCCAGGTTGGAAAGCGCATCGGCCGCCACGTTGGTGCCGACAATCGATTTCCAGGTCACCGCGCCGCGCGCGGGGTAGTTGATCGAGGCGCCCAGCAGCGCGGCAGCGGAGGCTTCGTTGGAGCAGGCCTCGACGTGCACGCCCAGCTCATCCATATACTCGCGCGCCTGCACCATCACATCCAGCAGGTGCGAGACCGGCGCGCCCTGGTAGCCGCCGACGTAGGAGACGCCGGATTGCAACAGGGCCTTGGTGACGGCGAGAATGCCTTCGCCACGGAAGGTCTCGCCTTCGCCCAGCTTGAGCGACTTGATTTCTTCGGTAAAGAGTCTTTCCATGCCTTTGTCTCCGGCGGCGCCCTTTCCGCTTGCGATGGGGCGCATCTATATGGGTGAGAGGCACAAAAATAAGCCCCCGGCCCCTATCTGTCAAATTGATGCAAGCGATGTGTTAAATTGACTGGATGGATATGTCCCGTGGCCTGATCGCGCGCGCCGATCTGAACCTGCTCAAACTCATGGTGGTGCTGCTCGACACGCGCAGCGTCACCGCCGCCGGCGCGGCGCTCGGGCTGACGCAGTCCGCGGCCAGCAGTGCGCTGGCCCGCCTGCGTGAGTTGTGCGCCGACCCCTTGTTCGTGCGCACGCCGCGCGGCATGGAGCCGACCGCCTATGCGCTGCGGTTCGGGGAGGACGTGCGCGCCGCCTTGCAGGCGCTGGAACTTTCGTTTTCGCGCGAGACCGGGTTTGACCCTGCCACCTCAAACAAGCGCTTTCGCCTGGGACTCTCGGATGTGGGCGAGTTCGTGTTCATGCCGCCGCTGCTGGCCGCGATCTCGGCGAGCGGGCCGCGCCTGGCGCTGGAGTCCGAAGCGGTGCCGCTTGAGCAACTCGCCGGCGCGCTGGCCGAGGGGCGCAGCGACATTGCCATCGGCGTGCTGCCGACGATGAGGGGCGGGGTGCGGCAGAAGACCTTGTTCCGTGAATCGCATGTGTTCCTGGCGCGCGCCGGGCACCCGCTGGCGAAAAAGCCGACCAGGGCGGGGTTCCTTGCCGCGCGGCACCTGGTGGTGGCGCCGCGCGAGACCCAGCACTATGGCGCGGAGAGCGTGCTGGTCGAGATGGGCGCGGCCGGGCGCATTGCCGCGCGCGTACCCCATTTTCTCGCCGTGCCGCGCTTGATCGAGCACGATGATCTGGTGGTGATTTTGCCGCGCATGATCGCGCGCCTGTTCGCGGCGGCCTCCCCAAGAGCGACGAAGCTGGTATGCCACGAACTGCCGGTGCCCGCGCCGACCCTGGAGATCAAGCTGTGCTGGCACCAGCGGTTCGATGAGGAACCGGCGAACCGCTGGTTGCGGGAGCATTGCGTGCGGCTGTTCGCCGACAAGGAGCAGGACTAGCTCCTTGCGGCCTGAGCACACAGCCTAGACGCGCTTGGCGGCGGGCGGCTTGATGAACTTGATCTGCTGCTCGCGTGGCGGCAGGGGCTTGATGCCGTGCTGGCCCAGGCTCTTTTCCAGGTTGCGCCCTTCCGGATCGGCCAGCGCCGCCTCGCGCGCGGCGAAAATCGCCTTGGCGCGCGCCGCATCGTCCATGCTCAAACCACCCTCGACCAGGTTGTCGAAGATGCGGTTGAAGCTGGCCTTGCCGCGCTTGTTGGTGTCGCTGTAGCCCTTGACCAGGCGCGCGGTCAGCGCGATTTCATAGGCCAGCTTCAGGTCGCGCGCGGCAGCCTTTTCGACGGCTGCAAGCCAGCGCTCGATCAGGCCCTGCTCTTCGGCGTAGCGTGCGGTGCGGCGGCGCCAGAAGCGGGTGCCGGCGGCGGCGCGCAGCAGCATGAAGCCGAAGATGGAGTTGGTCTTGATGTGCATGCCGACCGACATCTTCTCGGCCCAGCCGCTTTTGGTGGCCCAGGCATGGAAACCGTGCGCCATTTTCGGGGGCAGCATGCCGCTGATTTCGTCCAGGCCGGGCTTCAGGTATTCGATGATGTGGATCGGCTCATCGTCCTTTGCGAGCACGTCCTCGCGCACGCGCGCGAAGCGGCTCTTGCGGGTCTTCAGGTCGGCGACGCGGATCAGGTCCTCGAAGCTCATCCACAGGGCGAGGTAGCGCGCGGTCTCGGCGGCGAGCTTGCCGTCGCCGGTATCCAGGCGGGCAATGTTGGCCAGGCGCTTGAGGTAGAGCCCGGCGTAGGCCTGGTCCTGGAAATCGGTGGTGCGCTTGATGCCTTCAAGCACGATGTCGCGCGCGGCGGCGGGGAAGTCGCTCGGCTGGGGCAAGGCACCAGGCACCGGGACGGACTTGGGGACGGGCTGGAGCGGCGCATCCGGCGCCGTGCCGGTAGCGGCGGCGTAGCCGGCGGCGAAGCCCTTCAGGCTGCCGGCGATTCCCTTGCCGGAAGCCTTGATCACTTCTTCGCAGACCGCGCGCGACAGCGGCAGGGTGCCCGAGCCGATGATGGAGCCGAACATCACGGCCGAGATCACGGTGCCGGCTTCCTGCGTGGCGGCGGCCATGTCGAACAGCACGGTCTTGCCGGCCAGTTGCGGGGCGGCTTCCAGGATGCGGCCGGCGTCGTAGCGGCCGTCGCCCATCTGCATTTTCTCGACGGTAGCGTAGATGCGGTGGGTCGAGGCGACCAGGGTCGTGCGGTCATTGACGAACCCGTTCTGCATCGCGCGGCCGGCCTCGACCAGTTCGGAGGCGGCCATCACGTCGATGTTCGATGGCGAGGGCGTCAGGGCCATGATGGGCCGGCGGCCGCCGAGCTGCGCGGTGGGTACCGGGTAGATCTCGATGTAGTAGGTGGTGGCGCCGGTGCGCTGGGCCACGCCGGGGATCGAGGTGCTTTGCACCGGCAGGTCCTGCCGCTGCGCGGCTTCGACCAGCCAGTCGGCCAGCACGCCGCCGCCTTCGCCGCCCAGGGCGGCGAGCAGGACGGTCAAAGGACGGGTCGGGAAGGGGGAGTCGGTCATGCTCATGCGGGCTGCATCCAGCCGATGACGGTGCCGCGGAATTTCGCCACGAATTTGTCCCACCAGCTTGCGTTCTGCACGATCTCGGCGCGGAAGAAGGAGGGGCACAGGGTAGCGGCGTGCGAGACCTCGCCGCACAGGCCGCAGCCGACGCAGCCGTTGTTCACGTGCGCGACCGGGTCGACGCGCAGCGGGTCGGTCGAATCCTTGATGGTCAGCGACGGGCACCCAGATAAACGGATGCAGGAGTGATCGCCCGTGCAGGTGTCTTCATCGACTCCGAAGCGGGTGCGCACGACGCGCTCGCCGCGCTTGAGCTTGGCGGCGTTGATCGGCTTGATGCGGCGCTGGCGCTCGAGCTGGCATTCGCCTTCGGCGATCACCACCTTCAGGCCGTTGTAGGGCGAGGTCATCGCCTCCTTGAGCACGTTGAAGGTGTCGGTGACGTGGTAGTTGTTCACCGTCTTCATCCACTTCACGCCCATCCCCGTTAAGGTCCGCTCGATGCCCATGTCGGTGACGCGGTGCGCCTGCGACTGGTGCGGGCTGGAGGGAATCTCCTGCGTGCCGGTGGCCGAGGTGTAGCCGTTTTTCATGATGACGAGGATGCCGTCATCGTTGTTGAACACGGCGTTCGACACGCCTGACGAGAGACCGTTGTGCCAGAAGCCGCCGTCGCCCATCACCGTCAGGCTGCGCTTGGCGAACAGCGGACCGATCGCGCTGTTGCTTGCCAGGCCCAGGCCGTAGCCGAGCACGGTGTTGCCGATGTTGAAGGGCGGCAGGGAGGAAAACAGGTGGCAGCCGATGTCGGCGGAGACGTGATACGCGCCCGCTTCGCGCTCGAGCAGCTTCATCGCCGAGAACACCGGGCGCTCCGGGCAGCCGACGCAAAAGCCGGGCGGGCGGTTCGGCACCGGTGCGCCGAGCAACTCGGCGGCGCGCTTTTTCACGCCGGTGACGCCGGCGACTTGCGCGTGCAATTGCTCGATGTCGATGCCTTTGGGCGCGACCGCGGCGATCCACTTGGTCAGGCCGCCGAGCATCACCTCGCCGGTGTATTCGCCGGCCATCGGCAGCACGTCCTTGCCGTAGACCTTGGTCTGGATGTCGGCGCGGCGCAGGATGGCGTGTAGCGCGTCTTCGATGAAGTTCGGCTGGCCTTCCTCGACCACCAGCACGGCGCGGCGGGTGCTGCAGAAGGCGTTCAGCTCCTCGGGGATCAGCGGGTAGGTGACGTTCATCACGTACAGGGGGATGCGCGACTCGCCGAACGCGTCGGCCAGGCCCATCTGCTGCAGGGCGCGGATCACCGCGTTGTACATGCCGCCCTGCAGGATGATGCCGATGTCGCGCGTATTTTCGTCGGCGGCGCCTTCGAACACTTCGTTGAGCTTCTCGCGCTTGACGAACTCGACCGCCGCGGGCCAGCGCTGGTCGATCTTCTGCTTTTCCTGGGTGTAGGAAGACGGCGGCAGGACGATCTTGCCGTAGTCGAACTCGGGTTCCTGGATCAGCGCGTTGCGCGAGATTTTCGCGGCGACATTGTCCTTGGCCTCGAACGACCCGTGGACGTGGCAGGCGCGGATGCGCAGCTCGACGAATACCGGGCTGCTCGAAGCCTCCGAGAGCTCGAAGGCCTTCTCCACCATCTTGACGATGCACGGCAGGTTCGGGCGCGGGTCGAGCAGCCAGATCTGCGACTTCATCGCAAAGGCGTGGCTGCGTTCCTGCATGATCGAGGAGCCTTCGCCGTAGTCCTCGCCGATGATGATGACGGTGCCGCCCTTGACGCCCGAGGAGGCCAGGTTGGCCAGGGCGTCGGAGGCGACGTTGGTGCCGACGGTGGACTTCCAGGTGACGGCGCCGCGGATCGGGTAATTGATCGAGGCGCCCAGCATGGCGGCGGCGCCGGCTTCCGAGGCGTTGGCCTCGAAGTGGATGCCCAGCTCGTCCATGATGTCGCGTGCGTCGGTCAGCACGTCGATCAGGTGCGAGATCGGCGCGCCCTGGTAGCCGCCGACGTAGGAGACGCCGGACTGCAGCAGCGCCTTGGTGACCGCGAGGATGCCCTCGCCATGGAAAGTCTCGCCCTGGCCCAGGTTGAGCAGCTCGACTTCCTTCTTGAATGAGCGTTCCATATCCGACCTTCGCTGACCTGTTACACAAACCCGCTACGCCTTGGGACGGGGCAATGAGCCTGATGGTTTAGACGAGAATCATACCGTGGCCCCGGGTCACGGAGAACAGGCACGAAGCCGCCGGCGGGCAAATCCCGCTTATGGTGCGAAACGGCATTCGAAATGCCCCGGCTTCGCGCCGCCTTCGTGCCATTTACATATGCAATTGCATATATCTTAAACTAGATGCAAATATCAGGCCGCCTTTTTTGCGTTCCCTCCCGACCCGGCGGCCAAGGAGACTCCCATGGGCAAGCTGCGCCACATCGCGATCACCGTTCCCGACCCGCAGGCGGCGGCGGATTTCTACTGCCAGGCCTTCGGCATGACCCAGGTAGGCAAGAGCGACCATGCCCTGGCCAGCGGGGTATACGTCACCGACGGGGTGGTCAACGTGGCCTTCCTGCACTACAAGACCGAGGAAGCCGCCGGGCCGCGCGGCACCGGCTTTGTCGGCCTGCACCATATCGGCTTCTGGGTCGAGGACGCGCACCAGGCGCGCCGGCAGGTGGAGGCGGCCGGGGCGAACTGGTGGATGGGCGAAGTGCCCGACAAGGGCTCGGGAGCCTTCTACGAGGTCAAGTTCCACGACCCGAACGGGGTGGTGTTCGACATCTCCACCAGCGGCTGGGTCGGCGCCTCCAAGGACGGCGCGCCGCGCGCGCCGGAAGCGGCCAACGACAGCCGGGTTTAGCTTCGCTCCCGCCTTGCCGGCGCCGCGTGCGGCGCCCTGGTCCACTTTACCGGTGCCGCGCGCGCGGCACCTTCGTTCCTAGGCCGGCGCCACGTTCGGTGCCGGCTTTCCCGCCATCACCGCGTCCACGTTGGCGAAGAACAGCTTGACCTGGTTGGGGATCACGTCCGGCGTGCGCCCGGCCATGTGCGGAGTCATCAGCACCTTGGGGCTTTGCATCAGCGCTTCGGGCACCACCGGTTCACCGTCGATCACGTCCAGCCCGGCGCCGTAGATCACGTCGCGCTCCAGCGCGTCGATCAGGGCGGCGGTATCGACCACGCTGCCGCGCGCGATGTTGACGAAAATGCCCTGCTGGCCGAGCGCTGCCAGCACCTCGGCGTTGACCAGGTGGCGCGTCGCCGGCCCGCCGGGACAGGCGGCGACCAGGTAATCCGAATTTTCCGCCAGGGCGACCACATCGGCGTAGTGCTTCCACGCCACGCCGGGCTTGGGGCTGCGGGTGCTGTAGGCGACCGTCATATCGAAGGCCTCGCCGCGCCTGGCGATGCGCAAGCCGATGTTGCCCAGGCCGATCACCCCCAGGCGCTTGCCGTTCAGGGAAGGACGGTAGATGCGGCTGGAGTCCCACTTGCCGGCGCGCACCGCGCGGTCCGCGCCCGGCAGGTCGCGCGCCACGCCCAGCATCAGGGCCAGCGCGTGGTCGGCGACGTTGGCGTCGTTCACGCCGGGGGCGTGGGTGACGACAATGCCGCGCGCGCGGGCGGCGGCGTCGATGTTCTCGAAGCCGGCGCCGAAACAGGCGATCAGCTTGAGTTGCGGCAGGGCTTCGATCGCCTGCGCCGACAGGCCGATGGAACCGTTCGAGAGCACTACCGTTACCGGCTTTTGCGCCGCCTGGGCGATCGCATCAAGGCCGTAGCCCTTGGTGTGGATGACCTCGAAGCGCTCGTTGATGAGGGTAAGCGCTTCCTGGGCGATGGGAATGGTGATCCAGAGGGCGGGCAGGGGCATGGCGGTTCCGTTTTTGATACAGCAACTGGCGTTTGACTACATAACATGAAAATTCTGGCACAGGCGCGCGTGCATGGGGGCCAGGGTGGCGCATAAGCGCGCGGCGGGGCGGGAAAGCGCGGGCATTCGGCTATCATTCCCGTGCCAGTTCCGTCATCCTATCCGCGAGCCGGCATCCCGGAACATTACCGATATTTCATCATGCCCAACCAGCAACCCATGTTCAATCTTCCCCCCGAGGCGCGCGCGCGCATGGCCGAAATCGGCCCGGTGTGGGGCAGCGAAATCCAGAAAAACCGCGGCCACGTGCTTGAAGCCTACACGCCCCTGCTCCAGAAGGCGCCCAAGGCCGGCATCACCATGACGCCGGACTTAGCCTACGGCCCGCACGCGCGCCACCAGCTCAACGTGTTCAGCAAGGCAGGCAGCAAGGATGCCGACGTGGTGGTATTCGTGCACGGCGGCGCTTTCGTGCGCGGCAACAAGAGCGACAACGGCGAAATCTACGACAACGTGCTGTACTACTTCGCCAACCAGGGCTGCGTCGGCGTGAACATCGAATACCGCCTGGCACCGGAAGCGCAATACCCCGGTGCGGCGGCGGACGTGCGCGACGCCCTGGCCTGGGTGCGCGCCAACATCGCGGAATACGGCGGCAACCCGCAGCGCATCTTCCTGATCGGCCACTCGGCCGGCGGCACCCACGTCGGCACCTACGCCTTCGACCCGGTGATGCAACGCTCGGCGGACGACGGCCTGGCCGGCCTGATCCTGGTGAGCGCGCGCCTGCGCGCCGATGTCTCGCCGCTGAACCCGAACGCGCAGGCGGTACGCGCCTATTTCGGCGACGATGCCTCGCTCTACGAAGAGCGCTCGCCCGTCACCCACGCGGCGAAGAACACCACCTTGCCGGTGATGATCGCGATCGCCGAATTCGAGAACCCCCTGCTCGATGCCTATGGCGCCGAGATGTACCAGGCCCTGCGCCTGTCGCGCAAAGGCACGCCGCGCTTCGTGCAGTTGATGGCGCACAACCATACTTCCATCATGGCGCACCTGAATACCGAGGAAGACTGGCTGGGCGGCGAGATTCTCGCCTTCATGCGCGCCGCATAGGCGCGGCTTCCGGACGATCGGCTAGCCGATCAGCTTCGGCAGCCAGGTCGCCACCGCCGGCACGAAGAACACCAGCGCCAGCAGCACGATGCTCATCACCACAAACGGGGTGACGGCGCGAAAGATATGCATCATGGTCACTTCGGGAGGGGCCACGCCCTTCATCGTCATGAGCAGCAAACCGTGCGGCGGCAGCAGCAACCCGAGCTGCATGCAGATCAGGAACATCACGCCGAACCACACCAGGTCCAGGTTCAGCGCCTGCACGATCGGCATGAAAATCGGCAGGGTGATCATCATCATGCTCACCTGGTCGACGAAAATACCGAGGAAGATCAGGATCGCCATCATCCCGCACACCACCGCCCACGGCGGCAGACCCTGGCCGGTAATCGCCTGCACCATGCCGTTCGAGGCGCCGGAGAACGAGAGGATCTGCGCGAAAGTGGTGGCGCCGACGATGATGAACAAAATCATCCCCGAGATGCCGATCGAGCCGCGCAGCGCCTTGATCAGGATGGGCACCGTGAGCGAACGGTAGATCATCGCCAGGAACACGGTGGCCAGCGCGCCGATCGCGGCGGACTCGGTGGGCGTAGCCCAGCCCGCCGCCATCGCCTGCACCACGATGGCGAAGATCGACACCAGCGGCAGCACATACTTGAAGAAGGGCTGCAGCTTGTCCCAGCCGTGGTGCTCCACCAAGGCCGTGTTGGGCGCCAGCGCCGGGTTCATTTTCACGCGCACGATGATGTAGACCACAAAACACACCGAGAGGATCAGCCCCGGCACCACCCCGCCGATCAACAGCTTGGAGATCGAGATGCCCGAGAGCGAGCCCAGCAGCACGGTGAGCGCGGAAGGGGGAATCAGCATGTCCACCGCGCCGATCGCCATGATCGGGCCGGCGGCAATGGTCGGGTGGTAGCCGCGAGAGAGCATCACCGGCAGCATCAAGCTGCCCAGCATCGCGGTGGTGGCAATGGTCGAACCGGAAATGGCGGAGAACACCGTGCCCGCCACCACCGCAACCACTGCCAGGCGCCCCGGCACCTGCTTGATCAGGCGCTCGATGCCGTCAATCACCTTCACGGCAAGGCCGGTGTGGAACAGCACCTCCCCCATCAGCACGAACAGCGGGATGGGCGTGAGCGCGAAGCTGCGCACCGAATCGACGCTGTTACGCACCAGTTGCATCAGCCCCGGCTCGCCGCCAAGGTACAGCGCCGCGCCCACCAGGTTGATGACCAGGAAGGAGAAGGCGACCGGCAGGCCGAGGAACAGCAGGATGGTGGAACCGCCCAGCAGCAGCCAAGCCGCAAATTGCCAACTCACGTGAAAGACTCCACCAGCCAGGTAATCAACACCGCGAGAACAGCGAAGGCGAACAACATGCTCTGCAACAGCCAGACCAGGCGGCGCGGGTCAACCGGCACATGGCGCCGATAACGGAAACCCGCGATGGTCAGCAGCGGCGCCAGCAGCGGCAACAGTAGATAGGTAAAGCGGCCGTGCACCACCAACGCCATCGGCAAGGAAAGCGCCGCACCGCGCTCGATCACACCGGACAAGGTCAGGAACAGGAAGCCCGCGACCAGCGCCATCAGCCAGAAAACTTTCCAGCCGGTCGCCGCCACTTCACCCCAGGCCTGACGGCTCGCCTCGTCCTCGCCCACCACGGCAGCTTGCGGCGGCGCATAGTGGCTTGCAGGCTGGCCCGCTGATTTGCCGGAAGAAGGCCGCATGGAATTGCGTTCAGGCGCGCTCATGAGGCCGACACCGCATCGTTGCGCGGCGCGCGCGGGCCTTGGCCTAAGCGATGCATGCGGAACACCATCTCGATGGCCAGCAGCGCGAATGCCACCGGCAGCGGCGCCAGGGACCACCACTCCGGCGTCACCAGGGTCTTGATGGTCATCGCGCCATCGGTGAAGCTTTTCACCGCCACCCGCACGCCGTACCACACCATCCACAGGCAGCACAGCAGCGCGAACACGTCCGCCACCCACTCGCAGCCCCAGGCGATCACGCGCGGAATCGCGCGCAGCAGGATATCGACGCGGATATGCTGGCCCTGGCGCAGCAGCCAGGGCGCGGACAGCACGGTCAGCAGATACAGCATCAGCTCCGAAATCTCGTTGCTCCACGCCAGGCCCTGCGGCAGCCCGGCCGAGCGCAGCAGCGCGATCGGCAGGTTGCGCAGGAACACGTCGGCGCAGATCATCAGCATCATGGCGAACAGCAGGGCGCAGGCGGCCAGCGCCAGCCAGTTGAGCAGTTTGCCGTAGAGCTCGGAGAGTCGGGTCATGTTCTTGCGTTCACCCGCCGCCGGTGAGGAAACAGCGGCGGGCGGCTTATTGCTTCAGCTTTACTTGGACAGCAGGGTCTTGAGCTTGGCGCCGTGTTCCGGGCTGGCCTTGATCGCGGTGGCCCAGCCGATCTCGTAGGCCTTGTCGCGGAAAGACTTGGACTGGGCGGCATCGAAGGCGATGGTCTGGATGCCGGCCTTGGCCTGGCGCGCGGTTTCTTCCGTCGTATAGGTTGCCCACATGCCGTTCTGCGCTTCCAGCGCCAGCAGTTGCGCCTGCAGGAAATCGCGCTGCTTCTGGGTGAGCTTCTTGTACGCATCCAGGTTCATGATCAGCGACACCTCGGCATCGTAGAAGCCAGGGTCGACGCGGAACTTGGTTTTTTCCTGCCAGTTCAGATCGAAGATGCCGCCGATCGGCCAGCCGTAGCCGTCGACCACGCCACGTTCGAGCGCCGTGTACACCTCGCCCGGCGGGGTGGTGATGACGTTGGCGCCCAGGGCCTGGAAGAACTCGCGGTACACCGGGGTGATGCGGATCTTCAGGCCCGAGAGGTCGGGCTTGTCGATTTTCTTGTTCAGGTAGATGTGAAAGGGCTGGTTCTCCACCATGCGGGCCAGGTACTGCATATTGGCCTTCTGGTTCCACACCTGGTTGATGTAGGCAAAGGCGCCGTTCTTGCGCTGCTCGGCCACCGAGACCTGCGAGAGCTTGAGGAAGTCGGCCTCCGGCATGACGTTGGTGTAGAACGCGCCGGTGGACAGGCCCATGTCGACCACGCCGGTCTTCACCGCGTTGCCCACTTCAAAGGTCGGGATCGCCTTCGGCCCGCCGATGAAGTTCAACTGCAGGGTGCCCTTGCCCTCGGCGTTGAACTTGGTGATCCACTTTTGCATGTGCTGCACGTAGTAGCCGTTCTCGGCGAACGCGCTGACCAGGCGCAGGGTGGTTTCCTGGGCCTGCGCGACCGGGGCGGCGCAAAGGGCCGCGGCGCCAAACATCAGCGCACCGGCGGACCGGGCAAAAGCGGTAAGGCGGAAAGGGGAACGCATCGATTGTCTCCTCGCGAAAGGCGGTCCGGCCGGCGAAATCGCGCGAGAGAAAATCGCGGAATATATTTCGCAAAAGTTGGCGGCCTGGGACGTTGCGCGGCCGTTTCTGGGCGGCCGTCAGGAAGGCGCAGCATAGGGGGCGGCGCTCGCTTTGTAAATAGTGCGAATACCGGTTTTCAGCTTGTCCGTATATTCTCAGTGGTGCCGGTGTAAGCTATTCTTTGTTCGCCCCGTAAACGTGTCCGAAAAACGACTCCCATGAACCAGGCCGCTGATCCGCAGCATCTGCAACCCCGTTCGGACGCCGATCTGATCGCGACTCTCGAAGCCGCGCGCTACCACCCCTTGTGGGACCGCTACAAGCGCATCACGCCGGTGCTGCCGCAGGCCAGGGACACGCCCTCGCTGTGGCGCTGGCGCGATTTCGAGCCGCTGACCGCCCGCGCCGCCCGCGAAGTGCCGATCGAGGATGTCGAGCGCCGCGCCATCATCATGGCCAACCCGGATTTTGAGGGTGCCACCGTCACCACCAGCAACCTGATCGGCGCCTTCACCGTGCTGGAGCCCGGCGACCACGCCGTGCCGCACCGCCACACCGCCAGCGCGATCCGCTTTTCCACCCGCGCGCAGGGCGCCTGCACCATCGTCAACGGCCGCCGCTGCGCGATGGAGCCGGGCGACCTGGTGCTGACCCCGGCGATGTGCTGGCATGGCCACATCAACGCCTCGGACCATCGCACCGTCTGGTTCGACGCCGCCAACATGCCGCTGGTATGTAATCTGGACGCGAGCTTTTTCGAGCCCGGCTCGCGCGACAACCCGGATTTCTGGAAGGTGGACGCGGGCGAGGAACGCCTGTGGGCCGGCGCCGGCATGACGCCGGCCGGCCACGCGCATGCCGCCAGCCATTCGCCCAAGTTCCATTACCCCGGCGCGGTGACCCGCTCCCTGCTGGATGCCTGCCCGCCCGGCGCCGATGGCGCCAAACTTCTGCGCTATACCAACCCGCTGACCGGTGGCGCCGTGATGCCGACGCTGGACTGCTACGCCATGCGCCTGACGCCCGGGGCCGCCACCCGCGCACGCCGCGCGACCTGGAACGCCATCTGCCTGGTGGTCGAAGGCCAGGGCACCTCGACGGTCGGCAACCAGACCTTTACGTGGGAAAAGCACGACGCCTTCACCATCCCGCACTGGAACTGGGCCAGCCACGCGGCGCTCTCCGCCGATGCCGACCTGTTCATCGTCACCGACCGTTCGGTTTATGAGCGCCTCGACCTGGCGCGCGAAGAGATGCAATAGCGCATGGCCGCGCCGGACGCGCAAGCAGCAATAGCGGCAATCAAAGCGTCTGACCCCGCCGACTCCTGGCGCATCGGCGCTTCGCCGCGGCGCCGCGAGGATGCGCGCCTGATCACCGGGCGCGGCAACTATGTCGCCGACATCGCCCTGCCCGGCCAGCAATACGTCACTTTCGTGCGCAGCCCGCATGCGCATGCGCAGGTGCTGGGCATCGATGCGGCCGCCGCCCTGGCGATGCCGGGCGTGAGCGCGGTGCTGACCGGTGCCGAGATGGCCGCCGATGGAGTGGGTACGATGCGCTGCCTGTGGCCGGTACAGGGCGTGGACGGCCCGGCGATCGAGCCGCCGCGCTGGGGGCTGGCGCGCGAACGCGTGCGCCATGTCGGCGAGCCGGTGGCGCTGGTGATCGCCTCGACGCGCGCGCAGGCGGAGGACGCGGCCGAGCAGGTGGCGGTGGAGTACCAGCCCCTGCCTGCCGTCACCGCGCCCGCCGCCGCTCTCGCCTCGACCATCCTGCTGCACGCGCAGGCACCGGGCAATCTCTGCTACCGCTACGAGCGCGGCAATCGCGCCGCCGCGCAAGCGGCCTTCGCCGGCGCCGCGCACATCACGCGCATCAAACTCGTCAACCAGCGCCTGGCCGGCTGCGCGCTGGAGCCACGCGGGGTGATCGCCACACCTGCCGGGGAGGGCCTGTTGCTCTACTCGGCGACCCAGGTGCCGCACCACCTGCGCCGCCTGATCGCCGAGCAACTCGGCATTGCGGAGACTGCCTTGCAGGTGATCGCGCCGGACGTGGGCGGCGGCTTCGGCTACAAGGGCAAGTACTACCCCGAGGAGATCGCGCTGGCCTGGGCGGCGCGGCGCCTGCGGCGGCCGCTGAAGTGGATCGCCAGCCGCAGCGAGTCCTTCATCACCGATTTGCAGGGGCGCGACCACCACACCGAGGCCGCGCTGGCCCTAGGCGCCGACGGACGCTTTCTTGCCGTGCAGGTGGAAAGCCAGGTCAACCTGGGCGCGTATGTCTCGACCATGGGCACCTCGATCTCCAGCGTGGTCTACACCGGCCTGCTCTCCGGCATGTACCGCATCCCGGCCCTGCATGCCGAGGTCAAGGGCGTGTTCACCAACACCGTGCCGACCGATGCCTACCGTGGCGCCGGCCGACCCGAGGCCTGCTATGTGCTGGAGCGCCTGATCGACCAGGCGGCGCGGGAACTGTCGCTGGATCGCGCCGACTTGCGCCGCCGCAATCTGGTCGCGGCCGGCGCCATGCCTTATACCAGCAGCGCCGGCCCGGTGTACGACTGCGGCGATTTTCCGCGCGTGTTCGAGCGCGCCCTGGCGCTGGCCGATTACGCCGGCTTCGCGGCGCGGCAGAGGGAAGCCGCGGCGCGCGGCAAATACCTGGGGCTGGGACTGGCAAGTTTTGTCGAATCCTCCGGCGTAGGCCCGTCGAAGATGGCACTGGCCAACGGGGCACGCGTCAGCCTGGAGGAACATGCGGAGGTCTACGTCGATGCGCAAGGCCTGGTAACCGCCGTGATCGGCACGCAGAACCATGGCCAGGGCCACGAAACGGTGTTCAGCCAGATCCTCGGCGCGCGCCTGGGGGTGGCGCCGGGCGACATCACGATCGTCGAGGGCGATACCGGGCGTATCGCGCAAGGGACGGGCACGTTCGGCTCGCGCTCGGTGGCGGTGGGCGGTTCGGCCCTGCAGCGCGCGGCCGATGCACTGATCGCGGCGGGGCGGGCGGTGGCGGCGCATGTTTGGCAGGTCGATGAGGCGCAAGCGGTTTTTGAAATTGCGCCACGCGGGCACTTCGTCGCCGGCACCAGGCGCATGGACCTGGCGGAGTTCTCGCGCCTGCGGCCGGGCTTCAAGGCAGTGGGCCGCTTCGATCCGCAGGCCTTTGCCTTTTCCAACGGGGTACATTTGTGCGAGGTCGAGGTAGATGCCGAGACCGGCGTGGTGCACCTGCTGCGCTACAGCGCGGTGGACGACGTGGGCACCATCATCCACCCCACCATCGTCGAGGGCCAGCTGCACGGCGGAGTGGCGCAGGGACTGGGCCAGGCGCTGCGCGAAGCCTGCGTCTATGACGCGGAAAGCGGGCAGCTCCTGTCAGGCTCCTTCATGGACTACGGGCTGCTGCGCAGCCACGACATGCCGGCGCATTTCGAGAGCGAGACCGACCAGAGCCAGCCGTATGGGCTGAACCCGCTGGGGGCGAAGGGCGCGGGCGAAGCAGGGGCGATCGCCGCGCCGGCTGCGCTGGTGAGCGCGGTGCTCGATGCGCTGCGGCCGCTGAGGGTGACTGATCTGGAGATGCCGCTCAGCCCGGCGCGCGTGTGGGCGGCGATCCAGGCCGCGGCACGGGCAACGAAGGTAGGGCAGCTCTAGCCTGGAGCGGAAAAAAAACGCGGCAAGCGCCGCGCTCAGACTGCTGACAAAGCAGGCTGTTGCACGCAGGCCACGCCAACTCCCGCGCCTCTCCCTCTGACTTCGGGGAATTCAAAGGGGGCTTGCCCCCCTTTGTCAACAACCTGAGCGCGGCAAGTGCCACGCTTTTGGCGGGCCCTGCGAGCCGCTCAGCCCGCGGGCATCTTGCACAGGTGCGCGTAGGGATCGACCTTGTTCTCGAATATCTTGTTCAGGGTGCGGTTGGTGATGCGGCCCTTCTCGTCCTTGCGCACCACGCGCAGGTAGAAGTCCTGCACGGGATAGTGATTGACACCGAACTTGAAGGCGCCGCGCACCGAATTGAAGTGGGCCGCCTCCAGCGCCTTGCGCAGCGCGGCCTTGTCCTCGACCTTGCCCTTGACGTCGCGCACGGCGCCGTCGATCAGCATGCCTGTATCGTAGCCCTGGGCGGCGTACATCGAGGGCAGGCGGCCGTACTCTTTCTGGAAATCCTCAACGAAACGCTTGTTGGCCGGGTTGTCCATGTCGTGACCCCAGAAGCTGGAGTTCACCGCGCCGAGCAGGGCGTCGCCGACCGGCTTGATAGTGTCTTCATCGGCCGAGAAACCGGGGGCGAACAACTGCACGTCCTTGGCCAACCCGTAGTTATTGAACTGCTTGATGAAGTTGATGCCCATGCCGCCGGGCAGGAAGAAGAACACCGAGTCGGGCTTGGCGGCGCGAATCTGCGCCAGTTCGGCGGCGTAGTCGAGCTGGCCCATCGGGGTATAGACCTCGTCGGCGATCTTGCCCTTGTAGTAGCGCTTGAAGCCGGCGAGGGATTCGCGCCCGCCGGGATAGTTGGCGCCGATGAGGTACACGTTCTTGAACCCTTTCTGGTTCATGAACTCGCCCATCGCGCCGGGAATCTCTTCGCTCTGCCAGGAGGAGACGAAAAAGTAGGGGTTGCACTTGGCGCCGGCGTAATCCATCGGCCCGGTGTTGGGGCTGATGTAGAAGGTCTTGGTTTCCAGGATCGAGGGCAGCACCGGCTGCAGCACGTTGAGGAACACCATGCCGGTGATGAGGTCGACCTTGCCCTGTTGCAGCATGCGCTCGACCGCCTGTTTGCCGGCGTCCGGGGTCTGGCGGTCGTCGGCGGTGGAGAGTTCCACCGGCAGGCCGCCGAGCTTGCCGCCGGCATGCTTGATCGCGAGGTTGAAGCCGTCACGGATGTCGATGCCCAGCGCGGCGCCGGGGCCGGACAGGGTGGTGACAAAACCGATTTTCACCTTGTCCGCGGCGAAGGCGGGGGTGCTGGCGCCCAGGACAAGCGCAGCTGCTGTTACGCAGGCTGCCAATTCACGTCTGTTCATGGTTCCCCTCTTTCGAATTCACCAAACAACAAACATCAACGGCCAAGCTTCAAGCGCCGCATTATGCACGCAAGATGCAGCTTGCGTGCCATGCGGCGCCCGGGCCAATGCTTAACCTCGGATTTTCTACACCCAGATTTGCAGCACGTAATCGTAAGGCGCCTGCGAGTTGAACATGTCGACGCGCTGCAGCTTGATCTTGTAGCCGCCGGCGCTCTTGACCAGGGTGTGCCGGTAGGTGCCGCCGAAATGGCGCACCGTATCGCGGCGCAGCTCCATCAGTTGAAAGCGCGAGCGCACCCGCACCTCGGTGGCGGTCTCCTTCTCGATCACGACGTTGCTGACCAGGTGGTTGGTGGCCCACATCGGTGCCTGCGACCATGCGTTCGGATGCAGCACGCGGCGCATGCGCACTTCCATCATCAGCTTGTCTTCGGCGAAGATCGAGGGCGAACCTTCCCACTCGGTTTGCTCAAGCGTGATCGGCACCCAGTAGATGCCGTCGTTCGTAAACAAGTCGATGAAGGATTGCCACTGGCGGGTATCGAGAATTTCGCTCTGCTGGTAGAGGAATTGCTCGACGGCGCGCTGGGTGTCGATGACCGCCGGCCTGGCCGCGACCTTGGTCGCTGCTTTCTTGGCCACGGGTTTTTTTACCGCTGACTGTTTGGCTGCCGGTTTCTTCACCGCCACCTTTTCCGCGGCAGGCTTTTTCGCCGCCGGCTTCGCGGCTTTTTTAACGGCCGTTTTCTTCACTGCCTTGGCGGCCTTTTTCACCACTTTCTTCAGCGCAAGCTTTTTCTTCGCTGCCATTACTTGCCCCCCGTCAGGTATTCGGTCCAAGCCTTGAACTGGCTGCGCATCACGGCTTCAGAGGTGCCGTTCTTCGAGTAGATCGAGCCGTCGGCATTCTCCTGGTCGCGGCCGTAGTCGCGGTGAAAGCTCACCCAGTCCATCCCGGAGCTTTCCAAACCCCATTGGCCCTTGGTCCAATTTTCCAGGTCGTCGGCATTGATCATGGTGGCTGGGGAATTGACCAGGTTGTAGTACCAGAGCGAGCGGCGGTAGATCGCCTCCGGCGCGCCTTTGAGACGGAAGTGCCAGATTTCCGACAGGGTCTTGTTCGGCGCGATCGGGCGCAGCACGCGGATCTGCTGCAGCGGCGACTGCACCGACAGGTAGGGGTAGACCAGCACGTGGTGGATGTCGCGCGAGAGATATTTCTCGGCCTTCTCTTCGCCATACGATTTGTACATGGCGGCAACGTAGGCCTTGGTATCAGGGTCATCCGGCCGCAGGCCCATGTAGCCCTTGAGAATGCCGTGGCCACGCGGGTAGTTGAGGGTCTGCACCGAGTCCCATTTGTCGAACGACATGGTGAAGGCCGACAGGTAGTGGTAGTAGAGCGGCGCCTCGCCGGTCTTCTGCTTGATGTCGCGCTCGACCCAGGCGGAGGCCGCGCCGGTGGACTGGTGGGTCACCGAGGGGTGCAGGGCGTCGAGCTGGTTCTCCATGAAGAACTTCCAGTTCGAATGCTGGATCACGCGGTGGCAATAGGGTACCACCTCGACTTCGCCATCAGGCGCGCGGTCGCACATGTCGTCAAAGGCGATTTTCGCTGCGCCCAGGAATTCCGGCAGCGAGGGGCCTTCCGGCGCCAGGCTGGCGAAGACGAAGCCGCGATAGCTGTCGACACGCGCGGCGGCGCGCATGCTGCAATCGGGGTTGTCCAGCGACATGCGCGTGCCGTCGTAACCCTTCACCAGCGGGATGCTCTCGACCTTGCCGTCGAGCTGGAAGCGCCAGGAATGGTAGGAGCAGGTGAGCGCCTCGCCCGCGTTGCCCTTGAGGTTGCCGCACAGTTCGACACCGCGATGCGGGCAGCGGTTGTAAAGCACGCGCACCTTCATGTCCTTGCCACGGATCATCACCATCGGCTGGCGGCCGATGGTCAAGGTCTGGTAGTCGCCGGGCTTTTTCACCTGCGATTCGTGGCCGCAGTAGACCCAGATCTTCCCGAAGATTTCCTTGATTTCGAGTTCGAATATCTCGGGGTCGGTGTACGCCAGGCGGTGAACGCGGTCCGGCTCGACCAGCTTTTTCAGATTGGGCACAGGCTCGTGCAACATGGGTCTCTCCTATCCATACAAAGTAGCGAATCGGGTCAGCGACAACCAGTGCGCAAACAATAGCCTTACCTCTGCCGTGGCATCAAGCACATTCCATGCTTTTTCCATTACCATGGGTTATGGATGACTTTTGAGCCCACCTAGCCAACCTCGCCATGGACTACCGCCGCATCCAGCACTTTCTCGCCGCCGTGCGCCACGGCAACCTCACCGAGGCCGCAGCCGACCTGGAAATCTCCCAGCCCGCACTATCGAAGAGCATCAAGGCACTGGAAAAGTCCATCGGTGCGCGCCTGCTCGAGCGCGGCCGCTTCGGTGTGCGGCCCACGCCCTACGGCGAAGCGCTGGTAGCACGCGGCAACGTGATCGAGGCGGAGTTGCGCAACGCGCAAAGCGAGATCGACGCCATGAAAGGCGCGCGCCGCGGCCACGTGCTGATCGGCTGCGGCCCCACCGAGGCAAACCGCCTGCTGCCCCTGGCCATCACCAAGCTCAACAAGAGCCACCCCGACCTGCGCGTCACCGTGCTCTACGGCCTGAACGAAGCGCTGATGCCCTGGGTGAAGCAGGGCGAGGTGGACTTCGCGATCTCCTCAGTGCCGATGCAAGCCACCGACCCGGAACTCACCCACGAGCGCCTGTTCATCGATTCCGGCGTGGTGGTGGCGCGTGTCGGCCACCCGCTGGCGCGCAAGCGCAACCTCAGCATGGCCGAACTGGCGCGCTACCCCTGGGTGCTGCCGCGCCGCCGCGAGATGGAACGCCGCGCGCTGGACGACCTGTTCGTCGCCCACGGCCTGGACCTGCCCGACGCCGCGATCGAGACCACCTCCACCGTGCTGATGAAGTCCATGCTGATGCAAAGCGACTTCCTCACCTTCCTGCCGCGCGAGCTGATCTATTGGGAGCTGCAGGCGGGGCAACTCACCACCCTCGCCCTCGCGGGGCCGGGGTGGGCGCGAGCGGTGGGTATCACGCGGCGTGCGCGCGGCACGTTAAATGTGGCGGGCAAGGTGCTGGTGGAGGCGTTGAAGGAGGCAGCAGGGAAGTTCTCCTGACCCTCGCCCAGCCCGCTTGAAGGGGCTTGCGCTACAATATCTTCAAGTCATCTGTATGACTTGGATGAATCAGATTTGCGGCGTATTCCCGAAAGAAGCAAACAGCCATTGCGTGAGGCGAGCGAAGCTGGTTCAATATACCCATATTTGCATAAGCAAATAACTTTCAGTGCTATAAAGCTGCGAGCCAACCGCCAAGCTGCTATCCGATGCTCAACCTGCTGCGCCAGACTCCGCCCGTACACGACCCGCTTGAGGCGCCCGTGCCCGGCGCGCGCGTTGAAGTCAAGAACACGACCTGCTACATGTGCGCCTGCCGCTGCGGCATCCGCGTGCATCTGCGCAACGGCGAGGTGCGCTATATCGACGGCAACCCGGAACACCCGCTCAACAAGGGGGTGATCTGCGCCAAGGGTTCGTCGGGGATCATGAAGCAGAATTCGCCGGCGCGCCTGACGGTGCCGCTCAAGCGCAAACCGGGCAGCGCGCGCGGCGACGGCGAGTTTGTCGAGACCACCTGGGAAGACGTGTTCCAGACGCTCGAAGCACGCCTGTCGAAAATCCGCGCGACCGACCCGAAGAAATTCGCGCTGTTCACCGGGCGCGACCAGATGCAGGCCCTCACCGGCCTGTGGGCGCGCAATTTCGGTACGCCGAATTACGCGGCGCACGGCGGCTTCTGCTCGGTGAACATGGCCGCCGGCATGATCTACACGATCGGCGGCTCGTTCTGGGAGTTCGGCGGGCCGGACCTGGACCGCGCCAAGCTCTTCGTGATGATAGGCACGGCGGAGGACCATCATTCCAATCCGCTGAAAATCGCCCTCTCCAAGTTCAAGCGGTCCGGCGGCAGGTTCATCTCGATCAACCCGGTGCGTACCGGTTACTCGGCGATCGCCGACGAGTGGATCCCGATCAAGCCGGGCACCGACGGCGCCCTGTTCATGGCGCTGATCCATGAACTGATCAAGAGCGGCGAATTCGACCAGGAGTTCGTCGCCGAGTACACCAATGCGATGGACCTGGTGGACCTGGAGAGCGGCCTGATCGTGGGCAAGGGCGAATCGCTCGAAGGTACGCAGAGCGTGGACGGCAAGCCCGCCAAGCCGGCCTTCGAGCTGCTCAAGGAACGTGTCGCGGACTGCACACCGCAATGGGCCAGCGAGATCACCGGCGTGCCGGCGGCGCGCATCGAAAAGCTCGCGCGCGAGATGGGCGAGACGGCGATGCGCCAAAGTTTCGAGCTGCCGATCGCCTGGACCGACACTTACGGCCGCGAGCACAAGAGCGTCATCGGCCGCCCGGTGGCGTTCCACGCCATGCGCGGGCTGGCCGCGCATTCGAACGGCTTTCACACCATTCGCGCCCTCGCCATCCTGATGAGCCTGCTCGGCACCATCGACCGGCCCGGCGGCTTTCGCCACAAGGCGCCGTTCCCGAAGGCGATCCCACCCGGGGTGAAGCCGCCGAAATCGTGGGACGACGTGCAGCCGAACAAGCCGCTCGGCGCGGCACCGCTCGGCTTCCCGGCGAACCCGGATGAGCTTTCCGTCGGGCCGGACAACGAGCCGATCCGCATCGACAAGGGCTTCTCCTGGGACCATCCGCTGTCGGCCCACGGCTTGATGCACAACGTCATCACCAATGCCTGGCGCGGCGACCCTTACCGCATCGACACCCTGCTGATCTTCATGGCGAACATGGCGTGGAATTCGACCATGAACACCACGCTGGTCCGCACCATGCTGAACGACAGGGACGAGTCGGGCGAATACAAGATCCCCTTCATCGCGGTATGCGACGCCTTCGCTTCCGAGATGACGGCGTATGCCGACCTGATCCTGCCCGACACCACTTACCTGGAGCGGCACGACGCGATGTCGCTGCTCGACCGGCCGATTTCCGAGTTCGACGGCCCGGTGGATTCGGTGCGCATCCCGGTGGTGCCGCCCAAGGGCGACTGCAAGCCCTTCCAGGAAGTGCTGATCGAACTGGGCTCGCGCCTCAAACTGCCGGTATTCACCAACGCCGAAGGCGGGCGAAAATACAAAGGCTACGAAGACTTCATCATCAATTACGAGACCGCGCCCGGCTCGGGCATCGGCTTTCTTTCCGGCTGGCGCGGCGCGGAAGGCGACAAGGCGCTGATCGGCGAGCCGAACCCGCAGCAGTGGCAGCGCTATGCGGAAAACAACTGCGTGTTCCATTACGAACTGCCCAAAGAGCAGCAGTACATGCGCAACTGGAACCGCGACTACCTCGAGTTCGCCAAGGACGTGGCGTTCAACGGCTCGCTGGAACCCATCCGCATCCACCTCTATTCGCCCGTGATGCAAAGCTTCCGCCTGGCCGCGCAAGGCAAGCGCGCCGGCAAGCAGCCGCCCGAACATCTGCGCGAGCGCATCGAAAAACATTTCGACCCGCTGCCCTTCTGGTCCCCGCCTCTCGAATACGCGGCCACCGACCTGGAAAAATATCCCCTCAATGCCGTGACCCAGCGCCCGATGGCGATGTACCACTCCTGGGACTCGCAAAACGCCTGGCTGCGCCAGATCCACAGCCATAACTACCTGATGGTCAATCCGCTCACCGCCAAGGCGGCCGGCGTGGAAGACGGCGGCTGGCTGTGGGTGGAATCGCAATGGGGCAAACTGCGCTGCATGTGCCGCTATACCGAGGCGGTCGAACCCGGTACGGTGTGGACCTGGAACGCCATCGGCAAATCGCAAAGCGCGTGGAACCTGGCGCCGGATGCGTGTGAATCGAACAAGGGCTTTTTGCTCAACCACGTGATCTCCGAGGAACTACCCTTGGGCGACAAGAAAATCTCCAACAGCGACCCCGTCACCGGCCAGGCCGGCTGGTACGACGTGCGCGTGCGCATCTACGCCGCAGGGCCCGATGAGCCCAAGCAGACCTGGCCGCGCTTCCCCGCCATGCCCGCGTTGCCGGGTACCGGGGTGGTGAAAAAGGTGAACGCCTATTTCGCTGGGCTCAAGCAAGGGGCCAAGCAACCATGACCTCGAATCCATGACCCAACTCGCCCTCGTCATCGACCTGAACGTCTGCGTCGGCTGCCACGCCTGCGTGACTTCCTGCAAGCAGTGGAACACCTCCGGCAGCGCCGGTCCGCTGGAGGACCTGAACCCCTATGGCAAGGATCCGACCGGCACCTTCTTCAATCGTGTGCAGACGTTCGAGGTCGGCGAATATCCCGAGACCAAGACGGTCCACTTCCCGAAAAGCTGCCTGCACTGCGAAGACCCGCCCTGCGTGCCGGTGTGTCCGACCGGTGCCTCGTACAAGCGCAAGGAAGACGGCATCGTGCTGGTCGACTACGACAAATGCATCGGCTGCAAATACTGCGCCTGGGCCTGCCCCTACGGCGCGCGCGAGCTGGACGAAGGCCGCAAGGTGATGACCAAGTGCACCCTATGCGTGGATCGAGTAACAGATACGGGTCTTCCTGAAAGCGAGCGCAAGCCTGCCTGCGTGATGGCCTGCCCGACCAACGCGCGCCTGTTCGGCGACGTGCACGACGAGAACTCCGAAGTCTCCACCGCCATCCGCGAACGCGGCGGTTACGCGCTGATGCCCGAGTGGGGCACCCGTCCCGCCAACCAGTACCTGCCGCGCAAGATCACCGAGCTGATCGCCGAAGCCACGCTATGAAGGTCGCGGGGATGCGTGGACCAATAGGTGAACGACAGAGTGCGGGACGATAAAATGCGTCCCGTGATTCAAACGGTGAAGGCAATGAACCTGGTGTTTGAAGCAATGTCCGGAGTAGCAGCATGAACCCGGCCTGGTCGGTAATTTTCCTCACCACCCTGTGCGGCCTGGCGCAGGGCCTGATGCTCGCCCTGGTCGGCGCCGACCTGATCGGCGGCGGCCACGTGACGCGCGAGTCGGCGCGCATTTTCTTTTCCGGCGGCGCCTGGCTCGCCGCCGCCCTGGCGGGCCTGGGCCTGTTCGCTTCTTTTTTCCACCTCGGCCGCCCCGAGCGCTTCTGGCGCAGCGCCGCGATGTGGCGCACCTCCTGGCTTTCGCGCGAGGTGATCGCCCTGCCCGCTTTTCTCGCCTGCTCCATCACCTATGCCTGGACGCATCAGACCATGCAGGGCTACGCGCCGTTCATCGGGATCGCCGCGGTAATCTGCACCCTGGTCCTATGGGTGTGCACCGCGATGATCTACGCCTCGCTGCGCTTCATCCGCGAATGGGCCAGCGCCTATACGCTCGCCAATTTCGTCCTGCTCGGCTGTGCCTCCGGCTTCACCCTGGCGACCGTCTGGGCGGCGTGGGCCGCGCCCGCCTGGGTCACCGGCTACCTGAACGCCGCCTTCCTGTTCCTCACGGTCGGCCTGATCGTGCGCCTGCTGATGCTCAGGCGCAACGCCGGCCTCAAGCCCGTCTCCACCCTGCAAAGCGCGATCGGCATCAACCACCCGAAGATCGCGCAAAAGTCGATGGGCGCGATGGGCGGCAGCTTCAACACCCGCGAGTTCTTCCACCACAAGAGCGCGCGCTTCATCAAGAACGTCAAGTGGCTGTTCCTCGCCCTGGTGTTCCCGGTCAGCGTGCTGCTGCTGGGCATTGCCTATGCGCAGACCAACGGCGCCTTGCTGGTCGTTGCGCTGCTGGTCCAGTACGCCGGCCTGCTGGCCGAGCGCTGGTTCTTCTTTGCCCAGGCGAACCACCCGCAGAATCTGTACTATCAGGTCGTTTCCTAGAAACGCCGCCGGCGCAAGAGCGGTGTAAGGGAGGAGCGGCATGCAGGCCCTGCGCGAACTCGAACCGTTTTTCAGGATTTACATCGCCTGCTACCTGGCGATCATCCTCCTGGGCGCCGTCGCGCTATACGCGCAACGCAAGCGCCTTTCGCTGTTCACCACCGACTATCGCCGCTTTCTGGGCCAGCCCTGGCGCCTGACCACCTTCACCATCGCCGCGCTCGGCATGGTGATCGTCGCGCCCTACACGGGCGATCCGACCTGGGATTATTTCGACGCGGCGATGATGTCCATCCTCACCTACCTTACCGCACCGTGGGCGGCCGGCACGCTCTACTTCGCCCTGGCGGGACGCGCCCGGCCCATCGAGGTGTTCATCGCCGTGGTGATCTGGCTGACCAGCACCTCCTGGTGCTACGACCTGTACATCCTGTTCAAGCATGGCATGTACCCGGCCACCTGGGCCTGGAACATCGCCGCCTCTACCGTGCTCTATGCTTGCGCCGGACTGATGTGGAACCTGGATTGGCGGCCCAATCACGGCGTCGTCTTTGCCTTCCGCGAGCCGGGCTGGCCGCAGGCGGCAAGCGCCGGCAGCTTCATGCGCATCGCCGGCTTCGCCCTGCCCTTCATGCTGATTGTCGGGCTGGGCGTGGCCTACTTTCTCTGGACCCAGCTCTAGCGGCACTCAACGCACCGGCAACTGCGCGCTGGCGCGGCGCTTGATCAACTGCGCGAGCGACCAATACTGGTCCTGCATCTCGTCATCCAGCACGATGAAAGATGTGCCGGAAAGCGGCAACTCGTCCCACAAGGCCTCGCGCAACTGCGCAGCGCCCGCCGGGTTCAGGCCGGCGGTCAAGGTACGCGCGATCACCAGCACGAAAATCGGACGCCCTTCTTCATCGCGCACCCGCCGGCGTACCAGCCAGGCCTGCTTGACTTCGGCATGACCGCGCAGCACTTCGACGGTCTTCAACAGGTCATCGGCGCCCAGGCCATGGACCTCGAATTCCTCGTCCTGCGACATGACTTCGCGATCGTAGTCTTCCTGTGCCTGCTTGACAGTCCGGTTGCGCGCCCGCGCCAGATAACCCTCGGCTTCCTTCTTGCGGCCATGCTGCATCAGGAGCGTATAAGCCTGATGGCCCGCATGTACGGTCCAGTCAGGGTCGGCTCGCATCGCTGCTTCCAGATGCGGCAATGCCGCCAGATCGCCGGCTTCGGCCAGGACCTGGCCAAGTGCGTAGTTGGCGTCGGCGTGCTCGGGTGCCCGCGCCAAAATCTCGCGGTACAGGGGTGCAGCTGCCTGCACACCGCGAAACTGGTGGGTCAGGCTGGCCCGCTCATAAGCATAATCGGGCGCCAGACTCTCCCCGGCGGCGGCCCGCCGGTCCAGTTCCATCAGCCTCTTTTGCTCCCCCTGCGCTTCCTCATGGCGCTGCTTCCAGTCCTTCAGGTTGGCGTCTTTCCAATTGCTGTCCAGACGCACGATCAGATTGCGCAGGCCGTTGCCGAGCAGTGACTCGGCCGCCGAGCGCTGGTCTTCGGCCGGCAATTGCGCCGTCTGTCCCAGGCTTTCGAGACGATCGCGCAGGCAGGGGTGAGTGTCCGAATAGCCGGTACTCTCGGTCAATGCCGCCTTGAGCCAGCGCCTGTCGTCCTCCTCGCTGCGGCCGGCCACCATTGCCATGCGCATCTGCGCGTGCGGCAGGCTGCGCGGCACCGGCGTCTCATTGACGCTGCGATAGAAATTGGGCCAGAAGCGCTCCTCGATGAACGCCGCCTTGACACTGACTTTCACCAGCGCGGCGGCGGCATGCCCGGCACCGGCCACTTCGGCGGCGGCACGGTCGGCCGCATATTCATTGGCGCGGGCGAACACGAAAGTATAGGCGTTGAAATACGGCACATACCATTTGAAAAACCAGGTGAACAGGAACTGCCACTTGTGTTCACTGGTATACAACTCGACCAGGATCGCCTCCCAGGTGCGGCGGATACGGTAGATCCACGCGCCGAACACGCCGTGCGAGCCCGACAGGTGACCGTACTCGTGTGCCAGTACCGCGGCGAACTGCGGCACGCTGAGCGACTGCATCAGCGGCAGGCCGATCGCCAGGTAATTGCGCGGCAGGCCGAACATGCCCAGCAGGGGAATCTGCACGATCGAGGCGTTGAACTCTTCATCGAGCAACACCTTGTGTAACTTCGGCCCCTTAAGGCGGCCGCGCACCTTCTCGATCATCCTGAACAGTTCGGGCGCGTTACGCTGTGTCAGCTCGATGCCCTCGGGCGGCGGCAGGCGCACCCACAGCGAGCGGATCACGATCACCATCAGCCCACCGCAGGCCAGCACGAAGCTGCCGGCGAAATACATGGGAATGAAGCGCAGGCCGTCACCCATGAAACGCACCGAGATGAATTTGGCGATCACGTAGATCAACGCCAGCAGCATCGCCAGCACGTAGGCGTAGCCAAGCGCGGCCAGCACGGCTACTTTGGCGGTATAGGCACGCTCGTCGATATGCGCGTCGTTTTCCAGACGGGCGATCAGGTATTCAAAATTGCGCAGGTCCATGGCCTAGGGTTCCGTTTGGAAGAAAATGGACCCACGGCATGACCGGCGCAATACAAAGCGCGCAAATCCACCTGCCTTAAGACGGTGTATCGACAACGACCAGCAGGGTGCGCGGGCGCGCACGCGAATACAGGCTCGCACGGCCTTTCCTCTCACGGCTGGCACGGCAGCGTTGCGGCTACTTCCGCGCAGTTCTTGGTTTTATACCTCGCCGGCCGCCCGCGCGTCCTGAGCCGGACGGGCAGGCTGTGCCGTACCGCGGACATTCGCAACCAGCCACCGGGGATGGTCCTTTGAACGCCGCAATCCAAGTGTAGCGCAGCCGCGCCGCCTTGCCTACATCGCCGCCATCACCCGCTCGGCGGTGATCGGCAAATCGCGCACCCGCACCCCGAGGGCATGCTGCACGGCATTGGCGATCGCTGCCGCCGTCGGCCCCTGCGCGCATTCACCGGCGCCCAGCGCCCGCTCGTCCGGACGGTTGATGATCTCGATCTCGACCGCCGGCACCTCGGAAAACTTGAGGATCGGGTAGGTCTCCCAGTCCACGCTGGTGACGCGCTGCGCGTCGTAACCCAGCGCTTCTTTCAAGGTCCAACTCACCGCCTGGATCGCGCCGCCTTCGATCTGGTTGCGCACCCCATCCGGGTTGATGGTCAGCCCTACATCCACCGCGATCACCAGGCGCTTGACCTTCACCACTTCGGCCATCAGCACCTCAGCCACCACAGCGCAATACGCGCCGGTGTTCTTGTACTTGACCCAGGCGATGCCGTGGCCTTCGCCTTCTTCATGCGGCTGCCGGTCCCATTCGCTCCAGCGCGCCAGTCGGGCCGCATGCTCCAGCACCGCGATCGCGCGCGGCTCCTTCAGGTGGCGCAGGCGGTATTCGAGCGGATCGGCACCGCCCTCCAATGCCAGTTCGTCCATGAAGGATTCGATCGCGAACACATTGGCGTAGCCGCCCAGCGCCCGCATCGCCGAGACACGCAAGGGCATGGTGAGCAGGCGGTGATTCGTCACCACTTGCTCGGGAAAGTCGTACAGCGAAATCGCGTTGCGCTCCGAGCCGCCGCCATTGGCGAGCGGTGCATTGACCGCGATGTATTGCTCGAAGGGCTGTTCCAGGTAGCGTGCCGCCAGCAAGGTGGGAATCTTGGCGCGGCCCGGGCGGATGCCGTGGCCGTTGCTGAACACGTCGTAGTGCCAGGCGAGGATGTTGCCGGCCGCATCCAGCCCCGCCTTGATCTCGCACAGCATCGCCGGGGAGGATGGCGACCAGGCCAGTTCCTCCTCGCGGCTCCACACCACCTGCACCGGTGCGCCATCCACACCACGCGAAAGCAGCGCCGCATCCAGCGCGACATCGTCGGCGCCGTTGTGGCCGTAGCAGCCCGCGCCTTCGACATGCTCGATGATCACCGATTCCTTGTCGATACCGAAGGTCAGCGCCAGGTCGGCGCGCAGATTGTAGATGCCCTGGCTGTGGCTCCACGCCGACAGCTTGCCGCCATCCCATTGCGCGATGGCGCAGCAGGTACCGATCGAGCCATGGGCAAGATAGGGCTTGGTGTAGCGCGCCGTCACTTCTCTCGCGATGGCGCCGGGCGCGGCGGCATGCTTGTCCTCAATGACTTTGGATTCGAGCGGCTGCGCGCGCATCCAGTCATGCAGGCCTTCCGCCGGCGGCATGCCCGGCCCTTCGCTCCATACCGCGCCCTTGGCGAGCAGCGCCGCCGCTTTCAGCGCCACCTCCTCGCGCGCCGCGACCACACCGATGAAACTGCCGCTACGCACCACCGTGACATCGGGCAGGGCGCGCGCCGCCACCTCATCTAAGCCTTGCAGGCGCGCACCGGGCGCGGCGGGCCGCACCACCCGGCCATAACGCATGCCGGGCAGTACCATGTCCTGCACGAAGCGCGGCCGGCCGAAGATCTTCTCGGGGATGTCGTAGCGCTGCACCGGCGTGCCGACCACGCGATGCGTAGCCGGTGCTTTGGGTACCACCGCGCCGCTTGCCTCGCGGTCCAGCAGCGCGGCGGTATCCAGTTGCCAATACGCGAGCTTGCGGCCGGAGGCAGGATCGACGATCACGCCGTCCTCGACGCGCAAGCTGGCGGCATCCGTGCCCCATTGCGCGGCGGCGGCCTGGATGAACAAGGCGCGCGCCTCGGCGCCCGCGTGGCGCAGGGCGGTGCCGCACTCCTGCACCGACTGGCTGCCGGAAGTGACGGCCTCGTCCGGGCTCATGCCGGTCTTGGCGCGCACCATGCGCACGCGCGCCAGATCAACATCCAGTTCCTCGGCGGCGATCTGCGCCAGTGCGGTGACGATGCCCTGGCCGATCTCGACCTTGCCGGGCGTGACCTCGACGATGCCCTCGGGCAAGACGCGCAGCCAGCGCCCGAGCACGCGGTTGTTGTTCAGGCTGCCGGGCAGCTTCACCGGCGCGCCGGCGGCTGGCGCCGCGGGCTGCAGGGTGCGCGGATCGAGATTCATGCCGCCTCCCCCGCCATCTCGCGCCCTGCGCGCAATACCGCGCGCACGATGCGGTTGTGCGTGCCGCAGCGACACAGGTTGCGATCCAGCGCCTCGCGCACCTGCGCCTCGGTGGGGTCGGGGTTGCGCCCAAGCAGCGCGGCCGCGCCGATGATCACACCCGACGAACAGTAGCCACATTGCGCCGCCTGCTCGGCAATGAAGGCGCGCTGCAGCGCATGCGGCGCCTCCGGCGTGCCGAGCCCTTCGACCGTGGTGATTCTCTTGCCCGCCACCGACCACAGCGGCGTATCGCAGGACGGCGTCGCATGGCCGTCCACCAGCACGTGGCAGGCGCCGCACAGCCCCTGCCCGCAGCCGAAGCGCGTGCCCTTCAGGTTCAGGTCGTTGCGCAGCGCATAGAGCAGCGGCGTGTCTGCCGACGCGGCCACTTCACGCGCGGCGCCGTTGACGGTAATGGTGATGGGGGCTGGCATAGGGTTGGCTACAACGGGTTAGCTACAGCGGGTTCGCTACAGCGGGTTCGCTACAACGGGTTCGCTACAACGGGTTCGCTACAACGGGTTCGCTACAACGGGTTCGCTACAACAATGCAAACAACCGGAAGTACAAGGGGAACGGGCGCGCCGCCCGATAGCCGGATGAGGCGACCGAGCCGGACACGCCCCGCGTTTCATTGCCTTCGGGTCACGGGAGGCGGCCGCGCATCACAACGACGCGGCCGGCGATTTCCATGCAAATCCAGACCACGCAACAGCAGTTTTGTGCTTTTGCGCATCCACCCGACTTACTCGACTTTCGCGCCGGAGACCTTCACCACGGTGGCCCACTTGGCGATATCGCCATTCAGGTACTTGGTGAATTCCCCGGTATTCATGCGCATCGGCTCGGCGCCCTGCTTGGCCCAGGCCTCCTTGACCTCGGGCGTCTGCACCATCTTCTGCACCTCGGCGTTGAGCTTCTCGACGATCGCGCCGGGCGTCTTGGCGGGCGCCATCAGGCCGAGCCAGATTTCCGCGGTATAGCCCTTGACGGTCTCGCCCACGGTGGGCAGCTCGGCCAGCACCGGGTCGCGCTTCGGGCCGGTGGTGGCGATGCCGCGCACCTTGCCCTGGCGGATGAAGGGGGTCATGGTGGAGATCGAGTCGAACATCATCTGCACCTGGCCGCCCATCACGTCGGTACGCGCGCCCGACGAGCCCTTGTAGGGCACGTGGGTGATGTCGACCTTGGCCATCGCCTTGAACAGTTCGCCGGCCATGTGGTACGGCGTACCGGAGCCACTGGAGGCGTAGTTCAGGCCGGCGGGCTTGGCGCGGGCAGCCGCGATCAGCTCGCCCACCGTCTTGACCGGCACCTCCGGATGCACCACCAGCGCGAGGTAGGCGATGTTGATCGGGGCGATCGCGGTGAAGTCGCGCATCAACGTGAAGGGGCGCTTTTCGTACAGGGTCTCGTTCACCGTGTGGGTGTTGGAGATCAGCAGCAGGGTGTAACCGTCGGCCGGCGACTTGGCGACGATGTCGGTGCCGATCAGCGAGCCGCCGCCGGGCTTGTCGTCCACGGTGAAGGGCTGCTTCAAGGTCTCGGTCAGGTGCTGGGCGACGGCGCGCGCGTAGATGTCGGCGGGCCCGCCGGCGGCGAACGGCACGACGATGCGCACCGGCCTGTCCGGGTAGGTCTGGGCAAACGCATGGCCCGCCCCTCCCAGGGCGGCCAGGGCAGCGGCCGCGGCAAAGGTGCGGCCCAGGTGCTTCATCACAGCTGACGGCATATACATCTCCTGTTGTAAGTCGATTTCAATCTCGATTTGAGGTCGTTATCCGGAGCGATGCTTGCGCGGTCAGCCGCGCGCCGCGAAGCCGGCAAGGCTCCGCCGCGCGCATCCTCAGTCCGCCCGCGCCCCCGACTCCTTCACCACCTTGGCCCACTTGGTGATCTCTTGCTGCTGGTACTTGCCCAGCTCCTCCGGCCCGGCGAGAATCGGGTCCAGGCCGAGGATTTTCATTTTTTCAATCACCTCGGGCAGCTTGAAGATACGCTGCACCTCGGCATTCAGTTTCGTCACGATGTCCTTCGGCGTGCCGGCCGGGGCAAACATCGCGAACCAGGAAGTCGCCTCAAAGCCCGGCAGGCCCTGCTCGGCCACGGTGGGCACATCGGGCGCGGAAGGGCTGCGCCTGGCGCCGGTCTGCCCGAGCGCGCGCAGCTTGCCTTCCTTGGCCAGCGGCAGGGCGCTGGGCATGTTGTCGAACATCAGCTGGATCTGCCCGCCGAGCAAATCGGGAATCGCGAACTGGCGGCCCTTGTAGGGCACATGGGTCATCTCGATGCCGGCCATCGACTTCATCAGCTCGCCGGAGACGTGGATCGAGGTGCCGATGCCGGGCGAGCCGAACGAAAGCTTGCCAGGATTAGCCTTGCCGTAGGCGATCAGTTCCTGCACGTTCTTCACGGGCAACGCGGGGTTGACCACCAGCAGGTTGGGGGTGGAGGCGATCAGGGTGACGGGCACGAAGTCCTTCACCATGTCGTAGGGCATCTTGCTGTAGAGCGCGCCGTTGATCGAGTGCGTGCCCACCGTGCCCATCACCACGGTGTAGCCGTCGGCCGGCGACTTGGCAACGATCTCGGCGCCGATGTTGCCGCCCGCGCCCGGCTTGTTGTCGACCACCACCGACTGGCCCAGTTGCGACTTCTCGCTGATGATGCGCGCGAGGATATCCGGCGCGCCGCCGGTGGGGAAGGTCACCACCAGGCGGATCGGCTTGTTGGGGTATTGGGCGTGGGCACTGCCGCTCATCGCAGCCAGCAATACCAACGTGATCATTACCAATTTGTTGAGCAATTTGGTCATCTTGTCTTTGTCTCCATCCTTTATCTCCAACCATTATTGCAAGAGCCGGACGAAGGCGTTCCAGAGATACGCTTGAGCGCCGGTTCCGGTTGACTTGACGCGCCCTTTTTGATTTTCACACGGGGCTGCACTGCGCCGAGACTACCAAAAAAAAACGGGGCGCACATTGCGCCCCGTTTGGTCCTGCCTGAAGAGTGTCTTGCGTGAAGAGAGCTTGCGCTATTCCTCGACGAACGTCTCTTCGCGCCGTTTGGCAATCGCCGGCAGGGCGATGATCGCCAGCAGGGCCGCGGCCATGATCAGCATGGTCAGCGACAGCGGGCGGGTGAAAAACACGGTCGGGTCGCCGCGCGAGAGCAGCATGGCGCGGCGCAGGTTTTCTTCCATCATCGGCCCGAGGATGAAGCCGAGCAGCAGCGGCGCGGGTTCGGCGCCGACCTTGATGAAGATGATACCCAGCACGCCGAACAGCACGGTGATCAGCACATCAAAAGAGTTGTTGTTCACCGAGAACACGCCGATGCAGCAGAACATCAGGATCGCCGGGTAGAGCATGCGATACGGCACCTTCAGCAGCTGTACCCACATGCCGATCAGCGGCAGGTTCAGGATCACCAGCATCAGGTTGCCGATCCACATCGAGGCGATCATGCCCCAGAACAGCGCCGGGTTCGAGCTCATCACCTGCGGGCCGGGCTGGATGTTGTGGATGGTCATCGCGCCGACCATCAGCGCCATCACCGCGTTGGGCGGGATGCCCAGGGTGAGCAGCGGGATGAAGGAGGTCTGCGCGCCGGCGTTGTTGGCCGACTCGGGGCCCGCGACGCCGCGGATTTGGCCTTCGCCGAACTTCGGGGTCAGGTTGCCGCCGAGCTTCTTTTCCACCGTATAGGAAGCAAACGAGGCCAAGAGAGCGCCGCCGCCGGGCAGAATCCCCAGCACCGAGCCGATGGTCGTGCCGCGGATGATGGCCGGCAGCGAGTCCTTGAAGTCGGTCCAGGAGAGCAGCAGGCCCTTCACCTTGGAGGTGAAGACTTCGCGGTCTTCCTTCATGTCCAGGTTGACGATGATTTCGGCGAAACCGAACACACCCATCGCCACCGAGATGAAGCCGATGCCGTCGGACAGTTCCGGGATGCCGAAGGCGAAACGGGAAGTCCCTGTGTTCACGTCGGTACCGACCAGGCCGAGCAACAGGCCCAGTACGATCATGGCGATCGCCTTGATGATCGAGCCGGAGGCCAGCACCACGGCGCCGATCAGGCCCAGCACCATCAGGGAGAAGTACTCGGCCGGGCCGAACTTGAAGGCCAGTTCGGCCAGCGGCGCGGCGAAAGCGGCCAGGATCAGGGTACCGACGCAGCCGGCGATGAACGAGCCGATCGCCGCCACCGAGAGCGCGGCGCCTGCCCTGCCCTTTCTGGCCATCTGGTAGCCATCGAGCATTGTCACCACCGAGGACGATTCGCCCGGCAGGTTGACCAGAATGGCGGTGGTCGAACCGCCGTACTGCGCGCCGTAGTAGATACCGGCCAGCATGATCAGCGCGGCCACCGGGGGCAGCGCGTAGGTCGCCGGCAGCAGCATGGCGATGGTGGCGATCGGCCCGATGCCGGGCAGCACGCCGATCAGGGTGCCCAGCAGGCAGCCGAAGAAACAGTACAGCAGGTTCTGGAGGGTAACCGCGGTGGAGAAACCGAGGGCCAGGTTATTGATCAGGGTATCCATTGCTTGTGGCTCTCTCGATTATTTCTTCGCGTCGGCCGGGGCGTCGGCGGCGGGCTTGACGTCGGACTGGAACTGGCGTTGCAGTTCGGGGAAGTCCACCCAGACCGGCATCTGCAGGCCCAGGCCCTTGACGAAAATCGCCCAGGCCATGACGGCGAGCACGACAGCGGAGATCGCGGTTTCCTTGAACTTGAATTCATGGCTGGCGTAACCGGCGATGAACACCAGCACGACCACGCAGATGATCACGCCGATCGACTTGAGGAACAGGCCGAACACGGCAACCGCCCCAAGCACCAGGCCAAGCGAACGCTCGCCGATCGCGATGGCCAGGATGCAACCCGCCACGGTACCGATGGCCAGCGCGCCGTTCGGGCCTGCCAGGCCAACCGCGCCCGCGCCCAGCGACAGCACCATCATCAGGATGAACACGCCCATCGGCTTCTTGTCGGCCTTTTCAGCGTTTGCCTTGGCAACGCCGAGCGATTTGAACAGCACGATGGCGCCCAGCAAGGCGAGCGTACCGCCGAGCCAGAACGGGAAATAGCCGGGCCCCATGCGGGCCGCCGTTCCCATGTTGTATGTGGTGGACAACCACATCGCCAGACCGCCGAAGACAACGAACAACAGTCCGGCGTAAAAATCTTTCTGATCCTTGATCCTCATTGTTCCCTCACTCCAATGAAGCACTTCGCCTTGAGGCCGCTTCTAATTACACGTAAACAAACGAACTCTTGCCCGTCCGCCGCATCACGCCTGGGTACCGGGACCGCGCCGCCGCTTGCGAATATCACGGCGGCAGTGAACCCAACACATTGAACCCGACACATAAACGTGCGCCCAAGTATCGTTACCGATGCCTGGGCGCGAACGGACCCGCAATCATACTGGCTTTCACGTTCAATAGTTCGTGAAAAACTGTGAGAGTTATGCTGCAATGCGCAATTATTTTTGTCTCTGCGGGACCGCAGATTTGCTCTGCGCCAGAGCGGGATTCGCGATGCGTGCAGCGTAGCACTTATCGGACGAATTTGCGAATCTTGCGCAAGCGCGCGAGGGAAATATACTTTTTCCCTCGCCACGCGGGGGGAGTCAGTCCACCTTCGCGCCCGAGGCCTTGACGATCTTCGCGTACTTCGGAATCTCGCTTCTGATGAACTGCGCGAACTCGGCCGGCGTGTTGCCGCCCGGCTCGGCGCCGAACTTGGCCAGGCGCTCCTTCACGTCCGGCGTGGCAAGCGCGCGCACCAGCTCGGCATGCAGTTTGTTCAATGCCTCGGGCGGGATGCCGGCCGGGCCCATCACGCCGAACCAGGTATTGATGTCGAAGCCCTTCAGGCGCGGGTCGGCTTCCTGCAGGGTCGGCAACTCGGGCGCGAAGCTGGAGCGCTTCAGGGTGGTGACGGCGAGCGCCTTGAGCTTGCCGCTCTTGACCTGCGCGATCGAGTTGGCGAGGTTGTCGAACATCAGGTCGGTCTGCCCGGAGAGCAGGGCCAGCATGGCCGGGTTGCCGCCGGCATAGGGGATGTGCACCATGTAGGTGCCGGTCATTTGTTTGAACATTTCGCCGGCCAGGTGGCCCGCGCTGCCGTTCGAGCCGGAGCCGAAGTTGAGCTTGCCCGGGTGCCCGCGGGCGTAGTCGATCAGTTCCTTGACCGAATTGGCCGGCGTGTTCGGGTTGAGCACCAGCACATTGGGCACCGAGGCGACCAGGGTGATCGGGGTGAAGTCCTTGATCGGGTCGTACGGCATCTTCGAGAACAGCGCCGGGTTGACCGCGTGGGTGGCGACCGCGCCCATGACGATGGTGTAGCCGTCGGGCGGCGACTTGGCGACGAAATCGGCGCCCAGGTTGCCGCCGGCGCCCGGCTTGTTGTCGACGATCACCGGCTGGCCCAGGCCGTCCTTCATCTTGTCGCCGAGGGCGCGGGCCATCACGTCCAGCGGGCCGCCGGGGGCATAAGGCACGACGAAGCGTACCGCCTTGCTGGGAAAGCCTTGCGCTTGCACCGCCAGGGGCGCGCACGCAAGTGCCAACGCCGCCAATGGCACACGAACGGCGGCAAGCGCCGCGGTGGCGCGCAGGATATTCAATTGCATCAGTGTCTCCACCCTTGAAAACGATGGCGCCGGCGCGCGGGCCGGTGCTCTTTCGAACCTGGCGCCGGACACCGCCGGCGCGAAAACTCCGGCACCGGGCAACCCGGTGCGCGGCCGAACCGGAACTGTAGCCGAATTATTCGGCCTGGATGTTCGACTCGCGGATCACCTTGGCCCAGACGGCGGTTTCCTTCTTGATATAAGCGGAGAGTTCGGCCGGCGGCATCGCCACCGGCGTCAGGCCTTGCGCGTCCAGGGATTGCTTGACATCCGGCAATGCCACGATGCGCTTGACCTCGTCGGCCAGGGCCTTGACCACTTGCGGGTCGGTCTTGGCGGGCGCCATGATGGCGTACCAGGAACTGATGTCGATGTTCAGGCCCGCTTCCGCCATGGTGGGAATGTCGGGCGCGTTGGCCGAGCGTTTGGCGCTGGTCACGGCAATCGCGCGCAGCTTGCCGGCTTTGACCTGGGGCATCAGGGTCGGCAGGGCGCCGAACATCATGGTGATCTGGCCGCCGATCAGGTCATTCATCGCCGGGGTAGTGCCTTTATAGGCGACGTGGGTGATGTCGAGACCTGCCTCCTTGTTGAAGAGGGCGCCGGAGAGGTGCAGGCCGCTGCCCACGCCGGGCGAGCCGAACGAGAGCTTGCCGGGATTGGCGCGGGCGTAGGCGATCAGTTCCTTGAGGGTCTGGGCCGGCACGGAAGGGTTGACCACCAATAGGTTGGGCGCGGTGGCGATCATGGTGACCGGGGTGAAATCCTTTTCCCAGTCGTAAGAGAGCTTCATCAGGGTCGCGTTGATGGTGATGTTGCCGGCCGGCACGTGCAGGAAGGTGGTGCCGTCGGCCGGCGCCTTGGCGACCTGCTCGATGCCGATATTGCCCGCCGCGCCTGCCTTGTTCTCGATCAGCACCGGTTGCCCGCTCTTCTCGGTGATCTTCTGCCCGACGATGCGCGCCAGCACGTCGACTGGCCCGCCCGGCGGGAACGGTGCGACGAAGCGCAGTTGCCTGGTGGGCCAGGCGGCGCCCTGGGCCAGGGCGGCGGGGGCGGCTGCCGCGGCGCACAGGGCAAACGCGGAGAGCAGGACGGGGAGGAGTTGGCGGCGCTGCATGATGGCTACCTCAAGGAAAAATCGGGGTGTTGACAAGGGTCGGGCAGAAGCGGAGTATACGATACAATGTTTCAAATATAAATCAGCGTTTTACCTATGAAACACGGCGAGCACAAGCAGCCGCCCTGTTTCGTTGCCGGAGATGCGCATGATCCAGGACTCTACGGGGCACAACCCCTTTCTCGCCAAACAGGCAATCGGCAACGGGCAACGCAGCAATGTGCATGCCGAACCTGCCGCACCCGGGCGCGGCAGCATCGACGCCCCGGCGCGCGCGGTCGGCAACCTGGACGAGAACATCGTCTGGCAGACGCGCAACCACACACCCACCGACTATGAAAACCGCCTTGGCGATGCCCTCGAAGCCGCCTTTGAATCCGGCGCCGATTCCCCGGAGGCGATGGCTGCGCACCTGAACGGCGCGGGCGTGCAAGCCCCCGACGGCACCCCCTGGACCGCCGCCTCATTCGAAACCATCATGCGCGAGCTTGGTGCATGAACGTCCCCGCCGCTCCCCTCGCCGTTGCCGGCGCTGTGGCCGCCCCCGCAACAACACCCGCGATCGAGTTCAACAACATCACCCGTCGCTTCGCCCAGCAAGGCGGCAAGGGCGAGATGGTGGCGGTGCAGGACGTCAGCGTGGCGATCGCCCCCGGCGAGATGGTCGCCCTGATCGGCCCTTCGGGCTGCGGCAAGAGCACCCTGCTCAACATGGGCGCGGGGCTGTACGCGCCTTCCGCCGGCGAAGTGAAGGTGGCCGGCACCAAGGTCATCGGGCCACGCCGCGAAGTCGCCTTCATGCTGCAAAAGGACCTGCTGCTGCCCTGGCGGCGCATCCGCGAAAACGTCGAGCTGGGCATCGAGATCCGCGGCATGAGCGCGGCCGAGCGCCGCGAGCGCGCGTTGAAGTTGTTGGACCGCTGCCACCTCACCGGCTTCGGCGACCACTACCCCTACCAGCTCTCTGGTGGCATGCGCCAGCGCGCCGCCCTGGCCCGCACCCTGGCGGTCGACCCGCAGGTGCTGCTGCTCGATGAGCCTTTCTCCGCCCTGGACGCGCAGACCAAGATGGTGCTGCAGCGCGACCTCGCCGAATTGATCGACGCCGAAGGCAAGACCGCGCTTTTGATCACCCACGACCTGGTCGAAGCCGCGGCCCTGGCCGATCGCGTGCTGGTGATGAGCGCGCGCCCGGGCCGCATCATCGAAGAGATCAGGACCGACCTGCCGCACCGCTCCGACCCGCTGGCGCGGCGCCGCCACCCGCGCATGGGCGAGATCACCGCGCGCCTGATGGAATTGCTGCACGTCGGCGAATCCGAAATCGTCTGAGGCCTGGGGAAAGATCATGAACAAGTCCGGCTTCAACCTCAGCACCACCGCCATGAGCGCCGGCGTGCTGCTCGCCTTCCTGCTGGGCTGGCAGTTCCTGCCGCCCCTGGCCGGCATTCCCGAGTTCATCCTGCCCGGACCGGCGAAGGTATGGGCCGAGTTCCTGCGCATGCAAAGCGTCGAGAAGGTGTGGATGCACACCGGCATCACCGCCCTGGAGGTGGCCGCCGGCTTCGTGCTGGGCTCCCTGCTGGGCATTTTCGTCGGCTTCGTGCTGGGGGTCGCGCCGCGCGCCGAGCTGGTGCTCTCGCCCTACATCCTGGCGCTGCAGATCGCGCCAAAAGTCGCCTTCGCGCCTCTCTTCGTCATGTGGATGGGTTTTACCGTCTACCCGAAGATCCTGGTGGCGATCCTGATCGTGTTCTTCCCGGTGATGGTCAACGTACTCACCGCGATCCGCAGCGTCGACCCGGACTGGATCAACCTGGCGCGCTCCTTCTCGGCCAGCCGCTGGCAGCTGTTCCGCCTGATCGAGGCGCCAGCCACCCTGGGCCCGCTGTTCTCGGGCCTGCGCATCGGCGCAACGCTGGCGGTGATCGGCGTGGTGGTGGGCGAGCTGGTCGGCGGCAACCTGGGCCTCGGGTATCTGCTTACTCTCGGCGACGGCCAAGGCAATACGGCGATTGTTTTCGTGGCCATCATCCTGCTCACCGGCATCGGCATCGTCGCCTACGGGCTGACGGCCCTGGCCGAACGCAAGGTTTTGCATTACCTGCCGCGCGCCAACTACGGCGCGGTCTAGACGCATCCAAGGAGTTGATGATGAACGCACGCGACACTATCTCTCCCGCTTCGGGCGAACCTTCGGGCGAACCTTCGGGCGAACCTTCAGGCGAACCCAGGAGCGCCGCGATCACGCGCGCCGAGATCGAGAGCTACCTCGCCAACGGCCTGTTCGACGCCTGGTACCCGGTGCTGCCCTCCTGGCGCCTGAAGGATGGCGCGGTCGGCATCACCCGCCTGTCGCAAAACATCGCGATATGGCGCGACAAGGACGGTACCGTGCACGCCATCGAAGACCGCTGCCCGCACCGTGGCGCGCGCCTCTCGCTGGGCTGGAACCTGGGCGACCGCCTGGCCTGCTGGTACCACGGCATCGAGATCAACAACAAGGGGACGGTCGCCCTGGTGCCGGCGGTAAGCGGCTGCGACCTGGAAGGCAAGACCTGCGTGAAGAGCTATGCCGTGGAGGAACGCAACGGCGCGATCTTCATCTGGTTCGGCGCCGGCCCGGCCCCGGAACTCACCCTGCCCGAGGAACTGACCTCGCCCGCCTACAGCGCGATGCTGACCCACGCGCACTGGAAGTGCAATTACCAGTTGGCGATCGACAACGTGATGGACCCGATGCACGGCGCCTACCTGCACGCGCAGTCGCACTCGATGGCCGAAGGCGACAAGCAGGCGAAGATGCAGATCGTCCCCACGCCCACCGGGCTGATGTTCGAAAAGGCAGGCCAGCGCGGCGTGAATTTCGACTGGGTCGAATGGGGCGAGTCGAACTGCTACTGGATGCGCCTGGCGATCCCCTACCGCAAGAAATTCGGCGGCGGGGACTTTACGATCGTCGGGTTCGCCACCCCGGTGGACCGCGACAACTGCCTGGTGTTCTTCTGGCGCATCAAGAAGGCCGAGGGATGGCGCCGCGACACCTGGCGCTTCCTCTACAAGAACCGCCTCGAAGGCCTGCACTGGGCCGTGCTGGAGCAGGACCGCGTGGTGCTGGAAAACCTCGCTCCCGAGGAGACGCGCAAGGAATACCTGTATGAGCACGACGCGGGCGTGGTGCGCATCCGCAGCCTGCTGGCGCAACGGGCGCGCCGCGAGATCACCGAGCGCCGCAAGGCGGCCACCGCCCAAACGCAGGCGGCGTGATGCTCAAGGGCAAACGCATCCTGATCACCGGCGCCGCGCGCGGCCTGGGCTACGCCTTCGCGGAAAGCGCGATTGACGCAGGCGCGCGGGTGGTGATCGCCGACATTCTCACCGAGCGCGGCATGGAGGCCGCCAAGGTGCTGGGCGCGCGCGGCGAAGCGCATTTTGTTGCGCTCGACCTCGCCAATCCCGAATCGATCAGCGCCTGCGCCGATGCCGCAGCGGCGCAGCTCGGCGGCCTGGACGGCCTGATCAACAACGGCGCGATGGCCACCGGCGTGGGCGGCAAGACGCTGGACGAATACGACATCGAGCTGTTCGACCGCGTGCTCACCGTGAACGTGCGCGGCACCTGGCTGATGACCCGCGCGGTACTGCCGCACTTCAGGCAGTCCGGCGCCGGCCGCGTGGTCAACCTCGCCTCTGATACAGCCCTGTGGGGCGCGCCGCGCCTGATCGCCTACGTCGCCAGCAAGGGTGCGGTGATCTCGATGACCCGCTCGATGGCGCGCGAACTGGGCGGCGACAAGATCACGGTGAACGCCATCGCCCCCGGCCTGACGAAGGTGGAAGCCACCGAGTACGTGCCGAAAGAGCGCCACGACCTGTATGAAAACGGCCGCGCGATCACGCGCGCCCAGTACCCCGAGGACGTCACCGGTGCGGTGAACTTCCTGCTGTCGGACGCGGCAGGGTTCATCACCGGCCAGCTGCTGCCGGTCAACGGCGGCTTTGTGTTCAATTGAAGCGCAGCATTTTTTAAGGAGACTGCCATGTCCGCAGTGATGAAGGAAAACTGGCTGCCCACCCAGCAGCAACCCGAAAGCCAGCCGCTGGGCGACTGGCTGGAGACCCGCGTGGCGCGCCTCTCGAGCCGCAAATACGACTGGAACGCCCTCAAGTTCCAGGCCGACTTCGACCCCAAGTACCGCCGCGCGCAGATGCGCTACCTGGGCACCGGCGGCACCGGCGTCTCGGCCGACAGCAACACCGTGCCCTCCGAGCACTTCACCTTCTCCACCATGCTGCTGCCGGCCGGCTGCGAAGGCCCGGCGCACATCCACAACGATGTCGAGGAAGTCTTCTTCGTGCTTCGCGGCAAGATCAAGGTCACCTGCGAGAAGGACGGGCAGAGATGGGAAACCATCCTGAACGAGCGCGACCTGATCTCGGTGCCCCCGGGCGTGTACCGCGGCGAAATCAACATCGGCGAGGAAGACGCGCTGATGTGCGTGATGCTGGGCGCGGCCAAGCCGGTCACGCCCACCTATCCGCCCGAGCACCCGCTGGCCAAGATCAAGCGCTGATCGGCGCCGTCGGAACCGCCATGAGCCTGACTGCCCTGCTTGAGAAATATGCGCCGTGCACCGTGGAGCATCACGGCCGCCTCTACTCCTTCCGCCAGAGCGGCAAGGGCGAGCGCACCCTGGTGCTGCTGCACGGCATCGGCACCGATTCGGCCTCGTGGGTGCAGCAGCTGCACGCCTTCGCGCCCTACTGCAAGGTGATCGCCTGGGACGCGCCGGGTTATGGCCAGACCACGCCGGTGGAGGCGGCCTCGCCGGCGGCGGCCGACTACGCGCAGGCGCTGCTCGGCCTGTTCGACCAGCTGAAAATCAAGCGCGCCCTGCTGGTCGGCCAGTCGCTCGGCGCGATCATGGCCGGCGCCTTCGCCGCGCGCCATCCGGAGCGCGTCGAGAAGCTGGTGCTGACCGGCGCGGCCGGCGGCTACGGCGCCGCGCCCGCCGAGGGGCGCGCCGCGAAGCTGGCCGCGCGCGTCACGCAGATGACCGAGCAGGGCCCCGAAGGCATGGCGCTGGGCCGCGGCGCCAACATGCTCACCGAGGCGGCGGGCGAAGAACTGCGCGACTTCATGGCCGCCTGCACGCGGCGCCTGAATCCCGCCGGCTACATCCAGGGCGCGCAGCTGCTGACCAACGCCGTGCTGGCGCAGGACGCGGCGCGCTACCCCGCGCCCACCCTGGTGCTCTCCGGCAGCCTGGACAAGGTCACGCCCGAAGCGGGCTGCCGCGCCATCGCCCAGGCGTTCGCCTGCGGCTACCACCGCTCGCTGCCGGACCTGGGCCACGGCGCCTATGTCGAGGGCGCCAAAGTGGTCAACAACATTCTCTCCACCTATTTCGGTTTCGAGTCGCAATAACCAACATGAACGCTCCCGACGAAACCCGCTACCTGGTTCCCGGCCTGACGCGCGGCCTGCGCATCCTGCAAAGCTTCACGCGAGCGCACCCGCGCCTGTCGGCCGCCGAGATCGGCCGCGCACTGGAACTGCCGCGCGCCTCCGCCTTCCGCCTGATCCAGACCCTCGAACACCTCGAATTCCTCGAGCGCGAAGGCAATCTGTACCGCCTCGGCCCGGCCGTGCTCGGCCTGGGCTTCGAATACCTGGCTTCGCTGGGCATGACCGAAAAGGCCCGCCCGGTGGTGGAGGCGCTGCGCGACAAGCTGGGCTACTCGGCCCACCTGGCGATCCGCGACGGGGCCGATGCCGTGGTGCTGCTCAAGGCCTCCGGCCCCTCGGCTTTTTCCAGCTGGGTCAACGTCGGCACGCGCCTGCCCGCCCACGCCACCGTGCTGGGCCGCGCGCTGCTGCAGGGCATGCCCTCCTCCGAGCTGCGCGCCCTGTTCACCGGCCGGCTCAAGCGCTACTCCGCGCACACGCCGACCTCGCTCAAGGCCCTGGAAGAGATGCTGGGCGAAGACGGCATGCAGGGCGCGGCGATCAGCGAAGGGCACTACGAGGAGAACATCTGCTCGATCGCCTGCCCGGTGCAGGACCGCGCCGGCCGCGTGGCCGCCGCCATCTCCATCACCATCCCGCGCGCCACCCTGTCGCCCGACGACCCGGCGCGCCTGATCCGCGCCGTGCAGGGCGCCGCCGAAAAGCTCGGCGCGCGCCTGACCGACGAAACGGAAATCACGCTGTGAAAGCCCCCCGATGAGCACCCCCACCCAGATCACCGTCGGCGAACTGGCCGCACGCCTGTTCGCCGCCAGCGGCATCACCCATGCCTTCGGGGTGATCTCGATCCACAACATGCCGGTGTTAGATGCCTTCCACCGCCTGCAAAACATGTGCTTCGTGCCGGCGCGCGGCGAGGCCGGCGCGGTCAACATGGCCGACGCCGCCACCCGCGTCTCCGGCCGCACCGCGATTGCGATCACCAGCACCGGCACCGCGGCCGGCAACGCCTGCGGCGCGATGGTCGAGGCGCTCACCGCCGGCACGCCGCTGCTGCACCTCACGGGGCAGATCGAGCTGCCGTACCTGGACCGCAACCTCGGCTACATCCACGAGGCGCGCGACCAGATGAGCATGCTCAAGGCCGTCTCCAAGGCAGCCTACCGGGTGTGGCGCCCGGAGGATGCGCTCGGCGTGCTCAAGGAAGCAATCCGCGTTGCCAACACCGCGCCCACCGGGCCGGTAAGTGTGGAGATCCCGATCGACGTGCAGGAGTCGCTTGTCGAGATGCCCGATGCCGCGCAACTGGCGATGATCGCGCCGCAGCCGCAGGCACCGGAAGCCGGTGCGCTGATGGTGCTGGCGCAAAAGCTCGCGCAGGCCAGGCGCCCCCTGTTCTGGCTGGGCGGCGGCGCGCGCGGCGCGAGCGCCGCGGTCGCCCGCCTGCTCGCCCTCGGCGTGGGTGTGGTCACCAGTGTGCAGGGGCGCGGGGTGGTGGCGGAACATCACCCGCTCACCCTCGGCGCCTTCAACCTCTATCCGGAAGCGGAAGCGTTCTACGCGAGTTGCGATGCGCTGGTGGTGGTCGGCTCGCGCCTGCGCAGCAACGAGACCCTGAAGTACAAGCTCAAGCTGCCCAAGCCGCTCTATCGCGTCGATTGCGACCCGCAGGCGCAGGGCCGCGCGTACGCGGACGAGTTGTTCGTCTGCGGCGACGCGCAACTGACCCTGAATGCCCTGGCTGATCACCTGGAAGCGGCGCGCGCCAAGGCCGGCTTCGTGATCGATGCGGCCTACGCCGCCGACCTCGCCCGCGCCCGCCATGCGGCCGAAGAGCGCGTGCGCGCGGGCCTGGGTCCCTACGCCCTGCTCGTCGATGAGCTGCAGCGCGCCGCCGGCGACGATTTCGTCTGGGTGCGTGACGTCACCGTCTCCAACAGCACCTGGGGCAACCGCGCCCTGCACATCTCCGGCCCGCGCGATGGCGTGCACGCGATGGGCGGGGGCATCGGCATGGGCGCGGCGATGAGCGTGGGCGCGGCCCTGGCCGCCAGCCATGGCAACCCGAAGCGCAAGACCGTGGCCCTGTCCGGTGACGGCGGGCTGATGCTCAACATCGGCGAACTGGCCACACTCAAGCAGGAACAAGCCAACGTGGTGCTGGTGGTGATGAACGACCGCGGCTATGGCGTGATCCGCAACATCCAGGACGCGCAGTACGGGGCGCGCCGCGCCTATGTGGACCTGGTAACGCCGGACTTCGCGCAACTCACCGGTTCGCTCGGCATCGCGCACATCCCGCTCAAGGCCATCGCCGAGACCCGCGAGGTCCTGGCGCGTGCCTTCGCCATCCCAGGCCCGGTGATGGTGGAAGTGGACATGAACGCCATCGGCCCGTTCGCCAGCGCTTTCGCCGGCCCGCCGGTGAAGAAGTAACCGCAAGGAGAGCCCCATGATTACCGGCATCGAACAACTCACCTTCGGGGTCGCCGACACGGCCCGCGCCCACCAGTTCCTGCTTGACTGGGGCCTGGTGGCCGTCGATAGCGACAGCGGCCGCCGCAGCTACGAGACCATGAACGGCTGCCGCATCGTCGTCGCCGCGGCCGACGACCCCGCGCTGCCCCCGGCCTTCGAGCCCGGCTCGACCCTGCGCGAACTGACCTGGAGCGTGCGCGATGCCGCCGCGCTCGATACCCTGCGCAAGAACCTGGCCGGCACCCCCGGCTACGCCGATACACCCACCGGCCCGACCTGCATCGACGCCAACGGCCTGGCGCTGCGCTTCGCGCTGAGCAACAAACGCCGGATCGATGTGACCGGCGTGCCCACCAACACCTGGGACAAGGCCGCGCGGGTGGACGCGCCGAGCACCTTCTACGAGCGCGCCATCCCCATCGAGGTCGGCCACGTGGTGGTGTTCACCCCCGACCTGCAGGCGCTGGAAGATTTCTACACGACCAGGCTGGGCTTCGTGGTTTCCGACCGCTACCCCGGCCGCGGCCTGTTCCTGCGCGGCGAGGCGCAAGGCGGGCACCACGACTTTTTCGCCCTGCAGCTGCCCGACGGCAAGCGCGGCCTGAACCACGTCGCCTTCACCGTGCGCGACATCCACGAAGTGTTCGGCGGCGGCATCGCCGTCAGCCGCCTGGGTTACGAGACCCAGCTCGGCCCGGGCCGCCACCCGATCTCCTCGGCCTACTTCTGGTACTTCAAGTCGCCCCTGGGCGGCCTGTTCGAGTACTACGCCGACGAGGACATGCTGACCGAGAAATGGCAGGCGCGCGAATTTCCCAGCAAGCCGGAACTGTTCGCCGAATGGGCGATTGCCGGTGGTATCGATGGCGTGACGCGGCGCCAGAAAGGCGCCGCCTGACCCGGGGGACAGTCCCGCGAAAAAGCAAAACGGCAGCCAATGACTGCCGTTTTGTTTTTGCCGTTTCGTCGCTTTAAGTCGGAAAAATCGACTGGCTTTGCCAGCGATTTTTCTGCCGGGTAGACCCAGGCAAAAGTAGGTTTTTACTTTTGCCTGCTCAATGCAGGTGCCGCTTGTTATGCCCGCCGTTGCCCCCGGTATGCCCGCCGCCACTCCCGCCCGAAGGCAATTCGAAGCGCGACAGCTTCTGCCCTTGTGCGATCGACAGCAGGCGCTTGGCGAACAGGCGGTTCACCGCATCGACCACCTCGGCCATCTCGCCGCGGTCGAAATGGCGCTCGAGCAGGCGGGTGACGTCTTCCTGCATGTACTGGCGCTGGGTCTCGTGGATCGCTTCCGGCGTCGGGCCGACGAAAATCAGGCCGAACTCGTCGCGGCCCTCTTCATCGTCGTTGTCATAGTAGGAGACTTCGATGCCCGCGCCTTCGGCGGACAGATCGTTGATGCCGACACAGGCTTCGTCCAGCGCGTTCTGGAAGTCGGCATTGCCCTCGACCGTCCAGCAAAGGGAGAGCACGCGCTTTTGCGCGTCGTAGCTGATGCCGGGCTCTTCCTCGAACAGGCTGGGCGCATCGTTCAGGCTCTTGGCGCCGGCGTACTTCCACAGGGGCTTCAGGCCCTCTTCAACCTGCTTGAAGGTGATGCCGGGCTTGACCGGGACGTCGCCGTGGACGTGGATTTCGTATTGGTTGTAGTCGCGGCTCATGGTGAATCCTTGGTTTCAGGTGATGCTAGATCGTGCGCGAGGCGCGTAATTTGGCTATTTGATCCGGAGCATAGCCCAGATCGCGCAACACCGCTTCGGTGTGCTCGCCCAGCAGGGGCGGCGGCGCCTCATACTGAAGCGGGGTGGCGGAATACTTGATCGGATTGGCCACCATCGGGACACGGCCGGCGGTGGGATGGTCCAGGTCCATGCGCAGCCCGCGTGCCACTACCTGGGGGTTCTCGAAGGTATCCGCAAGGGTGTTGATCGGCCCGCAAGGCACGCCGACCGCCTCCAGCTGGCTGATCCATTGCTCTTTTGTCTTGGCCAGCATCATCTTTTCCAGGATCGGCAGCATCTCGGCGCGGTTGCGCACCCGGGCCGGGTTGGTCGAAAAGCGCGGGTCGCTGGAAAGTTCGGGCATGCCGCCGGCCTGGCAATACTTGACGAACTGGCCGTCGTTGCCGACCGCGACAATCACGTGGCCGTCGGCCACTTCGAACACCTGGTAGGGCGTGAGGTTCTGGTGCGCATTGCCGGCGCGGCCGGGCGACTTCCCGGAGGTGAGGAAGTTCAGGTTCATGTTCGCCAGCATGGCGACCTGGCAGTCAAGCAGGGCCATGTCGATGTATTGCCCTTCGCCGGTGCGTTCGCGGTGCGCGACGGCGGCAAGGATCGCCACGCCGGAGTACATGCCGGTCATCAGGTCCGCCACCGCCACGCCGGCCTTTTGCGGACCGCCGCCGGGCAGGTCGTCGCGCTCGCCGGTGATGCTCATGAAGCCGCCCATGCCCTGGATCACGTAGTCGTAGCCGGCGCGGTGCGCGTAGGGCCCGGTCTGGCCGAAGCCGGTGATCGAGCAGTAGATCAGCTTCGGGTTGACCGCCTTGAGGCTCGCGTAGTCCAGGCCGTATTTCTTGAGCTGGCCGACCTTGTAGTTCTCCAGCACGATGTCCGACCTGGCGGCGAGCTGGCGGATGATCTCCTGGCCTTCGGGGGTGGAGATGTCCAGGGTCAGGGACTGCTTGCCGCGGTTGGCGGAGAGGTAATAGGCGGCCTCGGTGGTGTCGCGGCCCTGGCCGTCTTTCAGGTAGGGCGGGCCCCAGGTACGGGTGTCGTCGCCGCCCGCGCCCTTCTCGTCCAGCGGCCGCTCGATTTTCACCACCTCTGCGCCGAGATCGCACAGCAACTGGCCGCACCAGGGGCCGGCGAGAATGCGGGACATGTCGAGAACTTTGAGGTGCGAGAGGGGGCCGGGCATCGGGAAAACCAGAAAAAGGGAAATCTGCGTGAAAACCGCGCCGAGCCTGCTTTTTCGCAGCTTGCCCGGGCGCAACCAAGGCGTAATGATAGCTTGGCTATAATCCGCAGGCTTTGCCTGGGCGCAATGTTGCAGCGCACAGCGGAACAGAAACATTTCTCCAGACACAGGAGCAGACAATGACTTCAGGCATCAAGAAGGTACTGGCCGCCGCGATTGCGGCCTGCGGCTTCGCCGCCGCACCGGCGCACGCGGAGATCGAAATCCAGTGGTGGCACGCGATGGCGGGCGCCCTGGGCGACCGCGTCAACGAAATGGCGGCCAAGTTCAATGCCGAGCAGAAGGAATACAAGGTGGTGCCCGTGTTCAAGGGCAACTACGACGAGACCCTGGCCGCCGGCCGGGCCGCGTTCCGCGCCAAGAACCCGCCGCACATCCTGCAGGTGTTCGAAGTCGGCACCGCGACCATGATGGCCTCCAAGGGCGTGATCAAGCCGGTGTATGAAGTGATGGCGCTGGCCGACAAGAAGTGGGACTCCAAGGCCTACGTGCCGGTGGTGGCGGGCTACTACACCGACAAGCAGGGCCGCATGCTGTCGATGCCCTTCAACAGCTCGACCCCGGTGATGTACTACAACAAGGACGTGTTCAAGAAGGTCGGCGTCACCGAAGCCCCGAAGACCTGGCGCGAACTGCAGGCGGTGCTGCTGAAGATCCAGGCCGCCAACGCTTCGCCCTGCGGCTTTACCACCGGCTGGCAATCGTGGGTGCAGCTGGAGACCATGAGTGCCTGGCACAACGAGCCTTTTGCCTCCAGGAGCAACGGCTTCGACGGCATGGACGCCAAGCTGGAGTTCAACAAGGAGATGGAAATCCGCCACATCTCCCTGCTCTCCTCGTGGGTCAAGTCGGGCCTGTTCACCTACGCCGGCCGCAAGGACGAGCCCGCCGCCAAGTTCTTCTCCGGCGAGTGCGCGGTGCTCACCACCTCCTCGGGCACCTACGCCAACGTGAAGAAGAACGCCCAGTTCGAATTCGGCGTCGCCCCCCTGCCCTACTACGACGAATACAAGGGCGCGCCCTACAACACCATCATCGGCGGCGCCTCGCTGTGGGTGATGGGCGGCAAGAAGCCGGAAGAGTACAAGGGGGTGGGCAAGTTCCTCGAGTACCTGTCGCGCCCGGAAGTGCAGGCCGACTGGCACCAGAACACCGGCTACGTGCCGATCACCACCGCCGCCTATGAGCTGACCAAGAAAAGCGGCTACTACGAGAAGAACCCCGGCACCGACGTGGCGGTGAAAGAACTGTCCGGCAAGGTGCAGTCGTTCACCCGCGGCGTGCGCCTGGGCAATTTCGTCGACATCCGCACCATCATCGACGAGGAACTGGAGTCGGTATGGAACGGCAGCAAGTCGCCCAAGCAGGCGCTGGATGACGCGGCGCGCCGCGGCGACGAGCAATTGCGCAAGTTCGAGGCGGCGAACAAGGGCGGCAAGGGTTGATGCCTGTTTGCTTCACCGCAAAGCGCCGCCTGGCGGTGGCGCTGCTCACCACGAAACGCCACCTATCGGTGGCGCTGCTCACCACGAAACGCCACCTATCGGTGGCGCTGCTCACCACGAAACGCCACCTATCGGTGGCGTTTTTGTTGCTCACCGGCAGCGCCGTTCAGCAAGCGGCCGCCCAACCGGTAGCGCCGCTGATCGCCCTGGACGTCGGCCACTACCTGGCCGCGCCGGGGGCGACGTCGGCGCGCGGGGTACCGGAATTCGAATTCAACAAGGCGCTGGTGCAGACGGTCGATGCGCGCCTGCGCGAGTCCGGCCTGCGCACCGAGACGATCGGCATCGACGGCATGGCCAAGGACCTGGCGGCGCGGCCGCGCCGGGCCCGCGAGGCCGGGGCGCTGCTGTTCCTGTCCTTTCACCACGATTCGGCGCGCGAGCGCTACCTGCGCGACTGGGAAGTCGACGGCCAGCCGCGCAAATACCTGGACGACCGCTTTCAAGGCTATTCCCTGTTCGTCTCGCGCCAGAACCCGCAATGGCGCCAGGCGCTCGACTGCGCTTCGGCCATCGGCACGCAACTGCGCGCCGCCGGCTTCAAGCCTTCGCGCTACCACGCCGACCCGGTACTGGGCGAGGCACGTGAGTTCGCCGACGAGGTCAACGGGGTGCATTTTTTCGACAACCTGGCGGTGCTGCGCAATGCCACCATCCCCGGCGTGCTGTTCGAGGCCGGGGTGATCGTCAACCGCGACGAAGAGGCGCGCCTGGCACTGCAGGAGACGCGCGCGCGCATCGCCGAAGCGGTGAACAGCGCCATGCCGACCTGCGTGACCCAGGCGATCAAGGCCCTGGGCGTCCCCGTGCCGATCCTCCCTCCGCCGGTGCGGGCCCAGCGCACCAGCGCCCCGGCCAAGGCGGCGCGCGCCACGCGCCCGCTTGCCCCCGGCACGCCAAACAAGTAAGGTGCCGGGCATGGAAAAGCGCGTGATATTCAAGAACTGGTGGCTGCCGCTGCTGCTGGTGGCCCCGCAACTGGCCGTCACCCTGATCTTTTTCGTCTGGCCGGCGGCCCAGGCCCTGTACGGCTCGCTGTTCGTCGAGGACGCATTCGGCACCTCGGTCGAATTCGTCGGCCTGCAGAACTTCACCGGCCTGTTCAAGGACGGCTACTACGTCCACTCCTTCGGCATCACCGCGCTGTTCTCGGTCGGCGTCGCCGGCCTGGGCCTGGGCGTCTCGCTGCTGCTGGCGGTATTCGCCGACCGCGTGCTGCGCGGCGCGCGCCTGTACCAGACTTTGCTGATCTGGCCCTATGCCGTAGCGCCGGCAATCGCGGGCGTGCTGTGGCTGTTCATGTTCGACCCCTCGGTGGGCGTGGCGGCATGGGGGCTCAAGTGGATGGGCGTGAACTGGAACCACCTGCTGAACGGCAACCAGGCGATGGCGCTGGTGATCTTCGCCGCCGCATGGAAGCAGATCAGCTACAACTTCATCTTCTTTCTCGCCGGCCTGACCGCGATCCCCAAATCCCTGATCGAAGCCGCCGCGATCGATGGCGCCGGGCCGGCGCGTCGCTTCGTCGACATCGTATTCCCCCTGCTCACCCCCACCACCTTCTTCCTGCTGGTGGTCAACGTGATCTACGCCTTTTTCGACACCTTCGGGGTGATCGACGCGGTCACCCAGGGCGGCCCGGCGAAGGCCACCGAGGTGCTGGTGTTCAAGATTTTCCAGGACGGCTTCAAGGGCCAGGACTATGGCGGGGCCGCCGCGCAATCGGTGATCCTGATGGTGATCGTGGTGGCGCTCACCATCGCGCAATTTCGCTACGTCGAGAAAAAGGTCAACTACTGACATGGTCGAAAACCGCCGCGGCCTGACAATCTTCTCCCACGCCCTGCTGATGCTTGGGGTGGCGGTGGTGGCCTTCCCGGTCTGGATCACTTTTGTTGCCTCCACCCTCACCGCCCGCGAGGTGCTGGATGCGCCGATGAGCCTGTTGCCCGGCAGCCACCTGTGGGAGAACTACGCCCACGTGCTGCAGAAGGGCGCGGGCGGCAGCGCCCCGCTCGGCCGCCTGCTGCTCAACAGCCTGATCTCGGCTTTAGCCATTGCGATCGGCAAGATCGCCATCTCCATCATCTCCGCCTACGCCATCGTCTACTTCCGCTTCCCCGGGCGGATGTTCTGCTTCTGGCTGATCTTCCTCACGCTGATGCTGCCGGTGGAGGTGCGCATCCTGCCCACCTACAAGGTGGTGGCCGACATGGGCATGCTCGACAGCTACATGGGCCTGACCCTGCCGCTGATCGCCTCGGCCACCGCCACCTTCCTGTTCCGCCAATTCTTTCTCACCATCCCCGACGAGATGCTGGAAGCGGCGCGCATCGACGGCGCCGGGCCCTTGCGCTTTTTCTGGGACGTGGTGCTGCCCCTGTCGGTGACCAACATCGCCGCCCTGTTCGTGATCCTGTTCATCTACGGCTGGAACCAGTATCTCTGGCCGCTGCTGATCACGACCAAGGAAGACATGTACACCGCCGTGATCGGCATGCGCCGCATGATGTCCGGCGGGGACGCCGCCACCGAATGGAACCTGGTGATGACCACCGCCATGCTGACCATGCTGCCGCCAGCGCTGGTGGTGATATTGATGCAGCGCTGGTTCGTCAAAGGCCTGGTGGATAGTGAAAAATAAAGCCGTGAGAGACAATATGCACAACAAGAACGAGGAACGCCATGGCCGCCGTTGAACTGCGCCAGGTCCGCAAGAGCTACGGCAGCGGCAAGAGCGCCAATGAGGTGATCCACGGCATCGACTGCAATGTCGCCGACGGCGAATTCATCGTGCTGGTCGGCCCCTCGGGCTGCGGCAAATCCACCCTGCTGCGCATGGTCGCCGGCCTGGAAGACATCAGCAGCGGCGAGATCGTGATCGGCAATCGCGTGGTCAACAACCTGGAACCGAAGGACCGCGACATCGCGATGGTGTTCCAGAACTATGCGCTCTACCCGCACATGAGCGTGCGCGAGAACATGGCCTACGGCCTGAAGATCCGCGGTGTCGCCGCCGCCGAAATCGGCACGCGCGTCGACCGCGCCGCCGCCATGCTGGAACTGGCGCCGTATCTCGACCGCAAGCCGCGCCAGCTCTCCGGCGGGCAGCGCCAGCGAGTCGCCATGGGCCGGGCCATCGTGCGCAACCCGCAGGTCTTCCTGTTCGACGAGCCGCTCTCCAACCTGGACGCCAAGCTGCGCGTGCAGACCCGCATGGAGCTGCAAAAGCTGCACCGCGAGTTCAAGACCACCAGCCTGTACGTCACCCACGACCAGGTCGAGGCGATGACCCTGGGACAGCGCCTGATCGTGATGAACGCCGGCGTCGCCGAGCAGATCGGCGCGCCCATGGAGGTGTACGCCAAACCCGCCTCCACCTTCGTGGCCGGCTTCATCGGCTCGCCCGGCATGAACCTGATTCCCGGGCAGGCGGCCGGCACGCGCTTTACCGCCACGGCCACCGCGAAGGGCGGCGGCGCCCCGCTCGACATCACCCTGCCCGCCCCCGCCCCGCGCGAGGGCGCGCTGATTCTCGGTGTGCGGCCCGAGCACCTGCGCGTCACCGACGCGGCGCAGGCGAACTTCTCTTACACGGTGGAGATGATCGAGACCCTGGGCGCCGACAGCTACGCCTACGGCCTGGGCGGCGGCACCACCCTGACCGCGCGCCTGGCCGGCGCCCCCGCCGCGATTGGCGCCACCCTGCCGGTGACTTTCAGCGCCGAGTCCCTGCACTGGTTCGACGCCGCCAGCGGCAAACGCATCGACTGACAGGCTACGAAAAAGGGGGCGAGCCCCCTTTTGGAACCCCCGATACCGGAGGCTGTTGCCGCGAGGTTGCAATGCGCCGATCAACCTTCTTCAGAGACTTTGTGCGAATTTCAACAGCCTGCCAAGGGAACTGCCGCATGAGCGCCTACACCTACCCCTGCCGCATCATCGCCCATCGCGGCGGCGGCACCCTCGCCCCCGAGAACACCCTGGCCGGAATCCGCTACGGCCATGCCCACGGCTTTCGCGGCGTCGAGTTCGACGTCATGCTGGCGCGCGAAAATGTGCCCGTGCTGATGCACGACGACACCCTGGAGCGCACCACCAATGCCACCGGCAGCCTGGCCGACAAAAGCGCCGCCGAACTCGCGCTGGTCGATGCCGGCAGCTGGCGCGACGCGCGCTTTCGAGGCGAGCCGGTGCCCACCTTCGAGGCCGCGGCCAAGCTGTGCATCGAACTGGACCTGTTCGCCAACGTCGAGATCAAGCCCTACGCCCCCGGCGGCGACGCTGTCGCCAGCCAGACCGGCGCGGTCACCGCCCTGGCCACCCGCGAGCTGTGGCAAGGCGCCGCGCGCCAGCCCCTGCTCTCCTCCTTCTCCGGCGTGTCGCTGAAGGCCGCGATGCTCGCCGCCCCCGAATTGCCGCGCGCCTACCTGTTCGACGAGGTGCCGCCGGACTGGCACCAGAGGCTCGCGGCGCTCGAATGCGTGGCCCTGCACTGCAACGCCAGGAAGCTCGGCGCCGAACAAGCCGCCGCGATCAAGCGCGCCGGCTACGGCCTGATGTGCTGGACCGTCAACGATCCCGCGCAAGGCGAGACCTTGTTCTCCTGGGGCGTGGATGCCCTGTGCACCGACCGGCTCGACCTGTTTCCACCCCGCTGAGCCGCCCCGCTGAGCAGCGAGCGCCGCGGTTGAAGCGCAACCCGCGCCGGAACCCGGTGCGCCGCTCGTAGTCCAACAGACCCGCTATGCTTCGGTCAACAGACCGCCCGCACGCATGCCCCATTCCTTTCCCCACCTCCCCTTCGCCGATCCGCATCGCCCGCCCGGCGCGCCGCTGAGCGCGCCCCGCCCCACGCGCGAAGGGCAGCGCTGATGCTCTGGCAGGCCCTCGCGGCTGCTCGCGACCTCGGCCGCCTGCAGGAGATCGTCTCCGTCCTGATCCGCTATGGCTTCGGCGACGTGGTGCGGCGCATGGGCCTGGCCAATGCCCTGGAGCGCGCCGGCCGCGCCCTGCATTGGCGCGATCCCGGCGAGATGGCCCACCTGCCCCCGCCCGCGCGCATGCGCCGGGTGATGGAGGAACTCGGCCCCACATTTGTGAAGCTCGGCCAGGTGCTGGCCACCCGCGTCGACCTGTTCGAGCCCGAGTGGATCACCGAATTCGGCAAGCTGCAGGACGGCGCCCCGCCTTCGGCCGAGGAAGAAGTGCGCGCCCAGCTCACCGAAGACCTGGGCGCCCCGCCCGAACAGGTGTTCGCCGCTTTTGATCCGGTGCCGCTGGCCGCCGCCTCGATCGCCCAGACCTACCGCGCGCGCCTGCACGACGGCAGCGAAGTGGTGGTCAAGGTGCGCCGCCCCGGCATCCGCCCGGTGATCGAGGCCGACTTGCGCTGGCTCGCCAAGCTCGCCGAACTGGCCGAAGCCGAAAGCGCCGAGCTGCGCCGCTTCCGCCCGCGCGCCGTGGTGCACCAGTTCGCCCACTCGCTGCGCCAGGAACTGGACCTGGCCAGCGAATGCCGCAACGCCGAGCGCATTGCTGCCAACTTCTCCGGCTACCTGGACGCCGACGCGCCGCCGTCCGCTTTGTCCCCAGCTTTGTCCCCAGCTTCGTCCCCAACCTCGTCCCCCACCATCGCCGAGGCCGCCGAGCAGGTGATCGCCGCCTGGGACGCCGAAAGCGGCCTGGCCCCGACCCAACCGGGGAGCGCGGCGCAGCCCGCCGGTGCCGTCCAGCCCGCCTACGCCGCCCGGCCCGAACTCGGCCAGGCGCGCGAAGCCCATCTCGATGCCGCCCTCGCCATCGGTACGCCGCATGTCCCGCCCGCGCCGCCCCTGATCTTCATCCCGCGCATCCACTGGCAGTGGGTCGCCGAGCGCATCTGCGTGCAGGACTTCGTCGACGGCATCCCCGCCACCCGTCTCGACCAGGTCGACGCGGCGGGCCTGGACCGCGCCCTGCTCGCGCGCCGCGGCGCCAATGCCGTGCTCAAGATGGTCATCGAGGACGGCTTTTTCCACGCCGACCCGCACCCCGGCAATGTCTTCTACCTGCCGGACAACCGGATCGCCCTGATCGACTTCGGCATGGTGGGACGCCTCACCGACGGCCGGCGCGACCAGCTCGCCTCCGCCCTGATCGGCCTGGTGCGCGACGAGCCGCGCCGCGTGCTCGAAGTGCTGCTCGACTGGGCCGGCGACCACGCGGTCAGCGAGGAAGACCTGCTGCTCGACATCCAGCGCTTCACCGACCAGTACCGCGGCGCCGCGCTCAAGCGCCTCGACCTCACCGCCATGCTCGGCGACCTGGTCGCCATCCTGCGCCGCCACGAACTGGCCCTGCCGTCCGACCTGGCCTTGCTGGTGAAGGCCTTCATCACCCTCGAGGGCCTGGGCCGCTCGCTGGACCCCGACTTCAACATGGCCGCCACCGCGCTGCCCAAGCTCGATTCGGTACTGCGCAAGCGCTACACCGCGCCGGCGATCGCCGCGCGCGGCTGGCGCGCCCTCGCCGAAATGGGGAGCCTGCTCGCCGCCCTGCCGGGCGACTTCTCCCGCCTGCTGCGCGCCGCGCGCCGCGGCCGCATGGAGATCCGCATCGAGGTGGTGAGCCTGAAGCGCGTCGGCAACCAGATCGACCGCGCCTCCAACCGCCTTTCCATCGGCCTGATCGTCGCCGCCCTGATCATCGGTTCGTCGATTGTCATGACGGTACCGCGCGGCCCGATGCTGTTCGGCCTGCCGACGTTCGGCGTGCTCGGCTTTCTCGGCGCGATCGTCGGCGGCATCTGGCTCATCGTCTCGATCTGGCGGACACGGCATGACGAATAAGCATGACGAACAAGCGCGGTACCGCCCTGGCAAAAACACGTAGCGGTCCCGATTCACACCGGCATTCATGTCCCTGAAAAACTCTTTCCTGTAAGATCGCCGCAACAACAAAGGGAGAGTCACGCATGGGACAGTGGACTGTAATGTCGGTCAACGCGCGCAATACGCCGCTGAACGACGCCGGCAGCTTCGGCACCAACTGGTACGTTACCTACCGCCTCAAGTACACCGCCTCGAAGTTCGGCTCCTTCGTCGAACCGCCGAAAATGGCCTGGGACGAAGTCATCATCTTCGTCGACAATCTCAAGGGCACCTTCTGGGACTTCAGCGGCAACTTCTACACCCGCAAGCCCGACAGCCCCACCATGGCAGTGTGGGCGCAGCGCTACTTCCGCGCCTACCTGCACGCGCACGGCATGCCGTTCACCGGCTCGTTCGGCGAAGCCAAGGGGCACTCAAAGCTGTTCGACACCAAGGGCACACTGGTGACCGCCGCCAAGCTGGGCACCCACCCCACCACGGACGCGCAGAACAAGGCCGTGCAGCGCTATCTCAAGGACCACGGCGGCATCCTCGAAATCGAGGTGCACGACGTGCCCGCCATCCTCAAGCCCACCGGCGGCACGGCGAAAAACGTGGAGCGCGTGCTGATCTTCAACTGCGGTGTCGCCGGTTCCGGCATTCGCGCCAAGGGCTGGCAGCACATCAAGGTGGACTCGGCCCAGCTCCCCACCGCCTGGACCTACAACTTCCAGACCGTCGGCGACGCGCCGGGCCTCAAGACCACCGGCCTGACCAAGGTCGACGACCCCACGCCGCAAAGCAATATGCTGCCTACCGGCGGCATCTGGTAGGGCGGCGCGGAACGGTCTTGCCCGTAAGAAGCTTCACCCATTTCTGGTCGGCATACAGGCGGGTAGCGGTATCGACACGCGACATGTCGATCTCCGCCGCCCGGCTGCGTGCGCCAGCCCCGGTCAGCGCGGGCTCGGGGCACTTTCCATGACTGCGCGGCGTAGAGACGCGGCGGCATCTGGCTGATCGTCTTGATCGGAAAAATCCGGCGCGAAGAGTAAGGGCTTGGCCCGGGCCGGTGCGCCTACCAAACGGCCAGGCCGCGACTTACGAAAGCAGTCGGCTATTCTCGGCCTGGGCGATCATCGTGGTCCGCCATACCGAGCCGCGATCGGGCAGCCGCGGCACCATCAGCAGGCGCAGGGAGCGGGACAGGTAGATGGAGCGCCTGCGCAAGCGGTCCAGCTCGCCAAGGGCGCGCCTCCATTCGTTCACCACGGCCACGCCCCGGCCGATACATTTCGCCAGGCGCGACGGTTTGGACGGCCCGGATGATTTCGATTGCATGGCAATTTCCTCCTTAAGGCGCCGTGGATGCGGAGCAATGCAAGGGCGCCAGGCCCGCCACGGCAGCGGGCCCCGATGCCGCGGAAGACCTATTCGCTGGCCTGCACCTCGGCCAGCGTACGCATCTGGAACTTGCCATCGCGGCGAAACAGCCAGGACTCCAGATACTCCACCTTGCCCTGGCGCAACACGGCGCGCGTCGGGGCCGGCAGCGGCGCGGCCTTCTGCAGGCTGGCGAGCGCCATGGCGCGCGCCTCGGTATCGCCGTTGTCGCGGAACACGCGCGAGCTGACCAGCCGGCCGTTTTCATCGACCACCACGCTCAGCACGACGATGGAGCGCAGCAGGGGCGGCGGCTTGCCCGTGAACACCTGCTCGCTATTGACCTCGTAGACGCGGTTGGCCACTTCGGTCTTATAGCCGGCCACATTGGTCGCGCTGGCGCGCGCGGCAGGAGCGGGTGCGCCCGCGGATGCAGGCGCGGCCCGGCCGGAGGCATCCGGCGAATTCGCCGTCGGGCTCTGGTGTGCGCAAGCGGCCAGCAGCAACACGGCCGCCGCGCGCGAGGAGGATTTGAGAATTGCAAAAGTCGGGGTTGCCATGAACGATCCACTCCTACATAGGTTTGATTTCATTTGTGGAAACTGCGCTTGCCCGGCGAGCTATTTATGCTTTTGACATATACCGATGTCATATTACCCCAAACCGGCGAGTGCATGGCCGCTTTCCAGCGAGACCGACGAACGGTTGTTTTTCTGGAATTAACGGAAAAATACTGAATTGGCGAGCTTGCCGAGCCAGTCGACTGCCTGCGGCTGGGATCGCTTGGTCCGACGGCGCCCGGGAAAAACTCGGCTTGCGCCAAACCACCTGATAGCAACCCTAAAGAAATAAAGTTCTATATATCTTTAGTGGAATTTCTTTTTCCCGGGCGCCGCGTCCGACCGTCTCGCCATGCGTAATCCCGGGGCAGTTCTTCTGAACTCACCAGCAGGGAGACAAGAATGTCGTCGGCCGGAAGTGGCGCAATCTCGAGGACTATCGAGGGCGCTCCCGGATCCGGGCATTGAGCATCGAAAGAACTGGTCCTGGCTGGACGTCAAGTTCTAGGTGGGCGTATCCACCTCATCCCAATCGTTGTCTTCGAAGCGCACCAGCCAATTGAGCGCGTAGTGCCGCTCCAGGATCACGCCGGGCTCCAGCCCGGCGGGCGCGTCGCTCTTGTCAAGCCGCGCCTGGCGCACCGCCCAGTGCAACCGGTAATGCAGGTCGAGGGCGTCGAGTATCTCGCCGGCCGGGCGCAGGGTGGCGGCCTGCATCAGGTCCTTCGCGTTCATCAAGGTACGCGCCGTCAGCGGCACGTCGCAGATGCCGGCTGGAAAAGGCAACGCCTCCACCAGGCCAAGCGCCCATTCGAGCAGCAACAGCGCTTCGTAGCGCCAGGTGAATTGCGGCAGATCGTCCCGCGCGGGCGCGTCATCGTCGAGAAAAGCATGCTCCCTGGGCGAAAGGTGATCGAAGGCGGCCGGATAGTCGCGCCGCAGGTCGGCCACCGGGATGGCGCCCTGGCCATCGACAAAGGATTCGGCGCGCACCGCGACCACCAGCAGGGCGAGCGCGCGGCCGGCCACCTCGACCGGCGCGCGCAGGCGCAGTTCGGGTTCGGACACAAGCGGGGGCAGGCTGTCGGAGACGCGCACGCCGCGCGCGCTTAACTGCGCATCGCTGCGCGCCTTGCGCTCCCAGGCCCGGCGCGGGTAAGGGATCTGTGCCTGCTCATCGCTCTGGCCGCCCGCGTCCAGCAGGATGCGGCCCTGCGGATCGCGCAGGCTGCCGTCGGGCAGGAAGGCGATCGCGTTGGCGCCCTCGGCCCAGCGCGCATAGGCGTCGAGGTCCTGCTGCGCGACGGCCAGGCTCAGGTGCTGGTTGACGCGCTGGATATGGCGGATCGCGTGGTAGCGCAGGCGTGTCATCTGGCTGTCGCCGCGGCTTCTCACGTAGCCGATGAAGCCGGCCAGGTGGCGCGCCAGTTCCGGGTCGGACAGGTCGCGGCGCGCGTTCAGCGTGTGCGGGAAGTCGATCGGCGGCAGTTCGACGGCGGTGCAATAGGCGTTGATCAGCACGGCATCGGCCGGGGCTGCCGTGGCGGGAGCAGCGGCCGCAGGGGCCGGCGCGGACGGTTTGGGCGCCAGCAGGCTTTTGAGTTTATTGAACATGGTCGCAGCAGCCTGGCGCGCGGGGCGGCCTTTAGTAAAGGTATTGCATCGGGTAGTACATCTTGTCGCTTGCGCCGTCGCCGTAGAAAACGAAGCCGCCATTGCCCAGCACGTTCTCGGGGTCGAGGTGCAGGGCGGCGAAGAATTCGGCGATCGAGGCGTAGCGCTGCTGGTCGTCGATGACGTCGGAGTCCGACAGCATCACGGCGCCGGCGTGCGCGCCGCGGGTGACCAGGATCCAGCGTTCCGAGTCGCCGGGCGTGTAGCCGAAGGGGATGGCCGATTCGAGGTAGTCGGGCATCTCCTCCGGGTCCTGGTTCCAGGTCACTTCGCGGGCCCAGCCCATCACGCATTCCTGATGCTCGGGCCATTGCGCGATCGGCACGAGATAGAACCCGGCTTCCTCGCCGGCAATGAACAGCGCGGCGCCGTCGTGGGCTGCGTAGATATCGATGAGGTCGGCGGCGACTTCGCCATATCGTGCATGCAATTGCGCGATGCGCGCGGCATCGGCCGCATCGCCGAGCTGGTGGGTCACCGGCACCTCCAGCCAGTCAGAGTCGCTGCCCTCGCCATCGTATTCCGAGACCCGGGCACGCAGGCGCGCCTTGCCATGCTCGCCGAAGCGTTGCAGCAAGGCGGCCGCGCTCTCGCTCGCCGCCAGGTCCGCGACACGCTGCGCCATGTTCTCGCGCGCCTGCACGCCCACCGGGGCGGCGAGGTCGAACTGGTCGCGCTGTTCGGCCAGCAGATCGATGATGGCCGCGTCCAGGTCCTCGCCGTTCAGGCTCAGGGTCAGGTCGGTGGCACCCCAGGTACCGGGCTCCAGCGGCACATCGATGGTCTTGCCGGACACCGTCGCCGACACGCTGACCGGCCCGGCCACCGGCACGCCGTGCGCGGCGTCCGCCAGGATGCGCGCGGTCTCCGGCAGGCCACGCTCGCGCGCGAAGGCGGCGGTGGCCGCGATGTCGGCATCGCGCGAGCCCACCAGGTTGCCGATGCCGTCGCAGCGGCATACCGAACAGGCTTGCCACGCCAGGGTCTCCGCCGCGGTCAGCGCCTCGCCGCGGTCCCGCTTGTCGTCCAGCGCCTGGCCGAGTTCCCACACCAGTTCCGCGTCGGAACGCCGGTTTCGGCCGGCCAGCAGATTGTCGATGAATGTTTGCATGGTTCCCTTGGGGGCGCTTGCGCTGAAACGTTCTGGCGGCATTGCCGGCTCGATGATCCGATTCTACCGTTGCCGATGTCCCGGCAGGCAGTCACGTGCACGGAAAGCCCCCACGCCACGACCGGATTCGCGTATGTTTGGAACCAGGCAAGACGCCTTGTTTCTTTAACAGGCCGGGTGCATCCGGTACGGGTTGCGGCGGTCGCAACGCCTGCATCGAACCACGCGCGGGCGCTGCTTTGGCCAGCCGGTGCATGCGCACGCCTGCAACATGCGCGGTTCATGCGCGCAAGAAATCACTGTGGTTTGCTGTGGTTTGCTGTAGTCGCGTGACTTCCCGCGCGCTGCGGATACAGTGATTGACCGTGGTTTTGCGCTAGCGGCTACCAATGTTGTTGTAAGCGGGCGCGCGACATTGCGAAAAATGTCGGGTTTTGTCGGGTAGGCAGCGCTGTAGACCCCGTTTTCATCCGTTGTTTTGTGGGTGAGCGGGTGCTTACAACAAATGTGAAGCGCCACGCACGGACCACCGTGGTTTACCGTGGTTGCGGGAACATCCGGGGTTAGAGTCCCTGCTTCTTTTTCCACTCCTCGAATTCGCCGCGGGTTTCCGCGTTGGGGGGATAGGTACCGGCGAGCTTGGCGCCGCCCTGGATTTTTCCGAGGATGAAGCGCTCCATCTTCTCCTGTTCAAAGGCGTCTTTCGCCACTTCGTCGGCCAGGTGGGCGGGGATGATGACCACGCCCTCGTCGTCGCCGACCACGATGTCGCCGGGGTAGACCGGCACGCCGCCGCAGCCGACCGGGACGTTCAGGTCGATGGCATGGTGATGGATCAGGTTGAGCGGGGCGGAGCCGCCGGCGCAGTAGAGCGGGAAGTCCATCTCGGCGATCTGGCCCGAGTCGCGCACCGGACCGTCGGAGACCATGCCGGCGGCGCCGCGCACCTTCAGGCGGGTGAGCAGGATCTGCCCGCCGGAGGCGACGCGCTTCTCGCCGCGGCAATCGACCACCAGAACGTGGCCGACCGGCACCGACTCGATGCCCTTGCGCTGCGGGTGCTCGGGGTTGTCAAAAGCGCTGATCTGGTCCAGGTCTTCGCGCGCGGGGATGTTGCGCATCGTGTAGGCGGGGCCGACCAGGTTGCCGTCGACGCGCTTGGTCAGGCGCGTGATGCCTTGCAGGAAGACGTTGCGGAAGCCGCGCTTGAACAGCTGGGTGCAGATGGTGGCGCAGCTGACCTGGCGCAGGAGTTCGCGGGTTTCGGGTTTGAGTTCGGCCATGATGTTTATCTCGGAGGTCTTTACATTGAAACGCGGCGCGGCAATCTGGATTGCCGTGCCGCGCAGGTTACAGCGTCGATGAGGTTCCTGCTTCAGCCGGGCTGGGCGCCGGATTTTTTCACCAGGTCCGCCCAGCGCGGAATTTCCTTTTGCATCAGTTTGGCGAGCTCGTCCGGCGAGCCGGCGGCGATTTCCATGCCGAGCTGGTTGCCCAGCTTGTCCTTGACGTCGGGCGCCTTGAGGATTTTCGCGATCTCGGTGTAAAGCTTTTGCACGATGGCCTTGGGCGTGCCCTTGGGCGCGTACACCGCCTGCCAGGAGGACATGTCGAAGTCCTTGATGCCGGATTCCATCATGGTCGGCAGCGAGGGGTCGAGCGCAATGCGCTTGGCGGTGGTCACCGCCAGCAGCTTGAGCTTGCCGGCCTTGGCGAGGGGAATGGCGGCGGTCATCTGGTCGAACATGAACGGGACCTGGCCGGAGGAAACGTCGAGCATCGCCGGGGGCGTGCCCTTGTAGGCGATGTGGGTGAGCTTGACGTCGATCAGGTCGGCGAACAGTTCGCCGGCCAGGTGAGTCGAGGTGCCGGCACCGGAGGAAGCGAAGCTGCGCTTGCTCGGGTCTTTTTTCAGCAGGGCGACCAGTTCCTGCACCGAGTTCACCTTGAGATTCGGATCGACGATCAGCACGTTGGGAAGAAAAGCCACCAGGCAGACCGGCTCGAAATCCTTCACCGGGTCGTAGGGCAGGTTCTTGTACAGGCTGGCGTTGATGGCGTGAGTGCTGATGGTGCCGCCGAACAGCGTGTAGCCGTCGGGCCGGCTCTTGGCGACAAAGCCGGCGCCGACCGCGCCGGCGGCGCCGGGGCGGTTGTCCACGACAAATGGCTGGCCGAGAGTCTCCTGAAGCTTCTGCGATAGGGTGCGGCCGATCACATCAGTGGAGCCGCCTGGCGTGAAGGGCACGACATAGGTGACCGGGCGGGTGGGCCAGGCTTCCTGGGCCTGCGCGGCGCGCAGCGCCGGCAGGTTCAGGAGCCCGAGGGCGCCCAGTGTTTTGAGCGCGGAACGACGGTGCATTACAAACTCCTTGGACTTTTTGAAACGATGTTGCCCGGAATGACTATGCTGACCCGCTTACGCCCAGGCCGCGCCGCGCACTTCGACGTGCAGCGAGTACAGCGAGTGGCTGGAGGCCATGAACAGGCGGTTGCCCTTGGCGCCGCCAAAGGCCAGGTTGGGGCAGCGCTCGGGCAGGCGGATGTGGCCGATCGCCTTGCCCTGCGGGTTGTAGACCATCACGCCGTCGAGGTCGGCGGCCACCGCGGTGGGCGCGCCGTTGGAGCCGAAGCCGCACCACAGGTTGCCGTGCTCGTCGACCTTGAAGCCGTCGAGGGCGCCGAAGCCGTTGGCGTCGACCACCTTGCGCTTGTTCGACAAGGCGCCGTTGCCGCCGACGTCGTAGCCCCAGATCACGCGGTAGGGCTGGGCGCGGGCTTCGACGACGTAGAGGATTTTTTCGTTGGGCGAGAAGGCGATGCCGTTCGGGCCGTTCAGGTCGCTGATCACCTGGGTGACCTTACCGTTGCCGCCGTCGATGCGGTAGACGGCGTGCGGCAGTTCGGAAGCCTGCTTGTCGCCTTCCCACCAGCCGGAGATGCCGAAGGGCGGGTCGGTGAACCAGATCGAGCCGTCGGACTTGCAGACGATGTCGTTGGGCGAGTTGAAGCGCTTGCCGTTGTAGTTGTCGGCCAGCACGGTGATCTTGCCGTCGTATTCGGTGCGGGTGATGCGGCGGGTCAGGTGCTCGCAGGCGATCAGGCGGCCCTGGCGATCACGGGTCAGGCCGTTGGAATTGTTGGAGGGCTGGCGGAACACCGAGAAGCTGTTGTTGGCTTCGTCGTAACGCATGATGCGGTTGTTCGGGATGTCCGAGAGCAGCAGGTAGCGGCCGTCGCCAAACCACACCGGGCCTTCGGCCCAGCGCATGCCGGTGCCGATCTGCTCGACCGTCGCCGAGTACAGGCGCAGGGAGGCGAAGCTGGGGTCGAGCACCTGCACCGAGGGGTCGGGGTAGCGCTGGCTGGGCTTGAACTCGTAGCTTTGCGCGGCGGCAGGGGTGACGGTGGAAGCAGCGGCCAGGCTGCCGAGGGCACCGGCGGCGCCGGCGAGCAGTTGGCGGCGCGAGCGATTCGGCAGCGCGCCGGTGGCCGGCGTTGCGGAAGCAGTGTCGGACGCGGTGTTGGACGATTGTGCAGGCGTGGTGGCGGCGGTGCTCATGTTTGTCTCCTGGTCTTTATGGTTGTTGGTCGGCCCGGCGGCGCTGCCGGGCGGCGAAGCTTTTTCAGCGCAGGTGATGACAGGCCACTTCGGCCAGTTTGGTGGAAATTTATGTTAGCGCTAACAAAAACCCGAAAAATGGTAACAAGGACGGGGCAGGCGCGTCAATTACAAGCAGTGCTGCAATGCAATGTGAGGAATGCCGGGGAGGCCCGGCCTGCAAACCGCGATGGGTCAGGCGCTGGCGCGCTTGACGATCGAAAAGCCGATATCGCGGATGCGCGGGCCAGGGTCGCGGCCACCGGCACGGTCGAGGATGAAGCGCGCTGCCTGGCGGCCGATGGTGGGCCCATCGATGTGCACGGTGGAGAGGGCCGGGTTGAGGTCGGCGGCAAACGAAAGGTCGCCGAAGCCGACCACGCCGAGGTCGCGCGGCACGGAAAGGCCGCGCGCCTGGGCTTCGGTGATCACGCCGTGGGCCAGCACGTCGGAGCTGCAGAACACGGCATCGGCGCGCGGGCTGCCCCCGAGCAGGCCGGCGAGGCTGGCGCGGCCGTCGCGGAAGGTGGTGGGCGCGCCGACGGTGATCACCTGCGGGGTGATGCCACGCCGGTGCAGCGCCTCTTCAAAGCCGGCGCGGCGGCGCTGGGCGCGATAGTCGTTGGCCGTGACGATGGCCGGCTGCTTGTAGCCTTGCGCGCAGAGGTGTTCGGCGACCGCGACCCCGACGTCGTGATGCGAAAAGCCGACCAGCATGTCGACCGGGTCGTCGGTCAGGTCCCAGGTCTCGACCACCGGGATGCCGCTGGCGGCGAGCTTGCGGCGGCCATCGGGCGAATGCATGATGCCGGTGAGCACGATGCCTTCGGGGCGGCGCCCGATGATGGCGTCGATCAGCGCGTCCTCGCGCGATTCGGCGTAGCCGCTCTGCCCCAGCAGCACCTGGCTGCCGGCTTCGGCCAGCGTCTCGGTGAGCGCCTGGATGGTTTGCAGGAACACCGGGCCGACGATGGTCGGCACCACGGCGGCAACCAGGCGGCTGCGGTTCGAGGCCAGGCCGCCCGCCAGCAGGTTGGGCACGTAGCCGGTGCTGGTCACCGCGCCCTTGACCTTCTCCAAGGTAGCGGGGGAAACAGTGCCGGGCTGGTTCAGCGCCCGCGAGACGGTGATGGCGGAGACGCCGGCGAGCTTGGCGACGTCGTTGATGGTGACGCCGCCGCTGCCGCGCCGTGCCGCGCGCCGCGACGTTTTCAGTTCAGCCAAACGTTCTTGTCCCGGAAGTGGATGATCAGTCGGACGGGGCAGCGCGTCTTTCCCCACACCTGTCCCCGCGCCGTGGCGCGATTAGAACACACCCCCTCGAAAAGCCGGATGCTGCACGGCACCACGCCTGACACAACTTCTTACGATTGTGCCCTTTGCAAAATGATCCGGAAGGCGTTTAATGAAACCGCACTTGCTTCTGCTAACGCGTGGATGCAGTGTCACTGGCGCGTCATGTCGGAATGACATGATTGTCCAGTCGGCAACCACCGTTTCAAAGATAGAGCGGGGTCGAGCCGTAACGGCCGGATTTTTCCGGCCGTTTCCATTTCTGGCGTACCCTTGCGCAATCGCAATCGCTTTGCCAGCCAACCGGATGCCGCGCACGAACTCGCGGCGGGACGATCTGTCCAAGTTGGCACTATCATTTCACTTTTGCGAAAGATTCCGACATGGACTTGGGTGACGGCCGCGAAAGCGAAAACGTCGAGGACCGCCGCGACGAGAACTACGGCGGAGGCGGCGGAGGAGGAGGCTTTTCCTTCGGCGGGGGCAGCATCGGCATTGGCGGGGTGGTGGTGGCGCTGGTCGCCTCCTATTTCCTCGGCATCAATCCGATGACCTTGCTATCGCTGCTTTCGGGCGGCGGTGGGTCGGCGCCACAGGTGCAACAGCAGCAGCGCCCCGCGCATGCGCCGCCGAAAAACGACGAGCAGGCCAAATTCGTCTCCATGGTGCTGGCCGATACCGAAGACACCTGGCGCGACCTGTTCGCCAAGATGGGCAAGCAGTACGTCGATCCCAAGCTGGTGCTGTTCCGCGGCCGCATCCCGACCGCCTGCGGCACCGGGCAGACGGCGATGGGCCCCTTCTATTGCCCGGGCGACCAGAAGGTGTACATCGACCTGGAGTTCTACGACGAACTGAAGACGCGCTTTCATGCGCCCGGCGAATTCGCCCAGGCCTATGTGATCGCGCATGAAGTCGGGCATCACGTGCAGAACCTGCTGGGCATCTCCGGCAAGGTGGACCGCCTGCGCGCGCGCGCCTCGCAGGCCCAGGGCAACGCCCTGTCGGTGCGCCTCGAATTGCAGGCCGACTGCTTCGCCGGCGTATGGGGCTTTCACGCCAACCGCGCGCGCCACATCCTGCAGAACGGCGACATCGAGGCGGCATTGAACGCGGCCACGCAGATCGGCGACGATACCCTGCAGCGCGGCGCCGGGCGCACCGTGAACCCGGACTCGTTCACCCACGGCTCGTCGGCGCAGCGCGTCGAGTGGTTCAAGCGCGGCGTCAACAGCGGCGATCTGGCGCAGTGCGATACGTTCAAGGCAGCGGGACTGTAGGCGTCGCTGGCATGCCGCGGGCGGCGCGCGCCTGACCCGGGGCCGCGCTGTTTTCCCTCTGCGAGCGGAGTCGTGCAGAGGATGACAGCAGGGATGACAGCGCTATCGTTCGACTGCCGCACCATGCCGCGACGCAGCAGCGCAATTTATGTGCGCATGCATGTTGCCAAGAGTAACCACGTGGTTACAATGCGGCATGCCCACCAAAACCGCGCCGCGTAAAACAACAAGCCGGGTAGCCCCACCACCCGCCGCTCCCGCGGCAAGAGCAGGTCGCGCCGCGGCCAATGGCGCGCCGCGCGGGCTGGCGGATGCGATACCAGCCTCGAAAGCGTCGCTGCCGGTGAAGTCCACGGTGGCACGCAGCGCCGTCCGTGAAAACGGCAAGGCGACCCGCGACCCGGAGCAGACGCGCCAGCGCATCCTCGATGCCGCCAAGGCCGAGTTCTCGCGCGTCGGCCTAGGGGGCGCGCGGGTCGACCGTATCGCGCTGGAAGCCGGCGCCAACAAGCGCATGCTGTATTACTACTTCGGCAACAAGGAAGACCTGTTCCTCGCGGTGCTGGAGTACACCTATGAACACATCCGCAGCGCCGAAAAGGGGCTGCACCTGGAGGAGATCGAGCCGGTCGAGGCGATCCGCCGCCTGGTCGCCTTCACCTGGACCTACTACCTCGAGTACCCCGAGTTCCTCAACCTGCTCAACAGCGAGAACCTGCACCAGGCGCGGCACCTGAAGAACTCCGGCAAGGTGCGCACCATGCACTCGCCCTTCATCAACATGATCGGCGAGATCCTCGAGCGCGGCGCGCGCACCGGCGAGTTCCGCAAGGGAGTGGACCCGATCCAGCTGTACATCTCGATCGCCGGCCTGTCGTACTTCTACCTGGGCAACAACTACACCCTGTCGGCGATCTTCGGCCGCGATCTCAAGGCCCCGAAGGCGAAGGCCGAGCGCGTCGCGCACATGACCGAGATGGTGCTGGGCTACCTGACCCACATCTAGTGTCCTGTTAGCATCGCGCTGACCACCTGTTTCACAGGCTTGCCATGTCCGAACCCACGCCGCCCGTCGCGGCGGCACACCCGTCAACCGCTGCGCCCGCCAACGCGCTGGCGGCGGGCTGGCGCGAGTGCGCCGACGGGCTGGCGAACTGGCGCATCGCCCACCTCGACGGCACCGCCGTATTGCGCCGCCGCTACGCGCGCTCGCGCCTCGGGCAGTTCTGGCTGACGCTCTCCACCGGCATCTCGATCGCGGCGCTGGGCGGTGTCTGGACTCTGCTGTGGAAGCAGCCGGCCGCCGATATCTTCCCCTATATCGCGGTTAGCCTGGTGCTGTGGAACTTCATGTCCAGCCTGGTCACCGAGGGCGCCAACGTATTCGTCGGCCACGCGCACACGCTCTCCAACCAGGGCATGGCGGTTTCCACCTACGTCTACGCCCTCTTGTACCGCTGCGTGCTGGTGCTGGCGCACGACGCGGTGATCATCGTCGTGGTGGTGGCGCTGTTCCACGGCTGGGTCGGCTGGCATATGCTGTTGTTCATTCCCGCCTTCGCGCTCACCCTGGTGTCGGGCTTCTGCGTGGTCTACCTGGCCGGCATGCTGTGCACGCGCTACCGCGACATGATCCTGTTCACCGCCACCGCGATGCAGCTGCTGTTCTACATCACGCCGGTGCTGTGGAAGCGCGACTTCCTGCCTCCCGAATTCGCCTGGATCACCCACGCCAATCCCTTCGCCGTCTACCTTTCCATCCTGCGCGATCCGCTGCTCGGGCATGCCGTTCCCATCGAAACCTGGGCCCATGCGGCGCTGCTCTGCGCGGCGCTCCTGCTGGTCACCCTGCTGGCCGCGGGCAAGGTGCGCCGGCGCCTGATCTACTGGGTCTGAGGAAGACATGGCGCGCATCGTCCTTGACCAAGTCGGCGTCGAATTCCCGGTCTACAGCCCGCGCTCGCGTTCGCTGCGCGCGGCGATCACGGGCCGTCTTGGCGGCCAGCTGACGAGACAGGAAAACGTCGTCACGGTACGCGCGCTGCACCAGCTCTCCCTGACCCTGGAGGATGGCGACCGCCTGGCCCTGATCGGCAGCAACGGCGCGGGCAAGACCACCTTGCTGCGCGTGATCGCCGGCGTCTATCCCCCGGTGCATGGCGAAGCGCGCATCGAGGGACGCCTGGCCGCCTTCACCGACCTGACCCTGGGCATGGACATGGAAGCCACCGGCTGGGACAACATCGTCTACCGCAGCGTGTTCCTCGGCCTGCATTTCGGCGAAGCGCGCGCCCTCGCCCCATCGATCGGCGAGTTCACCGAACTGGGCGAGTACCTCGACGTGCCGGTGCGCACCTACTCGCAGGGCATGCTGCTGCGCCTGGCCTTCGCGGTGGCCACCGCGATCCACCCCGACATCCTGGTGATGGACGAGATGATCGCCGCCGGCGATGCCTACTTCACCGAGCGCGCCATGGCGCGCGTCAACCAGCTGATGGAGCGCTCGAAGATTCTGGTGATGACCTCGCATTACAACGAGATCCTCACCAGCTATTGCAACAAGGCCCTGTGGCTGGAACAGGGCCAGGCGCGCGCCTTCGGGCCGGTGCAGGAAATCATGGCGCAGTATGTGCAAAGCCGGCAGGCGGCGCAGACCGCGCCGGCTCCTCAATGACGACAAAGAGACAGACATGGTCGAAAGTTTCCAGGACATTGCCCACCTCGAAGAGGTGATGACCACCCCCTCCCCGGCCCTGATCGCCGACCTGGCGAGCCTGCCGGGCGACATCATGGTGCTGGGCGTAGGCGGCAAGATGGGCCCCACCCTGGCGCGCATGGCCAAGCGCGCGGCCCCTGGCAAGCGCGTGATCGGCGTGGCGCGCTTCTCCGAGCCGGGCCTGCGCGAAGGCCTGGAACGCCGTGGCGTCGAATGCATCGCGGCCGACCTGCTCTCGCGCGAGGCGCTGGCCGCCCTGCCCGAGGTACCCAACATCGTGTTCATGGCCGGGCGCAAGTTCGGTTCCTCCGGCAGCGAGTGGCTCACCTGGGCGATGAATGCCCACGTACCCGCGCTGGTGGCCGAACGCTTCCCGAAGTCGCGCCTGGTCGTGTTCTCCACCGCCTGTGTCTACCCTTTCACGCCGACCTCGGGCAACGGGGCGCTGGAAGACGTGGCACCGACCCCGCCCGGCGAATACGCCAACTCCTGCGTCGCGCGCGAGCGCATGTTCCAGCACTTCTCGCACCAGTTCAATACGCCGGGCCGCCTGATCCGCCTCTCCTACGCGATCGACATGCGCTACGGCGTGCTGCACGACCTGGCGCGCAAGGTGATCGCGTGCGAACCCATCGATATCGCGATGGGCCACGCCAACATCATCTGGCAGGGCGACGCCAACGAATGGTCGCTGCGTGCACTGGCCCATGTTGATACGCCCACCACGCCGCTCAACGTCAGCGGGCCGAAGATCAGCATCCGCGACGCCGCGCTGAAGATGGGAGAGCGTCTCGGCATGCCGGTCAGCTTCACCGGCCAGGAAGCCGAGACCGCCTGGCTGATCGACAGCAGTGAGGCGGTACGCCTGTTCGGCCCGCCCCCGGTCGGCCTGGACATCATGATCGGCTGGACCGTCGATTGGGTAAAACGCGGCCAGGCCAGCCACAACAAGCCCACCCACTTCGAAACCCGCGACGGCAACTACTAAAGGCGAACGATCACATCATGAAGATCAGCGACCTTCCCACTGACTCGCTCAACGTCCTGCGCCAGGGTGCCGTCATCCCCGCCCATCTGCTCGCGCTGGGCAAGGACCGCAAGCTCGACACGCGCCGCCAGAAAGCCCTGGCGCGCTACTACCTCGACGCCGGTTCCGGCGGCCTGGCGGTAGGGGTGCACTCCACCCAGTTCGCGATCCGCGAAACCGGCCTGTATGAGCCCGTGCTGAAGCTGGCGATGGAAACGGCGATGGAGTGGATGCCGCTCGGCGGAAAACGCCCGCTGTTCATGATCGCCGGCTTCGCCGGCAAGACCGCCCAGGCGGTAAAGGAAGCGCAAACCGCGCGCGGCCTCGGGTATCACGCGGGCCTGCTGTCGCTGGCCGCGATGCAGGGCAGCAGCGAGGATGAGTTGATCGGGCACTGTGAAGCGGTGGCCAAGGTGATGCCCCTGGTCGGCTTCTACCTGCAGCCGGCGGTGGGCGGCATCGATTTGCCCGCCTCCTTCTGGCAGCGCTTCGCGCGGATCGAGAATGTGGTGGCGATCAAGATGGCGCCGTTCAACCGCTACCGCACCCTCAACGTGATCCGCGGCGTGGTGAACGCGCGTGCCGAGGAGCGCGTCACGCTCTATACCGGCAACGACGATCACATCGTGCTCGACCTGGTCACGCCCTTCGCGGTGCGCCGCGACAACCAGGACATCACGGTACGCATCAAAGGCGGCCTGCTGGGGCACTGGAGCGTATGGACCCGCAACGCCGTGCAGTTGCTGGAGCGCGTGCACCAGGCGATCGCCGCCGGACGCATCGACAACGACCTGCTGGCCCTCGACTCCAGGGTCACCGACAGCAATAGCGCGTTTTTCGACGTGGCCCACGACTTTCGCGGCTGCATCGCCGGCTGCCACGAAGTGCTGCGGCGCCAGGGCATCCTGGAGAACATCCTGTGCCTGGACCCGCACGAGGGCTTGAGCCCGGGCCAGGCCGAAGAGATCACCCGGGTGCATGATGCCTACCCGGACCTGCACGATGACGCCTTCGTGAAAAGCAACCTGGAACGCTGGCTCGCCTGATACCTGTCATGCGGCGCTGCCGCATGACAGCCGACCTTGTCTTCAAAAGGGGCATTCTTTGCCTCGATAAATTGACAGACCGCCCGCAGTTTTGTACATTGTTAACTGGTTGGTTACAACACCGGATGACAAAGCCGGACCCAGTACTACATCCAAAGTAGTACTACATCCCAAGTACTACATCAAAAAAGGAGCTGGAGACATGCAAAAGCGCCGTTTCATGCAAACCGCGATCGCCGCCGCCATCGGCACGCTGGCCTTCGCCTTGAGCGGGGGCACTGCCCAAGCGCAGAACTGGAAGCCGAACAAGCCGATCACCATCATCGTGCCCTGGGCCGCCGGCGGCTCGACCGACCAGGTGACCCGCGTCACCGCCGCCGAGATGGAAAAGTCCCTCGGCCAGAAAGTGGTGATCGTCAACCAGCCGGGCGCCTCCGGCTCGATCGGCAGCAAGAGCGCGCTCGACGCGCCGAAAGACGGCTACACCTGGACCGCCGGCGCCGCGCAGGATCTGGGCAGCTATGAAACGCTCGGCATGCTCAAGACCCGCATCACCGACTGGCACCTGTTCCTGAACGTCGCCAACGTGCAGGTGATCGGCGTGAACACCAACACCAAGTACATGAACGCGAAAGACCTGCTGGACGCGATGAAGGCCAAGCCCGGGCAAGTGACCGTGGCCACGGCCGGCGTCACCTCGGCCGGCCACAACGCGATGGAACTGATCTCCAAGGTCACCGGCGTGAAATACCGCCACGTCACCTACGACGGCGGCAACCCCGCCGTGGTCGCAACCGTCGCCGGCGAGACCGAACTCACCACCCAGCTGGCGGTGGAGCAGGCCGACATGATCCGCGGCAAGCGCATCCGGCCCCTCGCCACCGTGAGCGACAAGCCGCTTGAACTGGAAGGCTACGGCACCATCGAGCCGCTCTCCAAGACCGTGCCCGGCTTCAAGGCCCCGGTGAACTATTTCGGCATCTTCATCCCGAAGGGCGTGCCGGACGACGTGGTCAAGACCGTCGACAAGATCTGGACCGACAACATCGCCAAGAGCGAGGTGCTGAAGAAGTACGCCACCTCGCGCGGCGCCCTGTTCGCCCCGCTGTACGGCGACGACGCGCAGAAGGCGGTGTTCCCGGCGATCCAGGCCAATGCCTGGGTGCTGTTCGAAACCAACAAGGCCAAGGTCTCGCCGGATACCGTCGGTATTCCGAAGCCGTAAGTCAACAAAGCAGAGACATAAAGAGCGCTGCCGGCCCCGGGACCGACGCACCCGGGCGGCACGAGCAAGCCATTGCCGCGCTTTGCCCCCACCGCGCCTGATCGGCGCGCCGGGGACTTCCGCTTGCACCTCAAGCTGGTCCGCGCACGCGCACAATAGCGCCTGCGGGGGAGCCCTTCTTCAAGCTTTGTCCGATTCACCGCCGCAGGTCTTTTCAGGTTTTCATCATGCAAACTTCCGAACCCGCCACCCCGGAACAGCCCCTGCTCTTGAGCGGCGATCCCGCGCCCGTGAAGTCCACGCCACGCGGCGATTTTTTCGCTTCGCTGTTCTGGATCGTGCTCGGCGTGGCGATCGCCATCGGCTCCTGGAACATGGACCGCCTGCAGAACCAGGACGTGAACCCCTACACCGTACCGGGCCTGCTGCCGTTTTTCCTCGGCCTGGCGATCGCCTTTTTCGGCCTGCTGATGCTGTGGCGCTCCTGGCGACTGGGCGCGCTGGCGACCGGCGCGAAGTTGATGCCGACCATGAGCCGCTCGGACCAGCAGCGCCTCTGGCTGGTGCTGGCCCTGTGCCTGGGCTTCGGCATCGCGCTGGTGGGCCACGGCCTGCCGTTCTGGGTCGCCGCCGCGATTTTCGTTTCCGCCACCATCACCATCCTGCAATGGCGGCAGCGCAAGCAGGCGGGCCAGGTCAGGCGCGGCATCTTTGTGGCCATTGTCATCGGCGTGTGCGCCGGCATCATCATCACTCTCGTGTTCCAGGAATTCTTCCTGGTACGCCTGCCCTAACCCTCACGTCCGCGCTCGCACGAATCAAGGCCCCGCCATGCTCGAAGGTCTCACCCATCTGGGTCACTCGTACCTGAGTTTCCTCAACTTCTGGTCCATCGTCTACGGCCTGGGCGGCGCCCTGCTCGGCATCCTGGTCGGCTGCATGCCCGGATTGTCGGCAACGCTTTGCATCGCGCTGCTGACCACGCTCACGATCAAGATGGAGACCAACGACGCCATCCTGATCCTGATCTGCGCCTACGTCGGCACGCTTTACGGCGGCTCGCGCTCGGCGATCCTGCTCAACATCCCCGGCACGGCGGCGAACGCGGCGGCGTGTCTGGACGGATACCAATTGGCGTTGCAGGGGCAGGCGGGGCGGGCAATCGGCATTGCGACCTCGGGCTCGTTCACCGGCACGCTGTTCGGCGTGCTGTGCCTGGCCGCCTTCACCCCGGCGCTGGCCGAGATCGCGCTGTCATTCGGCGCCTTCGAGTTCTTCTGGCTCGCCCTGTTCGGCGTGGCGATGAGCGGGTCCATCGTCGGTGAAGACCCGATCAAGGGCTGGCTGATGGGCGCGCTCGGCCTGTTCGTCGCGCAGATCGGGCAGGAGGGCCTGTATGCCTACAACCGCTTCACCTTCGGCTGGGACGAACTCTCCGGCGGCATCTCGCTGATCCCCGCCCTGATCGGCGCCTTCGGTTTCGCCGAAGTACTGACCACCCTCTCCGATCCGGTGGAGAAGAAGATCATCGAGATGCGCGACTCCATCCTGCCGCGCTTCCGTGAAGTGGCGCAGTACTGGAGGACGGTGATCCGGTCAGGGGTGATCGGCGTGGTCACCGGCATCCTGCCCGGCATCGGCGAGGACGCGGGCGCGTGGATGTCGTACGCCGCCGCCAAGGCGGTGAGCCCGGAGAAGGAAAAGTTCGGCAAGGGTTCGATCGACGGCCTGATGGCAGCCGAGACCGGCGATATGTCGGCGATTCCCGGCGGCATCATCCCCGCCCTCGCTTTGGGAATTCCCGGCTCCGCCCCTTCGGCCGTGCTGATGGCGGCGATGATCATCCACGGCATCCAGCCCGGGCCGATGCTGATGATCAAGACGCCGCAATTTGTCTACGACGTGGTGGCGATGACCTCGTTCGCCACCATCAGCATCCTGATTTTCGGCCTGTTCCTGGTCAAGCCGCTGCTCTATGTGCTGCGCATCAAGCGTACGGTACTGATGCCGATCATTTTCGTGCTGTGCTGCGTCGGGTCGTTTGCCATCGCCTCGCGCCTGTTCGATGTCTACATCATGCTGGCGGTCGGTGTCGGCGCGTTCTTCCTGCGCCGCCGCGGCTACGAAATGGCGCCCTTCGTGCTGGGCCTGGTCCTGGGCGACCTGCTGGACAAGAGCCTGCGCCGCGGCCTGGTGCTCTCCGACGGCGGCCTGGCGCCCTTCTTCACCCGCCCGATCTGCGCCGCGCTGGCGGCGGTCACGCTGTTCACCATGCTGATGTACATCCCGGCGTTCAACAAGCAGGTCAAGCGCCTGTGGAACGCGACGGTGGACCCGGTGATGGCCTTGATCTTCCGCCGCAAAAAGGCGGGCTGACATGTTCCCGATCGCCCTGTGCAACGAAATCCTGCATCCGCTGCCCTTCGCCGCGCAGTGCAAGGCGGCGGCGGCGCTGGGCTACATGGGGCTGGAAGTCGCGCCCTTCACCCTGGCCGAAGACCCGATGCGGTTGTCCGATGCGCAGGCGCGCGAGTTCGCGCGTATCGCCGGCGAACATGGCTTGGGCATCACGGGGTTGCACTGGCTGCTGGTGGCGCCTGCCGGTCTGTCGATGGTCAGCCTTGACCCCGCGCTGCGCCGGCGTACCGCGGACGTGATGGTGCGCATGACCGAGTTGTGCGCGCTGATGGGCGGCAAGTACCTGGTGCACGGCTCGCCCAAGCAGCGCTCGGTACCGCCGGGCGAGAGCCGCGAGGCGACCATGGACCGGGCGCGCGAGTGCCTCTCCGCCGCCGCGAAGGCCGCGCAACAGGCTGGCGTCACTTACTGCATCGAGCCGCTGTCGCGCAAGGAAACCGACGTGCTCAACACCGTCGCGGAAGCGGCGCAACTGGTCGACGAGATCGCCTCGCCGGCGTTCAAGACCATGATCGATTGCAGCGCCGCCGGGCAGACCGAGGACATGCCGGTGCATGCGCTGATCGCCAAATGGCTGCCCACCGGCAAGATCGGCCATGTGCAGGTGAACGACCCGAACCGGCGCTCGCCCGGGCAAGGCGAACTGGCGTTCGCGCCGATTCTCGCCGCGCTCAGGCAAGGCGCTTACCAGGGCGTGCTGGCGGTCGAATCCTTCGACTATGTGCCGGACGGCATGGGCTCGGCCGCCTATGCGATCGCCTACCTGCGCGGCGTGGAGCAATCCATGCCCCTTTCTTCCCAATCCGGGGCACCGACATGAGTTCCTTCAAGATCAGCGCCGTCGAACTGTTCGAGCGCCCGGTGAACCTGCGCCTGCCGTTCCGCTTCGGCGTGGTCACGCTCACCGCCTGTCCGCAGGCCTTTGTGCGCGCCAGCATCGAGATGAGTGACGGGCGGCGCATCACCGGGTCCTCCGCCGAGCTGATGGCGCCGAAATGGTTCGACAAGAACCTGGCGCTGTCCAACGAGGATAATTTCGACCAGCTGCGCGACGTATTGCGCATTGCGCGCGACGCCTATGTCGGCGACACCGCGCCCGCTACCGCTTTCGGCCATTTCGCCCGCCACTACGACAACCATCTGCTGGCCTGCGCCGCCAGGAGCTACAACCCGCTGCTCGCCAACTACGGCCCGGCACTGATCGACCGCGCCCTGCTCGACGCGCTGTGCCGCGCGCACGGCGCCTCCTTCTACGCAGCGATGCAAGGCAATCTCCCCGGCATTGGTGAAGCCCGCAAGGAGTTCGCCGGCTTCGATTTCAACGCCTTCCTGTCGCGCCTGTCGCCCGCCGCCTCGATCGAGGCGCGCCATACGGTAGGCCTGGTCGATGCGATCACCGCAGGCGACCTCAAGGAGCCGGTGAACGACGGCCTGCCGGAGACCCTGGAACAGGTCGTCAAGGTGCATGGGCATCGCTATTTCAAGCTCAAGGTCGGCGGCAAGATCGATGCGGACATCGAGCGCCTGACGCAGATCGCCTCGGTGCTGGACACGCTGGATGCGCCCTACTTCGCCTCGCTGGACGGCAACGAGCAGTACGAGAACGCGGACGGCGTGGCCGAACTGCTCGCGCGCATTGTTGCCACCCCGCGGCTCAAGCGCCTGTACGAATCGATCCTGTTCATCGAGCAGCCGATCAACCGCAAGCAGGCGCTGCAGGCCGACGTGCAAAGCCTGAACGCCTACCGCCCGGTGATCATCGACGAATCCGACGGCGAGCTCGACACCTACGTGCAGGCAAGGGAGCGCGGCTACACCGGCGTGTCGTCGAAGACCTGCAAGGGTCTATACAAATCGCTGCTCAACGCCGCGCGCTGCGCCCAATGGAACGCGCAGGAAGGCGGCAAGCGCTATTTCATGTCGGCGGAGGACCTGACCACCCAGGCCGGCATTGCCGTGCAACAGGATTTGGCGCTGGTGAACCTGCTCGGCGTCTCGCACGTCGAGCGCAACGGCCACCACTACGTCAACGGCATGGCGGCGCAGCCGGAAGCCGAGCAGCGCGGCTTTCTCGCCGCGCATCCGGATTTATACGAGCACAGCCACGGCGCCGTGCGCCTGAAGATCAGTCACGGGCGGCTGGCGGTAGGCTCGCTCGATTGCGCGGGTTATGCGAGCGCGGCGCAGCCGGACTTTGCGCGGATGCAGGGGATCCGCTGAGCGGCCGCCGCGCAAAAATCAAAATGATTGGGCCAATGCCCCAGGAGACAAATATGAAGATTCGAATTTGTGCAGTGGCACTTCTGCTCGCTGTCACTGGCGGGAATGCACTGGCCGAAGACTACCCGGCGCGCGCGGTGCGCGTGATCATCCCCTTCCCGCCGGGCGGGCCGACCGATGCGGTGGGCCGGCTGATCGCGCAGAAGGTGGCGACACAGACCGGGCAGGCTTTCCTGGTCGAGAACCGCGCCGGCGGCAATGGCGTGATCGGCGCCGACGCGGTCGCCAAGGCAGCGAAGGACGGCTACACCCTGATGTTCAACGCCTCCACCTTCATCACCACCGACCTGGTGTCGAAGAACACGCCCTATTCGGTGGTCAAGGACTTCATCCCGGTGGCCCTGGTGGCGAAAGCGCCGCTGGCAGTGTCGATCAACAGCCAGCTTGGCCCCAAGACCATCGCCGAACTGGTTACGTACGGCCGCGCGAACCCCGGCAAGCTCGACTTCGCGGTCGGCTCGATCGGTTCGGCCGGGCACCTGGCCACCGAGCTGCTCAAGCGCAGCGCGGGTATCAGCATCAACATCATTCCCTACAAGGGCTCGACGCCCGCGTATCAGGACCTGATCGGCGGGCAGATCCAGGGTTTTGTCGACCCGGTGCTGGGCGCGCTGCCGTTCTGGAAGGGCGGGCGCACCACGGTGCTGGCGGTGACCTCGCGCGAACGCCTGCCGTCCGCGCCGGATACGCCGACGGTGGGCGCTACGCTGAAGGGCTACGAAGCCTATTCCTGGTATGGCCTGTGGGCGCCGGCCGGCACGCCGAAGGACATCGTGACGCGCCTGAACGGCGAGGTGAACAAGGCGCTGGGCTCCGAGTTGCGCGACAAGCTGATCGAGCAGGGCTACCTGCTCTCGCCCGGATCGCCGGAAGACTTTGTCAGGTTCCAGCGCGACGAACTGGCGATCTCGGGCAAGATCATCAGCGACGCGAAAATCCACATCGACTGATGTCAGCCATGAGCCAGCCCCGCCACGCGATTGTCACCGGCACCAGTTCGGGCATCGGCCTGGCCATCGCGCAGGCTTTGCTCGCGAAAGGCTGGCGGGTCACCGGGCTGGACCGCGACCCTGCCGTGATCAGCGAGGCGGGCTTTACCGCGCACACCATCGACCTGGCCGCGCCGGAGCAGGTGACTACGCTGGCGCGCGCGTTGGGCACTGCCGATGCGCTGGTCCATGCCGCCGGCGTGATGCGCACCGGCAAGCTGGGCGCACTGCCGCTGGAGGCGGGCGCGGAGATGTGGAGGCTGCATGTGGAAGCGGCCACCCGGCTGGCCGAGGCGCTTCTGCCGGGCATGCCGGATGGCGGGCGCGTGGTGCTGATCGGCAGCCGCGCCGCCGCCGGCATCGCCGGTCGCAGCCAGTATGCGGCCACCAAGGCGGCGCTGCTCGGCCTGGCCCGCAGCTGGGCCGCCGAGCTGATCGAACGCGGCATCACGGTCAATGTGATCTCCCCCGCCGCCACCGATACCGCGATGCTGCGCGACCCGGCGCGCGCCGGCACCGCGCCCAAGCTGCCGCCGCTGGGCCGCCTGATCCGTCCGAAAGAGGTCGCGGCGCTGACCGCCTACCTGCTATCGGAAGACGCGGCCGCGATTACCGGGCAGGACATCGCCATCTGCGGCGGCGCCTCGCTGCAACGTTAGGAACATGCACTGATGCAGGACACGCAAAGACACGTAGGCATCGCCGGTCTCGGACTGGTGGGCCAGGCGCTGTGGCGACGCCTGGCCGGGCAGGGTTATGCAGGCACGGGCTACGACGTGCGCGATACCGCGCGCGCTTCGTTTGGAGCCAGCGGCGGCGCGCCGGTGGACTCGCTGGCGCTGCTTGCGGGCGCTGCGCCGGTGGTGCTGGTCGCCGTATTCGAGGACGCGCAATTGCTGGAGGTGACCAAGGCACTGCTCGCCGCGCCCGGCCGCAAATGCGATGCGATCGTCAGTATCACCACCGCCCTGCCTTCGACTTTGCAGCAGATCGCGCGCGACTGCGCCGCCGCGGGAGTCGACCTGATCGAAGCGCCTATGTCGGGCTCCAGCGAGAAGATCGCCGGCGGCGAAGGCGTGATGTTCATCGGCGGGGAGGACGCCGCCGTGACTCGCCATGCCGGACTGCTCGCCGCGATCACGCCGCACCGCAAGCGCATCGGCGCCGCCGGCACCGCCTCGGCCGCCAAGCTCTCGACCAACCTGGTGCTGGGCCTGAACCGCGCCGCGCTCGCCGAGGGCATGGCCCTGGCGGAAAGCCTCGGTATCGATCGCCAGCTCTATCTCGACCTGCTGCTGGGCTCCGCGGCCACCTCGCGCGCGGCCGTGGAGAAGGGGCCGATGATGGTCGCGGACAAATTTTCCCCGCCGGTGGCGACCGTCACCCAGCATGCGAAGGACGTGCGCCTGATGCTCGAACTGGGGCGCCAGACCGGGCAGGCGCTGCCGATGACCGAGTTGCACCGCGACATATTGCAGCGCGCCATCGACCGTGGCGACGCGGACCAGGACAACGCGGCCGTGATCCGCGTCTGGCGTGACAAAAGGTAGACCTTTCGCTCACGAAAAGCCCGGATTCTTGACCCCGTGCCTTGACACTGGAACCCCCGTTTTGTACACTTTTAACCAATTAGTTACAACGTAAATCCCAAAGCTGGGCGTGGCATGCCTTCCACGCTGGCAAACACCACAGGAGTTGACCCATGGCACAAAAAAGACTCGGCCTCATCATGAACGGTGTCACGGGGCGCATGGGCATGAACCAGCACCTGATCCGCTCCATCGCCGCGATCCGCGCGCAGGGCGGCGTCGCTCTCAAGAACGGCGACAAGGTGATGCCCGACCCGATCCTGATCGGCCGCAACGCGGAGAAGATCGCCGCGCTCGCCAAGGCACACAACATCGAGCGCTGGGGCACCGACCTGGACAAGGCCCTGGCCAACAAGGACGACACCCTGTTCTTCGATGCCGCCACCACGCAGATGCGCCCCACCTTGCTCGCCAAGGCGATCAACGCCGGCAAGGACATCTACTGCGAGAAGCCGGTTGCCACCAATCTCAAGGAGGCGCTGTCGATCTACAAACTCGCAGAGGAAAAAGGTATTAAACACGGCGTGGTGCAGGACAAGCTGTTCCTGCCGGGCCTGACCAAGCTGAAGATGCTGATCGACTCCAGCTTCTTCGGCCGTATCCTCTCGGTGCGCGGCGAGTTCGGCTACTGGGTGTTCGAGGGCGACCTGCAGCCGATCCAGCGCCCCTCGTGGAACTATCGCGATGAAGACGGCGGCGGCATCATCCTCGACATGATCTGCCACTGGCGCTACGTGCTGGACAACCTGTTCGGCGAAGTCAAGTCAGTCTCCTGCCTGGGCGCGACGCACATCCCCGAGCGTTTCGACGAGGAAGGCAAGAAGTACCAGGCCACGGCGGACGACGCCGCCTACGCCACTTTCGAGCTCGAGGGCCGCGACGGCAACCAGGTGATCGCGCAGATCAACAGTTCCTGGACCACCCGCGTGCGCCGCGACGACCTGGTGACCTTCCACGTCGACGGCACCCATGGTTCCGCCGTCGCCGGCCTGACCGACGTGCGCACCCAGGCGCGCGTCAATACCCCGAAGCCGGTGTGGAACCCGGACGTGCGCCAGCCGATGAACTTCTTCGACCACTGGCAAATGGTCCCGGAGTACGCCAACTTCGACAACGGCTTCAAGATCCAGTGGGAAGCCTTCATCCGTCACCTGTTCGACAACGAGCCCTACAAGTGGAACCTGCTCGAAGGCGCCAAGGGCGTGCAGCTGGTCGAGGCCGCGCTGGCGAGCTGGAAAGAGCGCCGCTGGGTCGATGTGCCGGCGCTGAAGGCGTAGGCAGGAAAATCGTGTACTCCCACCGTTCGTGGTGAGCCTGTCGAACCACGCGTGACTTGCCCCGGCATCAAGCTCGCATCCTTCGACAGGCTCAGGGCGAACGAATATGGATTGCCGGCACCAGCAATCCGATAAAAACAGATCCACCGCGACCAAAGGAGCCGTCCATGAACGCCCCGGAAAAAATCGCCCGCAGCATCACATTGCCCACCAATGACGGCAAGCTGGAAGCTTTCAAGCTTTCTGCCCCGCGCGACTTTCCCGCCAAGCCGGCGCGCGCATTCACGCGCATCGCCTACTCGGCCGCGCACGTGACCGCCGACCCACTGGCGGCGAACAACCCCTGGCTCGATTGCAACATCGACTGGGAAACCACCATGCGCTACCGCCGCCACCTGTGGCAGCTCGGCATGGGCGTGGCCGAGGCGATGGACACGGCGCAGCGCGGCATGGGCATGGACTGGCCGACTTCCCTGGAACTGATCAAGCGCTCGATCGCCGAATCCAGGCACGTCGAAGGCGCGTTCCTGGCCAGCGGCGCGGGCACCGACCATCTGGCGCCGGAAAACGCCAGGTCGATCGACGACGTGATCCGCGCCTATGAAGAGCAGATCGAGGCGATCGAGGCACTGGGCGGCAAGATCATCCTGATGGCTTCGCGCGCGCTCGCCAAGGTGGCGAAGTCGCCGGACGATTATCACAAGGTGTACGACCGCATTCTCTCGCAGGTCAAGGAGCCCGTCGTCATCCACTGGCTGGGCGAGATGTTCGATCCCGCGCTCACCGGCTACTGGGGCAACTTCGATCACATGCTGGCGATGGACGTGGCGGTGGAGGCGATCAACCGCAACGCCGCCAAGGTCGACGGCGTGAAGGTGTCCCTGCTCGACAAGGACAAGGAAATCGCCATGCGCCAGCGCTTGGCAAAGGGCATCCGCATGTACACCGGCGACGACTTCAACTACGCCGAACTGATCGCCGGCGACAGCGAAGGTTACAGCGACGCGCTGCTCGGCATTTTCGACGCCATCGCGCCCGCCGCCTCCGCCGCGCTTGGTGCGCTCGCGGCCGGCGACCTCAAGACCTTCAATGCGATCCTCGAGCCCACCGTGCCGCTGTCGCGCCACATCTTCCAGGCGCCGACGCGCTTCTACAAGACCGGCGTGGTGTTCATGGCCTATCTGAACGGCTTGCAGGACCATTTCGTGATGGTCGGCGGCCAGCAGAGCGCGCGCTCCCTGGTGCACCTGGCCGAGCTATTCCGCCTGGCCGATGCGGCAGGCCTGTTGCGCGACCCGGACCTGGCCTGTGCGCGCATGAAAAGCGTGCTCGCCGTGCACGGCTGCAACGAGTAATCCGCACGTAAACAGCACGTAAACAGCGACACTACCGCGAGCCAAGAGGAGGGTGCTGCCCTCCTCTTTTCATCACAAGATCCGAGACACGAGCATGCGCGACTTCTCCCATAGCCACGAGCATCTTTCCCTGAACACCGCCACCGTGCGCAAGCAGTGGAAACTGGATCGCATCATCGACGAGTGCGCCAAACGCGGCATCCGCGCCATCTCGCCCTGGCGCGACCAGGTGGCGGCGGTGGGGCTCGATAACGTGGCGAAGCAGTTGCGCGCGCACGACATGCACCTGTCCGGCTACTGCCGCGGTGGCTTCTTTCCCGCCGCCGATGCTGCCGGCCTGAAAGCAGCACTGGAGGACAACCGCAAGGCGATCGACGAGGCCAGGACGGTCAATGCGCCCTGCCTGGTTCTGGTCGTCGGCGCCCTACCCGGTGCGCTTGACGGCAAGGCCGCGTACAACGACATCACCCGCGCGCGCGGCGAGGTGCGCGACGGCATCGCCGCCTCGCTCGAATATGCGAGGAGCGTCGGCATGCCCCTGGCGATCGAACCCCTGCACCCGATGCAAGCCGCCGACCGCGCCTGCGTCAATACCCTCGAGCATGCGCTGGACCTGTGCGACGAACTCGACCCGGGGCGCAGCGGCGCGCTGGGCGTCGCCTGCGACCTCTATCACGTCTGGTGGGACCCCAAGCTCAAGGAACAGATCGCCCGCGCCGGGCAAAAGCGCCTGCTTGCCTATCACGTGTGCGACTGGCTCACCCCGACCCGCGACCTGCTCAACGACCGCGGCATGATGGGTGACGGCGTGATCGAACTCAAGAAGGTGCGCGGCTGGGTCGAAGCCGAGGGCTTCGAGGGCTTTTCCGAAGTCGAGATTTTTTCGGAAAACTGGTGGAGCAAGCCCGGCGAGGAAGTGCTCGATACAGTGATCGCGCGCCACAAGACAGTGGTCTGATTGCCATACCGGGCACAGCGCGCGCCGCGCCCGGCCCAGTTGACCTTGAAAGGCGCTTCGGCCAGACTTCAGCGTGGTCTGGCACGGATCAAGCTTGTGAGGCTTGATCCAACATAGGAGTGCTCCATGCGTCCGCTTCGCCTGTTTGCCAAGATTTGTCTCTACATTAGCGCCGCCTTCGGCGCGGGCAGCCCGGCTTTTGCCGCCTACCCCGACCATCCGATCAAGATGATCGTGCCCTATGCCCCCGGCTCCTCGCCGGACAACATCTGCCGCGCCCTGGCGCAGGAAATGGGCAAGTCGATGGGCGTCTCTTTCGTGATCGACAACCGTGCCGGCGCCTCCGGTTCGATCGGCAGCGAAGGCATCGCCAAGTCCGCGCCGGACGGCTACACCGTGGGCTACGGCAATATCGGCACGCTCACCACCAACCGCTTCATGCTGGCGAAAATGTCCTACGACCCGGATCATGACTTCACCATGATCGGCCTGATCGGCGCGGTGCAGAACATGCTCGCGGTCAACAACGGCCTGCCGGCGAACAACGTCAGGGAACTGATCGCGCTGGCCAAATCCAAACCCGGCAAGCTGGTGATGGCCTCGGGCGGGGCCGGCAACACCGGCCACCTGGGCGGCGAACTGTTCAAGGCGATGACTGGCACCTACATGCTGCACGTGCCCTACCGCGGCAGCCCCGCGGCGATTACCGACCTGATCGGCGGCCAGGCCGACCTGATGTTCGACAACCTCTCCTCGGTCGGCTCTTTTGTCAAATCCGGCAAGCTGCGCGGCCTGGGCGTCTCCGGCCTGACCCGCTCGCCCTCCTTCCCCGAGTTGCCGACGATTGCCGAAACCGTGCCCGGCTACGAGACCCTCGCCTGGGGCGGCATCGTCGCGCCCAGCGGCTTGCCGCCCGAAATCGCCAACCGGCTGAACGCCGAACTGAACAAGGCCCTCAAGACCCCGGTTCTCAGGGTCGTCTATTTCAACATGGGCTTCGAGCCTTCCGGCGGCAGCCCCGCCGACTTCGCCGCCCTGGTGAAAAGCGAAATGCCCAAGTGGCAGACGGTGATCAAGCGTTCCGGAGCGACAATGCAATAGGACAAGAGCATAATGGGTGATGCGCGGGGGTTCCCTCCCTCGTGCCCACATACCAACAACGCCGCGAGACAACATGAACCGACGCCAATTGCTCACCACCGCAGCAGCCACCTCGGCCCTGATTGTCGCCGGCGTCGCGGTGCGCCGGTCCTTCATGCCCGATCCCTCCATCCAGGAGACGCTCGACATGCTCGCGCGCCTGCGGCAGTCCGCGCCCAGCGGTAGCGGGGCCTGGAACCCCTACCAGGTGTTCACCCACATCGCCCAGAGCATCGATTATTCGATGACCGGCTATCCCGAGCTCAAAAGCGCGCTGTTCCGCAGTACCGCGGGCAAAGCCGCATTCTTCGCTTTCTCCACAGCGGGCGCGATGAAACACAACCTCGCCGAGCCG